>Ga0209536_100003133_pt1 | contig 26721 bp, 23 predicted proteins | sample DeeMarSeWOR28_12_FD_187461 | JGI IMG/M metagenome (GOLD analysis project Ga0209536, IMG submission 187461) | Marine sediment microbial communities from White Oak River estuary, North Carolina - WOR-2-8_12 (SPAdes) (version 2) | ecosystem: Environmental > Aquatic > Marine > Intertidal zone >...
TGATCGGCTTATTTAGCGGATCGATCAGTCTGTTGTAAACAATACCGTAATGAGAAAGGCTTTTATCTTTTGCCATTAATCAGAAATCTGTTAAATAGCTGGTATGATGATCCTTAAGTTGAGAGGTGGGATACTCCATCATACGCGTGCCCCAATAACCAATATATCATCTCGTTGGGGATGATCACCCATCCATTCCTGAAGGTTTTTCTCTAATACCTCCTTTTGCTCATACATGGGCTGATCATGAATTTCAAGTAACATTTTCTTGAAGCGCGTGCTTGAAAACCTCTTTTCATCTTTTCCTCCTTTCTGATCAGTATAACCATCAGAAAAGATGTAGAAAGCATCCCCGATTCCAAGCTTGATTTCATGATTTGTGAAAGGTTTGACCCTGGACTGATGCACACCTACAGGCATAGGATCGGCCTTTATCTCTTGCAATTGTGGGTTACCATTGATCGTTGAAATAATGTACAGGGGATTATTCGCACCTGAGAACTGCAGGACATTCTTTTTTGTATCGATCACGCATAAGGCCATATCTATTCCATCTCTGGATTCGTGTCTTTGCCCTGTCTGTCTGAGTGATTGCTTAATCTGCTTTCTCAGTTCATTCAAAACCTCGTTAGCCTGTGTTATCTCCCTGCTCTGAACTATTTCATTCAGATGGCTTATACCGAGCATACTCATAAATGCCCCAGGGACACCGTGACCTGTGCAATCAGCAGCGACCAGCAGGACAAATTGCCTGACATGTTTAATCCAATAGAAATCCCCGCTTACTATATCCTTCGGCTTATAAAGGATGAAATTCTCATTCAACAGTTCTCTGATATAGGTTTCGGGCGGCAATAAAGCTGATTGTATTCTCTGGGCGTAATTGATGCTACTTATGATTTCATCCCTCTGACCACTGATTATTTCATTCAATTGTATTAGTTCTTCATTGGCTTCCAGTATTTGTTCATTCTGGGAACCGATGGCCTCATTTAAAACAATTAGCTCTTCATTCTTTTCTTTCAGTTCCGAGCTTTGTTCTTCAAGTAATACCCTGCGTTCTTCGAGTGCAGCAGTAAGCTTTCTTGAACGTTTCAGGCTGGTATAATACAGGGTGACAAGCGCTATGGCGAGAAGAAGAATGATTCCTAAACCTATGATTGCAATGGTCCGTATCAGCTTCTCTCTCTTCAGTACATCCACCTCAGCCTGGATTCTCCCAACTTCATATGCAGTACGCAGATTAGCCATATTCTGAATACTCTCAATATTCTTTATACTGTCGTTTTTGGCAATAAATATCGATTGATAATAATATGCGCTGTCAAACCTGCCGGAGATCTCATAGAGCCGGGCAAGTAGATTTGCTGCATCTCGCACATAATTTGGATTATCAGCAATTCTTAACGCCCAGGAAGCGTAGGTAAAGGCCATTTCATATTCCCCCTTTTGACGGAGTATTTCTGCATACTCAATCATAAACTCTGGAACGGAAATATTATCATCTAACTTAACAAGGGTATCAATGGCCGCAACAAGATAATCCTCTGCCTTACCAAAATCTGACAGCCTGGAATGAACCAAACCCATGTTACCGAGACAGACGAAATATGAATAGGTTGCATGGGAATGGGTTGACACTTTGAATAGATTAAGCGCATCTGTTAATACAACAAGCGCAGTGTCATATTGACCCATGCCGTAATTAAAGTAACCAAGATTGTGAAGGGCGTAGCTCAGGCTGAATGAATCTTTTTCCTGTTTAAAGATTGTACTGGCATTCTGAAGGTAGTACTTTTCATTATCGCGGTCTCCAAGCCGGCTATATGTGATGGCGATGGAATTATATGCCCTTCCAAGATATTTTTGATTCTCATCCTGGTCATAGTAGGTGGCTGCCTTTAGAAAACAATCAAGGGCTGATTCATATCTGCCAATCTCAAGGTAAACCCCACCTTTCTCAAGATAAGGCAAAGCCGGCAGAATATCCAGGTTTTGAGCAATCTCAATGGCCTGGTCACAATATCGTATTTTACTGTCGGTATCAAGCGTTTTCCTGATTACCTGGCATATCAGATCGTATTTTTCAACATCATCCACAACCTGGTCATTCTCTATTATATACAACAGGCTGTCAATGGATTGCCCATTAACAGTGTCTGGAGAACAAACTACAGTTAGCAGGGCAACCAGAATAGCTGAGATAATGCGATAAACCATTGATCTATTGAGAAGGAAAACCTAATTTTCAGGTGGAATCACTAAATGTGGATCGATATTCCAGAGAGTTGTATCTTGTTTAACAATAAAATCTATTTCGTATTTTGCTCTTGTGTCCCATGGTGCACTGGTATCTATTCGAAACACATATAAACCACTATCGTCTAAGACGGTTTCACTATATATATTAAAAACCGGTAATACGAGACGAATGTCGGTTACTTCTTTTACATCACTCTTATGTGCTTTTTTAAAGACAACTGTATCTCCAGGATAAACTACTGTTTCCAGACTGTCGATTACTTTATCATGAGGCTTTTTAGAATCATACATCAGAAGGTGCTCACTTCCATTCATAAATGTGTCTTTCAAATAAATACTTACTGATGTTGGGTCATCTCGGGTTGCTGTTGTCTGTTCTCCACTCTTTGTTCTGTCTTTGCATGCGCCAGCAAACAGAATTGTAATAATTATCACAATTCCTGTCAGGGGTGTGAGGATCTTTTTCATAGTGAGCCAGGTTTTAAATGGGTTAGAATTGATATTATCTGTGATTTAAGTTCGCCTGAACTGATATAATAATATGATAAAATCTCAAAGCAATAATCCTTCTAAGAAATTAATATTCAGTTATTTCCGTTTTCAAATTTACACATTACTTCAATACAAGTCAAGTTTATGAAGGATGGACCACTTTTCCCTGACCGCAACAGGTGGAAGCTGAGAAATCAAGCTTCATCCATTCAGGGTTTTTGATCTTGGATCATCCCATGGCCTGAATGCCTCACATCACTTTTCAAGATCAGGGTTAACGAGGAGACAAAAAACCCGGAGCGATCACCCCGGGTAAAAGCTTTTATTTAGTATTCTATTGAGGAGGCGGGAAAAGACCAAGCTGGCTAAGCATGGCCATGTTGTCCCATTCAACCCAGAGCTCAGCAATTTTACCCTCCTCTATTCGGAAGATAGTAATAAAGTTGAGCTCGGCTGTTTTGCCAGTGGCTGGAAATTCACCCATGGGTCCGGTAAGTGTCCCAGAATAAATCGCGTAGGCAGCGACTTTATCACCTTCGGCTAAAAGCATTTTGGTGGTGATCTTCTGATCAGGCATACTGCTAACGAAAGACTCCTGAAGTTTTATAAACTCATCCACCGAATTCACCTGGACATCTGGTGTTGCCTGGCAGTGCCGCTTGAAGTCTTCTGTGAGCAAATCATGAAAAGCATCCCAGTTTTGAGCGTTGGTGGCTTCTGTAAATTGTTCTATCAGTTTCTTGTTGGCTTCAATGTTCTTTGATGTGTTGTCACAACAGAGAAAAGTGACAACCATAAGAACAATCATGACTGATAACAGCGTGTAATTTTTCATAATCAATCTTTAATGGAAATAACTTAAAAAAGATGTTTAGGATGATGAATTAATTAGTGGATTCCTGGTTGAGATTTCCAAATCATTGATTTCAGTTTGTGATTTGGTTAGGGTCATAAAGAGGTGGTTAGAAAAGAAATAAACAAGTTACAATCAATAATCTAAATTGTCAAGAACGGTTTGAAAAACAGGAGAATAGATACCGAAAAAAAAGAAGACAGCCAGGAGATAAAAATGCCCCGTGCAGGATGACCGGGGCCAACAAAAACCATTTTTCGAAATACGCTGTATTTTACATCAGCTCCATGCCCCGAACCTACTCCTTTTCCTTTTCCCCCTTTCCCTTTTCCCTCGCCGAAGGCGTTCCCTTTTCCCTCGCAGATGAGACCTGAAGTCTCATCTGCGGGAAACATGAGATGATCCAATAATTACACTATTGATATGATTGAATTGAGAAGAGGGTTTTATTAGTGCTGGTACATGAGAGGGACACACCGATGAGATGTATTGCCTGATTACCCAATTTGACTCAATTCTGAAATTATTGTAATTTGTAATAAATCATTGACTTATAAGATGAAAAATACAAAGACACGAAGGATTTTCATAAAATCAGTCACTGCTGCCTCCATGGCACTAGTAATGAAATCCCACTTGATGGGAAAGAACTCCTTAAAGCTAATGGCTGAAAACTATAATGAAGGTATATATCGCTTTGAACTGGGAGAGTTCGATTGTATTTGCATTAATGATGGCGGATTTAATTATCCCCCGGCACAATTCTTTAAAAATGTTGAAAAAGCAAAACTAGATTCTATCCTGGAGGAATATAAAATACCTCTGGATAATATTTATACACCTTACACTCATCTGATTGTTGACACTGGAAAGAATAAGATACTTGTAGATATGGGAGCAGGTGACAAATTACCCGGTAATGGAGACCTGCCAGAAAAAATGAAATTGGCCGGAATTGAACCTGCTGATATTGACAGCATATTTATTACCCATGCCCACCCGGATCATGTTGGAGGAATTTTGAACGGGGATGGAAAACCATATTATGAAAATGCTCAGTATTATATCTGGAAGGATGAATGGGAATTCTGGTTCTCTGAGATTGCAGTCGAAAGGACAAATGAGTTTTTTGTAAATGTTGCCCGAGAACAATTAAGTCCTGTAAAAGATAAAATGATTTTATTGGATGAGGAATCTGAGATCCTGCCTGGCATATCAGTAATTTTTGCTCCTGGACATACACCGGGTCACATGGTTATTTCTTTTAGTTCGGAAGGTAAAGAACTTTTCTATATTGGAGATGCGGTTTTGCACACTATACATCTTGAACACCCGGACTGGTTACCTATATATGACATTTTACCTGATGAAGCAGCTGAAAGTAAGATAAAAATCTTCGACCTTGTTGCGAAAAAGAATTCATTGGTTATCGGTCAGCATTTCACTCCATTCCCCAGTCTTGGTCGTGTGAGGAAACATGAGATTGGTTGGGAATGGAATTCAAGCGTCTAGATAGACAATCTGGGGACAAATTAACCCCAACAGATCGTTGAGGCTTTATAGATCATTCTCATCATTGATTAAACCAAACTCACAAGCAACCCCTCTTCCGTCTTCTCTACCTTCGCCAGGTTGTGTTTCCGAAGTCCTTTAATAGCCAGGTCCCACTTCTTGTTACTCAGGCCGGTCTGGCCTTTTAATTCGTTCAGGTCAACGGGTGAGTTTTCTTTCAGAAGATCCAGAACCATCTTTTCATCCTCGGACAGCTCCATGCCCCGATCCTCCACCTTTTCCTTTTCCCCTTTCTCCTTTTCCCTTGCCGAAGGCGTTCCCTTTTCCCCTTTCTCCTTTTCCCTCGCCGAAGGCGTTCCCTTTTCCCCTTTTTCCTTGTCCCTCGCCGAAGGCGCCTCAGGTCTCATCTGCGGAAAAAAGAGTACCTCCTGGATGCTGGACTGGTTGGTCATCAGCATCACCAGGCGGTCCATCCCCAGTCCCATGCCCGAAGTGGGGGGCATGCCGTACTCCAGGGCACGGACGAAATCCATGTCGATGAACATCGCCTCGTCATCTCCCTTTTCTGATAACTTCAATTGCTCCTGGAACCTCTCCAGCTGGTCGATGGGGTCGTTCAACTCGGTGTAGGCGTTGCAGAGCTCCTTACCATTCACAATCAGCTCAAACCTTTCGGTCAGCTCAGGATTATCCCGGTGTTTTTTACAGAGTGGTGACATTTCCACCGGGTAATCGGTGACGAAAGTGGGCTGGATCATGTGGGGTTCGGCCTTCTCGCCGAATAGGGCATCGATGATTTTTCCTTTCCCCATGGTGGGATCCACCTCCACCTGGAGGCCTTCTGCAACGCTCCTCAGGCCTGCCTCGTCCATTCCGGAAATATCAAATCCAGTGCGCTCCCTGATGGCATCCAGCATGGTGATCCTTCTGAAGGGCCGTTTGAAATCAACGGTATGCTCCCCCACCTGAACCTGGGTGGTTCCGTGCAGATCCAGGGTTACCTTTTCAATCATCTCCTCTGTAAAATCCATCATCCAGAGATAGTCCTTGTATGCCACATAAATCTCCATGACCGTGAATTCCGGGTTGTGTGACCTGTCCATACCCTCGTTCCTGAAATCCTTGGAGAATTCGTACACCCCGTCATACCCGCCGACGATCAGTCTCTTAAGGTATAATTCATTGGCAATGCGCAGGTAGAGGGGGATGTCAAGGGTATTGTGATGGGTGATGAAAGGACGGGCCGCCGCTCCTCCGGGTATGGGCTGAAGGATCGGAGTCTCCACCTCCAGGTAACCCTTCTGGTTAAAAAGCTCCCGAAGCGAATTGTATATCCGGGTTCTCTTTCTGAACAGCTCCCTCGATTCCGGATTCACAATCAGATCCACATAGCGCTGCCGGTACCGGAAATCGGGATCGGTTACCGCATCATATACTTTGCCTTCTGCCTCCTTGACAATGGGCAGGGGCCTGATAGATTTGCTCAGGATGACAAGCTGCCTGACATGCACGGAGATTTCACCCACCTGGGTTCGGAACGCATATCCCATGATCCCGATGATATCACCGATGTCAAGCAATTTCTTAAATACGGTATTGTAGAGTGTTTTATCCTCTTCCGGGCAGAGGTCATCACGGCGCAGATATATCTGTATCTTGCCTGAGGAGTCCTGGAGTTCTGCAAACGATGCACTGCCCATGATCCGCCGGCTCATGATCCTTCCGGCGAGTGAGATATCCTTCAAAGAATCTTCATTCTTTTCAAAAGCGGATTTTACTTCAGCGGTGCTGTGGCTCACATGAAAGGTCTCCGGGGGATAGGGATCAAAGCCCAGCTTCTTCAGTTCCTGGAGGGAATTTCTCCTGATTTGCTGCTGTTCGCTGAGACCGGAATATTGCATTGTGGATTTTATTATTCTGGGCACAAAGGTATAAAAAAGATTATGTTAATTTTGCAGGGCAGGGGGGGGAGGATCTCAGCTGAGTCGCCACAAAATCATGGAAAAAAACTGGATCATAAAAGCAGCAGGTGAAGAAGAAAAAGTTGCTGAATTATCCGGTGCCCTGAACATTGATCCTCCGTTGACCCGGTTGCTTGTGCAGAGGGGTGTGAGCACCTTTGAAGAGGCAAGATCATTTTTTCGGCCGGACCTGGCCAACCTTCACGATCCGTTTTTAATGAAAGACATGGAAGTGGCCGTGCAAAGAATCCAGGAGGCCATTGATTCAGGGGAAAAGGTCCTGGTGTACGGTGATTATGATGTGGACGGCACCACTGCGGTGGCCCTGGTCTACTCCTTCTTCAAGGATTTTTTCAAAGAGGTGGATTATTATATCCCGGACCGTTACGACGAAGGCTATGGAATATCCCTGAAAGGTATCAATTATGCGGGTCAGCATGGCATATCACTGATCATTGCACTGGATTGCGGGATCAAGGCAGTGGATAAGATCGAACATGCCCGGTCGAAAGGGATCGATTTTATCATCTGCGATCACCATAATCCCGGTGATGTGATTCCGGATGCGGTCGCAGTACTGGATCCCAAGCAGGAAGGGTGCGCATATCCTTACAAAGAGCTGTCAGGTTGCGGAGTAGGCCTGAAGCTTGTACAGGCATTTTGCAGAAAAACAGGGTTGCCGGATGAGAAGTTTTACGAATATCTCGATCTGGTGGTGGTCAGCATCGCATCCGATATTGTTCCCATCACCGGCGAAAACAGGATATTAGCACACTATGGCCTGAGAAAACTAAATGAGAACCCTTCCACAGGTCTGAAGGCAATCAGGGAGGTGGCCGGCATCGAAAGCAAAGAGATAGATATTGAGGATATTGTCTACAAGATAGGTCCGCGTATCAATGCAGCAGGAAGGATGGAATCCGGACGAAAATCAGTGGACCTCCTGGTGTGCGACCGGATCAAGGATGCGGATGTCATCAGTAAAAAGATCAACAGTTTCAACCTGGACCGCCGCAATATTGATACCGAGATTACCCGTCAGGCCATTGACATGATCCGGAACAGTCCGCATCTTCAGGAACGCAACTCCACTGTGCTCTATAACCCCGAATGGCACAAGGGAGTAATTGGGATTGTCGCTTCCAGGCTGCTGGAACACTATTACAAACCGACGGTCATATTGACAAGATCCAATGGACTGGCAACCGGATCGGCCAGATCGGTCAACGGCTTCGACCTGTACCAGGCCATTGAGGCCTGCAGCGACCTTCTTGTGAACTTCGGCGGGCATAAATATGCTGCAGGATTGACCATGAAAGTCAGTGACGTTCCTCGATTCACCGAAAGGTTTGAGGAGATCGTCAATGAGACCATCAGTCCGGAACAGCTGATCCCTGTGGTGGAGATTGACATTGAACTGCAGCTGAAGGAGATCAACGATAAATTCTTCCGTATTCTCAAGCAGTTCAAGCCATTCGGACCGGAAAACAATGTTCCTGTGTTCCTTTCCGAAAATGTGGTGGATAACGGGTATGGTCGGATTGTGGGCAACAGCGGGGAACACCTGAAACTGACACTGATACAGGAAGAGAATCCTTTCAAAGTATTTCCGGCCATCGCATTCCACCAGGGCAATATGTTCAAGATGGTTCAGCATGGCAATCCATTTGATATCTGTTATCAGGTCATGGAAAATGAGTTCAGGGGCAGGGTCAGCCTCCAGATCAATATCCTCGACATGAAGTTTGATTAAAGCTTCATGCGCATTTGCAGTTCCCATTCCCATTTCTGATTGCCCTCACGCCTTTCCGGTCCCGAACCCATGACCTCCCGGTCGTGGTAGATAACCGTACTCAGCTTACCGGACAGGGTGAGTTTCTTTCCGGTTTTGAAGACCACCACTCCGGTGATCCGCTCACCTGACCCGTAACACAGAGGGAAATTAAAACTGTATAGCAAACCAGGTTCATAGAGATAGATCCGGTTCTCCCACGAGGTTACATGGAACACCACAAGCTGCAGGGTGCTGCTCAGAAAAGAAGAAGTTCTGAGGTTTATCCTTTGATCGACTGTAAATGCCGGACGATTCGCCGGTTGCCCACCGATCCAGGAAAATATGACCCTGGAATTCCACTGCAGTTTCACCCGCCTCAATTTTAATTCCCGGGGTGCCTGACGGATACCCTGTGACGATATGTATTTGTCCTCTGGATCTCCGTATCTGCCCCTTCCGGGCAGATAATTAAAACTCATTTCTGCACGGAACAACCTCCGGTGAATGACAGCCGGTATCCCTTTGGCCTTGTTATTCTGAGAGCTTTGCCATGCTTTTTCGTATATTCTGAATTTCCAGTTCAGTTCCCTGGTACCCGGATTTGTGATCACACACCCGAGCCTGCGATAACCTGATGGTACCACGGACCGGTAGGTGGGTTCAGGAAAAGAGAACAGCTCCATGGTCAGGTCCCCCACGAAGGCTCTTCCCGCCTCCATGTGCCATCCGATTGCCACACCCTGTTCATTCCGGAACTGGTTGCCGGCTGCGTAAGAGGATGGGTACATTCCCCGGTATCTGTTCCCATACCGGTGGACCAAAAATACTCCCTGCAGGAAATCGTTCAGGTGTACCCTGATACCGGCCAGGAATGCGATCGATTTCCTGTTGTTCACTGCCACTTCCCATGCCAGTTCGATCCTGTCATTGTAGCACGCACCATGGATACTTCCTGCACCATGACTGGACAGACCGGGATCCGTTCTGAGGCTATCTCTACCACGGCTCGTCAATCCTCCGGACCTCCATCCGAGCGATGCCCCGATGGCCATGTTCCGTAACCTTACCGAAGCCACCAGACCGTGGTGAAACCGAAACGCAAGGGCCCGCCCTGCCAGTTCGTTGCGGGTTCGGTGCAGGCCGCCGGTACGGGCCGACTCTTCCCAATCTATGTCAACCGTTATCTCTTTGATGTTTTGTAAGGAGAGGTCCATGGTCCGGAAGGAGGACCAGAGCAAAAGATCGATCTTTCCCAACGATAGCTGGCAGCCGGCTCCGCTTTCATATTTGCTTTCTCCGAAGCTCGCATACGGAACAAGTTTGGAAGAGAAAGGGGCGTGCAGCGGCAAAGTCTCGAGCGACGTCATGAAACCTGTACCATTCACAATTCCCAGACCGTGATGGACCCGGAAACATCCAAGCAGCAGTTTTTGAATGGACCGGGTTCCTTTGTAAAGGATATATCCCGAAAGAAATTCCGGTTTCCCCCGATGAATGAATCCCTCTCCGGGATCTTTTTCATATCCCAGGCCGGCAGAAAAGGTTCCTGAAAAATCAGCCTTAAAGCGAAATCCTGTTTTTAAAGGCGGGCCGGCATAGGCAGCCATTCCGTGGGCGGAATTACCGGGGATGTAGCCGTCGGCAGTGGGATAGGTTCTTTTTCCATTGAGCAGGATCATCAGATTCAAGGGATCGTTCTCGTCAGTTGGCCTTCCTTTACCCAGGGTAAGGCAGGGTGCCAGCTCTTTCAATTGAAAGTTCCTGAATCCGGGAAGTACAGACAGTTCATTGAGTGAGAACAACGGTCCATATTGACGTCTGTATCTGAGCAGGACCTCTATCTGGAAAGGAGTGAATAACCCCGACCGGGAGAGCTCTTCCCGGGATGCGCTGTTCAGATCGATGGGATTCGCTACGTGCCCTGTATATGCTTCAAGTAGTTCCGTAGGAATTCCTCCATCTTCATCGAGATAGAGGAGTTCTTCGGCTCGTGTGTTGAGGGTATTAGTTTCCTGCGAACAGAGAGACAGGGGAGTTCCCACAGTCACCATCAGGAAAATTACCTGGCGCCATGTGGAGGTGCTACCATTCATAGGTGAGTGCTGAATAGGGAGTAGTCCCGGCTTCGGGAGCGAATGCAAATGCTGTCTGGATATTCCATTTACGAAGATTCACCCGGGTTCCGAATGAAACTGTGAGGGGCTGACTGTGTACCCCGAACTGCAAAGCAATTCCCCGCTTCTCTTTCCATTCCACTCCCAATTTCCACCGCACAGGTTGGCCGGCAGTACTCTCCAGTTCCAGATAAATACATGTTGTGGGAACCATCGTCCAGGATCCGCCCAGGTTCATTGTCATGGGGTGGTGCCGCGAAGGAGCATCCATGGCATACCAGCCCGCCGGATGTGCCACATGTGCGGCCAGCTTCATGTTGTCACGGACACTGGCCTGGATACCAACGGCGAAGCTGAAGCCGGGATGATGCATCCATTTATCCCCGATGGAAAATTTCCAGAAATGGATCCCCGCACCTGCAGACACATGCTTGTGCACACCCAAACCGTATGCCAGCCAGGCCGAAGTGTATCCCAGACCATTGACTCCATAATGTGTAAGAGTGGCAGCCAATGCCCCGCTGGAGGTGGCCAGCTGGGCTGAAACCACAGAGATTCCCAGGTCCGGACAGAGCCCTGGCCTGGAGTGTTGAAGTGAGATGGAATGGCCCAGGAATTGCCCGAGCCCGGCCTGGTTGTGCATGGCCATGCAATCACCTGACCGGGTGACAAATGCTTTTCCCAGGGCGGCTGCACCACTCTCCATCACCGAAAACTGGCCCTGAAGATGAAGCAGGGACAAAAAAAAGACCGGGATGATCATTCCCGGTCTTCTCAATATCCACCTGTGTGGAAGGATCATATCATATTCAGTTGGTCTTAAATTTGAAACTGACCTTCTTTAAATCTTCGTTCGCTTTCACAATCTTTGAGGCCAGGCTCTTTTTGAACCGCTCCATTTTTTCAAGGATCGCCTGGTCTCCCGTCCCGAGGATCTGGGCTGCCAGTATTCCGGCATTCCTTGCTCCATCCAGGCCCACAGTGGCTACAGGTATTCCCGGGGGCATCTGAAGGATACTCAGGATGGAATCCCAGCCATCGATGGAGATGGAAGCCTTTATGGGTACCCCGATGACAGGAAGCGGGGTGAGGGCTGCGATCACACCGGGAAGATGAGCTGCACCCCCGGCCCCTGCAATGATCACCCTGACACCTCTGGCAGCTGCATTTTTAGCAAATTCCATGGCCTGATCCGGCGTCCGGTGAGCAGAAAGGGCATTGATCTCAAAAGGTATTTCCAGTTCGTCCAGCAGTTTGGCTGCTTGTTCCATGATGGGAAGGTCAGAGGTGCTTCCCATAATGATGCTTACTTTGGGATTCATGAGTTAATGTTATTTAAAGGATTTAATCAGCTAACGAAATTACGATTATTTTTGTTCAGGCCGATTCATTCATTACCTTTCATCCTGAAGACAGATGCCAATAAGCGAGTTCATAGAGGTTCATGATAAAAAATTCAGGCTGTTCATCTCCGAATCTGAAATTCAGAAGGAGGTCACCCGCATAGCCGGAGAGATGAACAGGGACCTGACGAAGAGGGATCCCATCTTCCTCGGGATCCTGAACGGGGCATTTATGTTTGCCAGCGACCTCTACAAACAGCTCGAATTTCCCTGCCAGATCACCTTTTTAAAACTGGCATCCTACAGTGGCACCTATTCTACGGGATCGGTCAAGCAACTGATTGGTATCGGACAGGATCTGAAGGACCGGGTGGTGGTGGTGCTGGAAGATATTGTGGATACCGGAGTTACCCTTGAAACGATCATCAGGCAGCTCTCGGGCTATCAGCCCCAGGAGATCCGTGTGGCCACTTTTTTGCATAAGCCCGAAGCAACCCTCACCGAAGTAAAGCTCGACTATGTGGGGATGCACATCCCGAATGATTTTATCATCGGGTATGGACTCGATTATGACGGATACGGGAGAAATTTCAAGGAAATATACCAGCTGATAGATTAATGCTGCAAAGTTTGCTAATTTTGGGATCGTTTTAATCTATTACCTGAAAATGCTGAATATCGTTTTATTTGGTCCCCCCGGCTCCGGCAAAGGGACACAATCTTGTAAAATCATTGAAAAGTATCGCCTGATGCATATTTCCACGGGCGACCTGCTCAGGGAAGAGGTGGCTGCCAGTACTGAACTGGGATTGCAGGCCAAATCAATCATGGAAAGGGGAGAACTGGTCTCAGATGAGATCGTGATAGGCATGATTCGAAAAAAGGTAGAAGAGCATAAGGAGGGCCCCGGATTCATCTTTGATGGTTTTCCGAGGACCGTGGAACAGGCCAGGGAACTTCGGAAAGTGCTCGCCGATTACGATGAACACGTCGCGGTCATGATTTCTCTGGAAGTGCCGCGGGAAGAGCTGGTGAAACGTCTCCTGAACAGGGGGAAGGAGACGGGTCGCACCGATGATAACCTGGAAACCATCAATAACCGCATTGATGTGTATAACAACCAAACCATTCCGGTAACTTACTATTACGACAAGATGCGGAAACATGCCTCTGTGGACGGGATTGGATCTGTGGAGAAGATATTTGATCGCATCGTCGACGTGATTGAAGAGGTGCAAAAGTAAGATGACCCAGTTGCAGTACCATGTCAAACCCAAACTTTGTCGACTATGTTAAGATCTTCTGCCGCTCGGGAAAAGGTGGCAGTGGATCGGCGCATCTGCACCGGGACAAGTTTACCAGGAAGGGTGGACCCGATGGTGGTGATGGCGGCAGAGGGGGGAATGTGATACTCCGGGGGAATGAACAGCTCTGGACACTGTTGCACCTGAAATATCAGAAACATGTTTTTGCATCCAACGGGGAAAGCGGAGCAGCGTCGCTGAAGACAGGGGCTAGTGGCAAAGATGCAGTCATTGAAGTTCCCCTCGGGACGGTCGCCAGGGATGCGGAAACCAACGAGGTGCTGCTGGAGGTCACAGAACATGGTGAGGAAAAGATATTGATCAGCGGTGGTCGGGGCGGTCTGGGCAACGACCATTTCAAGTCGGCCACACAGCAGACTCCCCGGTTCGCACAACCTGGAGAACCTGGACAGGAAGGATGGTACGTATTCGAACTGAAATTGCTGGCCGATGTGGGATTGGTGGGATTTCCCAATTCGGGAAAATCCACCCTATTGAAAGCCATGTCAGCAGCCAGGCCCAAGATCGCAGACTACCCGTTTACAACCCTGGTCCCCAACCTGGGGATTGTCAAATACCGGGACGATCGATCATTTGTGATGGCGGACATCCCGGGGATCATCGAGGGCGCAAGCGAGGGTAAGGGACTGGGACACAGGTTTCTGAGGCACATCGAAAGAAACTCCATGCTGATCTTCATGGTTCCGTCCGACAGCAGGAACATCACGGATGAATATAAGGTTCTCCTCGATGAACTGGAAAAATATAACCCGGAACTGCTCGATAAACCACGTTTGCTTGTGGTGACCAAAACCGATCTGCTCGATGAGGAACTCAAGGAGGAGATCAGGAAAGAGATGCCCCATGTAAGGTATCATTTTATCTCCTCGGTTGCCAATATGGGGCTGGTCAGCCTGAGTGATATCATATGGAACATGCTGAATCGCTGAAAGCCTTATGGAATGGCTGATTGAACTCGACACACATCTGTTCCTGGCTATCAACGGAATGCACACCGACACATGGGACAACATCATGTGGTGGATCAGTGGAAAATATACATGGTGGCCATTTTATCTGCTGGTACTCGGCTACCTGGGTTATACCGGAAGATGGCAGCTTCTTCCCATGATCCTTTTCATCGCATTGGGTATTACACTGACGGACCAGACTTCGGTTCACCTGTTTAAAAATGTATTTCACAGGTTGCGCCCCTGTCATGAACCTTTGCTTGAGGGAATGGTTCACATAGTAAACAACAAGTGTGGCGGTCAGTATGGATTCATCTCCTCACACGCGTCAAATGCATTCGGTGTGGCCCTGCTGGTTATAGGCTGGACACGAAAGCACTGGATCACCGCGGTGATGCTCACGTGGGCGATGCTGATCGCATACAGCAGGGTATACCTGGGGGTACATTATCCGGGGGATGTAATCGCCGGGGGAGTGTGGGGTGCTGTGTGCGGTTGGATCCTGGGACTCCTCTACCGGTGGATGCGGTCCAGTATACCCTATTACTGGAAGAAGTATGTTGTGCATTCAGAGTAACACACACGATCCCTATTTTAATCTGGCTTCAGAGGAATACCTGCTGAAATCGTTCCAGGATGATCTTTTCCTTCTTTACCGGAACAAACCCTCCATTGTGGTAGGAAAACACCAGAATACCCTGGCAGAGCTAAACCTCTCCTATGTGCTGGAAAATGATATTACAGTGGCCAGGCGTATCTCAGGAGGTGGTACCGTCTACCACGATCTGGGAAACCTCAATTTTGCCTTCATTACCACAGGAGAAGATGGGCACCTTGTGGATTACAGGAAATATACCCGACCCCTCATTAACGCCATGAAGATGATGGGGATCAGTGTGGTGCTCGGTTCCCGGAACGAACTGCTTCTGAATAAACTGAAGATATCCGGTACTGCCAGTCACGTTCACAAACAGCGGGTGCTTCATCACGGAACCCTTCTGTTCTCCTCCAGCATGGATCACCTATCCATGGCATTGATAGCACCCCGGGGAAGGTTTCATGACAGGGCAGTCAGATCGATTCCCTCCCCGGTTACAAACATCATTGAACACCTTGATGAAAAGATGGAGGTCGCCGATTTTCAGGAGCGCATCATGGAGTACATCGTAAAGATCATAGGTGGAACCTCCAGGTACGACTACAATGATGAGGATCTGAGGAACATCAGTTCCCTGGTTGACCGCAAATATGGTACCTGGGAATGGAATTTCGGCTATTCGCCCAGGTATGAATTCCGCAAAATGCTCACCTGCACCGAGGGAAATGTTTTTCTTCAGATGCAGGTGGAACGCGGAGTGATCAGGGGGGTAAGTCTGACCGGGGATTTTATGTCAACCAGGCAGGTACATTCCCTGGAGGAGAAGCTTATGGGGGTCATCCATGATCCGGAAGCGATCCGGAGAAGGATTTCCAACATCAGTGTCCGGGATTATATCACAGGGCTCGACAATGAAGAACTTATTTCCGGGATGTTCTGACAGATGAATATCAGGAGCCCAGCAGGGCTGCCAGATCCTCACCCTTCAGGGTAGTCCCGTCTATGATGTGGTGTGCCTTCCGGTAAAAAGGCTCCCTCTCTTTCAGTTTTTCCCCGATATAATTCAACAGCTCGGACTCAGACTTTCCCTTGATCAACGGGCGTTCCGTTCTGGAGTGAAGCAGTCGCTCCTGCAGTACTGGGGGGGGGAGTTCAATATAGATGGTGGTCCCTTGCCTGTTCATGATCCCGATCAGGTCGTTGTGACAAGGCGCCCCCCCTCCCGCAGATATGACTACCTTATCCCTCTTACAAAGTTCCATCAGGATGTCACGTTCCCACTTCCGGAACACTTCCTCTCCATGTTCAATGAATATCCCGGGGATGGTCATTCCGGCTGTCTCTTCGATCAGCTGGTCCATGTCCACATGCTGATATCCGATTTTTTTGGCCAGCCTCTTGCCCAGCGTTGATTTTCCGGAACCCATAAACCCGATGAGAAATATCCTGGAACGCATGTCACCATTCTAAGGAGAACTGGCCATCGGCTTTATCCTTATCTCCGTCTGATGAGTTCTTCTTCTCCTCTTCCGGAGCGATTACCTCCATGGGAACCTCATCGGGATCCTGAATCACCTTCCGTGAAGATTCTTTGGCTGGTTTGCTTTTCTTCCTGGCAGGGGACGGAGGTTCTTCTGATGATCCGGAAGTACTTTTTTTCACTTCATGATCCTGAGTTTCGGCTTTCGCCACGGCAGCCTCCTCCTGTTCCATCACCGGTTCAAGCTCCTCAATGACCTTTACCTCGTAGTTGGAAAGCCTCTTGCCACGTGCTTTGTAGGATTTTACACCGATGAAGTCAGCCACCTCGATGATCTCCGGTGAGCGGTCCCTGTTCTTGCCGCCGAATTTGATCTCCAGACGGGGATACTCTACCTCTGTGATCCGGATCAGCCTTGAATCGGGATGGTCCCCGATGAAACGGGTGGACCTGGAAACCGGTTCAATATGGAACCTCTTCAGGTAATAGTAATCCTGGTCTGCATCATAATAGGCCGCTGACCATATCTTTTTGGCCCTGTACTTCTCGATGATCAGCACATCATCCTCAAAGTGATTACTCAGATCGAAGCCGGTGGTCCTGAAATGTCCCGTCTTTGTTATGACCAGGATTCTGTCTTCACCTGTGAATTCACCCAGGAAGGTTCCCCTGGCATCCACATTCAGACGCATCACATCCTCATCGTACCAGATCTTACGGCCACCGAGGGTGGAGACCCCTTTCTCCTTCATCACGATCTTCTGGACGGCATATTTTGTCAGGATGTTACCCATTGCTCCACGTCCCTTGATGGCCAGATCGGCAAAGTCAAATTCGAAGACCGGGTTCTTCAACCGGGGCCGGGGTCTCAGGTAGACCTTGATCACCTCCGCTTCACCATTGGGATTGGCACTGAAGTAAAGGATCCTTGTATTTTTATGCTCTCTGGCGATGTTGTACTGCTTATCCCTCGTAATACCTGTCACCGGTGCACGCTTCATCATCACGTTGCCGGAGTTTCCGTCGAAATAGACCACGTTGTAGATGGTCCGCTTGTCATTCTTTTTAAAGACCGCTGCGTGGATGATATTTTTTCCGACAAATTGTTTTTCGGCCACCTTGGAGATGGTATAGGTGCCGTCCTTCAGAAATACAATGATATCGTCAATGTCCGAACAATCGCACACATAGGTGTCCTTTTTGAGACCCGTACCGATGAAACCGTCTTTCGGATTCATGTAGAGCTTCTGGTTGGCCACCACCACCTTGGCGGCCTCGATGTTGGCAAAATTGCGCAATTCGGTGCGGCGATCTTTGCCTTTACCGTATTTCTTCCTGATCCCCCTGAAGTACTGGATGGCGTATTCCACCAGATGTTCCAGGTGGTTCTTTACTTCTTCCATCTCCGCTTCCACCGATTTGATGTGCTCATCGGCGCGCTTCACATCATATCTGGAGATCCGTTTGATCTTGATCTCGGTGAGACTGATGATGTCCTCCCTGGTTACTTCGCGTAACAACAGTTTTTTATATGGATCCAGCCCCCGGTCGATGGTTTCGATCACACCTTCCCAGGTTTCGACTTCTTCAATATCCCGGTAGATGCGTTTCTCAATGAAGATCTTCTCGAGCGAGGAAAGGTGCCAGTCCTCTTCCAGCTCTCTCAGCCTGATTTCCAGTTCCTGCCTGAGCAGCTCTTTGGTGTGTTCCGCTGTGACTTTGAGGATCTCACTCACTCCAACAAATCTGGGTTTGTCATTTTCAATGACACAACAGTTGGGTGAGATGGAAATCTCGCAATCTGTGAATGCGTAAAGGGCATCAATGGTTTTGTCGGATGATACGTTGGATCCCAGGTGGACCAGGACCTCTACATGCTCGGCCGTATTGTCATCGATGCGTTTAATTTTGATCTTACCCTTTTCAGTGGCTTTGATGATGGAATCGATCAGGCTGCCCGTGGTTTTCCCGAAGGGCAGGTCCCGGATTACCAATGTCTTTTTATCGATTTTTTCAATTCTGGCCCGCACCCTGATGGAACCTCCGCGCACTCCGTCGTTGTAACGGCTTATTTCTGCCAGGCCACCGGTCGGAAAGTCGGGATAAAGCTCAAACTCCTTGCCCTGAAAATATTTGATGGAAGCATCGATCAGTTCATTGAAATTATGAGGCAGGATTTTTGAGGAGAGCCCTACTGCGATTCCCTCCGCACCCAGGGCCAGGAGCAATGGAAATTTAACAGGCAGGGTGACAGGTTCCTTGTTGCGTCCGTCATAAGATAGCTTCCATTCGGTGGTCTTCGGATTGAATAACACCTCATTGGCAAATCCCGACAACCGCGCTTCGATATAGCGGGAGGCTGCAGCCCCGTCTCCGGTAAACAGGTTACCCCAGTTTCCCTGTGTATCGACCAGCAACTCTTTCTGGCCAAGTTGTACAAGTGCATCTCCGATAGAAGCATCTCCGTGGGGGTGATACTGCATGGTGCTGCCGATGATGTTGGCCACCTTGTTGTACCTTCCATCATCCATGCGCTTCATGGCATGAAGGATCCTCCGCTGAACCGGTTTCAGCCCATCGGTAATGTGGGGAACGGCCCGCTCCAGGATGACGTACGAAGCGTAATCGATAAAATAGTCTTCGTACATTCCCGTGAGGTGGGTGATCTTCACATCCTCCCCGGAGTGTGTCTCCTCAGGAGTGGCATCCAATGCATTGTTATCGAACTCTGTCATATTACCAGTTTCCCGTTCCGGTTGCCATGTGAGGAAAGGATCAGGCTACCTCCACCGGATCCTCTTCTATCCTCAGCCTGTTAATTATAAAATCCTGACGTTCCGGGGTGTTCTTTCCCATGTAAAAAGTGAGGATGTCTTTCAGATCGTCATCCTTTTTCAATCTTACAGGCTGCAGCCTGATCTCGGGACCAATGAAATGTTTGAATTCATCCGGAGATATCTCCCCCAAACCTTTAAACCTTGTGATTTCCGGATTCCTGCCCAGTTTGTCCACAGCCAGGGCTTTTTCCTCTTCTGTATAGCAATAATGCGTCTCTTTTTTATTCCTTACTCTGAACAGAGGGGTCTGCAGGATATAGAGGTGTCCGTTGCGCACCAGGTTGGGAAAGAACTGAAGGAAAAAGGTGAGCAGCAACAGCCGGATGTGCATGCCATCCACATCGGCATCTGTGGCGATGACCACATTCTTGTACCTCAGGCCATCCAGCCCGTCTTCGATGTTCAGGGCGGCCTGTAAAAGGTTAAACTCTTCGTTTTCATAAACCACCTTTTTGGTGAGGCCAAAGGAGTTGAGTGGCTTTCCCCTCAGGCTGAACACTGCCTGTGTGTTTACATCCCTCGATTTGGTGATGGAACCAGAAGCAGAATCCCCCTCGGTGATGAAGAGGGTGGACTCATTCTTGCGTTCATCGCTCCCGTTATAGTGGATGCGGCAATCCCTGAGTTTCTTGTTGTGGAGGCTGGCTTTCTTGGCACGTTCCCTGGCCAGTTTTTTGATTCCCGAAATGGCCTTGCGTTCCTTCTCCGATTCCTGGATCTTCTTCAACAATATGTGAGCGGTCTCTCCGTGTTTGTGCAGGTAGTCGTCCAGTTTGGAGGTCAGGAAATTCATGATGTAGTTCCTGACAGAGGCCCCCCCCGGTCCCATATCCTTGGAACCCAGCTTCGTTTTGGTCTGTGACTCAAATACGGGTTCTTCCACTTTCAGGCTGACGGCGGCTATAATGGAGGTGCGAATATCAGAAGCGTCGAAGTCCTTTTTATAGAAATCCCTGATGGTTTTTACCACCGCTTCTTTGAAGGCTACCTGATGGGTCCCCCCCTGGGTGGTATGCTGTCCGTTCACAAAACTGAAGTACTCTTCCCCATACTGATTTCCGTGGGTAATGGCCACTTCAATATCTCCATTCATCAGGTGGATGATCGGATAAAGCCCCTCCCCGCTCATGTTCTCTTCCAGCAGGTCAAGGAGGCCGTTTCTCGATTGAAATTTCTGCCCGTTAAAGAGGATGGTGAGACCGGTATTCAGGTAGGTATAGTTCCGGAGCATCGTCTCGATATACTCATCGATGAAATTGAACTTTCCGAACATGACGGGGTCGGGCTTGAAGATGATCTGGGTCCCGTTTTTCTCAGTTGAATTTCGCTGCGGGTGGTTCTTGATGAGCTCGCCTTCGCTGAAATCGGCCATCTTCACCTTGCCTTCCCGGTAAGATTCGATGGAGAAATGATTCGACAATGCATTCACTGCTTTGATCCCGACACCGTTCAGCCCCACCGATTTTTTGAAGACCTTCGAATCATACTTTGCCCCGGTATTCATTTTCGAGGCCACGTCCACTACCTTGCCCAGCGGTATCCCCCTTCCGAAGTCTCGCACTGAGACCTGGTGCTCGTTCACGTTCACCTCAATGGTTTTTCCAAATCCCATCATATACTCATCGATCGAATTATCGATGACCTCTTTGAGCAGGATATAGATTCCGTCGTCGGGGGAGGAACCGTCTCCAAGCTTCCCGATATACATGCCCGGACGCTTCCTGATGTGCTCCTTCCAGTCGAGTGTCCGTATGGTATCTTCCGAATAATTTGCCGTCATAACACAATTCCCCTAAGCTGCACAAAGATAACCAAAAGTATGTGCGGGGCACCATCCAGTTTTCAACACGGATGTATTGAAAAACCGTGAAAAAAGTGACATTTCAGGACCATTCAACAGCCTGTACTTCCATGCTGGTAATGTTTCCTGAACGATAGGTCCCCATGGAATCGAATTCCCATATCCAGGTGTCAGCATGGTTTCCTTTCGGTAAATCACAGTATATCAGATTTATACGTGATTCAGCCCCTGTTTTATCCCGGTTGATCTCCACCGTATCCGTAACGATGCAACCCGGCAGGCTTCGGATCCAGTCCAGGTGGGTGTTCTGCAGCCAGCTCCTGAGGTGGTGGAGGTGCTGTTGTTGAAAATGGCGGCGTTTACCCAGGTAATCGCAAAGGAGTATATCCAGCTGGTTCAGCAAATTGACGGAGATGTGGGCATCTGGCCGGAGCAGCCTCAACGGTGGCGTAAAAACCAGGTCCCCGATGATCTCTTCCGGATCACGTAGACGCTGCCTGTGGATGCGCTTCCAGATTTGTTCTACTGCTCCACCGGTCAGATCGGCTTCGATCAGTTTGACCCGGTTCATCGATTCAACCTTTTTCCTGATCTGGGGAGGATGCCGTATGTCGACCAGGTAGATCGCAGTAAACCTTCTTGCCATTTCTTCCAGGGGAACGTCCAGCAACCATCCACTTCCCAGGACGGCCACTGTCTGTATGCGATCATCCCGGAAACAGCGGATGATGAACTCTTTTGTGTGATTCAAATGGGGATCCCAGTTCCCCTTTTCACGTAGGTACCGGTTTATGATCCCCTCCTGGTCCCGCAGGAATCCCATACGTCTGATCCACGGCTCCCTAATGCTCATGATCCGTCCAGCTCTTTTTCCAGTTGTGCCAGCCCTTCCTCCATCTTCTGCCGGACCAGCGCAATCAGCTCCTTTGTCTCCAGGTTGCCGACCACCTCGGCACCGATCTCATCCAGTACCCTGATATGTATCTCTGCTTTTCCCTTCAGTACCCAGGAGCCCTTGTCGAATGTCTTTTCGGAACCGGTATGCACAATGGGGATGATCCCGCAACCCATCTTTCTGGCCAGCAGAAATGCTCCTTCCTTGAAGGGTCTCATGGCTCTCCCCCCCGTTCGTGTTCCCTCGGGAAATATCAGCACCGATGATCCTTTCTTCATCTCCTCTTCGGCTTGCGACAGGAATTGGTATCCCGACCGGGCGGATTCCCTTTGGATCCTGATGGAACGGGTCAGTGCAAGTACCATTCCCACAAAAGGCAGCCTGAAATTCTCCGCCTTGGAGGTCCATTTAAAAGGCCTTCTCAGTTTGTAGAGGGCCAGGATATCCACCAGAGAGCGGTGGTTGGCTACCAGCACTACCGGTCTTTGGAAGGGTATTTTCTTCCGTCCCTGCAACTTCAGTTTCCAGAAGGGGATCAGGGACTGATAGTGCCAGGCCCAGAAGGTTCCCATATAGTGCGCTGCCACCCTTCTCCGGTCCCACCAGAACGTGGTTGCCCATACCAGCAGGAATACAGGAGTAATCAGTATGGAGGTGAGCGCCATCGTGATCCATGCCGTCAGGGAGTATACCTTCAGAAAAAAAGAGCTCATCTGCCCCGGGTTTGGGCGTGAAATTACGAATTCTGAACAAAAGGATCCACAAGGATCAGTTCCCTGCCCGGTGGTGCTCCTGAATATAAGGATTGAATTTTTCCCAGAGGAAATGTTCCCATACCTGTTTGACCATGTCAGGTGTTTCATCGGAGTAGCCACCGGAACCGTTTACATTCAGAGTGAGCAGGGTTCCGTCGTCACCGGAGGGCTTCAGGGTATAGGTGCAGACCAGGGTCACAGCCATCCCGGATAAACCCAGCGGCCCTTCCATCCTCAGCATCTCGCCCCTTTTTGCAAAAATCACGGTGGCATGCCTGGCACCATCTCCTGACTCATCAAAGATCTCGTAAAAACCGCCGCCCGGTTTCGGCTCAATGTAGAGTTTATAGGGATCCTCGGAAAAAGAGTGGTCCCACCATTCGCTGATGTCGCCGGTGAGGTGGTCAAAGACAAAGTCCGGTTCACCGGGATAGTTGAAATTCATTTCAAACTGGAAGGTCCCGGACAGGTTCTGGTCCCCCGTGGATCCGCACCCTGCCACAAGCAGGAGGGAAACCAGGAAGGAAAGGCCGTATTTCAACATGTTTCTTCGGTTTTAAGTATAACGTCTGTTGAATAAATTGGTTAAATCACTTTTCCCTTTTCTCTATATTTAATGCCATATGGCTGTCCGGCGAAGTGTACACAGAGAGGAGCGGCTCGACCAGGGATCCTTTGAAAGGGTATTCAGGGAGTATTTCACACCATTGATGAAATTCTCTCTCAAAATACTTGGAAATGAGGATGATGCACGTGAAGTGGTGCAACAGGTTTTCATTAACCTCTGGGACAGAAGGGAAGAGACGGATCTGACCAGATCGCTTAAATCCTACCTCTTTACGGCTGTACACAACCGAAGCCTCAATGTGATCCGTGACAGGAAGAAATTCTCCGGCGAAGAGGTTCCCGAGCAAACCGTTCAATGGGACGTGAGTGAACAGATTGAAGCCATGGAACTGGAACAGCGGATCATGGAATCACTGGAGAGTCTGCCCGAAAAGTGCAGGCAGATTTTTGAAATGAACCGTTTTGAGGGATTGAAATATCAGGAGATAGCCTCTCAGCTGAACATATCGGTGAAGACGGTTGAGAACCAGATGTCAAAAGCGTTGAAACTATTGAGGGATAAACTGACAACATACCTCCACCTGTTGCTGTGGCTGCTCATGGGTACTTTGAATTGAATAAATAGCCATCAGGAGATAGGGGTCGGGATCAACTGGGGTGTGTAACAAATGGATATGGAAGCAAAAGAGAGAGATAGCGAATTTGACAGATTGTTGATCAGGCATCTTTCGGGCGAGCTCACACCGGCGGAAGAGGCTGTTCTCAAGGAGCTTCTGGACCGGGATCCGAATAAGAGGGAGCTGCTGGAGGAGTATGGTAAGATCTGGAACAACATCGGTGCCGCAGGGGAGCAAGGGGCCTATGACCTGGACCAGGAATGGTCACTGCTTCAGGAAAAAATGGCGCCAGTCTGGGACAAAACGGAATACCGGTCCGCTATCCGCGAACGGTCCGCCACCTCCCGCTTCCTTTTCTATACCTACAGGGTTGCCGCGGTTCTTATCGCAGGAGTTCTGTTTGCCTTTGCATGGGTGTACGGCACACGTCTGGTGGGAACGGAATGGATCGCGGCGGAAGAGGTGCCGGTGGAGGTGGTGCTGGAGGATGGCTCGCGGGTCTCCGTCAATTCAGATTCCCGGATCGGGATTGCCAGGCGTTTTACCTCCTCCGAACGGAAAGTTTATCTGAAAGGGGAAGCGTGGTTTGATATTTCCCGGGATACGCTCAGGCCGTTCCTGGTGGATGCGGGAGGGGCCCTGGTCAAGGTGCTGGGTACCCGCTTCAATGTGAATGCCTACCTGGGTGAGGGCAAGGTAGAGGTGACAGTGCAAACCGGCATGGTGGCACTGACCCCCAAACAGAACGAGAAGGAGCAGATTGTACTCAGAGCCGGCAACAGCGGAACCTATGACCAGAAAAATAAGGAACTGGTACTCATTCAGGAGGCCGACCCGAACAACATCTCCTGGAAAACCAGGGAGCTCTATTTTGATCAGACCCCGCTCGGGGAAGCTGTAGAGCTGGTGAGCAAAGTGTATCATACCCGCATCGAGATTTCGAACCCGGATCTTGCAACCTGTCCCATCACTGTCACGTTTAAGAATCAAACACTTGAGTCCGTATTACATGTACTTGGGACGACCCTTGATCTTGAAATGACCCGAAGTGGCGAAGTGATCAGGCTGGACGGACCAGGTTGTGTTGAATAGAAAATGGGATGTCGGGATCGGGACAGAAAATGATCATTCTGTTGCTGTGGATGCAATTCGCTGCCTTCATGCTGTATAGCCAGGAGCAGGCTGTTCCCATTTCCATCCATGCCCGCAACATGGCTATCTCGGAGGTGATGACACAGATCGAGGATCAGTCGGGGCTCAGCTTTTCGTACAATTCAAGATTGATTGACCCGCACAAAAAAGTGACGCTGGAAGCGGACCGGATATCCCTCGACAGTGCCCTTTTCCTGCTTTTCAGGAATGAAAGAATCAGGTTCGAGGTGGTGGAACGGCAGATTGTACTGAAGAGGGAAAGAAGGCTGAAAGTGAACCTTGAAGCAGAGGCAGCATTCGGGGGTGCGGACCAGTCCTTGTTCAGGTTTACCATCAACGGCTACGTGAAAGATGCCGGTACGGGAGAAATACTGATCGGGGCAACCATCACCATTCCGGGGGGTGCGGAGGGGACCATTACCAACGAGTATGGTTTCTATTCCCTCACCCTCACCCGGGAGGTCGGCGAACTCTTCTGCTCCTACGTGGGATACCGGCACATGGTGCTTCCCGTCCGGGGAGGAAGCAACCAGGTGCTTCATTTCAACATGGAAAAGGAGGCAGCCAGGTTGAGCGAGGTAACCGTCTATTCGGGCGATGCGGAGCAGCTGATACGTACCTCCAGAAGTTCGGAGGAGAAAATAGAACCCGAATCGGTGCGAAAGATGCCGGCCCTGTTCGGGGAGAAGGATGTGATCAAGTCCCTGGCGGCCATACCGGGCATTAAATTCTTCGGGGATGGATCGACCATCTTTTATGTGCGGGGAGGGAGCCGGGACCAGAATCTGATCACCATCGATGAAGCACCGATCTACAATCCCACCCACCTGCTCGGTTTTTTCAGTACCATCCTGCCCGATGCCGTAAAGGATGTGAAAATTTACAAAGGCGACTTCCCGGCAAATTACGGGGGACGGCTCTCATCGCTGATAGATGTGAGGACCAAGGATGGCAACCTGAACCATTTCGGAATGGACGGAAGCATCGGTCTCCTTTCATCCAGACTCTCCCTGGAAGGACCCCTCTGGAAAGACCACATCTCCTTTTTCCTATCGGGGAGAAGGTCCTACATCGCCAGGCCGTTGCAGGCGGTGAATCAGAGCATCAATGACCTTCATTTCTCTGACCTTCACCTGAAACTCAATTACCACATCAATCCGGAGAACCGGGTATTTTTCTCCATGTACCGCGGAGTGGATAATTTTGAGCAGCAGCACAACATCGAACAGTCATCGGGGATCCACTGGAAAAACAGGACCACCACACTCAGGTGGAACCACCTCTATTCTGAGCGCCTCTTCTCAAACCTGACCGTTTTCGGATCGATGTATGATTATTTTCTGAATACCCACATTGAGAATCAGGATTACTGGAAATCACACATCGACAACCTGAGCCTCAAATATGATTTCACCTGGTATGTGAGGCCTGAC
>Ga0209536_100003134_pt1 | contig 26717 bp, 25 predicted proteins | sample DeeMarSeWOR28_12_FD_187461 | JGI IMG/M metagenome (GOLD analysis project Ga0209536, IMG submission 187461) | Marine sediment microbial communities from White Oak River estuary, North Carolina - WOR-2-8_12 (SPAdes) (version 2) | ecosystem: Environmental > Aquatic > Marine > Intertidal zone >...
GGTGGCATCCTGGCCGAGAGCATGGCCGAACGCGGCGCCATGGTAACCGGCATCGATATGGGCGAGGCGCCGTTGGCGGTCGCGACGTTGCACCTCAAGGAAAGCGGCCAGTCGGTGAATTATCAACGCATCACCGCGGAAGCGTTGGCAGCACAGGCACCGGCAAGCTTTGATGTGGTCACCTGCATGGAGATGCTGGAGCACGTGCCCGACCCGGCGTCGACCATTGCCGCCTGCGCCCGGCTGGCAAAACCGGGTGGCCATATTTTCTTCTCGACCATCAACCGCAATCCCAAGTCCTGGCTGTTTGCCATTGTTGGCGCCGAATATATCCTGAACCTGCTGCCCAGGGGCACGCATGAATACATGAAGTTCATCAAACCATCAGAACTCGAACGCTGGACGCGCGCCGCCGGGCTGTCGGTAAAGGAATTTACCGGTATGCATTACAACCCGCTACTCAAACACTATTCACTCGGGCCCGGCGTCGACGTGAACTACCTGGCTTACTGTCGTCATAGTGATGGCTGAGGTCGCGACGTCGCAGACAAATGCGTCCGCCATCCGCACCGTGCTGTTCGATCTGGATGGCACACTGGCTGACACCGCGCCGGACCTGGCACTGGCTCTTAATACCCTGCTCGAACAGACTGGCAATGCGCCTCTGCCCTACGAGCGCATTCGCCAGGAGGCCTCCTATGGCGGCACTGCCCTGGTTCGGCTTGGCTTTGGACTGAACCCCGAAGACGACGCCTTTGCCGAATTACGCCAGCGCTTCCTGCATCTCTACCAGAGCCACATCTGTATCGATACGCGCCTGTTCGATGGTATGGAGTCGGTGCTGGATGAAATTTCCAGCGCCAATATGAACTGGGGCATCGTCACCAACAAACCAGCGTACCTGACCGACCCGTTGGTCAAGCTGCTGGGACTGACCGACAAGGCCGCCGCTGTTGTCAGTGGTGACACAACCAACAACAGCAAACCGCATCCCGAGCCGTTGCTGCATGCCTGCGAACTCGCCGGCAGCCGCCCGGAACAATGCCTGTACGTCGGTGACGCCCAGCGAGATATCGAGGCTGGCCAGCGCGCCGGCATGAAAACACTGGTAGCAACCTTTGGTTATATTCGTGATGATGACAACACCGATGAATGGGGGGCGGATGGTGCGATAGCATCACCGAAGGAACTGATCGAATGGATACGCAGGCATGGCTGAGCTGAGCAACAATATGATCCTGCTGCTGGGTATCGTGGCAGCAGTTGCGGCGTTCATCGGCTGGTTGATTGGCCACATGCTCAACCAGCGAAAAGTCACACAGCTGGAAACGCGGCTGGAGATGGAGCGCGTCTCAGCGGAAGGCAAGTTGTCGGAGCTGGAGACCACGTTCCACAGTCTCTCGACCAAGGCCCTGCATGCCAACAACCAGGCCTTTATCCAGCTTGCCGAGCAGACGCTCAAGCGCCTGCACACCGAGGCCAAGGGTCAGCTCGACCAGAAGGAAAAGGCAGTCGAGAACCTGATCAAACCGATCAAGGAAGCACTGGAAAAAACCGAGAGCCAGATCCATTCGATTGAAAAGGAACGCAAGGAGGCCTACGGCTCCCTGCGCCAGTACCTGGACTCGATGATCAAGACCCAGGAACTGCTACAGGGCGAAACCCGGAACCTGGTCCAGGCATTACGACGCCCGGAAGTACGGGGCCAGTGGGGTGAGTTGACCCTCAAGCGCCTGGCCGAACTCGCCGGCATGGTGCAGCACTGTGACTTCTTCGAACAGGAGGCCACCGCCGATCGCAGTATGCGACCGGACATGATCGTGCGTATGCCGGACCGTCGGGAAATCGTCGTTGATGCCAAGACACCCCTTGATGCCTATTTGAGCGCCGTCGAGGCGCGCGACGATGTTGAACGCAAGGCGTTCCTGGAGCGCCATGCCGCCAATGTCCGCAAGCGCGTGCGCGAGCTCGCGAGTAAGGGCTATTGGAACCAGTTCAACAATGCGCCCGACTTTGTCATCCTGTTTATCCCCGGTGACCAGTTCCTGTCCGCCGCCCTCGACCAGGACCCGAAGCTGCTGGAAGACGCCCTGCAACAACAAATCGTGCTCACCACCCCGACCAGCCTGGTTGCCCTTTTACGCGCAGTGGCTTACGGCTGGCGTCAGGAGGCACTGGCCGCCAATGCCGACAAAATCCGCGAGGTCGGCGTCGACCTGTATCGGCGCCTCAGTGTTTTTGCGGACCACCTGGCGAAACTCGGCCGCAGTCTCGATGGCGCCGTCGGCAATTTCAACAAGGCAGTCGGCTCGTTTGAGGCAAAAGTGATGCCCGGAGCGCGGAAATTTACCGAACTGGGCGTCGAAACCCAGCCACTGGAGCCCCCGGTACAGATCGAAAAAGGCCTGCGTCAGCCCACCAATCAGGAGGGTGAAGACAAATAGCGCTGTCGGCACGATTGTTGCCTGTTAAATTGGAGTGAATATCCATTTTCTGTAACTTCGAACCAGGTTTACGAGCACAGTCAGGCCATGCCGCAAAACGAACCCAAGTGGGGCGCCACAGCATCGCAGCCAAGCATCTTGCTGGCTGAGGACTCTGCCACCACCGCCACCCTGCTAACCAAGTACCTGAGCGACCGCTATACGCTGGTCCAGGCGCATGATGGCGCCCAGGCCCTGGCACATGTCCAGCAGGACCGAAACGTCGGCCTGATACTCACCGATATCAACATGCCAAACATGACCGGCCACCAGCTGCTGGTGGAAATTCGCCGCAGCAAGGATCCGGATATCAAGCAACTTCCCGTCATCGTCATGACCGACGCCGACGACAATACCGATCGCAATCTCGCGTTCATGAACGGTGCCAGTGATTTTATCAACAAGCCGATCGACGAACTGGAGCTGCAGGCGAGAGTGAATGTGCATTACACCCTGGCCAATACCATTCGCGAGCTGGAGGCCAGTCGCCAAGCCCTGCATCGACAGGCAACCACCGACCCGCTTACCGGATTGAAGAACCGGCGCGAATTCTTCAGCCACGCCGAGAAGTGCCTGGAGCGGCACCGGCGCTACGGCGCGACCTATTCGGTGATCATGCTGGATATCGATTATTTCAAGGCGATCAACGACAGCCATGGTCACGACATCGGCGACAAGGTACTGGTGGCGGTGTCAGAGATCCTGCCCCAATTGACCCGGAACGTGGATACCGTGGCGCGCGTCGGCGGCGAAGAATTCGCCATCCTGCTGCCAGATACCAAGCGATTGGGAGCCGCGGTAATGGCGGAACGCATACGCAGTGTGATCGAGAACCATGATTTTCAAATTGGCGGCAAGCGACTCAAGCTAACGGTCAGCATCGGGATAGCATCGCAAGACGCCGAGATCGTCGACAATGTCGGCGATCTCATGCGCATCGCCGACAAACGCCTGTACCTGGCCAAGGAATTTGGGCGCAATCGGATCGCCGTCAACAACGAAGGTAAATCCAGCTACGCTAGCTGACCGGCGTTGCATCGACCCGCGATTTGGTTAACACTCCTCGCCCTTCACCTCTCGGTGAAACGAACCCGATCTTCAAGCCAACGAGACCAGTCGCGTGAGTTATCCGGATAGCAATACCCCGCTCTATCAGTACCAGGCCAAAAATGATCTCCTGAAAAATCGCACCATCCTCGTCTCCGGTGCGGATACGGATCTGGGCGAAACCGTGGCGACGAGTTGTGCCGATCACGGCGCCACCGTGGTCCTGCTCGGCTCGGGACGTCGTCGACTGGAAACGCTTTACGACAAAATCGAGCAATCAGGTGCTGCGCAACCGGCACTGGTTCCCCTTAACCTGACCAGGGCCAGCGAAGACAGTTTTATCCAGCTAACCGAAACCCTCACCAGTGAATTCGGCCGTCTCGATGGTCTCGCTCATTGCGATATCGATATCGGTGTCTTGAGCCCTCTGGCGCTTTATGACCTGCCGACCTTCAGTCGCGTGATGACCGCCAATATCAACGCACCGTACTTGCTGACACGCGCCTGCCTCGGTCTGCTGAGTCAGTCGGACAGCGCCAGTATTGTTTTCACCTCTTCCGAGGCTGGACGGACTGGCAAACCCTTCTGGGGCGCGTACGGAATCGCATGCTTCGCCATCGAAGGCATGATGCAGACCTGGGCCGCCGAGCTGGCCGATGACACACCGATACGTGCCAACAGCCTGGCCACCGGTCCGATACGGACCACGCTACGGGCGCGCGCCTACCCGGGTGAGGACCCCAATAGCCTGATGACCCCTGACGAAATCATGGGCGCCTACCTGTTTCTGCTGGGGCCGGACAGCCATGCCGTCATCGGGCAGTCGTTGCATGCCCAGGAACCCCTGCCACAGCCTGTTGTCTGACACTCCACGGGACCGAAGCCTGGTTTCACGCTTAATTTACCCAAGGTTTGAGTCAGATCAATTCCTTCCTGGAGCAGTCGAACGTATAGTGGCCAAATGAGACCCACCCTGATTGATCCGTTTCTGCGCAAGATCGAATACCTTCGCGTATCGGTCACTGATCGATGCGATCTGCGCTGCAACTATTGTTTGCCTAAGCACTGGGACGAATTCAACGAGCCCGATGACTGGCTAACCTTCGCCGAAATCGAACGCGTAGTTGCTGCGTTCGTCCAACTCGGCGTCAGCCGTGTACGCCTGACTGGCGGCGAACCACTGGCTCGTCGAGAATTGCCTGTACTTGCGCAACAGCTTGGTCGCTTGCCCAACCTTGAGGATCTGTCGCTTAGCACCAACGGCGTTCAACTCGCGCGTCACGCGGCGGCGCTGCACCAGGCCGGGGTCACCCGGTTAAATGTCAGTCTCGATTCGTTACGCGCAGATCGCTTTGCCGAGATCACCGGTGGTGGGAAATTGTCCAAGGTACTCAAGGGACTGGAAGTGGCGAGTGCGGCCGGGTTTGCCCCGATCAAAATCAACACCGTCGCCATGCGCGGCGTCAACGACGATGAGTTTGAAGACATGGTGCAGTTCTGTACCGAACATGGGTATGCATTGCGCCTGATCGAGACTATGCCGGTTGGCGATACCGGTCGCGCCGCGTCCGATACCTATCTTGATCTTCAGGGTGTAAGAGAATCACTGCAGAAAACATTTGAGCTGGTGCCGGCGGCGATGCCCGGAGGCGGCCCCGCCCGCTACTATCAGGTTGCGGGAACCGAGACACGCGTCGGCTTTATCACACCGATGTCGCAGCATTTCTGTGACACCTGCAATCGCGTGCGCCTGTCGGCCGACGGCACACTCTACCTGTGCCTGGGTCAGGAAGACAGTGTTGCGCTCAGGCCATTATTAAGGGCGGGGATATCGGATGAAGCGCTGCGTACTACGATAGAAGATGCGATCGCACGCAAACCGGAGCGTCATGAATTCAAACAGAAGCCGGAAAAGATTATTCGATTTATGTCGTTGACGGGTGGCTAGTCACTAGCGCGCCATCGCATTCAGTAACTGGTCTTCCAGCTCTGCACGCACTGCAAGCTCCTCTCCCAGCCGGGAAAGATCCTTGCCGAGATTGGGGCTGATCTCGCTTTTATCATTTTCTTCGTATTTGTCGTTAAACGCCACGGCAATATCAGTGGTCTCGGCAATACGCGGATACAGCTCTTCTGCCAGTTTGGCCACGCCTTGACGCCGCTCCTTGCCGCTGGCGATACGCTCGTAAAGACCGAAATGTCCGGCAGCGATATAGTCCATCAGCACCTGGCAGAACTCCTGCAAATGCTTGTGCACCACCGCCTGATCTGTCTGCTTGTGAAACGGCTCCAGCCCGGCCGCCTGACAGAATAGCACCAGCATTTCTGCCCGCTCGGCTACGAGTTTTTCGCCGACACCGGCTGATCCTGCACGTCGATCTTTTACGCTCTGTTCGCTCATGATTGTCTCTGGCATTTTGCTGGCTTCCCTGTGCTGATTCCTATTTATACCACTATACTCGCATCAATGCCGCCGGTTCAATCTTGATGCGGCATCGTGATTTGTCTATGGAAACACGGCTAAAAAGGCATTCCCGGCATACCCTTCATGCCCCGCAACATATTCTTCATACCGCCCTTTTTCATTTTCTTCATCATTTTCTGCATCTGCGAGAACTGCTTCAGCATGCGATTGACTTCCTGCACCTGGGTGCCGGAACCGGCAGCGATACGGCGTTTGCGTGAGCCGCGAATGATGTCAGGAAACCGGCGTTCATGCGGTGTCATGGAATTGATTATGGCTAGCATGCCTTTCATCTGGCTGCTGGCCGCCTGCTCCTGTACCCGTCCGGCCATGGCGCCCATACCCGGCAGCTTGTCCATCATGCTGCCAATCCCGCCCATGTTCTCCATTTGCAGAAGCTGGTCACGGAAATCTTCAAGATCGAATCCCTTGCCCTTGTTCAGCTTCTTCGCAAGCTGTTCGGTTTTGGCAATATCGACCTTTTCCTGGATGTCTTCCACCAGGCTGACCACATCCCCCATACCCAGTATGCGACCGGCAAGGCGATCCGGATAAAACGGTTCCAGGGCATCGGTCTTCTCACCGATACCGAGGAACTTGATCGGCTTTCCGGTGACATGACGAATCGACAGTGCGGCACCGCCACGCGCATCGCCATCGGTCTTGGTCAGGATGACACCGGTTAGCGGCAGCGCCGCGTCAAACGCCTTGGCACTGTTGACAGCATCCTGACCGGTCATACTGTCGGCAATAAACAGGGTTTCAACCGGGCTGATGGCGGCATGGATGTTCCGGATTTCGGCCATCATTTCATCGTCGACGTGCAGACGACCCGCCGTATCAACAATAACGACGTCAATGACACGCTTGCGCGCATCCTCTAGCGCGGCTTGCGCAATTTTTACCGGATCGTCGCTGGTGCTGCTGGGGAAAAAGTTGATGCCCAGTTCATCTGCCAGGCGATGCAGCTGCTCGATGGCAGCCGGGCGATAGATATCGGCACTGGTGACCAGCACCGATTTCTTTTTCTTCTCCTTGAGATAGCGTGCGAGCTTGGCAACAGTAGTGGTCTTGCCTGCACCCTGCAGGCCGGCCATGAGAATGACCGCTGGGGGACGAACCGATAAATCCAGTTCGTCATTGGCGTCCCCCATCAGGTGCACCAGCTCATCGTGCACAATCTTGACCACGGCCTGACCTGGCGTCAGGCTGGCCAGCACTTCCTGCCCGGATGCCTTTTCCCGGACATCATCGACAAATGCCTTGGCTACCGGCAGCGCCACGTCTGCCTCGAGCAGCGCCATGCGCACTTCTCTCAGGGCCTCGCGCATGTTGTCTTCGGTGAGACGTCCCTGCCCACGAAGGCGTTTGACTGTCCCTTGTAATCGTTCGCTCAGATTGTCAAACATTATTCAGCTGTCTTTCGTTGTGGTTCCGGTTAAATGTGTGGGCGCGTCGCCGCGCTTACAATTCGAACACCTGATCTCGCTGCAGTGCAGTCGGCGTGTTGTCGGGAATATGCCCGGTAATTTCTGCCATGATCTCCTGCTCACTTCCTGGCATCAAATGGGAAATATAGATTTCCGGTTTGACCTCCAGTTTCGCCAGCTCGCCGGCGAGCATCGACGGACACAGGTGCCTGGATATCCTGGCCAATGCGGCATTTTTATCGGTGAACGTGGTTTCGACGAAGAGATACCGCAAGTTTTCCAGCGCATTCAGCTCACTCCAGAAGCCATCCATTACCGTCGTGTCACCGGAGAATGCCCACGAACCGTTACCACTATCGACAACGTAACCCACTGCCGGAATCGTGTGGTTGACCGCCAGACTCCTGATGACCCGGGTCCCAATACTCCGTGTTTCACCCGCCGCCATTTCCTGTAACACCAGAAACGGATTTTCGGGTGTCGGAATAACCGTAAAGTCTGGCCAGACCCTGCCATTCATCACGTGATCACGCAGGGTCGCCGTGGTCTCGGCCAACGCGTAAACCGTAATCGGTTTTGCCCGCATCATACCGACGCTGTCTGCCATCAACGGCAGGCTATTAATATGATCGAGATGGGAATGCGTCAGGAAGACATGATCAATTCGCGCAAGCTCATCCAGCGATAAGGCACCCAGGCCGGTGCCGGCATCGATCAGGATATCGTCGTCGATAAGAAATGAGGTGGTCGCCGCCGGTGCGCCGATGCCGCCACTACAGCCCAGGACGCGTACCTTCATCCGGTCCGCCGATCGCCGGCAAGACAGGCGCGCCATCCCGCCAATACGCTAACGCTATGAAGATTATGAAAAAACATGGATGAATTTAAACATAGCGCCGAATTCACGCCTAGTGCCTCTCACTCCCTGCCAATCTTGTTATTCTTTGGGCTTGGCGATTCACGCCATCCTGCTTATTATGCCTTAAAACCGGCGCAAGCTCGCCTTGTGTGCCATAGCAACCAAACGATAATCATCATGCTATCAGTTTCCTTACTCAGCCTCGTCACCCTGGCACTTTATCTCGCCGCAACGATTGTCCTCTGGCGGCCATTTATGCAGGCGGATAAATCAGATGAAATCGTAAGCAACCGGGGGCTTGCCGGTTTGCTGTCCCTGGCTGGCCTGCTGGCTCACAGCGCGCTGCTCAGCGGACAACTGTTTACTGAAACCGGATTGAATCTTGCCATCAGCAATGTCGGCTCGCTGATCTCATGGGTAGGCATCCTGACACTCATTCTGGTGTCACTGGCAAAACCCTTCGAAAATCTTGGCATCGTCATGCTGCCACTGGCGATGTTAACTATTACTTCCGCTTGGCTCTTTCCGGGAACGATCGTCTCGGGCAGACCGGTCACCAGCAGCCAGACGATTCATATCGTGGTGTCCCTGCTGGCCTACAGCTTTCTGTTTCTGGCGGCGCTACAGAGTCTGCTACTACTGGTACAGGAGCGACAGTTGCGCCAGCACCAGCCCGGCGGCTTTATACGTGCGTTGCCGGCGATGGAGACGATGGAAGACCTCATGTTTCTGATGATTGGCAGCGGATTTTCACTGCTGACGTTGACCTTGATTAGCGGCGTGTTTTTCTCGGAAGCACTCTTCGGCAAGCCGCTGCAGTTTACCCACCACACGATACTGTCCATCGCTGCCTGGTTCGTCTTTGGGGTGCTCTTGCTTGGGCACTGGAAACTTGGCTGGCGCGGTCGTACCGCAATCCGCTGGACCCTGGTCGGATTCGTCTTGCTGATCCTGGCCTACTTCGGTAGCAAATTCGTCTTCGAGGTTCTTAAGCAGGCCTGACTCGAGTCACCGGCACGTGTTGCCCGATTCGGCTCGTGCTAGACTGGTCGCACTCAACACGGAGGCTCCAAGAGCTTGCAAGATATTCCGATAGGCGCGCTATTCGGCGCACTTGTCCTGCTAATCTTCCTTTCGGCATTTTTCTCCGCATCAGAAATTGCGGTGATGTCGATCAATCGATACCGCCTGCGGCATCTGGTCGAGAGTGGCCACCGCGGTGCCCGGGTCGTCGATGCCCTGCTCGCGCGGCCCGATCGTCTGCTCGGTATCATCCTGCTGGGCAACAACTTCGTAAACATTGCCGCATCATCAGTCGCGACCATTCTGGCGATTCGCCTCTATGGCGAAGCCGGCATCCTGGCAGCCGCGGTGCTGCTGACGGTCGTCATTCTAATTTTTGCCGAAGTCGGCCCCAAGACCCTGGCGGCCATGCATCCGGAGCGCATCGCCTTTCCCGCCGGGATGATCCTGCGGCCGTTGCTGATCGTGCTTTACCCGCTGGTGTGGTCGATCAACATACTCGCCAATTTGATGTTGCGCATTTTTGGCATCACCGTCGGTGCCCGTGCACAGGAACTGTCACTGGAAGAATTGCGCGCAGCCGTGCGCGAGGCAAGCTCGCTGATACCAGAGTCTCATCAGAACATGCTGCTTGCCATTCTCGATCTGGAAAAAACCGCGGTCGAGGAAGTGATGGTGCCGCGCAACCGTATTCAGGGAGTCGACCTGGACAAGGACTGGGACGAGATTGAGGAACAGATCATGACCAGCCGTTATACGCGCCTGCCGGTCTATCGCAGCAGCCTCGACAACATTGTTGGCATTGTGCATTTACGCAAGGCACTCAATCTTGCCGGTAACAAAAACCTGACCATGGAAACGCTGGAAAAAATTATTGCCGAGCCTTACTTCATTCCCAAGGGTACGCCGCTGAATACCCAGCTGCTGAATTTCCGTGATGCCAAGCGGCGTCGAGGACTGGTGATCGACGAATACGGCGATATCCTGGGGCTGGTCACGCTTGAAGAAATTCTGGAAGAAATTGTTGGCGAATTTACCACCAGTGCCAACAGCATCGGCGATGGTTATCGCCTGCAGGACGACGGCAGTTATATAGTTAAGGGTTCTACCTCGTTACGTGATCTTAATCGGCAGCTGGATTGGCACCTGCCGACCAAGGGTCAGCGCACACTGAACGGGCTAATCACTGAATACCTGGAGGCAATTCCGGAAGTCGGTACCAGCCTTCTGGTAAACGGATACGCTGTGGAAGTGCTGCGCACACGAGGTACTGCCATCGAGGTGGCACGCATCATTCCGCAAAGTCGCAAGGCAGATGAAGGCGAAGAGCAAACTGATGGGGAATGATTCCGGTTTCTAGTTGCCCGGCGCGGCAGATTTTCTGGCAACGTCGTCACGCACGTAGACCGGTATGGCGAGATCGGCACTGACCGCCAGGCCTTGCGCCACAGCACGTTCGCCCAGGCGCACCAGATCAGCGGCCGAAGGAAATGCCTGCGCCTGCCACGCTGTTACCTGCGCCTGCAACCGGGGAAGTAGCTCATCTATGTATTGATCCCAACCACTGCCGGCACCAAACCAGCTGCCGTCCGGAAGTATGATGGACCCGGGTGACTCCACCCGCTCTTCCGATACCGGTTTCATAAAGCCGTCATCGCCACGGACAAAGCCGCCCCAGTAGACCTGACCCATGCGCGCATCCAGCGCCGCCAGCACCCGATCCGCACCCTGGCCCTGGGCCAGTACCTGCAAGGTGGACACCGGGACCACCGGCAGATCGGCGGCGAAGGCGATGCCCTGGGTCACGCCCGCACCAATCCTTAACCCGGTAAACATGCCCGGGCCCCGGCCAAAGGCAACGGCATCCAGCTCCGCCGGTTTCAAACCGGCCTCGACCAGAAGCGCTTCAACGAGTTCGAGTATGCGCTCGGCATGCTGACGCCCCATCACCTGCCGCTCGATTATTTGACCGTTGACGGACACCGCTACCGAACAGGCCTCGGTAGCGGTGTCCAGCGCGAGAATCTTCATTGATGGGCCCAGAAGAGGTGATTATTTTTTCGGCGCCGCAGCGGGTGCCTGCTTCAGAACCGGGAACAGCATTTTCACCGGCGTCTGATCGCGGAAGGTCAGGACGACAGAAATCTTGTCACCGTCCTTGTATTGCTTTCTTGGCCCCATAAACATCAGGTGGTAACCCTTGTCATCCATGACGATGGTCTCGCCCGGAGGAATGGTGAGGGAATCCTGTAACGCCATGCGTGTCTCGCCGTCCTGCAATACAACCCGGTGAATCATCACCATAGCAAAGCCCCTGGCGGTCACCTTATCAAGCGACCACGGTGTATTGGCATCGCTTTTCAATACGACGTACGCGGGCAACATGACTTCGTCTTCTCCGCCAGCCCGGATCCAGGGCTGTTCAACGGTGACCGAGCCACTCGGTACAACTTCTGCTGGCTCCTGAACTGCGTCCGGCGCCGCGCGCACTGTGACGGATACGAGAAACGCAGCACACACAATATAAAACTTTGGATTCATCATTCTCATCAACTTTGATTTGACCTACTCGGGGACCGGTGCATCTTCCGGCACGGCAACCGCACGGGTTTCGAAAAAATGTTGCACATCGTTCAACTCTCGCGTCTTCGGCATCGGCGGAAGACTCGCAAGAAAAATCTTACCATAACCCTTGGCCAGCAAGCGCGGATCGCACAGCATCAGCACCCCGCTATCCGATTCATCACGAATCAAACGACCCGCACCCTGTTTCAGGGCGATGACGGACTGCGGCAATTGATATTCCATGAACGCATTCCGCCCCTGGCTCTCCATTGCCCTGCCGCGTGCCTGCAATACCGGATCGTCGGGCGCGGCAAACGGGAGTTTGTCGATGATGACACACGAAAGCGCCTCGCCCTTGACGTCAACGCCTTCCCAGAAACTGCTGGTGCCCAACAGGACAGCGTTGCCGTGTTCGCGAAATCGCTGCAACAATTCCTGCTTCGGCGCCGAGCCCTGAACCAGCAGCGGATAACCAATTTTCTTTGGTAATATCTCGGCGGCAATATTGAGTGCGCGAAAACTGGTAAACAGCATAAACGCCCGGCCCTGACTGGATTCGAGTACCGGCAAGGCGGCCTCGATCACCTTGGCGGTGTACGACGGATCGTTGGGCTGTGGTAGTCCCTGTGGCAAATACATCAGGGTCTTGTTCTGAAAATCAAACGGACTGGGCCAGTGCATAGTCTCGGCCCCATCCAGGCCAAACTGACGCTGAAAGTGCTCGAAACTACCGTCAATCGCCAGTGTCGCCGAGGTAAACACCCAGCTGTGTTCGTCTATCTCGGCCCGCTCCTGAAACGGGCGCGACACATCCAGCGGCGTAGTGTACAGCGTAAATCCTCGTGGCGTTGTTTCCAGCCAACGCACAGAATCCGAGCCGCCACCATCCTTGAAGGTATCAAGGCGGTCCATGATCTCCAGTGAGCGCCGAAAACAGTTGTTCAGACCTTCGCCGTGTTCGGCCGCCAGCGCCAGGCATTCGGACAACACCGATAACGCATCAAACAACACCTCCAGCTGCTCCTGCCGGGCGTTATTGTTGAGCTGATCCCATGCCCCCCGGTTCGGGTCCTTGCCAAAGGTCAGCCGAAAGTCAGCAGCCACCTTGTTGACGCGCTCGATTGCGGGTCGCAGTCCATTCACCCCGCTCTGCTCACGCAACTCTTCTGCCAGCGCATCACGACAAAGATTCTCCAGCTGGTGGCGACTGACCGACTGGCCAAAAAAGACCGAAGCGATTTCCGGCATCTGATGGGCTTCGTCAAAGATCACGGCGTCTACCCCCGGCAGCAACCGGCCGAAACCTTCGTCACGCAATACCAGGTCGGCAAAGAACAAATGGTGATTGACGACGAGGATGTCAGCATCGAGCGCCGCCTTGCGCGCCTTACGCACATAGCAGTCATCAAAGCTCGGGCAATTGCTACCCAGACAGTTGTCAGTGGTTGAGGTGACTTGCGACCAGATAGCGGCGTCTTCCGGCACATCGCTGGCCTCGCTAATATCGCCGCTACGGGTGATATGTGACCACTGCCGGACCACGTCCAGATACCTGGCACTCTCCCGGTCCAGTCGTTGATCAAATTCGCCGTCCTGTAAACGATGCAGGCAAAGATAGTTTGCCCGACCCTTCAACAGCGCGGTGGTCACCGGTACCGAAAGAATGTCGCGCACCAGCGGCAGGTCGCCACGATAGATCTGGTCCTGGAGATGCCTGGTGCCGGTAGAGATCACTACCTTCTTGCCGGAGAGCAACGCAGGAATCAGGTAGGCAAAGGTCTTTCCGGTACCGGTTCCGGATTCGGCGACAAACACACCGCCATCTGCCAGCACATGCTCGATATGCTCGGCCATGTCCTGCTGGCTGGGACGGGGAGTAAACCGGGGAATATGCCGGGCGAGCGGCCCGTCTGGGCCCAAAATGTCAAACGCGTTTTGCACTGCGCGCGATCATAACACCTGGCCATGATCGACTCATTAAAACAAACAGCGTGTGTCAGCTGATTGTCTGGTAGTAGATATTCTGTGGGTGGTTCGCCTGGGCAAAAAAGAACCAGCGCTCCATCAGCAGACCCAGGTACTGGATAAGAAATGCAGACAGCAGAATTGCAACTGACAGGTTATTCATCCCGACACTGAGCAGCAACAAAGGCAGCGGGAACACCAGTACCAGAAACACCCACTTGATCGAACGGAACAGCCACATTGGTGCGCCGTGGAAATACTCGCGGGTGTTGTACGAGCCACCCATCTGTCCCTGCGAACGCTGGGTCATGGTCTGGTGGCGTACACCAATCGCGGTCTGCAAGCTCGATTTTGGTTTGAGGCGTGCATTGCGAATGAGTGACGCCGTGCGCGTAACAAACGCCGACAGCAAGATGATAATGGCCCAGCCGCCAAGAAAATAGACCAGCTCGGGTGCATACAACGCTGCATAGACCGTAGCCAGCGTGAATCCTGACGCTGTGCCGAGCAACAGATAGTTTACTGGCGTTAACCAGGTCGACCACTCCTGCAGAAACTTGATGCAGGCATAAATCATCCCGGTGCAAAGAAACAGGGTGAAGGTCAGCAACACGCCGCCAGCACCGATGATCAGGGTCAGGTCATTGCTCACGCCGGTATCAATACCAAACAGGGTCAGATTCCAGCCGAGGGCATGGACCACACCGTAAACGGCGATCGCCCCCAGTACCGCTGGCAGCACAATCACTTCACGTGACAACCACGAGGTGCGCCACTTGGTTGCGGTACGCCAGGCCCGTTCTGGATGACCCAGATGAAAAAATGAAGTCGCCAGCCCCAGCGCCAGTAATACGACGGCAATCGCACTGCCCCACGCGTAGAACACGCCACTCTGCGCCGGCAACAGCTTAACCGCCGAGTAGGATTCGCTGGTATACAACGCCAGAAACAGGCCTTGTCCAGTACCGATCAGTGTCGTGAGAAATATGACCGAGAATGCGGGATGCATAACTTACTCCAGTAACAGGTGAAATCGCCTTGCCGGTAATTACCAGCTGGTGACGTCGTCCAGTGTCGGTTCGTCGATCGGCCCGGTGGGTCGATCTGTCTCTTTCTTCAGCGGGTTGTCCGCGCGTACCAGTTCGTCTTCGTGAATCCGTATCTTGGTCTTGCGACGCGGCAGATAGTGATTCGCCGGGTTCGTGCCCCACTCCGGCATCAGCTGGTAACCGCCGGCCTCTCGGATCGCAATGGAGACTTCCGAGTCCGGATCATGCACGTCACCGTAGAGCCGCGCGCTGGTCGGGCAGGCACGTACACATGCAGGCTTGCGCTCCGCCTCGGGAATATTTTCGTCATAGATACGATCGACACAAAGGGTGCACTTCTTCATCACCTTCTGGTGTTCGTCGAATTCACGTGCGCCGTACGGGCAGGCCCATGAACAGTATTTGCAGCCGATACACTTGTCGTAATCCACCAGCACGATGCCATCTTCCTCGCGCTTGTAGCTGGCGCCAGTCGGACATACCGGGACACATGGCGGATCTTCACAGTGCAGACAGGATTTGGGGAAATGCACGGTTTCGGAACACGGGTACTCGCCCACCTCAAAAGTCTGGACGCGATTGAAGAACGTGCCAGTCGGGTCAGCGTCATAAGGATTATCGTCGGCCATGGAGCCTGCCATACCCGAGGTGTTCCATTCCTTGCAGCTGGTCACGCAGGCGTGACAGCCAACGCAGACGTTCAGATCGATTACGAGCGCCAACTGGGTCATCGGCTGCCTCCCTTGGCAAACTTGCCGGCAAAGTAGGCCATCCATTTAGGTCGGCTGGACGCTTCACCGGGCACCGGCTTAACCGGCTTGAACTGCGGATAGACTACCTTGTCCTCATCCTTGTCAGCCTTGTAGACGCGCACGCGTACATCGTACCAGCCGGCCTGTCCGGTAACCGGATCCGAGTTCGACAGGTGCTCACCGTCAGCGTGTGCTGGCAACTCCTCCGAGATCAGGTGGTTGAGCAGGAAGCCCTTCTTCGATTCATTGGCGCCCTGGTCCAGGTTCCAGGCACCGGCACTCTTGCCGATCGCGTTCCAGGTCCAGACGGTGCCGGGTTCAACGGCCTCTGAGAAACGGCACATGCAACGTACCTTGCCCCATTGCGACTCCACCCACACCCAGTCGCCGTCACTAAAGCCCTCTTTCTCGCCGAGATCAGGACTCATATATAAATAGTTGTGTGCATGAATCTGGCGTAGCCAGGCATTTTGCGAGTCCCAGGAGTGGTACATCGCCATCGGCCGCTGGGTGATCGCGCTCAACGGGTATTTCTGCTTGTCGGAAAGTTGTACTTCCAGTGGTTCGAAATAGAACGGCAACGGATCGAAATAGGTTTCGATGCGTTTGCGCAATCGCTCGGGCGGTTGCTTGCCCTGGGTCTTGCCCTGGGCTGCCAGGCGGAACTGTTGCAGCACCTCGGAATAGATATGAATCAGTATCGGCTCGGCGTAACGGGTGAGTCGGTGCTTCTGCGCCCATTCAAGGTAACCCTGGTTCCAGTTGCGCATGTACTGATAAGACCTGGGCAGCTCGTAATGGAACACGCAATTGTTCTGCTCATACATCTTCCACTGGTTCGGATTCGGTTCGCCCTTCATGAATTTCTCGCCGCCCTTGCCGCGCCAGCCGGCAAGGAAACCGATTCCCGAACCGGGTTCGGTTTCGTAGTTCACGATAAAGTCCGGGTAGTCGCGATACTTGCGCTTGCCTTCAGGCGTCGCGAACGCAGGCAATCCGAGACGCGATCCCATTTCGATCAGGACTTCCTGGAACGGTTTGCACTCGCCGGTTGGTGGTACCACCGGGATGCGTACCGAATCAACCGGGCCGTCAAATTCCGATATTGGTCGGTCAAGCATGGACATCACATCGTGACGCTCGAGATACGTTGTATCGGGCAATACCAGGTCGGCAAATGCCGTCATCTCGGACTGGAAGGCATCGCAGACAATCAGGAACGGTATCTTGAATTCACCATCCTCATTCTTGTCATTGAGCATCTCCCGGACTTGCACCGTGTTCATGCTCGAGTTCCAGGCCATGTTGGCCATGAAAATCAGGAGCGTGTCGATCGGATAGGGATCGCCGCGATGCGCATTGGTGATCACGTTGTGCATCAGGCCATGCACCGATAGCGGGTACTCCCATGAGAATGCCTTATCGATTCGAACCGGTTCACCCTGGTCATCGACAAAGAGATCATCCGGATCGGCCGGCCAGCCCAGCGGCATGCCGTTGAGCGGTGTATTCGGTTGAACGTCACCAGGCCCCTTGGGGCTCTTGGCACAGGGCGGGATTGGGCGCGGGAATGGTGCCTTGTGGCGGAAGCCGCCCGGTCGATCAATAGTTCCGAGCAGGCTCATCAGGATCGATAGCGCTCGGATACTGTGAAACCCGTTGGAATGCGCAGCAAGGCCACGCATCGCATGGAACGCAACCGGGCTGCCGGTAATACTCTCGTGATCCTTGCCCCAGACATCGGTCCAGGCAATGGGCAGCTCGATCTTCTGGTCACGGGCGGTGACGCCCATCTCATAGGCGAGGCGGCGGATGGTGTCTGCCGCGATGCCGGTAATGCCTTCTGCCCACTCGGGCGTGTACTCCTTGACGCGATCGACCAGCAACTGGAACGACGGCTTCACCGGGGTGCCGTCTTCCAGCTCGAAATCACCCATCAGGCGTGGATCCGCGCCCTCGGTATGGGTGACCACCGGCTTACCGACTTTGCGATCCCACCAGAGCTTGTTCTGCGGATCGAAACACCCCTCTTCCTCCGGTACCTCGGTACGGACAAACATGCCGAATTCGGAACTGGCCTCGTTCATGTTCACCAATTGTGCCGAGTTGGAATACTGAATCAGGAATTCACGATCATAGAGTCCCTGCTTGATAATCTCGTTGATCAGCGCCAGCAACAGCGCTCCATCGGTACCGGGCTTGATCGGAACCCATTCGTCGGCAATCGCAGAATAGCCGGTACGAACCGGATTAATAGAAATGAACTTGCCGCCATTGCGCTTGAACTTGCTCAGCGCCATTTTCAAGGGATTGGAGTGGTGATCCTCCGCGGTACCGATCATGACAAATAACTTGGAACGATCGAGGTCTGGACCGCCAAACTCCCAGAAGGATCCGCCAATGGTATAGATCATTCCCGCGGCCATGTTGACCGAGCAGAATCCGCCGTGAGCGGCGTAGTTGGGTGTACCGAATTGCTTGGCGAACAGGCCGGTCAAGGCCTGCATCTGGTCACGGCCGGTAAACAGGGCAAATTTCTTTGGATCGGTCTCGCGAATTTGGCGCAGGCGCTGTTCCATGATGGAAAAGGCCTCGTCCCAGGAAATCGGTTCAAATTCGCCGTCGCCGCGTTCGGCACCGGGCTTGCGTCGCAGCGGCTGGGTCAGGCGAGCCGGCGAATACTGTTTCATAATGCCGGACGAGCCCTTGGCGCAGATCACACCCTTGTTTAGCGGGTGGTCCGGATTCCCCTCGATATACCGCACTTCACCATCGCGCAGGATCACGCGAATACCGCAGCGACAGGCGCACATGTAGCAAGTAGTGTTCTTGACCTCGGTACGCCCTTGCGGATGTTCCGTCTGCGAGTATTTCATCTTATTTGCCTCGATCTCAGGTGGACGCAGTATACGGAACCGCGAAACCGGCGCCAGAAACAATATTCTATAGACTATTAGAATTTGCTAATATTCTATCCGAATTACCTGAAAAATTAATCTCCTTAAATATCAGGTTGTTAGCGGCACCGTCCCGGAGAGCCGACTCGGGCACGGCCGTCAGCTACCCTATTATCTCGCTACTCACGATCGGCTCCACTACACTAGCAAGAAACAACAAATCTACCGTGTTTGCGGGCAACTGTGATTGATCTGGTGCAAAGTAAAATAGGAATTATCGGGCTCGGCTAAGCCTGCCTGCCGCTGGCAATCGCGTTCAGCAAGCACTTCCCGACCCGGGGCTACAATAACAGCACGGCACGCATTGCGGCGCTCAGGCAGGGCATCGACAGTAATAGCGACCTTCACCCTGAAAATCTGGAACAACTAAAGCAGCTCAATCTGGCCGAGGATATCGGCGCCCTGGCTGACCGCAATGTTTACATCATCGCAGTACCAACGCCGATCAACCAGCACAAGTGGCCTGACCTGCAACTCCTGCATGACACCAGCCGTCAGGCAGGCAAAATGCTCTCCCGGGGCGATATCGTTAATTATAAATCCACGACCTATCCCGGCGCTACCGAACCCGGCGCTACCGAAGAAGTCTGCGTTCCAATCGTTTGAATAAATCTCGGGGCTGACCTGCAACCAGGACTTTACTGTCGGTTACAGTCCGGAACGCATCAATCCCGGCGACAAACAACACACCCTGCATTCGATCAAGAAACTGGTAGCCGGCTCAACTACGGAAGCTGCCGCCTTTGTAGGCGATTTGTATGGCACCATCATCGAGGCAGGTGTTTATCAGACTGAAAGTATTCAGGTCACCGAGGCCGCCAAGGTCATTGAAAATGTGCAGCGAGATGTAAATATCGCGTTGATCAATGAACTGGCCCAGATATTCAATCGCATTGGCATCTATACTGAGGCAGTGCTGGAAGCCGCCGAAACAAAATGGAACTTCCTGCCGTTTCGCCCGGAACTCGTCGGCGGGCACTGCATTGGTGTCGACCCCTACCATCTGTCGCACAAGGCAATGGCAGCGGGCTATCAACCCACCATCATACCCGCGAGCCGCCATGTCAACGAAGGCATGGGAGAATACGTTGCCAACCAGACGCTGAAGCTCATGGCGCGCCATGGTATTGATATCGTCGGTAGCAGGATTCTGGTGATGGTACTGGCGTTCAAGGAGAGCTGTTCTGACCTTAGGAACACCAAGGTCGCTGACATCATTTCGACTTTCCAAGAGTTCAATGCCAGCGTGGAGGTTTATGACCCGGTAGTGGATGAGCTTGAGACACAGCGAGATTACCACCGGCCACTGGCAGAACACCCCGAGACTGGTCAGTACGACGCGATTTTCGTCGCAGCGGCACACGATGCGTTCAGGGAGCTAGGGGCTGACACCATCCCGGCATACGGAAAAGAAAATGCGTGATCTATGACGTGAAATCCATGTTGCCAAAGAACATGGTGCATGAGAGGCTCTAGCCTTGTTCAGAGCCTTCCACTCAATAGCCAATTACCGATAAACGCGTGTCCAATCAAATTCATCCTACCGCCCAGGTTTCAGCGCAGGCACAACTCGGCGACAACAACGTTATTGGCCCGTTTGTTAGCATCGAGGACGATGTAACTATCGGAAATAACAACAAATTTCTTCAGGGCGTAGTGCTGCATAGTGGGTCGCGCATTGGCAACGACAATACCATCCACGAATACAGTGTCATTGCCGGATTGCCCCAGGACATAGCATTCGATGGCAGGCCGACCCAGGTAGTAATTGGCGACAACAATGTCCTGCGTGAATATGTAACGATCAGCCGTGCTACCAAGGACGATGCCCCTACCAGGCTCGGCAACTATCTCTACCTGATGAACCAGGTTCACCTGGGACATGACTGCGTACTGGCGGACCGGGTGATCATTGCCCCCGGCACCGGGCTGGGTGGTCACGTGCACGTGGGTGAACGCGCTTTTATCTCCGGTGGCGTCATGGTGCATCAGTTTGTACAAGTTGGCACCGTGGCGATGATTGGCGGCAACTCCAAGATTATAAAAGATGTGCTGCCCTACATGATTACAGACGGTGTGCCTGCAGAACCACACGGCCCCAATGTCGTTGGGCTACGCCGAGCCGGTTTTACCAGTGAAGATTTGAGAGACTTGAAACAGGCCTACAAGATAATCCGACGCATGAGTCTGTCGAAAGAGGAGGTACTCGCCCAGTTGCGCGGCCTGGGTACCGAGACTGCCAACCACCTCGCGGAATTTATTGAAAATTCCAGGAGATAGTCAGCAAGCCGGAAACTGGTCGGGGCGAGAGGATTTGAACCTCCGACCACCGCAACCCCATTGCGGTGCGCTACCAGACTGCGCTACGCCCCGAAAACTATCAATTAATACTGATAGCAAGCGGTGGGCAATCATACCCGAGTTGATCAACCAGACAAGTAGAAGAGCTAGCGGCTTTCCAGAAGTTCGAGGACAGCTTCCAGATCATCAATGAGGGACTGAACGACCTGCTCCCGGTCCATCTCACCATCGATGGCGTGTTCGGAAGAAAGTTTATTTCTCGCACCACTGATCGTAAATCCGTCGATATAAAGCAATTCGCGAATCTGGCGAATCAGGATCACATCGTGGCGTTGATAATAACGGCGATTGCCGCGACGCTTGACCGGCTTGAGTTGAGGAAATTCCTGCTCCCAGTAGCGCAACACGTGCGGCTTGACGCCACAGAGGTCGCTTACTTCACCGATCGTAAAGTAGCGTTTTCCAGGGATTTCCGGAAGTTGCAGATTGCCGCCGGGATCCAGCATCGACTAGGCCCGCTTACGAAGACGTTCTTGCAGGTTGGGGAGATTCTTCTCCACGCGCTCTTTCAGCTTGTGGCTGGCACGAAACGTAACGACCCGGCGAGCTGAAATCGGAATCTCTTCACCTGTTTTGGGATTACGTCCGGGACGGGCATTCTTGTCGCGCAGACCGAAGTTGCCAAAGCCGGACAGTTTTACCTGATCGCCATCAGACAACGCGCCGCGAATACGCTCAAAGAAGAATTCCACGAACTCTTTCGCTTCGCGTTTGTTCAACCCCAATTCGTTATAGAGACATTCCGCCAGATCGGCCTTGGTTAACGCCATTATTTTGGTCCTTTTTTTCTCCCTGATCGGATCCCGCTTGGTTTTTATTTGCCGCTACAGCCGGTCTATCTTAGCTGAGCTGCCAGTTCTGAGGACAGGGCCCCCACCACGCGATCCAATATTGCGTCTACGGCTTTATCTTTAAGAGTGCGCGAAGAGTCCTGTAAGGTCAAGCCCAAAGCCAAACTTTTTCTTCCCGAATCAATACCTTCGCCGCGATACTCGTCAAAAAGCTCAAGGTTTACGAGCAGCTCACCAGCTGCCTCTTTGATGCAATCAATAATGGCCTGTGACGTTACCTGCTCGTCCACAATAACCGCCAAATCTCGGCGGATGGCAGGATACTTGGAGATAGGATCAAATCGCGGCATTTTTCCAGATTTTAACGACTTTAACTCAACCTGGAAGACGTAGGCAGTTTTGTCGATATCGAGCCTGGCCAGAAGCTCCGGGTGTAGCGCCCCAATCCAGCCAATTTTCTCTTTATTTCTGTATATTTGCGCGCATTGGCCGCTGTGTAGCGCCGGATGTGATGCGGCTTCAAAACGAAACTCATCAACGGAGCCGGTCAAATCAATCAGCGCTTCGAGGTCGCCCTTGGTGTCGAAGAAGTCCAGTTCGCGCGCCTCCGCAGCCCACTGTTTCGACAGTGCCGGCCCCATGGCAATCCCGGCGATCACAGAATTTTCGACTGTTGTCTTTCCGTGACGCGCAAAAGTCTTGCCCAGCTCGAACAATCGCACCCTGTCCTGCTGCCGATTGCGGTTGTAGACCAGCGCCTGGATCAAACCGGGCCAGAGACTGCTGCGCATGGTGGCCATATCGGCCGAGATCGGGTTGGCCAGGGTCACCGTGCTCGCCTCCGGATCGACCAATGACTGCAACTGCGGATCAATAAAACTGTAAGTCACGACTTCCTGATAATCCCGATCGACCATCACCAGGCGCATGCGACTTTCCTGTATCAGCGCCTCGGGGAACGGATGAGGTGAGAGCCCGGCCGCCGGCCGCCGCACCGGCAAATTGTGATAACCATTGACCCTGGCCACCTCCTCGATCAGGTCGACTTCACGCAGTATGTCAAAACGATAGCTCGGGGGCCGCACGCGCCAGCCACCCGCCTGCTTGGTCACAGTCATACCAAGACGCTTCAACATGGTTTCGACCCGCCCAGCGGTAATCTTAATGCCGAGAATTCGCTCTATCCGGGCATGACGAAGGGGTATGAGGTTAACCTTCGGCAATTTGTCTTTGGCGATATCTTCAACCACCGGTCCGGCCTTGCCGCCAACGATGGCAAGCAGCAATGCCGTTGCACGTTCGATTGCCTGGCGCTGAAGCATGGGATCGACGCCGCGTTCAAACCGATGGGACGAATCCGTATGCAAACCAAGACTGCGGGCCTTGCCGGCAATAGCGCCAGGACGGAAGAATGCGCTCTCCAGAAAAATCTCAGTAGTGCTGTCACTGACGCCCGACTCTGAACCGCCCATAATTCCCGCGAGCGCTAGCGGACGGGTCTTGTCTGCAATCAATAACGTGCCCTTACCGGGTGTGATCTCGGTTCCGTCCAGCAGCGTCAGTGTTTCACCGTCTTTCGCAAGACGAACGACAATGGCGCCGTCTACTTTTCCCAGATCAAAGCCATGCATGGGCTGACCCAGTTCCAGCATGACGTAATTGGTGACATCAACGACCGGGTGGATGGCGCGTATTCCGCTACGTCGGAGTTTTTCCTTAAGCCAGAATGGTGTGCTTGCATTTGCGTCGATACCCTCGATGACGCGACCAACATACCGGGGGCAATCACTCTTGGCCTGTATACGAACAGGCAACCTGGCCTTGCCAGTTGCCCTTATCGGGGCAATTTTCGGCGCCTTGAGCCTTGTGCCGGTCAACGCCGAGACTTCACGCGCAATTCCGGCAACACTCAGGCAATCGCTTCGATTGGGTGTAAGGTCGACCTCGATACTATTGTCATCAAGTCCCAGATACTCGGCGATTTCTGTGCCGACCGGTGCGCGACTGTCCAGTATCAATAATCCTTCCGAGCTTTCTTCCAGGCCCAGCTCCGCCGCCGCACATAACATGCCGCTAGATTTCTGGCCGCGGATCTCAGTGGGCTTGATCTTCAGCCCGTTAGGCAGCTCGGCGCCCACCAATGCGGTCGGCACCTTGATATTCGGTGCTGCGTTACCGGCACCGCAGACAATGGTGAGCGGTCGGGTACGACCGACATCAACCTTGCAGATACGCAGGCGATCGGCATCGGGGTGTTGTTCCACTTCCAGCACTTTGCCCACAACTACTTTTGCGGGCATCGCTGCTACCGGCTCTATGCTGTCTACTTCCAGGCCGGCCATCGTTAGCTGTTCTGCCAGGGCCATCGTATCCAGCGAGACCGGTACCCATTCGCGCAACCACTGTTCACTTAGTTTCATCGTGTTAGTCCAGCGGGTTATGCGAATTGACGCAAAAAGCGCAAATCATTTTCGAAGAAGAGGCGAAGATCATTTACACCGTAGCGCAGCATTGCCAGGCGCTCGACACCCAGCCCGAAGGCAAAGCCGGTATATTTTTCGCTATCAACACCTACGTGGCGAAATACCTCGGGATGGACCATGCCGCAACCCAATACTTCCAGCCAGCCGGTGTGACTACAAACCCGGCAGCCTTCACCGCCACAGATCACGCAACCGATATCGACCTCGGCCGAAGGTTCCGTGAACGGAAAAAACGAGGGGCGGAATCGTACATCAAGGTCTTTTTCAAAGAAGCGGGAAAGAAATTCGCTCAGCAGGCCTTTCAGATCAGCAAAGCTGACCGTTTCGTCCACCCACAATCCCTCAAGCTGGTGAAACATCGGGGTGTGCGTCACGTCCGAGTCACAGCGGTAGACCCTGCCCGGCGCGATCACACGAAACGGTGGTTTGTTGTTTTCCATAAACCGGATCTGAACCGGCGAGGTATGGGTGCGCAACACATGACCGTCTTCGAAATAGAAGGTGTCGTGCATGGCGCGCGCGGGGTGGTCCTCTGGGATGTTCAACGCCTCGAAATTGTGAAAGTCATCCTCGATTTCGGGGCCATCGGCAACCTCGAAACCCATGCCCACGAACAGTCGTTCCAGCCGCTCGAGGGTGCGAGTTACCGGATGCAGACCGCCCGTCCCGTAGCCACGGCCAGGTAGCGTAACGTCAATCTTTTCACTGGCCAGCTGTCTGGCTCGCGCACCGGATTGCAGCCCGGACTTGCGCTCAGTCAATAGCTGCTGAAGCTTCTGCTTGGCTTCGTTAACCTGCTTACCGAATAGCGGGCGCTGGTCAGCCGGCAGCGTCCCAAGGCGCTTGAGCTGCTCGGTTAGCACGCCCTTCTTGCCCAGGTAAAGTACCCGCAGCTGTTCGACGGCGACTTCATCCTTCGCCGCTTCAACGGCACTGCAGGCCTCTTCAAGCACCTGGGACAGCGATTTTTCCTGTTCACTATTCATGATGTCGGTTTTCTTGTTCTCGGATCCGGACTAGTGGCTGCTGAAACAAAAAAGGGAAGGCATACGGCCTTCCCTTTTCGTACAGAACGAAGCAGCTATGACGTCGTACTGACAGACGTTTACTGCAGGCTGGCCTTGGCTTGCTCTACCAGCGCCGCAAACCCCTGGCTGTCGTGCACCGCGATATCTGCTAGCACCTTGCGATCAACGTCGACCTCGGCGCGCATCAGGCCATTGATAAAGCGACTGTAGCTCATGCCGTTTTCACGGGCTGCTGCGTTTATTCGCGCAATCCACAAAGCACGAAACTGACGCTTGCGCTGACGACGGTCACGATAAGCATACTGACCGGCCTTCATCACCGCCTGGTTTGCAGTCTTGAATGTGCGGCTGCGGGCACCGCGGTAGCCCTTTGCCTGCTTTAATACTTTCTTGTGTCGAGCATGTGCCTGAACACCGCGTTTTACTCGTGGCATGTCTAATTCCTCGTGTTAAGCGTACGGAAGCATTTGCCTCACCGACGCGACATCGACCTTGTTGACCTGGTCGGTACCGCGAAGATGACGCTTACGCTTAGTAGATTTCTTCGTCAATATGTGGCGCAGGTGGGAGCTGCTACGCTTGAATCCACCCTTGGCCGTACGCTTGAAGCGCTTGGCTGCACCGCGATTCGTCTTTAGTTTTGGCATTACCTTTACTCCAATATGACCGGTGGCTACGAATTCAAAAATACCACTCAGTCTGCTGTAACCGGTTTACTTACTAATCCTTACTTGGGCTTCTGGGCCTCACGCTTCGGCGCTAGTACCATCACCATTTGACGACCTTCCAGTCTCGGATGCTGTTCAACAACAGCCACCTCGTTCAGGTCGTTTTCCACACGCTTCAGCAGCTCCAGACCGAGTTCCCGGTGCGCCATCTCGCGCCCACGGAACCGGAGTGTCACCTTGGCCTTGTCGCCGCTTTCCAGAAAACGGGTCAGGTTTCTCACCTTGATATTGTAATCACCAATATCCGTGCCCGGTCGGAATTTGACTTCCTTGACCTGAATCTGTTTCTGCTTTTTCTTGGCCGCTGCCTTCTTCTTGCTTTCCTCGTACTGGAACTTGCCAAAGTCCATTACGCGGCAAACGGGTGGCTCCGCATTCGGAGAAATTTCCACCAGATCGAGCTCAGACTCGTCCGCGAGTTTCAGCGCCTCTTCAATTGCCAGAATACCTACCTGTTCTCCGTCTGCACCGATAACCCTTACCTGGGGTGCAGTGATCTTATTGTTGAGACGAGTCTCGCGTTTCGCAGAAATAGTTTCAGTCCTCCAAAATAATTAAATGCCGCGGCCCGCGATATCATTGGCAAGAACCTCGGCAAAAGCCTCGAGGGTCATCGACCCCTTGTCCTCGCCGGCTCGCGTGCGAACGGCAACGGTGCCCTCTCCTGCTTCCCGCTGGCCAACCACCAGTAAGTAGGGAGTGCGCTGCATTGTGTGCTCGCGGATTTTATAG
>Ga0209536_100003135_pt1 | contig 26714 bp, 21 predicted proteins | sample DeeMarSeWOR28_12_FD_187461 | JGI IMG/M metagenome (GOLD analysis project Ga0209536, IMG submission 187461) | Marine sediment microbial communities from White Oak River estuary, North Carolina - WOR-2-8_12 (SPAdes) (version 2) | ecosystem: Environmental > Aquatic > Marine > Intertidal zone >...
TTTTATTTATAAACAAAACCACTTTTGCTCCATAAAGTACCTAAATCCGTTTTTATTTATAAACAAAACCACTTTTGCTCCATAAAGCGCCTAAATCCGTTTCTATTTATAAACAAAACCACTTTTGCTCGATAAAGCGCCTAAATCTATAAACAAAATTCAGCTTCAGGCTCCCGCTATGCAAAAAATTTAACGAAACAAAATCCGGCATCAAAATATTCTTTTTTCGAAGATCGCCATACATTCTATCCCATTTTCCGGACTCCAGGTGAGCGTGCAAAGCGGCGACGCCTTTTTGAACGATTGCCGGCGAAGCCACTGCAAACCCCGACATATTCTGTCTTACCTGCGGGTTTAGATAGATTTCAGGCCTATTCCATCCCGTTTTATTGTAATTTCTCCCGATCTTATCATAGCGTGTGTTTTCCATAATTTCGATTGCCATGGCTTGGTGATTGAAAAGATCCGACTTCCGCAACACCTTGAGAATAAAATCATAAAAAAACCCGGCTGTGGTTGAAGCAGCCGGGTTTTTGGGTTGTGACAGCGTTTAATTCTATCAATTATCGAGGGGCAAGGACCGGAGTTTTTTTATTCCTCTTCTTTAGAATACAGCACGTCCACATCCGCGAGGTCCTCTCCCAGATATTCGCGCTCGTTCTCGCCTAAAATGCCCATGGACAGGCAGATCAGGGTCCACAGATGCACCGAATGATAACCGCCCTCGAAGTGTTCGCTCAGATCATGAATCTGGGAGTGGCAATTGTGACATGGCGTAATACAGTATTGAGCGCCGGTGGCCATGATCTGGTCGAACTTCACCTTGCCGAAAGCTCTTCTGGACTCCGGCATTCCATTTTGAAGGAAGCCCCCGCCGCCGCCACAGCAATAATTATTGGAGCGGTTGGGGGTCATGTCGATAAAATTTTCCTCGCCCACCACCGCTTTGACCACATAACGCATGTCCTCGGCGACAGGATCCCCCAGAGTTTTGCGAACCAGTTGGCACGGATCCTGGCAGGTAAATTTGACCTTGCGCTCCTTGTTCCATGCGGAGCTGACCTTCAGCCGGCCCTCCCGGATCCACTTGGCGTATAACCGAATGATGCTTTCGATTTCAAAGTTGTGTTCGATGTTGAACTTTTGCAGTCCGACCCGGACCGCGAACAATTCGTGCCCTCACTCCGTGTTGAGCCAGTACTTGCAACCCAGATCGTCGACGGCTTTGGCCTTGGTTCTGACAATGTGCTCCCAGTTTTCGAGATCGGCCATGAACATACAGTAATTTTCGGCAGCCCACCCCTTGGTGCCGTAAGTCCAGTCGGCTCCGGCCAGATGAAGAATTTTCCAAAGCGGCACCATCTCATCCGGCTCGGTTACCGGTTCGCGCGAGTTTTGATTCAGGAAATACTCGGCACCTTTTTTGTTGATCGGTGCCTGCAGGTTTTCAAAACCGGGCTGAGTCTCACGAACCTCTTCCAGGACATCTTCGACCACAAATTGAAAATCTTCTTCCGATGCCCCCATGGCGCTGCAGGTATCGTTTCTGAGCGCCATGTCGCAGGAACCGAGAATTCCTTTGGGCCGCTCTTCACGGGGCCTGCTCTTTCTGACGTTGAACACCAGCTGCGGGATGTCGATTTTCATAGGACATACATAAATACAGCGCATGCACAGGGTACAGCACCAAGCCCAATCCGAACCCAGGAGCTCCTCGTCCATTCCGAGGGCGGCCATGCGCAGGAATTTGCGCGGGTCCATATCTTCGAGGCCCGTAGCCGGGCATCCCGAGGAGCAAGCGCCACATGTCAGACACAGGTTCAGATTTCCCCCCTCCGGAAGAATTGCTTTAACCTGGTCAATGAATTTGCTTTTTTTCTTCCCGCCTATCTTGATTGCTTTTTCAGCCATACGTTTTCATCCTCCACAGGAACTTGCCTCTATCCATCGGTGCCGGGTGACACCCGGAACAAATTTTATACAAGCGCTGTATATCGCACAAAAACGACGATCTGTCAAACAAACTGGAGGAAAAATAGGATTAAAATATTCTATTATTCGACCGTAAGTATGGTTGAACCTGTCGTCTTTCTATCTTGCAGGTCCCGATGCGCCCGGGCGGCTTCAGAAAGGGGATAGGTCTGTTGCACTTCGATTTTTACCGCGCCGCTTTCCACCGCCGAAAACAAATCCCGGGCATGTTCCACCAAATCCTTGCGCGAGGCGGTATAGGTCATCAGGCTGGGACGGGTGATAAAAAGAGATCCTTTTGCTGCCAAAAGCCCTAAATCAAAAGCCGGAATCGGTCCGGACGATTGGCCGAAGGTAACCATAATGCCCATCGGACGCAGACAGTCCAGGGATTTCATAAAAGTGGACTGGCCTACGGAATCGTAAACCACATCCACACCCTTGCCGCCCGTGATCTCCCGCACCCGCGCAGCGAAATCCTCCTCATTGTATCGAATGGGATGGTGACACCCATGCGCTTTCGCCAATTTTGCCTTCTCCGGTGAACCCACGGTCCCGATAACCGTTGCGCCCAGATGTGCGGCCCATTGACAGACAATCGAACCGACACCACCGGCGGCGGCCTGAATTAAGATCGTATCGCCGGCCTTGACCTGATAACATCCCTTCAAAAGATAGCGCGCGGTCATTCCCTGCAGCATCATGGCGGCAGCCTGATGGGGTGATATGCTGTCCGGAAGCTTCACCAGGCGATGGGCGGGCATACATCGCACTTCGGCATAGGCACCGGGGGGCAGACCTGCATATGCCACCCGATCCCCCACGGCGACTTCAGTTACGTCCTCGCCGATTTCTTTCACGATTCCGGCGCCTTCCATTCCGGGAACCGCCGGCAACGACGGCAGCGGATAAAGGCCGGTACGGTGATAGACATCGATGAAATTCAAGCCCACGGCCTCATGTTGTATCAGGGCCTCGCCGGCGCCCGGTGTGCCGGGGTCAAAATCTTCCCAACGGAATACTTCGGGGCCTCCGGTTTCATATATTCTGATTGCTTTTGGCATCGGATTGACCTCCTAAAAGTGATAAATGAATCACGAAAGCAGGAAAGTGTGAAAAAACGAAAAAAAGTGAGAACAACTTCGTGCTTCCATAATGAGAAACCGTGAATGCAAAAAAATGACGATATATGTTCAAAATAAAATTTGGCTATCCCCAAGTCAACTGAAAATCGCCGATAACCCTCTGCAGAACAAACCCTTGAACCCTTGGTCCCCTGAATTCTCGAATCCTCTTCTCCAAACTAAATTGAACAAGAAACAATATTTTTTGTTTGACACAGAAAATTGTTTTTTCTATATGTAGTCTGTTTTGATTGCCATTTAGTCGCTGACTTTTATTCGGCAAATTGAATCTGTATGATCTTTTAAATGTGGATGTGGGCACTGGGATGCCCGATCCACTCATCCGGTTAAAAATCGATTCATACAAAGGAGGTGAATGAGGTTAATTCGTAAGCTCAAGGAGGTTGGAACCGCGTGTATTATCAACTAAAGGAGGTAAGTATGAAAAAAAGTATTTTGGTAGCAAGCGTATTGTTTATTTTCCTGGCCTTTGTTTCTGCAGCGCCTGCAGCGGACATCAAGGTCGGAACCCTGATGGCCCAAACCGGTCCCCTGAAGGAATATGGACCGCCCATCAAGGATGGCGCAGTGCTGGCCGGCAAGCAGATGGCGGCCGCCGGCTTTGAGATTGAATTTTTCCATGAGGACAGCGAAACGAACCCGACACCGGCGACCAATGCGGCCAAGAAGCTGGTCGATGTAAACAAGGTTGTGGCCATTATCGGAGCGCTGTCCAGTGGGGTTACCCTGGCGGTGGCGGAGTCTGTGACCATTCCCAACAACGTCATCGTGATCTCTCCGGCCTCCACCAATCCGTTGATGACGGTCTTGCCGGCAGACGAAAAGCCAGGCAAGGACTTCCTGTTCAGGACCTGTCCCTCCGATGCGTTGCAGGGGGTTGTGGCCGGCAAGCTGGCAGCCAGTTATAACAAAACGGCTTCAATTCTTTACGTGAACAATGCTTACGGGCAGGGGCTGTCGGAAGTGTTCACCGAATCCTTTGCCAAATACGGCGGCAAGGTGTTGGCCGCGGTTCCGCATGATGAAAAAGCCGCTGAATCCTACACCGCCGAGCTGAAGAAAGCCCTGGCGGACAACCCGGACAGGCTGCTTGCCTACAGCTATCCGGAGCATGCCAAGGTTTATCTGAAAGAGGCGCTGGAATTCTTCAAATACGGCAGGTTTATGTTCTGTGACGGAACCAAATCAGAGGATATTGCCAAGGCGCTTGGCGCCAAAGCCGTAGAAGGCCAGAAGGGTACGGCTCCCGGCACGGTCGGCGGCAAGGCATTTGAGATGTTCAATGAATATTATAAGGCCGAATATGGAAAGCTGCCGCCCAAACCGTTTATCACCAACGCCTATGACGGCGCAGCCGTGATCGGTTTGGCGGCCTACGCGGCCAAGGTCAAGGGGTTGCCTTTGACCGCCGAAAATATCAGAGACCATCTGCGGGTTGTTGCCAATCCTCCCGGTGAGGTCGTCATTCCCGGTGAGTTTGAAAAAGCCTTTGCGTTGCTGAAGGCAGGCAAGGAGATCAACTATGAAGGCGCCGCAGGTTCGGTTGATTTCGACGCCCACGGCGATGTCGTCACCCCGATTGAGATCTGGGAATACAGGGGCGGGGAACTCAAGACGCTGAGAGTTGAAAATCCGTAATAATCAACGAGCGTCAGGTGAATAAAAAAGGGGGCTTCTCATAGGGGAGCCCCTTTTTTAGTGTTATAAAAAAATCAATGTCTTTTTATTTGGTCAAGAGTGAGGAATTCATAATTCGAATTTGTCTGGTATTTCGATATTCTTATTTCGAGTTTTAAACATTACATATTATCAATGGAATAGCACCCATCACCGGGTACTGCAGATAGGCTGACTATTCCATCATCTTCGATACCTTCTTCTCCTCGCCCAAAAGGCCCTGGGGCCGGTAAACCAGGATGAGTTCGAGCAGGACCCCGATGACCAGAAATCGAATGTAAGGCGCTCTGGCCTTCAGGAACAGGGGCAGGTAGTCCGTCAGCAGCTGGGTGCCGATCCAGATGCCCCAGATCACGTAGGCGCCCAGAATAGCGCCTTTGTTGTTGCCGCTTCCGCCGGCGATCAGCATCACCCAGATGATAAAGGTACCGTAAAGGGGCGTAAAAATTTCAGGCGATACGGCTTTCATGTAGTGGGCGAACAGGGCGCCCCCGACCCCCATGACCATGGCGCCGAAAACCAGAGACTGCATTTTAAAGTTGAAGATATCCTTACCGCTCATGGCCGCAGATGCCTCGTCTTCCCGGATGGCTCTTAAGACCCTGCCCCAGGGCGAGCGAATAGCCCGCTCGATCAGCAGATAAATGGCAGCCAGAATGATAACGATGATGACCAGGTAGATATAGTTGTAATACTTGGGGTCGATCAAATTCTCCAGAGGCTGCGGCAAACCTGTCAGCCCCCTGGCACCGTTGGCCAACCATTTTTCATTGTTGAAAATGAGCCGAAAAGTTTCGGCGATTCCGAGGGTGGAGATGGCCAGATAATCCTCGCCCAGCCTCAGGGTCGGGATTCCGATCAGGAAAGCAATGATTCCGCAGACAATGGCCGCGCCGAACAACCCGAAGATAAAAGGCAGGTCAAATCCGAAAAGCTGATGGACATACTTGGCATATACGCCTGTGGGCGCAGGCAGGGTAATCATGGCGGATATATAGGCACCGACGCAGAAAAATCCGGCAATGCCGATGTTAAACAGCCCCGTGTATCCCCATTGAATGTTCAATCCCAGACAAAATACGGCATATATGCCGGCCGTGATTGCCAGTGCGACCAGGTATGCAATTAAACCGCCGATTTCCATTATTCTTGTTTCCCTCCGAATATTCCTTTTGGCCGGAAGAGCAGAATCAAAATCATAACCATAAAAGCCACTGCCGGTTTATAGGTGGGCATCAGAAAAGCGGTGGAAACCTGCTGGACCACCCCGATAACCAGGCCCCCGACCAAAGCACCCCACATGTTTCCGATGGTGCCCAGGATGGTGGCCGCAAAAAGCGGAATCAAGAAATTCCACCCCATATAGGCATGCACCTGCACATCGATGCCATAGAGGATGCCGCCGGCGGCTGCCAGGGCCCCGCCGATTCCCCAGGTCAAAATGATCACCCGGTCCGTATCGATGCCCGAGACCAGTGCCAGTTCCATGTTGTCGGCCGTAGCGCGCATGGCCTTGCCCATTTTTGTTTTCTGCATGAAGAGATGCAGCAAAATGACCATACCGAACACCAGAATGAGAATCAGGATCTGATCCGGCCGGATTTTGACGCCCACAGGCATTTCAATCGCCGGACGCAGCAATCCCGGTTTGTAGAAAAGGGAGTCCGCCCCCCAGAAAATGAGGATCAGCATACGAATAATGAAGGCGATGCCCAGCGAAGACATGGCCAGCATGACGGGACCGCTTCCCTGATCGCGAAGTTTTCGATAGAGAATCCGGTCGGCTACAATGGCCAAGCCACCCACAATCGCCATGGATACCGGAAATGCGATCAGCATGCGCCAGCCAAAGGAAAGCGACCCGAAAGTGGTGTCCGGAATCCCGATCCATGCCAACGCGGTTGTCACCATGAATAACGCGATATAGGCTCCGGTGGTCATCAAATCACCGTGGGCAAAATTGGCGAACCGGATGATGCCGAAAACCAGGGTGAGACCAATGGCGCCCAGAGAAATGATACTTCCGAAAACAATCCCGTAAACAATCAACTCCAGCATTCTAGCCCCCTGTTATTCGGCTTACAGCGCTATCAATTTATACATCTTTTAGTGAACCGCAGAACGCCGAACAAGAAATAATGAATGTCGAAGCATTGAAAATGCGTGCGAAGCTGCTGACTTCCGCATTCCTTGTTCGATATTCGAAATTTGGTCCACTAAAGGCTGACCAAATCCCGAACTCAATGATATCTACTCGGATCATCCACCTAAATATAGCCGCCCGACCTCTTCACTGGCCAGCAGCGCCTCTCCGGTGTCGTCCAGAACATTCTTGCCCATCGCGAGCACATATCCATGATCAGCCATTTTCAGGGCCTCTCTGGCATTTTGCTCCACAATGGCGATCGCCACTCCGGAGGCATTGATTTCCCGGATTTTTTCAAATATCATGTCAACCAGATTCGGTGCCAGGCCGGCGGAAGGTTCATCCAGCAGCAGAAGCTGGGGGTCCAGCATGAGGGCGCGGCCCATGGCCACCATCTGCCTCTGGCCGCCGGAAAGCTGTCCGGCCTTCTGTTTGCGCCGTTCCCCCAGAACCGGGAAAAGCTCATAAATTTCCTCTATTCTGCGGCTGAAATCATCGTTGCGGATAAAGGCCCCCATATCCAGATTTTCCTGTATCGTCATGGAGGGGAATACATTGTTGATCTGCGGAACATAGCTGATGCCCTTGCGGGCAACTTTATCGGGTTTTAAACCGGTAATGTCCTCGGCTTTCAACGTTATTTTTCCCCGACGCGGCTTCAGGATTCCAAAAATCGTTTTCAGCAGGGTCGATTTGCCGGCCCCGTTGGGTCCGATAACGGAAACGATATCCCCCTGTTTTACCTGAATGCTGACCTCATGCAGGATATCAATGGCCGAGTACCCTGCCGTAACATTTTTAACTTCGAGTATTGTCATCGGTATTGCCCGCCTAAATAGGCCTCTAAAACCCTTTCGTCTTTTTTAATTTCTTCCGCTGGGCCCTCAGCCAATTTTTGCCCTTCGCTCATGACGATGACCGGATCGCACAGGTTCATGACCAGATCCATATCGTGTTCGATCAAAAAGAACGTGATGCCCTTTTCCGCGCACAAGGTCTGGATATTGGCTATCAGCTTTTTCATCAGCGTCGGATTGACCCCGGCGCCCGGTTCATCCAGAAGAACCATCTTAGGATCTGCCATCATGCTGCGGGCGATTTCCAGCAATTTTTTTTGTCCACCGGAGAGCGAACCGGCATATTCGTTTTTAAGGTCTATCAGCTCGACGAATTCGAGAACTTCGAGTGCTTTTTCAACAATCTCCTGCTCCTGCTTTCTGACTTTTGCATGGCGAAACCAGGTATTCCAGATTTTTTCACCGGATTGGTGCTCGGGCATAATCATCAGGTTTTCCAGCACGGTCATCTGAGAGAATTCTTTGGTGATCTGAAATGTGCGGTACATTTTCTTTTTGAATATCTGGTGCGGGGCCAGACCTTCGATGGCCTCGCCCTGAAACAATATTTTTCCCTTGTCCGGTTTATAATGGCCGGTAATTAAATTAAACAGCGTCGTTTTCCCGGCCCCGTTGGGTCCGATCAGCCCGGTAATGGAGCCCTCTTTCACCTCCAGGGAACACCCGGCGACGGCCGTAAGGCCTCCAAAACGTTTTTCTATGTTTTTAACCTCAAGCATCTATCCACCTGTAGCCCGGTAAGATATTAAAAAAAATAATGCATGCTCTGAATTGGGTTCATTCATTGATTGCAACTTTAAATATCAAAAGGTAAATTAAGTCAAGAAAAATTGCCAAATATCATCATATCCGATGGGCTGAAGCAGCATATTTTCTAAAAAAATGTTCTCCCCAAATGACCGGACCCTGCCGTCGTTCAGAGCTTTGGCGTCAAGCTCGAATTCCAGCGGTATTTTTAACCTTTTGTTTTTTTATCAGTTTCGAGCTCAGACGATTCGCCGATGATCTTAACCAAAACCCTTTTTTTGCGCCGACCGTCGAACTCTCCGTAAAAAATCTGCTCCCAGGTGCCAAAATCCAGTTTGCCGTCGGTGACCGCCACCACCACCTCGCGGCCCATGATCTGCCTTTTCATGTGGGCATCGGCGTTGTCCTCGCCGACATTGTGGCGGTAGTTGGAAACCGGCTCGTGGGGCGCCAGCTTTTCCAGCCAGACCTCGTAATCGTGATGCAGGCCGGATTCGTCGTCATTGATAAAGACCGAGGCCGTTATATGCATCGCGTTTACAAGCACAAGGCCTTCGCGGATTCCACTTTCTATAATACAATCAGAAACTTGTGGGGTTATATTAATGAAAGCCCTTCGAGTGGGTACCTCAAACCAGAGTTCTTTGCGATAGCTTTTCATCCTGTCCTCCCTTTCAACCACCACCTATCACAATTTAGCACGAATCAAAACAGACAATTGATGATATTAATAATTAAATGTTCATCCCTGTTCACGGCAACCATCTGATTAATAACACTATCCCTAAAGTATTCGCCGACCATTCCCGATAACCATAGAAATTGAGTTAAAATTTCAGATTACCGCTCACGTTTTAATCAAAAAAATAGCTTGAGCTATTTATTGCGAGGCTGTATCATCAACGGCTTAAATTTTTTAAAATTGGAGGCGGCAGATCGGTCGATTGCCGCCCATTGGATTTAATAATGGTTAAAGTATGTCCTCGATGCAGATACCCGCAAGAAGGTGTCGATGAATGTGATTATTGCGGCCTGGTTTTTGATCAATCCGAGAATACACGGGCTGGACAAAAATTTCGCCGCGAAAATGCGCTTGGCAAACAAACCGGCGTGTTGAATATCCTCTTCTCTTTGTTGGCAATTTTTGCATTTTTTGGATTGGTTTATTTTTGGTACCATCACGAAACAGCCAAAAAAGCTGCCGTGACAGAAGAAAGAAAAAAGGTGAACATCAGTGCACAAACAAGAAAGCAGCCGCCGCAACCATCAAAAATTATAAAGCGACAGCTCGATTCTCAAAATTTGCCGAAAACGGATGCACAGCCGCCGCAAAGCACCCGCAAGGCCACCCTGCCGGCAACCGCAAGTGAATCACAACCTTTTGGGCGCAACAAGGAAAGGGACTCCTCACCCGTCAACAAGACAGAGGAAGCCAACGCTGCAGTCGCCAACAAGACAGAGAAAGCCAATGCTGCAGTCGCCGAAAAGGTTTTCTGCACCAGATTTAACGTCAACGCAGGAATCGCTGAAAAGAAGATCGAGTTTTGGCTCGATACCGACCTGCCGGGTGACACCATTGTAATGGTGAATTTGTCCCGCCCCTATTGGATAAAAGGAAGATCAGGAACATATTTCGGCTCTTATTTTGGAATTCGGAGCACCGTTGAGGAACTGCGCAAGCCCGTTGCGGTTTTATTGGATGACAATGAATGGAAAAGACGCATAGAAAAGAAGCACAGCCTGAAAAACCCCGCCGGGCAGCCGTTGCAACTATCCGAGATTAGTGATGAAATCGAGCTAAATGTGACCGTTCCGATCAATCAGGACAATCCGGCATTCGGGCAGAGGAACCTGCGGCTGGAAGGACCGATGGTTGCGGCGGATCACGGCTTTAAAATAATACGGGTGCAGAAAATGTTTCAGGTGCCCTTCACATCTTTTTTAGCAACTGATTGGCTGCTATCAGCAGTGGATCCCATGTCGGGCCGAACGGCGGTGCGTAAGCCAGATCCGTCTGGCTGAAGTGCTCCACCGTCATCTGGTTGTGCAGTGCCACAGCCGCGGCGTTGATGCGCTGGGCGGCACCTTCCCGGCCCACCATCTGGGCCCCCAGCAAACGGCCGGATGCTTTATCTGCGATCATATTCACCAGCAGCTTTGAACCACCCGGATAGGTGTGAGCGCGAGAGGCGGATGTGATCATCATTTCGACCGCCTCAAAACCGAATTCAATGGCTTCGGCGACATTCAAACCGGTACGCGCAACCTCTAAATCAAAGATTTTAAAGACGGCGGAGCCCGCCACGCCATCGATTTCGACATTCTTACCGCTCAGATTATCCGCGACTGCCCAGCCCGCGCGGTTTGCCCGCAGAGCCAGGGGAATCCAGGTCTTTTTTCCGGTAACCACATGATAGGCGTCGGCACAATCTCCGGCGGCATAAATATTTTCCCGGGAGGTTTGCATCCGCCGATCTACCGCCACCGACTGCTTGACGCTCATATTCAGGCCTGCGCTTTCAGCAAAGTGACTGTTGGGGGTTACCCCAATACCCACCAGAACCATATCTGCATTGAGGGTGAGATCCGGACAAACCACCCTGAGCCCCTCGCCGGTTTTTTCGATGCATTCAACTCTGTGACCGGCATGGACACCGACACCTTTGGATTCAATTTCGTCTTTAACCGCCTGTGCCATGGCGGATTCCAGCCAGGGAAGAAATCTCGGGTTCGGTTTGACCAGATCCACGGTGATACCCAGCGCAGCCAAGGCCTCGCACATTTCAAGTGCGATATACCCCATACCCATGATCACGACAGTTTTGACCGGGGTGTCAGCCAAGAAATTTTTAATTTTGCGGCCGTCATCAAGGCTTTTTAGCGCCATGACCCGGGGCAAATCAAAGCCGGGCAGATCGGGCACAATAGGGGACGCGCCGGATGCAATTAACAGCCGGTCATAGGGCGCGCTAAAATCTTTTCCTTCGCGTGTCGTCCCTGAAACGGTTTGATTGTCCGGATCGATGCGCTGCACCCGGTGTCCGGTCAGCAGGTTGATTCCCTGTTTTTCACGAAAAACCTCGGCCTTCCTGACGACCAAATCTTCGATACCCCGCCGGGGATCGGCAATATTGTAGGGTATCCCTCAGGCACTGTAAGAGACGTCGAGGCTCATTTCAAATACGGTTACATTGAGTTGCGGCATGTTGCGCTTGGCGCGACTGGCAGCGCTCATGCCGGCGGCGTCTCCACCGATAACGACAAAATCCATGGGCTCACTCCTTTTGGTCCGGCTAATGCCAAACCGGTTCAATGGTTTAAATCGGAAACTTGATTTTTAACATGTTGAAAGCTATTTAATAGAAAAATTGAATCCGATTTTCAATTATTAATTGAAAAAGGTGTTTATTTAATTTGTGTTTCGTCATTTTGTCCTCATTCTTATTTGTCAACCGAGCACAAACAGCACTTGACTGAACAAATGGCATCGATCGCCGCAAAAATAAAAAAAATCGAATCTTCCCTGCCACTGGCTATGGCCGCGGATAGAATGGCGGCACTGCGTGAAATCCGATTCCTGAAGCGCCACGCGCCGGAACCGATGCCCTCGGAAAGGTTCAAGCGAAAATTGCAACGGCTGGAAAAACGGATTGCCGCCTCGGTTCGCAGAAAAGGGCTTCGGCAGCAAAGATTGCCGGCTATTTATTTTAATGCGGATTTGCCGATCACCGCAAAAAAGGATCAAATCATTCAGGCGATTTCTGATAACCCGGTCGTAATAATATCCGGGGAAACCGGTTCCGGAAAAACCACCCAGATACCCAAGTTTTGCCTGGCCGCCGGAAGAGGCATCGACGGTTATATCGGTCATACGCAGCCCAGAAGAATTGCTGCTGTTACGGTGGCTCGTCGAATCGCGGAAGAATTGCAGCAGAATTTGGGCGAATCTGTGGGTTACAAGATCCGGTTCAAAGACCATGCGCCCAAAGACGCTTACCTGAAGATAATGACAGACGGCATTTTGCTGGCTGAAACCCTGAACGACCGGCACCTCAGTGCCTATGACACCGTTATCGTGGATGAAGCCCATGAACGCAGTCTCAACATCGATTTTATTTTAGGGATTTTGCAAATCCTTCTGGCCCGCCGAAACGATTTAAAGATTATCATCACCTCGGCCTCCATCGATACGGAAAAATTCAGCAAAGTTTTCAACAATGCTCCGGTGATCGAGGTTTCCGGCCGCATGTACCCAGTCGAAGTGCGTTATCGTGCTCTGGAAGAGGAGGGTCGGCAGGATGTCGATTTCACGCACATCGAACTGGCGGCAAAGGCGGCTGCAAAGCTCCTGAGAGAAAGCTCCCGGGGGGATATGTTAATATTCATGCCTACCGAGCAGGATATTCGGGATACCTGTGAGCTCATTGAAGCCGAAAAGCAAAAAGGGGTTGTTGTCCTGCCTTTATTTGCCCGGCTGACAGCCACCGAGCAGTCCCGGGTTTTTGAGCGCATGGCCGCACGTAAAATCATTGTGGCAACCAATGTCGCTGAAACGTCAATTACCATACCGGGTATTCGATATGTGATCGATTCGGGGCTGGCAAGAATTTTGAGTTATTCGCCAAGGTCGCGGACAACCGCCTTGCCGGTTTTGCCGATTTCCACAAGCAGTGCGGACCAGCGCAAAGGTCGCTGTGGCCGGGTGGAAAACGGTGTGTGCATCCGCCTGTACTCAGAGGCGGATTATCAATCTCGCCCTGTTTTCACGTCACCTGAAATTATGCGGGCCAACCTGGCTGAGGTTATCCTGCGCATGATTGCCTTGAAGCTTGGCGATATCGCCGAATTTCCTTTTATTGACCGGCCGGATCTAAAAAACATCAAGGACGGATTCAATTTGCTGCTTGAGCTGGGCGCCATAGGTAAAGGGCCCGGGACTCAAAAGGGCTCGCGCAATTCGCGACAGCGGCCGCGGCACAAAAGCAGCGCTTTTGTTCTAACCGAAACAGGGCAGGTGATGTCGAAAATTCCTTTTGACCCGCGGTTATCCCGTATGCTCATTGAGGCAGAAAAACAGGGCTGTATTGATGAAGTCGCTATAATAACATCCGCCCTGAGCATTCAGGATCCCAGGGAACGACCGGTTGAAAAAGCCAAGGATGCCGACCGCATGCATGCAATCTTCAGTGACCCGCAGTCCGATTTTGTGACCCTGCTCAATATCTGGAATCATTATCATCATATCTGGAGGCGGGTAAAAACCAACAACCAGATGAAGAGGTACTGCAGGGAACATTATCTTTCCTACAAGCGGATGCGCGAGTGGCGCGATATTTATCAGCAGATCCGAGTTCTTCTGGCAGAGCAGGGATTGTGCAAGCCGGAAGTCGTTCTGGCCGAATCCGGCCGCCGGCGGGCTCGGCAGTCAAAATTGCAGGAGCCGCGGGATGCTGAAATCGGAATTTGGCGGCAACAACTCTCGGCTTCGGCATACGAAAAGCTGCATAAATCGATTTTAAGCGGGTTTCTTTCCAACATCGCCGAGAAAAAGGCAAAGAACATATTCCGGGCGGCCAAGGACCGGGAGGTGATGATTTTTCCGGGCTCCGGGCTTTTTGACAAGGCGGCCGGCTGGATCGTATCTGCTGAGATTGTTGAAACGACCCGTGTATTTGCGCGCACGGTAGCCAATATTGACAGCAGCTGGTTGGAAGAGCTGGCCGGGGATCTTTGTCGGCGAACCTATTTGAACCCCCACTGGGAGAGAAACCGGGGCGAGGTGGTTGCCTGCGAACAGATCAGTCTTTTCGGTTTAATCATCGTGCCTGACAGAAAGGTCTCCTATGGGAAAATCAATCCGGAGGAGGCCGCCGATATTTTTATCCGCAGTGCGCTGGTTGAGGGGGATCTCAAAAAACCATTGGCTTTTATGAAACACAATCAGGATTTGATTGACCGCATCAAAAATCTGGAAGATCGTATCCGGCGCCGGGATCTTTTGATCAGCCAAGACGGGTTGTTCGCTTTCTACAAAGAAAGACTCAATAATATCTGCGACCTGCGGGCACTTACGCGCTATGTGAAAACCCGGGAAAACGAGCGTTCCCTGCGCATGAAAAAAGAGGATTTGCTTCTGTATGACCCGCGAGAGGCCGAACTTGAACTTTACCCCGATCGGGTGCAAATCGGGGAAAACGCCTTTGATTGCAGTTATCGTTTTGAACCCGGAGCTTACGATGATGGGGTTACACTCACGGTGCCTGCGGCCCTGGCGCCGATGGTTCCCCCCGAAAGCCTGGAGTGGATGGTTCCGGGATTGTATGCGCAGAAGATTGCTGCACTCGTCAGAAGTCTGCCGAAGCACTACCGCAAAAGGCTGGTGCCGGTAAGTGAAACGGTCGATCTGATTGTTCAGGATATGCCCAGATCGGGAAGGCCCCTGGTATCTGCTCTGGGTGAATTCATTCGTCATCGTTTCGGGGTGGACATTCCTGACGCTGCCTGGCCGGTGCATGAACTGCCGCAATACCTTAAAATGCGGGTTTCCGTGACCGCTCCGGACGGCAGAGAGCTGGTTGCCGGCAGAGATGGCTCTATTTTGCAGCACCATACGGCCAGGGCCGCCCCTTCGGGCGAATTCGAACGGGTTCGCCGGAAATGGGAGAGGACCGGTATCAACCGCTGGGATTTTGGTGATCTGCCAGATTATATCAGCAGTCGCGGAAGTCAGAACGTCATCGGCATAGCCTATCCAGCTCTGGAACAGCCGGCTGCCGGCGACAAAAGTGTGAACCTCAGACTGTTTCATCAGCGCCATGAAGCCATTGCAGCACACAAGCAAGGCGTTGCGGCACTCTATCGCATCCATTTCTCAAAAGATTTAAAATTTTTAAAAAGACAAATGATCTTGCCTGACTCGGTGGCAAAAGCTGCGAACTATTTCGGTGGCACCAAGGTTTTCGAGAAGAAGATGCTCGATCGGATCGTACGGAATTTGTTCAGCAAAAACATTCGATCTGAAAAGGCCTTCTACGCGCATGCCGAAGCTGTTGCTCCGCGAATCCTGCCCAGCGGACAAAAGTTGATGGCAAAGATAATCCCGGTATTGAAAGCATATCAAAACACCAGAAACACGCTAGACGAACTTCAAAGCGCCGATCCTGAAAATAACCTGGTGGCAACCTTTTTCAGTGACCTGCGCAATGGACTGGCCCGCCTGGTTCCGGAATCCTTTCTGGAACTCTATAATTTTGGGCAAATGGCATGCATTGAAAGGTATATCAAAGCCTTGGCAATTCGAGCCGAGCGGGCCCGCGTCGATTTCGAAAAAGACCAGGCAAAAGCAAAAGAGGTCAGCCAATTCAGCATCCATTTGAGAGAATTGCTCAATGATCTGTCGCCCGCGGCATCCGATGAAAAACGTCAGGCTGTTGAGAATTTCTTCTGGATGATCGAGGAATACAAAGTTTCCGTATTTGCCCAGGAACTCAAAACGGCATTTCCGGTATCCAAAAAGCGGTTGCAGGACCAACTGAAGCAGATCCGCAGGATGGTTTGAACGCGGAAGCCGGATAAGTCGCCAATCGAGGGTTGAGACCCGCAGATGATCACCAAAAAAAACAGCGCCCCTGCGATCAGCGTCATCATCCCCACTTACAACCGGGGCTGGTGCATTAAAGAAGCTGTTGGCTCGGTTCTTGAACAGGATTGTGATGATTATGAACTGCTGGTAGTCGATGACGGTTCAACGGATAATACCCTGGATATCCTTCAGTCCTATGGGCATGCGATTACCCTTATATGCCAGCCCAATCAGGGCGTGAGTGCCGCGCGAAACAAAGGCATTGAAGCCTCTTCGGGACAATTGATCGCTTTTTTGGATTCAGACGACATCTGGTTGCCGCAAAAGCTTTCACGCCAGTTGGAATTTTTCAATGCCCATCCGCAAGCGCTTGTCAACCAGACTCAGGAGGTGTGGATTCGTAACGGAAGGCGGGTAAACCCCAAAAAGCATCATCAGAAGGTCTCCGGCATGATTTTTCAGCGCTCCCTTGCCCTTTGTCTGGTAAGCCCGTCCGCGGTGATGGTCAGAAAAAACCTCTTTGACATAGTCGGCAATTTTGATGAAAGTCTACCTGCCTGTGAGGATTACGACCTGTGGTTGCGGGTCAGTTGCCGGTACCCTGTTTATCTCATTGAAACACCCTTGACCATCAAACGAGGAGGCCATGATGATCAGCTTTCCAAAGCTGCGGGGCTGGATAAATTCCGGGTTAAAGCGCTTTTGAAAATCCTGGAAAGCAATCTGCTTTCAAGTTCCCAGTACCGAGCGGCTGCGAAAGCATTGCAGGATAAGTGTACCATATTTGCCAACGGCTGCCGCAAACGCGGGCGGCATTCTGAAGCCCGTTTGTATGAACAACTCGCTGCTAAATATTCGCTTTAGGCCCAGGTTGTGTGCCCGGCTTTCCGTTAGCCGGTTGCAACAGCTTTTCTTGCAAAATTAATGTTTTATTTCAGTTGGTTAGAAAAAGGGTTGCTTTACCGGTGCTGATTTGATAGGTCAAAAAAGATCCTGCCACCCGGAGGGTGGCTCCAAAAAACTCATCATTCCAATTCTCATTAGCGATGAAAGGGGGGAGGCAACAAGCGTTGGAATATGATTCGCAAAAATTTGCTCGTTTGGTCTAACAGTTTACCCATAAAGGAGGTTCAGATGAAAAAAGTATTTATTTTAGGCCTTGTTCTATTTTTTGGATTTTCCCTTCTCATGGGCTGTAGCGAGGAGGCTGCCAAAGAAGAAAAAGCCGCCGAAGGCGCGAAGAAAACGACCTTTGTGACCATCGGGACCGGAGGAATCACCGGCGTCTACTATCCAACCGGTGGTGCCATTGCCAGGATTGTTAACAAGAAAAAGGATGAATACGGAATCCGGGCGACGGTAGAGTCCACAGGCGGATCTGTTTTTAATGTCAATGCCGTTATGGCCGGCGATCTCGAATTTGGCGTCGTTCAGTCCGATCGGCAATACCAGGCCATCAATGGCTTGGCCGAATGGGAGGATAAAGGCAAACAAGAGGACCTGCGCGCCGTTTTCAGCGTTCATCCGGAATCGATCACCCTGGTGGCAGCCACGGATGCCGGTATCGAGAAAATCGAAGACTTGAAAGGCAAACGCGTCAACATTGGAAACCCGGGATCCGGTCAGCGCCAGAATTCAATTGATGCGCTTACCGCCGTCGGCATCGATTATCAAAAGGATATCACGGCCGAAAGCGTCAAAGCCGCCGAAGCTCCCGGCTTGCTGCAGGATGGACGTATCGATGCATTTTTCTACACCGTCGGACATCCCAGCGGCGCGATCAAGGAAGCAACGGCCGGAGCCAGAAAGGTGCAATTTGTGCCTGTCGTCGGCCCAGGCATCGATAAACTCATCGCCGATAATCCTTACTATGCCAAAGCAACGGTTCCTGTAAAACTTTACCCCGGCGCCCAGAACAACGAAGACGTGGAAACCTTTGGCGTAAAGGCGACCTTTGTCACTTCTGCGAAGGTGCCCGATGAAGTGGTTTATGCCATTACCAAAGAAGTTTTTGATAATTTTGAGGATTTCAAAAAACTTCACCCGGCCTATGCCATGCTGACCAAAGAAAATATGCTCGAAGGCCTATCTGCGCCACTGCATCCGGGTGCCCTGAAATACTATAAAGAAGCCGGATTGAAATAATTCATATTCCAGCTACCTGCCATGGGCGGCGGGCAAAACCGCCGCCTTTCGCCATGTTTGAATTGCGAAAGAATAACACCGTTATATCTTCTGTCTCTGTATAAAGTTCTTTTCCATAAGGCTGATCCATTCATGTATTTCATTTGATAAAATGTTTTGTGCTTCGTGGCGGCCGGCTTGTCGCCGCTGATTCACGACAACTTAGGTGATTAACATGAGCAATCATGAGATAACTGAAAAGGATGAGGGACTGGAACTCGCAAAGCGGATGGCCGAGCAAGAAGAAGGCATCACAAGAAAGCCCAAAGGTTTCGGTCGATATGTGATTCCAACCGTTGCGGTATGCTGGAGTCTCTTCCAGTTATCCATTGCCAGCTGGTTGATCCTGGACTCGACCTTCACCCGGGCGATACACCTGGGGTTTGCACTTCTGATTGTGTTCTTGAATTATCCGCTCTTTAAGAAAACCCGCTTTGGTTTGCGTTATTTCTCGGCCAAAAACCGAATCCCTCTGCTCGACTATTGTATCGGCATTGTCGCTGCATTTTCGGCGCTTTATATCGTCATTGATTATGCCGGCTTGATCACCCGATATGGCGCTCCCATCACCAGGGACATCGTAATCGGCTTCATTTTGATTGTTCTGTTGCTGGAGGCAGCCCGCAGAGTTATCGGGCCTGCATTGCCGGTCATTGCCACAATATTTATCATATATTCCTTATTGGGCCCCTATATGCCGGATTTGATCGCCTTCAAGGGCACCTCCCTAAACCGGCTGATGGGACAGATGACCATGTCGACCGAGGGCATTTACGGCATTCCGCTGGATGTATCGGCCACCATCGTTTTTCTCTTTGTCCTTTTCGGCGCGATGCTGGATAAAGCCGGGGCCGGACAGTATTTTATCAGGCTGGCGCTCAGTCTGCTGGGCGGGTTCAAGGGAGGCCCGGCCAAAGCCGCCATTATGGGAAGCGGCTTGACGGGACTGGTATCGGGCTCCAGTATCGCCAATATCGTCACCACCGGCACCTTCACGATCCCCTTGATGAAAAAAGTCGGGTATCCCGCAACGAAAGCAGCTGCCGTCGAAGTTGCGGCCAGCACTGATGGTCAATTGGCCCCGCCGATTATGGGTGCGGCCGCTTTTATTATCGCCGAGTACGTCAACGTGGCTTACATCGATGTCGTCAAGGCTGCGACCATTCCGGCTTTTGCCAGCTATGCCGCCCTATTTTTCATCACTCACATAGAGGCTTCCAAACTCGGTTTGCGGGGCATGACCCGGGCCGAGCTGCCGCCTTTTTTCAAAACCCTGCTCAGCGGCGTGCATTATCTCATTCCGATGATATTTCTGTTGTACGAGCTGATTGTGGTTCGCCACTCCCCGGAACTGGCCGCGTTCAATGCCATCTGGGTGATGGTGATTGTGATGTTTTTTCAAAACCCGGTCAAAGCCTATTTGAAAAAGGAACCCCTTGGTCCGGCATTTAAAAAGAGCATCAGCGACATATTCTCCGCTCTGGCAGCCGGCGGCCGCAACATGGTATCGGTCGCCGTGGCGACAGCTGCCGCCGGAATCATTGTCGGCGTAGTGGCCCTGGGACTCGGCCAGTTGATCACCCAGATCATCGACACAATCTCCGGTGGCAATATTTTTCTGATGCTCATCATCACCGCCATTGCCAGCCTGATTATCGGTATGGGGCTTCCGACCACAGCAACATATATTGTGATGGCATCTCTTACGGCACCGGCAATTGTGACCATCGGCGGACTGCAGGGTTTTATCGTACCCCTGATGGCCGCTCACCTGTTCTGCTTTTATTTCGGGATTCTGGCGGATGATACCCCGCCGGTGGGACTGGCGGCTTATGCGGCTTCGGCGATTGCCAAATCACCTCCGGTGCCCACAGGGTTGCAGGGATTTATGTACGATATCCGCACGGCTATCCTGCCGTTTATGTTTATTTTCAACTCCGACTTGATCCTGCATGACATATACAGTTGGCCTCAGGGATTGCTCATTTTTGTCATGGCCTGTGTGGGAAATTTCGCCTTTGCTTCGGCCACCCAGGGCTGGTTTGTCGCCAGGAACCGGGTCTATGAGATTCCGTTGTTTCTGTGCGTAACCCTGACCCTGATGCGCCCGGATTTGATTGCGCAATGGATCGGTTTAGCCCATGATCAACGTTACTGGACCTATCTGATCGGGTTGGCCGTTTACGGCATACTCTATTTGATGCAGCGGCCGAGAATACCAAAGGTGGCAACCCCACCGGCGGCAGACTAGGGCGGTTTAGCGGATGGGAGCTTCCCTTTGGTTTGCTCCAAAGCAGCAAATAAGTTAAGGAAAGATTATGAACGAGATAAAAAAAATAATGGTTGCCGTAGGCTTTACGCCCTATACCGAAGGGCTGTTAAAATATGCAATCCGGGTAACCGAAAGCCTGCGGGCCGAGCTGATTGTTGTCAATATCGTCAATTCGCGGGATGTAGCGGCTGTGGGAGCCATTGCCGCAATGGGATATGAAGTCGATAGTGACCATTATGTTTCCGGAATAGAAGATGAACGCCGGCAAATGCTCAATGAGATTCTTCAGAAAAGCTCCTTTCCGGCGGACAAGATACGATCGGTTTTTAAAGTCGGCAATCCCACCGAGGAGTTATTAAAGATCGCTGTAAAGGAAGACGTCGGGCTGATCATCATGGGCATAAAAGACCGCTCGGATCTGGAGCATGCCCTTGTCGGGTCGGTGGCGGAAAAGGTTTTCAGACGGTCGCCTGTTCCCGTGTTGTCTTATCGCGACGCGAAAAGTGCGGAACGTTTAAAAAAGCATATTCACCTGGCATGAACGCGCAACCACTGATAGCCGATAGAGGGGATATCGCGCAGAAGGCATTATCCCGAAAGGAGGCAAAGATGTTCAGATACCTTACGATGACGCTTACGGTGGTAGTGGTGAATATCTTCCTTTTTTCGATGCCGGTGCTTTCCGGTGAGCGATTTACCGATAACCGCGATGGCACGGTTACGGATCACAAGCTCGGCCTGATGTGGGCCAAGACGGACAATAACGGGGATATCAACTGGATACAGGCCGAGAAATGGGTGAGGTATACATTTCCGGACACCCTGGAAAAGCAATACGACAACTGGCGTCTGCCTACCCTGGCAGAATTGCAGAGTCTTCTGGTCGAGGATAAAAACGATAAAGGCTATGAAACCGAATGCGGTCAGTGGGTGAAGACAATTCCCCAGATTCAATTGACCTGCGGATGGGTATGGACCTCGGAGACCGACCCGATTGCCCCGACAGCCCGTATTTTCAACTTTGATAATGTTTATCATTACACCGTCAGAAAGGCCCACAGGCGGGGCTATCGTGCATTGCCGGTGCGTTATTTAAAATAGAGGGGCAGGAAGAAAAAAGCGGTTTGGAAATTGTAAATTTTACTGTTGTGTCACCCTCAGCACCTCCTCAATCGTTGTTACCCCATCCAAAACCTTTTTGAGCCCATCCTGGCGCAGCGTAATCATTTTATCCTGTCTGGCCTCGGTTTTTATTCGATTGGCATCAAAGGACTTGAGAATCAGGTTTTTTAGCCTCTCCGTCATTACCATTATTTCAAAAATACCGATGCGCCCCCGGTAACCTGTATTGACGCATTTATCACATCCGACAGCCTTGAAGACGTTGTCTGAATTGAAATGATTCGGTGAGACGCCAATGCTCTTGAGGTAAATTTCATTCGGCGTATAGTGGGCCTTGCAGTCATTGCATAACACCCGTACCAGTCGCTGGGCGGCAACCGCCAATACCGATGAGGAGATTAGAAAGGGCTCCACCCCGATGTCCACCAGGCGGGTTATGGCGCTGCCGGAATCATTGGTGTGAAGGGTGGAGAATACCAGATGCCCGGTTAATGCAGACTGGACCGCGATGTCGGCAGTCTCCCGATCCCGTATCTCACCAACCAGAATTACGTCCGGGTCCTGACGCACTATTGATCGAAGTCCCTTTGCAAAGGTCAGGTCTATTTTAGGGTTGACCTGGATCTGGCTGATTCCTTTGATCTGGTATTCGATCGGGTCCTCGATGGTAATGATGTTGATGTCCGGTTTGTTGATGGATGATAAAACCGCATAAAGTGTTGTGGTTTTGCCGCTGCCGGTCGGGCCGGTCACCAGTATAATGCCGTTGGGGGAGGAAACCAGTCTCTTGAGTAATTTGAGCCGGCCTAAAGTTAGGCCCAGGTCGGTTAGCTCAATCAACGATCCTGTCTTATTCAGCAGCCTGAGAACCACCCGCTCACCAAATGCGGTGGGAATCGTTGAAACCCTGCAATCAATATCCTGATCACCGATTTTGACCTCGAACCTTCCATCCTGGGGCAAACGCTTTTCAGCAATATTCATTTTTGCCATGACCTTGACCCTGGAAATCAGGGCGGGTTGAATCCATTTCGGTGGCGTCAACAGATCATACAGGATGCCGTCAACCCGATACCGGACCGTGAAACTGTTCTGGTAAGGCTCGAAATGGATATCGCTGGCACGGGCTTTAATGGACTGGGATATAATATGGTTGACCAGTTTGATGATGGGCGCTTCGCTGGTGTCGTCCAATAAATCAGCGGTCTCCTCGATCTCGCTGATAATGGAGCTTCCATTTTCTTCCATGTCCTGCACCAGCTGCTCGGCTGAGTCACGGCGTAAATCGTATTGCAAATTTATCGCCGACAGAATGGCATCCTGGGTGGAGAGAACAATCTGGTAATTTTCCAGATTCAAAATGCGAATGAGGTCATCTATGGGCTGCAGGTTTGAAGGATCTTTAACTGCGATGAAAAAGCCGGGGGGGTAGAGCTGTTTGTTGGAATCCGGCGCATTGACCTGCGCCAGGCCGCAATCCATGGCTGTGATCGGCCTGCGGCACTCAAAAGGCACGATGAAATGTTTTTTCAGAAACTGGATAGCAACCTTTGTGGTGACATCCGAGCCGGTGTTGTCAAAGGGAAGCTTGGGCCAAAAGGGGAGATCATACTGGTTTCTCAGGGCCTGAAGCAACTGGGTTTCCGAGAGATTATTCTGGTCAACCAGAATTTGTCCGAGGCTGCCGCCTTTTTCGGCTCTGATATGCCGTGCTTCGGCCAGGATTTCTTCGCTTAATCCATAATTTTCGATGAGTATCTGAGATAATTGATTTATCATGGCATTGGCTGAGGTTTAAATAAACCGGGAGCGTAAATTCGGATCTACCCTCAGTTTGAGTCCTCGTTGTATAGTTTAATTTCCCCACCCTGGATCGAATTGAACTGGTCTTTTTTCATGTCATAAATCTTGTCGGCTTCCCCCGGGCTTTTGATCACCCGCGGCGTTAAAAATATGTATAGATTCGTTTTCTCGGTGGTTTCTCTTTGAGATTTAAACAGCCATCCCAGAACGGGGATATCCCCCAGCACAGGGACTTTGGTTTCATTTTGCGTTGTAGAGTCGTCAATCAGACCTCCGATAACCACGGTATGGTTGTCTTTAACGATAACGGTGGTATCGACGGTGCGCTTCTGGGTGACGGGCAACGTCGTTGATGTTGATAGCGTCGATGCCAGATCGATGTTGGTGACTTCCAGTGAGATGTTCAGGCGCACCAGGCGACCCTCGGTGACATGCGGGGTAATTTTTAAGATTTTCCCGACGTCGCGGTATTCGAAGGATTCAAACGTACCCCCGGATTGATCGGTGGTGGCGCGGGTCTGGTAGGGTCGGTTTTCTCCCACCGTTATTCTGGCCTCTTCGTTATCGGTGGTTAAAACCTGCGGTGTCGAAAGGATGCGAAAGTCATCGTCGGTTTTTACAGCGTTCACAATAGCTGCAATATTGGATACGGTCAGACCGGCGATGGTGACCGGTTCTGTCAGCAAGCCGACGGAAAGTCCGCTTGGGGTAAAAAGACCCGGGGCCGTATCGGAGTTGATGATACTGTCGCTGAATGCTCCGCCGACAGCGGTTTCCTTGCCGTCAATACTGATTTCACCAAAAAGCTGCCAGTTGATGCCGAGATCAAAGCTGGTTTCCATATTGACTTCCATGATCAATGATTCAATATAAACCATGGCCCGGGGAATATCGAGTTTTTTGATGACCTCTTCCAGGACCGTGTAATCTTCCTTGTCGGCCATGATGATCAAGCTGTTTGTGGCTTTATCCGCCGTAATTTTTACCGCTTCCGAAACCACCGGCGCCCCCTTTTTGCCCTGTTCTGCGCCAGCCTTCGCCGTCGGCACTTCCATGAGCACCTTGGCCAATTCTTCGGCATTGGCATTTTCAAGATAATAGACATTAATTTTGCCCTTGCCCCGGGGGGTTTCCTTGTCGATCATTGCAATCAGTCTTTTGATCCTCATGGTATCAACTTCGTTGGCCAGCATGACGATGATATTGGTGCGTTCATCCGCTACCATGGTAAATGCTTTTTGGGAAGCCCCCTTGGCCTGCTTTGCGGTGGGCTTGAAGATGGTACTGAGCAGATTTACCAGTTTGGTAGCGTCGGCATGATTCAGCGGGATAACGGAAATTTCCTGACCGATACCGGTAATATCGATCTCTTTTAAAATCTTTATCAGACGCCTGATGTTCGAATATACATCGGTGATGATCATCGTGTTGGTGGGTTCGTATGCCAGAATCACGCTGCTTTTCGAAACCATGGGCGTAAACAGGCGTTTGATTTCGACGGCATCGGCATATTTTAGGGGAATCAACTGGGTGACGATCTTGTCTTCTGTGGCTGCCGCCCTTTCCCGCAAGCGCGTCTCGACACTTTTTGAGCGTGCATCCGGAGACGGGATGATTTTTACCACCTCTCCGGATTTCACGGTGGCATAGCCGTGAACCTCCAGCACCGACTCGAATACTTTATAGGCCTCGGCCAGAGAAATTTTCGAAGGAGAAATGATGGTAACCTTCCCCTTTACCCGCTGGTCGACAATAAAGTTGGTCCCCGTTAATTCGCTCATGAACTTGATAAACACATTGATGTCGACATTATTGAAATCGATGGAGACGAACTGTTCCGATCCCTTTTTTTGCTGCTCAGCATCTGTGGTGTTAGCTGCAGTGTTTCCGACTTCGGACGCCTGTGTTTCCTGCGCCCAGCCGAAGCGATCAGCCTGAAAGACAAGCATTGCAGAAATCGCTGTGATCAGGATGATGCCGGCTCCGCAGTTTTTGGCAAAGGCATTCATTTTATTGGTTGTATGCTCCTATTTGCTGTTTTTAATAGCTAACCTATTTATCCTAATAAAAATTTTGCCGTTATTCAATACGATAGTCCAGGGTTTGCTGCCTGCCCCTGCGCTTTATTTCCAGCTTTATTTCCGCTGCGGTCGACAGTTGTTCAAACACCGAGACGGCGTCTTCCACGGACTCAATGGGATTGCCATTGACGCCGGTGATGATGTCTCCGTTCCTCAGACGCATTTTGCGAAATATGGCATTGGGTTTGATACCGGTGATGGAAATTCCGGCAGACCTCCCGTCTTCGATGTGGGGTCGGATGGTGGCCTGCTGCATGAGCTGACCGAGGTCCTGCATGGCGCCTTCGATATTTTGGCGATCAATACTGATCTGACGGGGGTATGAAGATACCGGCAGCTGGGAAGCACGCGCCTCTCTTTGAACGCCGGCTCTGCTGCTGGCTTGTTTCGCAACGGCTTCTTCCATGGTCAGGATTTCATCGCGGCCGTCAACGTTTAACACCACTTTTTCTCTGAGAATCAGTTTCACCGTAGCCGTTTGAATCAGATCCCCGGTGCGGTACAGATCCTGCTGTTTGGTTTTCGAGTCTTCTATGACCGCGTATGCAGTGCCGTCCCTGCGGGTTACCGTTCCCCATAATCGTAATTTCAGGTCGGTTTGTTCCAGGCTTTCAATATCCACCGTTTTCGGAGCCTGGGCATCTTCCTGAACGAGGGCTTGATCGGTGCTGTTGAAAAGATTACGATCAACGATGGCATTGTACTGAGAAAGGGGCAGTTTTTGATCGATGGTCTGGGAAGGTGCCCGGCTGGGAGCCGCCGGCTGCGTGATAACACCATAGTCAAGCCGCGATGCAACAATGGTGTAAAAGCCATTGACGCCCAGATACACTGCTGCGGTGATCAGCAAGATATTGGCTATGGTAAAATAACGATTATTGATCAATAACTGCACGGATATCCTATCATGGTTGCCGGTTCTATTCAAACAACAATCTGGGCGAATCCCCCGTTCCCGTTATTTTGAAAGAAAAGCCTCGCTTATCGCCCCTTTGTGCTTTAAACAGGTCGACAGGAAAGCTTTTTCCCATCTTTGCCAGGAATGCCTGGTGCGGCTTTATTATGACATTAAGGTCCAATATGTTTTTAGCCGAATTTGCGCTTAATATGATTGAACCTGAAAGCTC
>Ga0209536_100003136_pt1 | contig 26712 bp, 23 predicted proteins | sample DeeMarSeWOR28_12_FD_187461 | JGI IMG/M metagenome (GOLD analysis project Ga0209536, IMG submission 187461) | Marine sediment microbial communities from White Oak River estuary, North Carolina - WOR-2-8_12 (SPAdes) (version 2) | ecosystem: Environmental > Aquatic > Marine > Intertidal zone >...
CTTTCCGCTGGAGCCATACAATCGATGGTGAAAAATCTGAAATAAAAGAGCAGGCCTGCCAGGGAATGACATCATAGGATGAAACACCAATGGCAGGCCTGCATGGATGAACTATTGCTACTACTAACCCCAATTCCTATGATAGGGCCGGCCCCTGCGGGATGGTCCCCAGCCATCATTCCCTCTGTTTCTGAATTCCTGCCTGCGCTCACGCTGCATATCCAATTTCATCAGTTGCTCTTCCGTCAGTACATCTCGGATGGCCAACCGGTGTTCGAGCTGTAATTTCCTCATCTGGCCGGTCAATTCCGATTGTTCATCGATCAATTCGTTGATCGCTTTCTGGTCTATTTCCTCCTGTGCCATGAGCGTCCGCTCTTTTGCCCGGAGTTCAACCACCTTGGTTCTGAGCGGTTTGAGGGTATTATATTGTTCCTGGCGTAGTTTTTGAATACTTTCCTGCTGTTCCTCTGTCAGGTCGAGCCTTTCGACGGCCTGGGTTCTGAGTGATTCCCGCTGCATACGTGGACCATCATGTCCGGACCATGACCTGTGTCGCTGGGCGTTGATCCCGCCAACGAATATCATGGATAACAGGATAATGCCTGTAGATTTTATGACTGAATTTTTCATTGCATATCCAATTTAGTGAAACGATCATTGTTACATTCACTGGTTGGATAATGAAATGGAAGAAAGGTTTAATCCGCGAAGTGGATTAAAGCTTTGAAATTGTATCAATGGCTACCTGAAGGGTATGATCAATATCTGCGATGATGGGATAGAATCCCTCGTTATCGATCAGATTTCTGGCCACATATGCTTTGATGGTTTTTTCAAGGATGTGCCTGGAGATTTTGATGTCCTTATAATCGGGGGCCAGTCCTTTCTCCTTGGCATATTCCACAAACTGAGGAATCAGGTTCCTGGTGTCCAGGTAAGCCTCAATCTCCTCCACAGTGCTGTATGGATCCAGCGCATCGCGATGCAGATCGGTATAAAAAAACGCAAACCGGTACATCAGGCCCAGGCTTCTGACCCGGTTATAATATTCGGAAGAACCAACTGTATCGACAGGTACAAATACATCGGGCATGATCCCGCCGCCTCCGTAAACGATCTTCCCTCCGGGGGTAATGTATTTTTGAGAATCATCGAATTTGATGCTGTCCTGGTTTTCCAGTTCTCCCCGTTCAATTCGCTCACTGAATTCGTGATAATAATCCTCCTTTCCATTTTCGTAGGGACGCTGTATGCTTCTGCCGGTGGGTGTGTAATAACGCGCTACCGTAAGACGAAGCGCAGAACCATCCTGGAACCTCATCTCTTCCTGTACCAGGCCCTTCCCGAATGACCTCCTGCCGATCACCAGTCCACGGTCATTATCCTGTATCGCACCTGCCAGGATCTCACTGGCAGAAGCGCTTGCTTCGTCGATCAGAACCACCACATCATCCTCCTTCAATGCACCCCTGGAAGTGGCAAAATCGTTTTCCCGTGGCCTGGCACGACCCTCCATATACACAATCAGCTGTCCTTCGCTCAGGAATTGATCTGCGATCATGGTAGCAGCCTCCATGATCCCTCCGCCATTTCTTCTCAGGTCGAGGATCAGTTTTTCAGCTCCCTGCTCTTTTAGTTTTTCAACGGCTTCAAGGAATTCACGGAAGGTGGTCTGGGCAAACTGACTTATTTTAATATAACCGGTTTCCTCATTGACCATATAGGCCACATCCACACTGTAAATGGGTATGTCATCCCGGGTAATTTCAAAATCGAGGGGCTTCCTCTCACCACGCCTGTAGACTGTTACCTTCACAAGCGTATTTTTGGGTCCCTTCAGCATTCTGACAATGTTGTCACTGGGCATGCCGACTCCCGCGACCAGTGAATCATCCACCATGATGATCCTGTCGCCGGCCACGATGCCGACCATCTCCGAAGGTCCGTTGGGAATGGTATTGATGATGGCAACGGTGTCATCGGTCATATTGAAGGATACACCGATTCCACTGAAATTTCCAACCAGCGGCTCCGAATAACGCTGAAAATCACTGGCGGGAATGTAGACAGAGTGGGGGTCAAGTTTTTCAACCAGGGAGGGGAGGACGGTTTCATTGAGAGACTCCATGCTCACTGTGTCGACATATTCGTTCAGAATATATTGAAGTGCTGAGGATATTTTATTGCCCCGTGGACTCAGGCCGAAGCCCCCGCCTCCTGCAATTCCGGGTCTGATGGAGAAATTTCTCTTATTGACCTCGTCCGTAACTATATTTTTCACCCGGATGGTGGTTATCCAGTTACCCGCAAGTATTCCAACGATCAGGGTAATGCTGATGATCAGTGGCAAAAAAATGATCAGCCGGTCTCTCTTGGTCCTCATTGTTCTTCCCCTTTCAAAACTGATATGCTCTTTTAGTTCGCATCCGGAATATGCACCAGATCGATGTTGGCCCTTTCGAGGAGATCAAGGCCATCGGTGATCCGGTATCTTTCCTCGAACACTACCCTTGTGATCCCGGCCTGAATGATCAGTTTTGAACACTCCATACAGGGAGAGGTAGTAATGTATAACGTAGAACCTTCACTGCTGTTGTTTGATTTGGCAACTTTAGTAATGGCATTGGCTTCGGCGTGGAGAACATAAGGCTTCGTTAACTGATCCTCATCCTCGCACTCATTCTCAAACCCGGATGGGGTTCCGTTATAACCATCTGAGATGATCATTTTGTCCTTCACTATAAGTGCTCCCACCTGCCTTCTTTTGCAGTAGGAGTTGGTGGCCCAGATCCTGGCCATTTTCAGGTAGCGCTTATCTATGGCCAGCTGTTTATCTGCATGGGTTATATCTCTCTTTGACATCCGGGTTGAGGCTTGTGCCCAGGGCCGGGATCGAACCGGCACGATATTGCTATCACTGGTGTTTGAGACCAGCGCGTCTACCAATTCCGCCACCTGGGCATTCGATGTTAAAACACTATTCAGAACTCTCTATACCTTCCAATGGTATTCGCTATTTAACTCCGGTGGCGGAATTGACCTTCCCTGCAAGCTGGCCCCTCCCTGAAAATGTCCACCGGACATTTTCTTGAGGGTCGGTCCTGCCACCTGGGCCCTCTTTAAAGTTGAAAGGACAAAGTTGAAAGGATAAAGTATGTTGAATAGAACTTTTGCCTTTCTCCCTGTACCTTTTAACTACTTTACGAGCGGAGCGAAGTTAACGCTTTTCACAGTAATTGCCAAGCATGAAAGGCTTTGATCTGACATTGGTTGCCTCTGGTCTTGAAGCATGTTGTTTAATATCTGTAAATATGGCCACCATTGTTAAATTTGCTCCTGAGATATTGCACTGCTAAAAACTATCATGATGGAAAAAAAGTATAAAGACAGGGTGATCCAGGTTCTCAACAGGCTGGGTATCCAGAATGTGAATCCCGGGGCCTCGACAGGCACAAAGTGGCTTGAAACCGGGGGAGCAGTTACTTCGTCCGTTTCACCTATTGACGGAGAGATCATTGCACAGGTTACCAATGCTACAGCGGAAGAGTATGATTCTGTGCTTCAAACAGCCGGTAAGGCTTTTATCACCTGGAAATCAGTCCCTGCCCCCAAACGCGGGGAGGTGGTTCGACAGATAGGTGAAGCGCTACGGGCATCCAAGGAGGACCTGGGATTTCTGGTCACTCTTGAAATGGGAAAAATATATCAGGAAGGGCTGGGGGAGGTCCAGGAGATGATCGATATATGCGATTTCGCGGTGGGACAATCCAGACAGCTGTATGGGTACACCATGCAGTCGGAAAGGCCCAACCACCGGATGTACGATCAATACCATCCACTGGGTATTGTGGGACTGGTAACCGCATTCAATTTCCCGGTGGCTGTGTGGGCATGGAATGCAATGATAGCAGCGGTTGCAGGAGATGTGGTGGTCTGGAAGCCAAGTTCAAAAACGCCCCTGACTGCCATTGCCATTCACCAGATCATCGGGAAGGTGCTTGCAGAGAACAATGTACCCGAAGGGGTGTTCAATCTGGTGGTGGCCAAATCCTCTGTGATGGGAGATAACTTTGCCGCAGACAGGAGGATCCCGTTGTTCTCGGTCACAGGTTCCACATTGGTGGGAAAGCATATATCAGGAATCGTGGGCAAACGGCTGGGCAGGACCATTATGGAACTGGGAGGGAACAATGCCATCATTGTGTCGGAGCATGCAGATCTTGATATGGCGATCCCTGCCATCGTATTCGGGGCTGTCGGTACCGCCGGGCAGCGTTGTACCTCCACCCGCAGGGTGATCATTCACGAGAAGGTCTACGAACGGGTGAAGGCCCGGCTGGTGAAAGCCTATCAGCAGGTGGCCAACCGGATCGGAAATCCCCTGGATGAAAAGGCACTGGTGGGACCGTTGGTGGACACACTTGCGGTGGACCTGTTTTCGGATGCCATCAAAAACGTAATCGAAGAAGGTGGAAAGATCCTGTTCGGGGGAACAGTGCTTGGCGGAACCGGTTATGAATCGGGAACCTATGTGGTTCCGGCACTGGCAGAGGTGGAAAACCACTATTCTATCGTGCAGGAGGAGACCTTTGCTCCATTGCTCTATCTGATCCGGTACGGTTCCATCGAGGAAGCTATCACGCTCAACAACAGTGTTCCCCAGGGACTCTCTTCGGCGATTTTCACATTGAACCTGCGCGAAGCTGAACAATTCCTTTCCGGTATGGGCTCCGATTGCGGAATTGCCAATGTAAACATCGGAACTTCCGGGGCCGAGATCGGAGGTGCATTTGGTGGTGAAAAAGAGACCGGAGGAGGGAGAGAGTCCGGTTCGGATGCATGGAAAGGATACATGCGCCGTCAGACCAATACGATCAATTACGGAACGGAGCTGCCACTTGCACAGGGAATTCAATTTGACCTTTAACAGACAGTCAGGTAGTTTTTCGTGGAAAGCAGGTTCAGGCGGTTGGTGAGTGAAAGCGAAGGAACTTTACATGGCCCTGGTCAGGAGCTTTGACACCACCAGGTTCCTGGCTGCCTTGGTGATGCCTTCCGCATCATACCCGCACTCGTGGTAGAGTTCTGCCTGGGTGCCATGATCCACAAACCTGTCAGGGATACCCAGCCTGATGACCTTGGCCTTATAGGAGTTGTCGTTCATGTACTCGATCACTGCACTTCCCAGCCCACCTACGATGGAGGCATCTTCCAGTGTAATGATCCTGTCAAATTTGGAAAATATACTTTTCAGCAGGATGTTGTCAAGCGGCTTCAGAAACCGCATGTCGTAATGCGCTGCGTGGATATCTTCTTTTTCCAGCATCCGGATGGCCTTGGTGGCTTCGTTCCCGATCGGGCCCAGTGAGAGGATTGCCAGATCGGATCCTTCCTTGAGTTGCTGTCCCGTGCCTGTTTCGATCTCACTGAAAGGTTGCCTCCACTCTTCGGTAACCCCCCTTCCCCGCGGATAACGAATCACGATGGGGCCCTGAGGATTCAACTGTGCCGTATACATGAGGTTCCTCATTTCCACTTCGTTGAGGGGTGAGGCGATGGTCATACCTGGAATACACCTGAAAAAAGCCAGGTCATAGGCACCATGGTGGGTAGCTCCGTCGCTCCCCACCAGACCGGCACGATCGAGAAAGAATACCACCGGCAGGTTCTGGATGGCCACATCGTGGATCACCTGGTCGTAGGCCCGCTGCATGAAACTGGAATAGATGTTGCAGAACGGAATCATTCCGGTGGTGGCTAGGCCGGCTGAGAAGGTCACAGCATGTTGTTCGGCGATGCCAACGTCATAGGTCCTTTCAGGCATCTCATCCATCATGGTTTTCAGGGAAGAACCGGTGGGCATAGCAGGGGTAATCCCGATAATTTTCGGATTTCTTTCGGCCAGCTCCAGAATGGTCTCACCGAAGACATCCTGATAAAGGGGCGGCTGGGGTTTATCGGTGGCCTTGATCAGAAACTCACCGGTATGCATATTAAACTTCCCGGGTGAGTGAAAAGCAGTCTGGTTCTCCTCTGCCTTGGCAAACCCTTTGCCCTTCTGGGTGATCACATGAAGCAGCTTCGGTCCTGGCAGTTCCTTCATATCCTTCAACACCTCCGCAAGGTGAAGGACGTCGTGTCCATCGACCGGACCAAAATACCGGAAATTAAGAGACTCAAACAGGTTACTCTGCTTCAGTACGATAGATTTAATGGCGTTTTCTATTTTCTGGGCATATTTCCTGGCGTTGGGTGCAATTTTGCTCAGAAATCCCAGGAGGTTCCAGACATCATGCTTGACCTGGTTGTAAGCTTTGGAAGTGGTAATGTCGAGGAGGTATTCCTTCATGGCCCCGACGCTTGGATCAATGGAGATGTTGTTGTCATTGAGGATCACCAGCAGGTTTTTGGCGGCGTGACCTGCATTGTTCAGGGCCTCATAAGCCATGCCTCCAGAGAGGGAACCATCGCCGATTACAGCAACCACCTGCCTGTCTTCCTGGCTGTTGTACTCATTTCCTGCAGCCATCCCAAGGGCTGCAGAGATGCTGGTCGAGGAGTGTCCCACCCCGAAGGCATCGTACTCGCTCTCCGAAGGCCTGGGAAATCCACTGATCCCGCCGTACTTCCTGTTTGTATGAAAAATCTCACGACGGCCGGTAAGTATCTTGTGTCCGTAGGCCTGGTGACCCACATCCCAGATGATCTGGTCGTAAGGGGCATTGAATACGTGGTGAAGTGCCACAGTGAGTTCAACCACCCCCAGGCTGGCACCGAAGTGCCCCGGATTGGAAGAGACAATCTCAATGATGAACTGGCGCAGTTCCGAACTTAACTGCCTTAACTGTTCGGGCGTCAAGGACTTCATGTCGTCCGGACTATCTATGGTCCTGAGCAGGTTATAATCTCCCATCGGATCCCGGGTCACTCTAATTGCACGAACAAAGTTACAAATAAATCTCTTTGTTGATATCTTAATCTGGCGTGGTGAAAAATTGACCGGTATCACCTTTCAGATTTATGTAATTTTCTACGATTGAACCGTTATGTAATTATGATGAGGAAATTCATATATATTCTGCTGGGAGCCGGTCTCCTCGGCTCCTGTGTCCCTTCCAGCGAGTTTTCCCAACTCACCGATAAGAGCAATTCCCTGCAGAGGGAACGTGATGATGTGATGGCAGAAAATGAACAGCTGACGGTAGAAAACAGGGAGATGAAAGCCCGGATTGACAGGGTCGAAGAGCAGCAGGAAAGACTGGTGGATGACAGCATACGGATCTACAATCAGCTGGAGGAGCTGGAAGTGGAAATGGCCCAGCTTGAGCGAAAGTATACCGATCTGGAGGCAACGCATGAGGCATTGTTGAGGGGGAATGCCCGGGAAACCCGCAGGCTGCTGAATGAACTGCAATCCACCCAGGAAGACCTGGCAGTGAAACAACAGCTGCTTAAAGAACTGGAAGCCAATGTGGCCTCTCAGCGTCAGGATGTGAACCGGCTTCAGGCAGAACTTGAGGCGAGAAATGCCAGGCTCATGGAGATGGAAGAGATGCTCTACGAAAAGGACAGGGTGATGGAAGAATTGAGGGAGAAGGTAGCGGAGGCCCTGCTTGGATTCGAAGGGCAGGGACTGACGGTTACGCGCAGAGACGGAAATGTCTATGTTTCCCTGGAGGAGCAGCTGCTTTTCAAAACGGGAAGTACGGTAGTGGATCCAAACGGAGTAAGGGCACTCCGGCAGCTCGCTGTGGTGCTGGCCAACAATCCTGATATCAACATCATGATCGAAGGGCATACCGACGATGTGCCCTTCAGAAAGGGCGCCTCCATCAAAGATAACTGGGACCTGAGCGTGATGCGGGCCACCTCCATTGTAAGGATATTACTGGATGCTGCCTCCATCGATCCCACCCGCATTACTGCGGGAGGACGCGGGGAATTCCTTCCCGTCGATCCGGCAGATACACCTGAAGCCAGGCGCAAGAACAGGCGTACCGAAATCATCCTTTCGCCTGACCTCTCCGAGCTTTACAGGATTCTTGAACTGTAAGGCTGAAGACCTTTCCTGTTCAGCAACATGATCCACCCTTTCAGGGATGCTCCGATGATCAGCAGTTCCACTGGCAGCAGAAAACGGGAGGTACCCAGCGGGCCCGTGACCAGAGCCAGGTAACCGATTAAAAGCGCAAGAAATATCCTGAAAGGTATCTCCTGGTGACCCCGGATCAGGTAGAGGAGGAGGCCAGACAGCTTGAACAGTTTGAACAGGGTGAGGAGGCCCAGCAGAATCATCCATCCCCATCCCTGAGATTTCAGGAACCTGGCGATGCCTGGGATCCCCTCTTCGTTGATCACCCTGAGGATGCCCGCAGTGTCCGGAGGGGAGAGTTTGAAAAATGTGACCAGGTCGAACCTCCCGGGATCAATAAAATACCTCACACTGCCTTTCAAATGAAATATGGCATACCGGATCGGTTCCTTTGCAACAATCTCCCTGACTCCCCGCGTCAGGCATCTGTTCTTTTCGGCATATCCAGGTTCATTACCGCAACGGGAATAGAGGGTGTCTACAGTTTCGGCAGCCTTTTGGCCACCCTCGCCGGCCATGATAAAATAGCGGAGGTTATAGTTCACCAGGTTGGCGGTCTGTATGCTCGAATACTGCATGGTACCGGTTTGCTTGACATTGCGCAGGCCATAAGCCGTGATCCAGAGGACCGGGATCAGCAGGGCAGCGATCCAGACGATTTTTTTCGTACGTACGAATGCAAAAAAAGCGAATAGCGCAGCCGGGATCACAAATGGGAAAAGCACCGGCTTCATGGCCATTCCGGCTGACAGCAGCAGGTAAAAAAGCCACACATGGTTGTTGTTCCCTGCGGGCTTGTTACCGTTTGATTCCGGACTGAAATACCGGTACACACACCATGCCAGCAGCACCAGGACCAGCTGAAAGGGAATTTCTGCCATGACCCTGCCGGCGTAAATAAACTGAGCTGGCGTGGCAAGCATAAGTATCAGCAGAAGCAGGTAAAACTTATTCCTGGTCTGCGGTACAGGCTGGAAGATTCTTGTGATGAGCAGGATTGAAAACAGAGAGAACAGGATCTGCAGGATAAATACCGGCACACTGGAACCGGTAACCACCGCCAGGCCCAGAAGCAAGGGGTAAACAGGTGGCCGCCGGGTATACAACTCCTCCCTGATGGGATCAGACAGATCCCCGCAATAAAGGATACCCTGCTCATAGATATTGCTGGCTGCATCCATGTATTCGACAGTATCGGAGAGCGTTTCCGGGGGCCGGATCAGTCTGAGGGTCAAAAAGAGCAGGTGGATCAGCAGGATGGCTGAGAATAGCAGGATCTGGTTGGTTTTCGGATGCATGGACCTAGATGGTCATGATGTCCTCTTCCTTGGCTTCTACTATCTTGTCAACCTTTTCAGTGAATTCATCAGTGAGCTTCTGGATGTTTTCCTCGGCAGTTTTTGTTTCGTCTTCGGAGAGGCCATCCTTCTGCATCTGCTTGTATTCATCGTTGGCATCACGGCGGCTGTTGCGTATGCTCACCCGGGCATTTTCACCCTCATTCTTCACCTGTTTCACAAGGGTACGGCGCCTTTCCTCGGTGAGCTGGGGGATGATCAGGCGAATTACTTCACCGTTGTTGACCGGAGTGATTCCCACGTTGGAGGTCATGATCGCTTTTTCAATGGGATCGATCATGGTTTTTTCCCAGGGCTGGATCATGATGGTTTTTGCATCAGGTGTACTGATGTTAGAGAGCTGGTTCAGCGGAGTAGGGGTTCCGTAGTACGCCACTAGAATTCCGTCGAGGATATGGATATTGGCTTTGCCCGCCCTGATCCTTACTAATTCATTGTCAAGGTGTTCGATGGCTTTTTCCATCCGTTCCCTGGCCATCTCATACACCAGTTCGACTTCTTCGTTCATGATCTCGTTAGCTTGCGTTCAGCGTGCCTAATTTATCTAAATTTTAACTAAAGTTCCAATTTTTTCCCCTGAAATAAGCTTTCTCAGATTCCCTTTCTTATTCATATTGAAGACGATAATTGGGAGGCCATTCTCCTTGCACATGGTAAAGGCCGTGAGATCGAGCACGCGTAATTCTTGTTCCAGGGCCTCGTTGAATGTTATCTCCTCATAGAGTCTGGCTCCCGGATCTTTCTCCGGATCACTGGAGTAGACCCCATCTACACGCGTTCCTTTCAACATCACATCGGCTTCCATTTCAACAGCACGCAAGGTGGCCGCTGTATCGGTCGTGAAGTACGGATTCCCGGTTCCCCCGGAAAAGATCACAATTTCATTGTTCTCCAGCGCCTGGATGACCCTTGGCTTATAATAGAATTCGGCCACCGGTTCCATACGGATGGCAGTAAATAAACGGGCTGCTTTTCCCCTGGATTCAAATGCAGATTGCAGTGCCAGACCGTTGACCACCGTGGCCAGCATGCCCATGTAATCCCCTTTCACCCGGTCAAACCCGGCTTCAACCCCGGAAATTCCGCGAAAAATATTACCTCCACCGATCACGATGCCCACCTGTGTTCCCATATCAGATAGTTCGATAATCTCTTCTGTATACGCATCAAGGCGTTCCGGATCGATCCCATGTGTGCGTCCGGCCATCAGTGCCTCTCCGCTCAGCTTCAGTAACACTCTCTTGTATGCCGTCATAGGGTGGATTTTATTTTAAAAGTAGTAATTAATCCCAAGGGGACGGATGAGGCGCATACAATTATTTGTCTTGCGGAGAATATAAGCAACGAACAAATACCCCCGGGATCATATACAAAAAAGGGGCTGCACTTTTAAGGCAGCCCCTGTTCTGACAAGTATCAAATTAATTAGAGCTATTTTACGGAAAATCTTTTGAACCCGGTCACCTTGAGTTCCTTGTCGGCCTCCTTGATATATTGTCCAACAGTTTTCTTGGAATCTTTGGTGAATTCCTGGTTCAGCAGGGTGTTTTCCTTGAGGAATTTGTTCACCATGCCCTCGGCAATGCGGTCCACAATGTTTTCCGGTTTTCCCTCATCCAATGCCTTTTCACGACCGATCTTGCGCTCCTGGGCAATCACCTCCTCGGGTACGTCATCCTTATCCACGGCTACAGGTGCCATGGCAGCAATTTGCATCGCTATATCTTTCGCTACCTGCTCAGCCACGTCAGCTTTGCTAAATCCCACCAGGGTGGCCAGGTTGTTACCGAAGTGATTGTAGGCCTGTACCTTCTCAGCCTCAATAAATTCGAAATAAGCAAGTTCCAGCTTCTCTCCGATGATTCCCGACTGCTCAACAATCACCTCTTCAACACTTTTACCTCCCATAGGCAATGCTTTCAGCGCTTCCAGGCTGGCAGGCTTCTTCTCCAGGGCGAGATCGAGGATGGAGGTGGAGAACTTGATAAAATCTTCATTCTTGGCCACAAAGTCCGTTTCACAATTGAGGGAGATCAGGGCCCCGTAGTTTCCTTCAACCCTGGCCTGCACATTTCCTTCACTGGCTTCGCGGTCCGCACGCTTGTTTGCAATGGCCTGTCCTTTTTTTCTGATGATTTCTATGGCGTTGTCGAAATCGCCACCGGCCTCCTGCAAAGCTTTTTTGCAGTCCATCATTCCGGCACCTGTAATTTTTCTGAGTTTTTGTACGTCTGCAGCTTTTATTTCAGCCATTCTATATGCTCTTTAAATGTTTATCACTATGAGAGATCCTGATTATTTTGATTTGGCATCGGCCGCAGAAGCTTCAGCGGACTCCTCCACTTCGGGAGTTTCTTCTGCCTTCACTTCGGCTTTCTGATCGGCCTGCTTCTCGGTCTTGGCTTCTGACTTCTCCTCGGTCTTGGCTTCTGACTTCTCCTCGGTCTTGGCTTCTGGTTTCTCTTCTTTCTTTCTAGCTTCAGGTTCTTTTTTTGCGGTGGTTTTCTCCTCCTTGGCCTCCTCCTTTACATCCACCCTTTCAGCTTTCTTCCTGCTCCTGCTCTTCGGCCCTTCACCTTCCTTTGCCTCTTCCGTACTTTCTGCTTTGGCTTTCTTTGCTTTGGTTTCGGCGGCCTCTTTCTCCTTCTCCATTTTCCTTTCATTCAATCCTTCAGCAATGGCATCCGCGACAAAATTGATGATCAGGGAAATTGATTTTGAAGCGTCGTCATTGGCCGGTATGGGAAAATCGATCTCCCGGGGATCGGAGTTGGTATCCACCATGGCAAACACCGGAATATTGAGCCTGTTGGCTTCCTTGACAGCAATGTATTCCTTGTGCACATCCACCACGAACATGGCGGCGGGAAGACGTGTAAGATCTGCGATGCTCCCCAGGTTTTTTTCCAGTTTGGCACGCTGCCTGGTAATCTGCAGCCTCTCTCTTTTTGAGAGGGTGTCAAAAGTGCCGTCGGTGGCCATTTTGTCGATGGCTGACATTTTCTTAACAGCCTTGCGGATGGTGGGGAAATTGGTCAGCATACCGCCAGGCCAGCGCTCGGTCACATAGGGCATGTTTATCGTCTTCACTTTTTCAGCAACAATGTCCTTGGCCTGCTTCTTGGTTGCGACGAACAGGATCTTTCTCCCGCTTTTCGCGATCTGCTTCATCGCAGAGGCGGCCTCGTTCAGTTTGGCCTCTGTTTTGTTCAGGTCGATGATGTGTATCCCATTCTTCTCCATAAATATATAGGGAGCCATGGCGGGATTCCATTTTCTTTTCAGATGTCCAAAATGGACACCTGCATCCAGTAATTCTTTAAAACTTGTTTGTGGCATTTTTTTTGTTTTTGCTGGTCAACCCACAGGTAGCTCCGCACATGTCGGAAGTCCTGCAGATTTCGCAATGATGAACAATAAATTATCTCTTTAACGCTTGCTGAACTGGAACCGTTTTCTTGCTTTGGGCTGGCCCGGCTTCTTCCTTTCAACAACGCGCGGATCCCTCGTTACGAATCCTTCTGCCCTGAGGGCTGCTTTATATTCGGGATTAACCTTGATCAGCGCCCTGGCAATGGCGAGGCGAAGTGCTTCTGCCTGGCCGGTCATTCCGCCGCCGTCGAGGTTGACTTTGATATCATAGTTCCCCTTCACCTCAAGAACGTTCAGGGGCTGCTCAACAACGTAATGAAGTTGTTTATCGGGAAAATATTCTTTATAATCTCTGTTATTCACAATGATCTGGCCCTTGCCTTCATTCATGTATATCCTGGCAATGGCAGCTTTTCTTCTTCCGATGGTACTGATCGTTTCCATGTAAACTATTTGATATTTTTAAGGTCAAGTTTTTTGGGGGTCTGGGCTTCATGCGGATGGTTTTCGCCTGCGAACACATGAAGGTTATTAAACAGGACACTCCCCAGCCTGTTCTTCGGCAGCATTCCCTTCACAGCTCTTTCGATCACAGCCTCCGGCTTCCTTGCTATCAGCGATTCAGGTGTTTCTGTCCGCTGTCCACCAGGATACCCCGTATGGCGAACATATTGCTTATCGGTCATCTTGTTTCCGGAAAGCTTCACTTTTTCGGCATTGATCACAATGACATGATCTCCACAATCCACGTGAGGTGTGAAGCTGGGTTTATTCTTTCCCCGGAGGATCATGGCCACCTTGGAAGCCAGCCGTCCCAATATCTCATCCGTCGCGTCCACCACGTACCATTCCTTCTCGACGGTTCCTTTATTTGCTGAAACTGTTTTGTAACTTAATGTGTTCACTTTAATCTCGTTTAGTCCCTAATTTTGTGGTTCGCAAAAATACAACAATTTTCTTTAAAACAAGAAGATATCAACAATTAATTTGTTGAAATCTTAATTGACAGAAATACAGTCATATAAGTAAGGTTTAAATGTGAAAATCAGGGGAGTATATACTGAAATTCTCCAGCCGTACCCGCAGGGATCCCGATGCAATAATTATTTAAGGGGAATTGCACAATAGAAAACTGCAGGTATAGTTATTAAAACATAGAACTGCTGTTCATTCATGCAACTAACCCGAAAAGAAGTCCATGAGCAGGTATACTTCTATACCCTCATTTTAATTGCCGTCAGTCTGCCACTATCCATCTACACCAGTTCTATGTTTCAGATTGCCCTTTTACTGAACTATCTTGCAGAGGGGAAATTTCGGGAGAAATGGCTGCGGCTGAAAGGGAACCGGGCGCTTTGGATCTTCCTCCTGCTTTACCTGATCCATGTGGCGGGATTGCTGTGGTCGCAGGATGATACCTATGGTTTGAAGGACCTGAAAGTCAAACTGCCTCTTCTGGTCCTGCCCCTCATTGTTGGCACTTCCGTTCCTCTGGTCAGGAAACAGTCGGACACCATTCTGTTGTTTTTCAGTCTGTCCGTTTTTGCCGGATCCATGGCATCGGTCATGAAGCTGACGGGTTTGCTTCCCGGTCAGATTGAAGGGTACAGGGACCTGTCCATATTCATCAGTCACATCCGGTTCTCCCTGATGATCGTTCTGGCATTGCTGGTGGCATTTTATTCATTGATCATTCAAAGAGAGGATCTTCCACGTTTTCACAGGTTCTTCTATTTTGGATGCCTGCTCTGGTTCCCTATTTTTCTGGTGTTGCTGAAATCGTTATCGGGTATCATCATCGGCGGAATACTGGCCATATTCATACTTGGACGTGCAGTGTTTGAGATCCGTGATCCTGCCATACGGTTCATGGCTGTGGTTGCTGTGATTATGATCCCTTTGTTTTCAATTATTTACCTGGGGCATGCAGTCAACAAATTCTATGCATTGGATCCCATGGCCGAGGCAGATCCGGATAGTGTAACAGTGGAGGGGAACCGTTATTTCAACCAGCCGGATCGAAAAGAAACTGAAAATGGTCATTATGTATGGATCCACGTTTGTGAAAAGGAGATGGAGCGGGAGTGGAACAGGTTGAGTGAAATTGATTATCACGGCCTAACCGCCAACGGTAACGGAATACGAATGACGCTGATCCGGTTCCTGACCTCCAAAGGATTAAGAAAAGATGCAGCCGGTGTAAGACAACTGGATCCGGAGGAGATCAGGGCTATAGAACGCGGTGTGGCCAACGTTATCTATATGAAGCGGTTCAGATTGTACCCGAGGATTTATGAGGTGATCTGGGAAATCGACCGTTTCCGGATGGGATATGATCCCAACGACAAGTCGGTTGTGCAGCGCTATTTCTATCTGGATGCAGGGTGGAAGATTGCCAGGCAGAACCTGCTACTCGGGGTGGGCACCGGTGATGTCAAACAGGCTTTCAGGGACTATTATGAATCCATTGATTCTCCACTGGAAGCAAAGTGGAGGAGACGCTCCCATAACCAGTACCTCACTTTTATGATAGCGCTGGGGATACCCGGGTTGGTTCTGGCTGTCACGGCGATGGTTGCTCCACTTTACATTGCCCGAAGGGAACGATCGTTTCTGGCCGCTGGATTACTGATCCTGCTGATGATCTCCATGCTCAATGAAGATACACTGGAGACATCAGCGGGAACTGCTTTCACAGCGTTTTTCTTTGCCCTGTTCATTTTCGGTCCCGATTATCCCTGGCTCCGCCGAAAACTGTTTGCCAGGAATGGATAAGAGGCTGGGAAGGGAGTTCTATGACCGGGATGTACTGGAAGTGGCCCCGGAACTAATAGGGAAAAAAATACTACGTATTTTTCCCGACGGCACCAGGGGCACATTCATGATTACCGAAACTGAAGCGTATCGGGGAGAAGAGGACAGGGCGTGTCATGCCAGCAGGGGGCGTACCACCCGCACTGAAGTGATGTACAGGCGGGGCGGACATATCTATATGTATCTGATCTACGGGATGTACTGGATGTTGAACATTGTTACGGCATCCGAAAATGTGCCCCAGGCGGTGCTGATCAGGGGGATCAGGGAGGCAAGCGGACCGGGCCGGTTGACGCGTTTGCTGCAACTTGACAGGGATTTTTACGGCGAGGACCTGGTGTCCTCAGAGCGCTTATGGATAGAGACAGGCGATACCATTCCGGAAGTGGAAACCACCCCGCGCATTGGGATAGATTACGCGGGGGAACCCTGGAAGGATCTGCCATGGAGGTTCCTGATAAAGTTATAATTATACTATATTTGCTTACTTTTTAATCAAACCAAGCCGGATGCATGGAAAAATACCGTCTTTATAACCTCGTTCTGGGGTGGGGCGTCTTCCTGGTCTCACTGATTGTCTATCTCATGACTATGGAACCCACGGCCAGCTTCTGGGATTGCGGGGAATTCATAGCCACAGCATATAAACTGGAAGTAGGACATCCTCCGGGTGCACCTCTCTTCATGGTACTGGGACGCTTCTTCACACTCTTTGCAGGGGGCGATGTATCCAAAATTGCAGTTACTGTCAATACACTCTCGGCCACGGCCAGTGCCTTTACCATTCTTTTTCTTTTCTGGACCCTGACACACCTGGTTAAGAAGTTCTTTAAGCCGGAAGAGACCGGTAAACCAGTGACCATGGTTACGATTTTCGGCGCTGCGCTGGTAGGTTCACTAGCCTACACCTTCAGTGATTCGTTCTGGTTTTCTGCAGTGGAGGCAGAAGTATATTCCACCTCATCCCTCTTTACTGCCGTTGTATTCTGGGCCATCCTCAAATGGGAGAACATTGCGGATCAACCCGGGGCCAACCGCTGGATCATACTTATCGCCTACCTGATGGGCTTATCCATCGGGGTCCACCTGCTGAACCTGCTGACCATCCCGGCCATCATTTTTGTATATTATTTCCGCAAGTATCAACCTACGGTCAAAGGCATAGTTGCTTCCCTTGCGCTGTCGGTGGCCATCCTGGGATCGGTCATGTACATCCTGATCCCCGGGCTTACTGCTGTAGCCACAAAGTTTGAACTGCTCTTTGTGAACGGAATGGGATTGCCATTCAATTCGGGCGTGGTCATCTATGCACTGCTGCTGTTCGGGGCCATGGTATTCGGGATATATTATACACACAACCGCGGAAAGGTTCTTTGGAACACGGTTCTGGTGGGACTTTTTGTGGTAGTGATCGGTTATTCGTCCTATGCCATTATTGTGATTCGTTCTTCGGCCAACACCCCCCTGGATGAAAGCAATCCGGATACGGTTTTCTCATTGCTCAGCTATCTGAACCGTGAACAATATGGCGAGAATCCACTTGTATACGGCGCGTTCTTCAATTCCAGGCCCGTCGGAGTGGAACAGGACAAGCCCAGCTATTACAAGGGAGAAGATGAATACTACCCCGTGGATAAAAACCGGAAATACGAATATGAAAGCGATTCCAAAGGGGTATTTCCCAGGATGTGGAGTACACAGGCAAAGCATGCCAACGAATACATATACTGGGCGAAGATGAGGGAGTCCGAATTGTATGATGTGCGAAGGGATGAGCAGGGGAATCCGGTGATGAACCAGTTTGGTGAATACAGCTACGATCGGTCCAACCCCATTGCCGTCCCCACGTTCGTAGAGAACCTGCGCTTCTTTTTCAGGTACCAGATCGGCTACATGTACCTCAGGTATTTCATGTGGAATTTTTCCGGAAGGCAGAATGATGTTCAGGGGCATGGTGAACTGACCAAAGGGAACTGGATCAGCGGAATTAAATTCATCGACCAGGCGAGGCTGGGGCCCCAGTCCAGCCTGCCTGATTCTGTAACGGATAACAAGGCCCGGAACAGATACTTCATGCTTCCCTTCATCCTGGGGCTCATCGGCGCCTATTACAATTATAAGAAGCACAACCAGTATTTCTGGGTCATTGCCCTGCTCTTCGTTTTAACCGGACTGGCCATCGTGGTCTACCTGAACCAGTATCCCCTTCAGCCCAGGGAGCGGGATTATGCCTATGCGGGATCGTTCTATGCATTCGCCATTTGGATCGGTATCGGGGTAGCTGCACTGATCGATTGGTTATCAAAACGAAAACCTTCAATGGTGGTGGCGGGAGCCACCGTGCTGATCACCCTGTTATTTGTCCCCGGAATCATGGCCAAAGAGAACTGGGATGACCATGACCGTTCCCAAAGGTATACCGCCCCGGCTTTTGCGCGCAATTTCCTCAACTCATGCCTGCCGGGCGGTATCATGTTCACCAATGGTGATAACGATACTTTCCCGCTCTGGTACATCCAGGAGGTGGAGGGATACCGGACCGATGTCCGGATCGTCAACCTCAGCTACCTTACAGCCGACTGGTACATCGAGCAGATGAAGCAGACCTTCTATGATTCCTATGCGCTCCCCATAACAATGACCAGGGAACAGTTCCTCCAGGGAACCAGGGATTATGCGTACCTGGTGGACAATGCAGGGGCATTGATCAAGGAAAAATATGAGGTGAACAGGGAGAAATATGAGGATGACCTTTTTGAAATATACCAGAGCCTGTTAAGCATCCTGGAAGCTTCCAAACTTCCGCAGAATCACGCCAAAGATTACAATGCCATCAAAGCCCTGGAAGGCAATATGGATCCATTGCGTCTGTATGGTTATATGCGGACGTTCAATTCGGAGGAGATCGCATCAAGGATCAGCCTGGATCTGGAGGCCATGAGGCTGGAGACCTCCAGGATGGAGCAACTGATCACTTCCATCGATGCCGATTTTGCCCCGCTGCGGGAGGCCATGGATTTCCTGCTGTCGGATGATCCGCGGTTCAGGCAGGGTCAGTATTTCATTCCGGCCAGGAGATTTGCCATACCGGTGGATGAGGCTTCACTGGCCGACTGGGTGGTTCCTGAAGAATTTCAGGAAAATAGTGTGGATCAGGTAAGGTTTTCCCTGTCGGAAAATGTGCTTTACAAGAACCTGCTGACAGTCATGGATCTGATGGGGACCAACAACTGGGAACGCCCGGTCTATTATTCCACCACCGTATCGTCCGACAATTACCTGAATCTGGATGACTACATGCTGAGGGAAGGACTCGCCCTGAGGGTGGCACCGGTACGGTATCAGAATTCCAATTACATGGGCAAGGTAAAGACCGATGACATGTACCAAAAGCTGATGGGCGAATTTGACTGGGGAGGGATCGATAATCCTGATATTTACATGGATGAGAACAACCTCAGGATGACCATCCACTACAGGTACGCATTCGCTGTTCTTGCAGGAGCGCTTGCAGAGGAGGGAAAACTGGACAGCGCAAAGCAGGTGCTTGATGAATGCATGAATCATATGCCGGAGGAGAATATCCCTTATAATGCCGGGATCACCCCGGTGATTCAGGGTTATTTCAGTGTGGGCGATACAGCCACCGCCCTCACCATGGTGGAAAAGTATGAGCTAAAGCTGGAATCGGAACTGGAATATTACAAATTGTTATCGAGAAGTGACAAATTCAGGTTCAGCAGGACGGGACCGGATTTCCTCGCTGCCGTCAGGGATATCAACGCACTCAGGAGCATTTGTCTGGGGTATGGAGAGACAGATGCAGCCAGACGGCTGGAAGAAAAGCTGAATATATACGGGCAAGATTATGAGCAATTGTTTCGTTAGTAAATAACATGTTCTTCTTTATTGCATGCTGATCGTCAGGCCACCTTCATTGCTAACCCGTGCCCTTCACCGGATGACATGGGACCTGAAAGGAGATCACCGTGATGTGTACCTCACTTTCGACGACGGCCCTACACCAGTGGTTACTCCTTGGGTGCTCAATCAACTGGAAAGGGCAAATGCGAAAGCTACCTTTTTCTGCCTGGGCCGGAATGTGGATAAGTACCCCGATCTTTACAGGCAGATCCTCTCTTCGGGACACTCTGTAGGGAACCACAGCTACAGCCACCTGAAAGGATTCCGTTACGGGGTGAAACGGTACATGGAGGATATATATCTGGCAAGCGGATTGATCGATTCCAGGCTTTTCAGACCCCCCTACGGAAGAATCTTACCGCGACAGGTCAACGCGGTTCTTCAGGAGTACGATATCATTATGTGGGATGTGCTGAGCATAGACTACAATCCTTCCCTCGGAGGGGAACGGGTTTATCAGAATGTGATAAAAAATGTGAAGGAGGGTTCCATCATTGTCTTCCACGATTCGGATAAAGCAGCGGATAACCTTTACTATGCACTTCCCCGCACCCTTGCATACCTGAAGGAGGAGGGCTATCAAATGCTATCCATGCCCAGCACGGGATTGAACAGACCCGGAGAGGGCATGGCATGAACTGAATTCTTTCGCTCCCTTTCGTAGATACCCTGTGTTGATTAACTGGCTGGTGAACTTACTTGTCATTTACGGGGTCATTACCTGGGCGTAACCCAGAAGTCCCAGACAGATCCATAGGGCCAGCTCATGTATCCATGAATTCTTTCTTCGGTGAAAATAATTGGAAAGGATGAACGCCAGCGGAAAACCTATGTATATCAGACTTGTGGGTTCAAACCTGGAGATCAGGGTAAAGAAGAGTATGGCCGCCAGGAACATATAGAACATGGTCTGGTAGATGAGCTGTGCAGCTGTCTTTCGAACCTGAAACCGGTTGACCATGTATACGCTCGAGATCAATATCAGGATGAGCAGGTAACCCAGATAGAGGTAGGTGCTGAAATGATAGGTTTGGAATGCACTTTTAAATGCCAGGTTCTCCCTCATCAACAATACAAAACCCCCCGCGTCGTTCCTGACCCCCCAGTACCAGGCGAAAATAAAAAGAAACATCAGGAACATGGCAACCATGGGATAAAGTAGTTCCCTTATGCTTACGGTTCTGAGTGTACCCAGGCCAATCCATACCAAAGGAACAAACCAGATCAGCTTCAGATAGAACATGCACCCCAGAGCCAGCACCAGGCTACCCGAAAAGGCCAGCAACGTATCCGGTGGCTTGTCGTGGACATTGAATAAGATATTGAACGCCATCAGGTAGAATATGGCGCCAACAAGTGCCGGGCTTACCTGCTGTGAGGCAGGCAATGCGGCTGAGAACAGCAGAAGGAACAGGCCCGGCATCAGCGACCGTTGTTCAAGCAGCACATAGCTGATTCCCAGCCGCACCAGTAAATAACCCATGACCCACAGCAGCATAAAGGCCACCATCCTGTCTATGAGCGGGACGGTGTGAATGGCTCCGAAAATCAACCTGTAAAATGGCATCCCCACGAAGCCATCCAAAGGGCCGGGATGAATGAATGATTTCAGGAAGATGGCTACCGAAAGGACCAAAAGTCCGAGGATCCCCAGGGTCCGGCTGTCTTTGAATATGCGGAGCAGGATCATAGGTCGAAACCGATATCTCTGCGGTAATACTTGCCTTCAAAATGAATCCTGCCGGCATTTTTGTAGCTCTTTTCCAGCGCTTCGTTCATGTCCGCGCCGAATGAACTTACAGCAATCACACGCCCCCCGCTGGTGACAACACGCTCCCCGTCCATTCCGGTGCCGGCATGGAACACCATGCTCCTAGATACCTGGTCCAGGCCGGTGATCTCCTTCCCCTTCTCATAGCTTCCGGGATATCCACCGGAAACAAGCATTACCGTAGTCACTGTTTCGGCATCCATTTCAACCTCCATCTCAGAGAGTCTCTTTTCAGCTGCAGCCTCAAGCAGTTCTACCAGATCGGTCTTGATCCTGGGGAGCACTACCTCTGCTTCCGGATCTCCCATTCGGACGTTATACTCAATCACATATGGATCTCCGCCCCTGTTCATCAATCCGAGGAATATAAATCCCCGGTAATCGATATTGCGTTCCCGGAGCCCCTTGATGGTAGGTTTTACAATCCGTTCCTCCACCTTTGACATGAATGCCTCGTCAGCGAAGGGTACCGGTGATACGGCGCCCATTCCACCGGTGTTGAGCCCGGTATCGCCTTCACCGATCCTCTTGTAATCCTTGGCTTCGGGCAGGATCACATATCCCTCTCCGTCGGTCAGCACAAACACGGAAAGCTCTATTCCCGTGAGGTACTCCTCTACCACCACCTTGCTTGAGGCCTTGCCAAATTTCCCTTTCAGCATACTGGCCAGTTCCTCCTGTGCTTGCTCAAGGTTATCAAGAATCAGCACCCCTTTCCCTGCCGCGAGTCCATCCGCCTTCAGTACATAGGGGGGGTCGATGGTAGCCAGGTATTGTTGTCCCTCATGGAGCGAATACTCGATAAAGGTTCTGAACTGAGCCGTGGGAATCCTGCATTCCCGCATGAACATTTTGGCAAAATCTTTGCTCCCCTCCAGCTCTGCACCAGCTTTTGTGGGACCGATGACATGCACCTGCTGTAGCTCGGGATCTGTCTTGAAGAAATCTGCAATCCCATCTACCAGAGGTGCTTCCGGTCCCACCACAACCATCCCGATGTTTTCCTCCAGCACCAGCTTCCTGATCCCTTCAAAATCATCCACTGCCAGCGGCACATTGGTCCCTTCCCTGGATGTGCCGGCATTACCCGGTGCAATGAACAATTTATCCAGACTGGGACTCTGGGCTATCTTCCAGGCCAGTGCATGTTCACGGCCGCCGCCACCGATGATGAGGATGTTCATGGTTTTCGGTTTATTTCAGTTCAAACATTTCCATTTGTAGGTCTCACAGAGGCCTTTCTGGGAAACGATCCTCACTTGGAGACCTCTAATATTGGGGGTGGGGTAAAGGTAGTTGATAAAATGAAAAAGCCCCGCTGAACAGCGGAGCTTTTTCGTTAGTAAGTTTGGAGTTAGGGGAGTTAGTTTACTACTATTCCCGATCTGAGTGCCTTCCCGTTCACACGGAGCATGTACATCCCCTTCGGAAGATGGGATACATCCAGTACCTCAATGATCATTCCTCCTGTGCTGAAAGCCTGATGACGGTGAACCACCTGTCCAGTAAGGCTCAGGACCTCTATGGAACACTCAGCCACATCAACGGGCATCTCCAGTGTAAACATTCCAGACGTCGGATTGGGATAAACCCTGAGTTCCGGAGTATTGGCCGGATCCAGACTGTTAGGTTCAGGATCGTATCCTATTTCAATGGAGTCTGTTGCCACCGGCCCGCAGTTTCTAAGGTCGTTTACCTCAACAACGTAAACACCCGTATCTTCAATGGCAAAGTTGTAGGTTCCGAATCCCTGTACCAGACTGTCAGGCATTAAGGTGTAAGTATATGGAGCGGTACCCCCGTATGCAGCTACCTGAATCACCCCATCCTGGAAATCTGTCACATCCTCAGCAGCCAGCACCTCGATGGTGAGGGTATCGGGTTGATTGATAGTAATCGTCGGCCCAGCTTGTGTACAGTTTTCTTTATCAATAACAACAGTTGGATAGTCACCGGCAGGAAGGCTATCAAAGTAGGATATATCTGGTTGATATGATAAACCATTGTCAATCGAATATTGCCATGGTGAACCAAATCCACCGGTTGCCAGAATCTGAATTGCTCCAGTGCTGTCTCCGTAGCAAGTAGTGATATCAGTTACGATGACATTGTCGACTGAAATAGGCTGGCAACCGACCACTCCAATTACAATGTAGTCATTTTCATTTTCAGAAACGTAGATGCTGTCTCCAAGGACTAAAAGTGAAGAATTAGACCGAATGATTGTGTAAGTTGTTTCATCGATGTTAAAAACCGCTCGGGCAGATTCCAGACTATTACTACTACCTCCAAAACTATTTGCACTTCTGTAGTTTCCATCGATATCAATTGCACCTATAAACATATCCTGATCACCTTTGCCAAGAGTCGTTAAATCAATGCCTCCCCAAAGAAGTGTATCTGAAAAATAGCCTGAAACAGTTATTTCATTATCAAAGAAAGTGATATCGTTTAATTTATCAACACCCTTGCCACCAGCTGACCTAAACCATTCAAGCATTCCGTCTGTAGTATACTTACCCACGAGGAAATCAAAATTTCCTTTATTCTCAACAACCATTATCTCATTACTATCTGACTCTTGCACATAAATAGTATCACTATCATAGTACCCTGAAAGATAGATATTTTCATCAGGGTCCGCTACTATTCCATAAGTCAGTTCGTCACCGGCACCATTTATTTCACGTATCCATTCAATTTCTCCATTAAAATCTGTTTTGAATAGATGTATGTCATATGAATCATTATAGGAGATGATAGTATCATTCCCTATGATTGTTGAATCAGCAAACTGGCCGCCAAAATAGTATGCATTCTGTGTGGTCTCGATGGCGAAAATCCTCCCAGAATAAAAGTTAGATATAGATCGGATCTGTTTAACCCATATGAGATCCCCGTTATCCGGATCAAATTTCGCATAATAGTAATCATCGATTCCATCATCAGAATAAAGAGTTTGTGATGCATTGAAATATATGCTATCAGTAAAGAAACCTCCTATTAACACATCACCAGCAATATCTACTTTTAAAGAGTTTGGCCTTTGATTAAAACTTCCTGATCCAATATTATTACACCAGATCACATTACCATCACTATCAAGTTTTGCCAGGAATGTATCCATTCCTCCAACACTTTGAATAGAGTCGTTCTGAGTAAATCTTAAATAATTCCTAAATCCACCAGTTACAAAAATGTTTCCATCAGCATCAGTGCTTATTCCTCCAAGGACATACTCATTTAGACTACCACCCAATTGATAGACCCAGTCAATATCACCCAATTCTGTGAATTTTACTATGAAGTAGTCCAATCCACCATAAGATGTTAAATTGTGAGTGTGAGCCAAAGACAAATTTCCAGAAAAGTACCCTAGGGTAATGATTCTTCCATCAGGACCAGATGTTGACTGAATTGCACTAATATTTTCATCACTGTAAATCCTGTTTGATGATATCCAGGATTGGGCTATTGTATAATTGCTAATCCCCAGCAATATCACCAACAATAGAATATTTCTTTTCATAATGAAGTTTTTAAGAATATGTTGCCGGTCCTGAAGCTTCAGGAGCGTAATCGTCTGTACCAGAATAGGTGTCACGAAAACTAAGCTTAGTTAATTTAGGTTTTTCCCAAAGTATTTTATTTTGATACTTCTTCGATTTTTTCATCTGAAAATGCTTTTATATCCTTTTCTTTCTGATGGAACAACCCAAGCATGAGCTGACAGTTCATCATTTCGTTTGACGCCTAAAACTATCGGGATAATAAAATTGTGCTTTTTATAGTATGTTTGAATTATTAGACTTTCCATCAAACAAGTAATCCGGATTGGAAGCAGGTTTGTAACTTTTCTAATTAAACGGATTTCCTTTCTAAAGAGTTTCAAATCATTTGGTTCACTGTAAGTACCAAAATGATATTTGTAATAGTAATATCGTGCAGGTAAATAAGTGACCTTTAAATATGTTATAGTTGATATTGTTATTATCCTGAATATATTCCACTTCATTCCTAATGGAAGCGCAAAGAAATTTATGGTATTAGACACCAGTTTCTTCATTCTTGATTTTAATTAAACCGTCTTTCAATAGATGTTCAAGATATTCTGAAGTTTCATTTATACACCTATCTAATTCGACAGCATATTTAGATGTTAGATAGTTTACTATCTGGATGAAAGTATGAGGTTTCTCCAATAAAATCCAAATATCTGATCCGACTTTACTTAGGTTATAATAAGTCCCCTTATTTACATTTAGGATAACAATTTCATCATCAATCTCATTGTAAATGTAACCTTCAGATTTAGTTAATAACGAATTTGCAGAAATTCTGAAATCTCTTTCTTCGGTCATTCTTAAGTTAATGATAATCTTGGTAAATTTAGTAAAAAGATTAACAGGCAATAATATCAATCCTCTAGAGTATATCCAAAGCGTTGCATAACTTCTCCGTGTAAGGATACAAATGACTTTATTTCAGATAATTTGTATTTCTCTTTCCATGACCCGATTTTCCCAGATCTGAAAAACAGTTCCTGCGTGATGGGTTTTTCGCGGAAGCCCATTGATTTCTCCTGCATACTGACTAATTCAAAAGTGCTATTTCTAATGGCAGTATTAATTTCTGATGGTGTATAGCTAATGCGAAGAAAATCAAGAGCTTTAGTAAAGACCCCATAAGCGTTTTCATGTAGATCCTCATATTTGATGATGTATATTGGTAAGCCAGATCTATCCAACCATGATTCGATATGTTCAGACCATGTTAATAAATTCTGGGATAGCTGATTACATAATTTCATTTTATTTCTGCATAACCCATGATTAATGTTTGACATACCTTCCAATGATCTCAAATATGTGATATTGCTATGGTAAGCATAAGAGACAGCAATATCTAAAGGATGCCTAATGATATATATAACTCCCCTTGTTATATCTGATGGAAACAATGGATCACCTTTCTCATTAAGTGCCCACGCGTCATGTACTTTAATAAATACCAATGACTCTGATTCTGAAGAAATCCTACGGTATAGCTCCGGTCTGAGATTCCGGATTTCTGAATTTGTCAAATCAGAAGAGTTTGTACCAACATAAGTATCAAACAATGATCTGCTACTTGCAATTAAAGTAGCATTCATTTTATTGATATTGATAGGTTCTTTCGATTCTGATAAGAAATTTGAAAGGATAATGCGAAACCAGGTGTTCCCAGATTTAGGATAGGATACCAACCATACAATATTATCAGTTCCCTCAGGCATTATTGATGGATAATCTTCTTTTCGATAAAATCTCTTAATTCATTTAACAGCACGGGAGAATTAGGTCGTGAGATTATGTACAATGAGATTTTTTTTGCAAGCT
>Ga0209536_100003137_pt1 | contig 26701 bp, 16 predicted proteins | sample DeeMarSeWOR28_12_FD_187461 | JGI IMG/M metagenome (GOLD analysis project Ga0209536, IMG submission 187461) | Marine sediment microbial communities from White Oak River estuary, North Carolina - WOR-2-8_12 (SPAdes) (version 2) | ecosystem: Environmental > Aquatic > Marine > Intertidal zone >...
CTCCACTACTGTTCCCAGGGTCAATAGCGATGTTAATTCGGCCACTTCATGGGCCATATTTGAGGCTTCGTTCCATGCCACCACTGATTTGGGAAAGGCATTCCGGCCATGCCGGATGAAATACTGAATACCCTGAGCACCCTCTACCATGGCCAGGTAGGTCATGACACGCATTTCCGATGCGGTTGGTTCGCGTTGCCACCATTCGCCTCCACCAAACGCCTGGGGTACGATCCACACCGGTTTTTCCAGGTAAAACTCTTTGGCCAGGTTACTCGTAACTCTACCGGCCAGGGTAACCGGGCTCGTGGGTATGGGATACGGATCGGCCATCACAATATCCATGGCCAGTTCATATTCCCTGGCCCGGCCTGGCGTCATAAAAACAATGGACACCGGATGGTAGGGGTCCAGCTCTTTTATGGTATGATACATTTCAACCAGTGGTTCCGGAGGTACTTTCTGACCCACCGGCTCATCGGAAATATACCATGCCAGCAGGGCCGGGTGATCTTTGAACGTAGTGATCTCGTCAATAAGCCTCCTGCGTCTCTCCTCTTCACCCAGTTCATCAAGGCGGCCCGAACCCACACCACCCCCTCCCGACACACTGAGCAGGTTATAATGCACCTTCATTCCCAGCCGGGCACACCGGTCCATATATATTTTCCGGTCTTTCAATGTCTTTCCCTCGATCTTCTGGTAAGGTGACATCATATTGAATCCGCGTATGACCTCTTCTTCAGGCAGTGTAGGCTGAACCGGCGAATAACAATAAAATCCAAACGGGTAGAATGGCAGGCCATCCACATGCAAACCTCCGGTAACCCGGTTGATCTTAACGGCATTGAGTTTATGAGGCAACTTATTAAGAACCAATCCATTACTCAAGGTATCCTGCCCCGGTCCAACGAGGCAAACATGCATCAGGTGTTTTCCCTCAACCCAGTGATTGATGGGTATAGAAAAGGCAGACAATCCCGGGGTCAGTTGCGCAGAAACCAGTGTATCACCCATGTAATCGATAGAGAGAAAATACAGTCTGGAACCACTATCTGAGGGCAGATACACTACAATCGAAGCCGAATCTTCCTGGGTATAATAATCGTATTCGGTGAGTATCTTAACCTCTCCCACTTTCGCCATAACCAAACCGGGTACCAGGAGAAGAATACATATAAAACTCTTTATCACAATGAGCCATTTCATATATTTCTTTTTTCTAGGTTTTAAAAACCACCATTTCATGATCATGAATTTATTTACCATACCAGTGTTTTTCGATGTCTTCAAGTGACCGGCCCTTTGTTTCCGGTAATTTTTTCCATGCGATCCAGATGGCCGGTGAGCATGTTAACGCAAACATCCAGAACGTAAATGTGGGACCCAGGTTGTCCAAAAGCCATGGCACCACCTGGCCCACCAGGGTATTGGCCAGCCATAAGGAAAAAGTGGCCACCGACATGGCCCGTCCACGGATCCGGGTCGGATAGATCTCAGAAAGGATCACCCACACCACGGGGCCAAAAGAGAATGCAAAACAGGCTATAAACAACACAATAAAAACCAGCAGCAATGTGGGGTTTGCAGACCCGGACAGAAAATAAAAACCCACCATCAGCAAAGAGAGGGCAGCACCCGATACTCCAAAAATTAATAATGGCCGGCGTCCAAACCGGTCAATGGTGGCCATGGCCAGAATGGTAAATACCACATTGACCAGTCCGATGGTCACCTGTCCTCCCAGCGCTTCACTAATGGCCAGACCGGCCTCGGCCATCACCCTGGGCCCATAATAAATGATGGCATTGATACCGCTGAACTGGGACATGACAGCCAGCAGGATGCCTATCATCATGGCCGGTTTCAACGGCTGGGCAAATACCACTTTCAAAGGCACTTCCTTCTCCCCGATCACGTCCTCAATTTCCCGGATCTCATCCCGGGCAGTCTGGTCATCCGCTATTTTTAAGAAGGCCTCCAGTGCTTGAGATGATTTCCGTTGCTTTACGAGCCATCTCGGGCTCTCAGGAATCAGAAGCAGGGTGATCAGAAATAGTCCTGCCGGGATCATTTCGGCACCAAACATCCCCCGCCACACCTCCTGGTCGATGACCAATGTCAGCATATTATCGGTCTCCGAAAATGAACCGGTACCCGATAATTTCAGAAGCCCCGCATTCGAGAAATATGCAAGAAGAATACCAAAGGTGATGGCCAGTTGATATAAAGCCACCATCCGCCCGCGCAGATGTGACGGTGAATATTCCGATATATATAATGGCGAGAGCATGGAGGCCATCCCGACGCCCAGTCCTCCAATAATGCGATATATGACCAGCATATTGAAATCGGCGGACAACATGCAACCCATAGCGGAAAACAGAAACAGGCCCGCCGCCACCAGCAGCATGGTTCTCCGGCCATAAATATCGCTCAGATTACCCGCCACCATGGCTCCGGTCAAACACCCCACCAGTGCCGAACTGACAAACCAACCCTCCTGGACCGCATTCAGATCGAACTGCTGCTGAACAAAACCGATCGTGCCCGAAATCACGGCCGTATCAAAACCGAACAGGAACCCACCGAGGGCTGCGACGATGGCGAAGAAGAGAATGAAAAAACGCTTTTTAATTTTCGATGGGTCAACCATGTTACATTTTATTTAATTGGTTCTCACTTATTGACAAAAGGAGCAGGGAGCAGGGAACAGGGAGCAGGGAACAGAACCCGTTGATATTGTTTTTTCAAAACTACTAAAATCATGGATCTATAAACACCCTTTCTTTATACTTTTTCAACATAAAAAACTCCCGATTTTCCCTCAAAGGTTTAAGTAAAACGATTGCTTCGTCCCATAGGGACTCGTAAAATCTTGGCTTCATTCCATGCTCCGGAACTGAACCAAAGCAGGTTCTTACCAATGGCTTCTGGGCTCCGTAATTTCTGGCATCCACCTCCGGCCTTCTCCACCTTTCCCCGACCGCCTGTCCCATACAACTGGGATGGGCTGACCCTGATCGAAAAGGGAGTTGCCTCAACGTAACCAGAAAAGGATGGATTCATAATATATATAAGCATGGCTTATGTATCCAGTGACGCTCGAGGCAACAATCTAGTGACACGAAATATGAAAATATGGAGTTCATGACTACCCAATGATATTTCCAGTCTATTCCACACTCTTGCCACGATGGAAAATCTCACTACGAGATCCCACTCATACACTGATTGCCAAAATTAAATTAAACAAATAAACAGATAAACAAATCATCAAATAAACGCTCCCTTCGACTCTATTTTACAAATGCCTGCACCACTTTTGCTCTTCCAGATCCTGAATTTTTCAAGATATAGGATTCGCAGGCAGCAGGCACTACGAACGTTTCTGCATAATTGAAAATAAACTGCATGCCTCCCCTGGTTTCAAGCAATATGCGATCACCCTCCACCAGCATCATGACATGACACCGGTTGTCTGTTTCAATGCTCACATCCCGGTCAAATTCATACCGGAGCACACCATAAAAATGGTCCGGGTGGGTCGGCAGGCGTACCAGAATATTTCCCTCCTTTTCAGAAATCACTTCCGGCCGGCTGATCAAATGCTTTTTTACCCAGTCCCCTTGCCGGTTAAAATCCAGGTTATCAAATCCTCTCCGGATATTGAGGGTTCGCGGCCGGCCATCCAGGTCCGGTCTCAACCAATCATATAACTTGAATGTAAATATATAGGGTGTACTGCTGATCTCCAGGACCAGGTTGCCCTCTCCCGATCCATGAATGGTTCCATTGGGTATCAGGAACAGATCATGCTTTCTGGATGGATGGTGTTGCACGTACAGTTCTATGGGTACAGGTATGTTTTCTTTATAACTGTTTTCCAGAGTCTGCCGGAACGCCTCAGGATTCACACCGGATTGAAATCCCAAATTTACTCTCGCATCGTCCTTAGCATCAATAATATAGTAGGCTTCATCCTGTGTGAACGATTCACCAAATTCTTTTTGGATGTAGGCTTCACGGGGATGCACCTGGACAGACAGGTTTCCACCATCCATGGTATCCAGGAAATCAAACCGAATGGGAAATTCATCCTTAAAACGTGAGGCCGCGCGACCCAAAACCCGCTCATATTCCTGATACATGAGAAAATCAAATGAGATTTCCAGAAGATATCCGTCACTTTCCATGAGAAGTCCATTTTCCGGAACGATCAACTCGAACGACCACGCATAATTTTCCACGTCCTGGTTCAGTGCCGGGATATGCCGTTTGATCCACTGCCCTCCCCAGGGACCCGGTTCGAACCAGGGCCGCACTCTGAAGACACTCCCTGCCATTTCAGATAATGCGTTACGGAAATCATCCCCAACTATAAACAAGGGGTTTTCAGGCCGTTGACCATCCACCATCAGATCGATGTCCGGAAGTATTTTTTTCTTATACTGGTTCAGTACTGGCCAATCAACAAAATAGAAGCGCTTATACATGGATTTGGACGAAACGGGCTGCTTCATGCCCATGTTACTGATGCTGCCTGCCCGCGACCTGAATTGAATCTCATTTTTGGGGACATCAACATATACCAGCGGTCCATCCCACGGGACTTTGCCTGCTCCACAACCGTACACCACGGAAATCTGGGCGTCCGTATCTGGGATAAAATCGTCCGGTTTACCCGGCTTATAAAACATGTCCAGATCCAGGTCACACCGGGTTCCAAATAATGGATCATCGGTCCCAATGTAAGGGTCCAGCATGGTATTTAGCTCAACCTCATCCTTATAAGCCGAATCCATGGCCATCCATGAAATCCTCATGCCCCGCTTATTGAAATATGCTTCGAGGGGGCCAATAAAATCGTTCCACAGGACACCGATATAACCATCCAACCTGATCTTTTGGTATTGAGACATCCAGTCTGCCAGACATTCAAAACCGGACAGGATCTTCCCTTTTCCTATGGGAAATGAAGGGTAAATATCATACGGATGGTTCAGGGATCCGTCTTTTCGCGCCGGGGCTACTTCGTTCCATGACGTTCTCCAGTGCTCCATAGGCCTCAATCTACTGGGTGTTCAGAATTCAAAGCTTATTTTTTCCAGACCTTCCCGTCCTGACGGATATACCATCGTTTACCTGGTTCCACAGCCGGTAAACTCATTTCATACATTTGCGAAGTGGTTTCAATCGCAGGCAGTTCACCCTCCTTCACCGACTCATCCAGCAGGTCCTGGGCCATGGCTGCATATTGGCCATGTTCTTCAAAATACCGGCTCTGCTTATAATACCATTGCCTCAATTCCCACTTAATATTTTCTTCCGGATTCTCTTTAAACGCGACTTCGCCGCTTCCGGCTGGGATGTCCGTAAACTGAACAAAACCCCATAATTCGGGAAGATGCATATTCACCAGGCCCTGGGGTGACCAGACCCAATTATTTTCCGGCAGGGGACGGCCTGTATTGGGATCGGTTTTTTTGATATATGTTCCATCAACCACTTCCACCTCCCATTCCACTCTTGAAAAACTGATACGCCATTGTTCACCGGACATGGGTTTGCGATATTCATGTGCGGCTTCCTTGAGAATATTCCAGGGCATGGCAATTTCAATGGTCCATTTTTCATCTTTTGTTTCCGGTTCATTGATGGTGCCATAAATATGAACTCCAACCTGAATACCATTCATATCCCAGCCATTCAGGGCAGGGCCCCCATCCCGGTATGGCTTGACCAACATGAGATCCCATTCCGTGCCAAAAGCATTCATTTCAAATTCATAATACTGATGTGTATCGCCATCAGGATCTATAAATACCTCGAAGTCGTTATCATAAAAGATGACGGTGTCCCGTTGCCGCAAAGTGGCCCAGATATCTGGTTCTTCCAATTCTGCAGCGATATACAGGTACTGATCATCCCAGAGCATTTTTGCATGGGTTCGGTACCGGGGTGTGGGTTTCGAATCACCTTCAATATCCTTAAAATCTTCCGTCCAGGGGACCAGACTCCATGCATCATCATCCAACAATCCGTCAACGACAGGCTTCTCGGGAGCGAAATAGCACACATAATGCCGTGGCGCAAAAACAACATCCCCACCAGGAATGGTGGCATATTCTGTTTCCGGACCTGAATTCTGACAGGATGAAGTGAGCATAAAGACCATGGTGATCATGCTGAGGGTCGTGTATTTCATGATTGGAATGTTTTTATTTATTACATATTTTAGCCATCACTTTTCTATGTTTTTTACTCATTGACCGTTCCGCGAAGATGGTGACACCCTGAGCCCCATTATCGATGGAAACCTGAATGGCGCGGGCCAGTTCATCCGGAGATAAGGCCGGAACAAACAGGCCGCTGTATAAAGGAAAAGCACCATCCAGGGTCTGTACACCTTCACCGGTCGCTGTCCCGATCCAATCGACATCCTCCCTATAAAAACTATGATAGATCATGGGAAATACCATGTCGAGTTCCCAGGTGGTCCAATCCTGCCTGACCAGGGTTCTGGCAATATCAGGCGTGGGAAATACGGCCGCAGAGAGCTTTTTGCCCCTGGCATGGACTTCGCTGGCAATGGTGGAAACCACCCCGGTAATACCATCGTATCTGAACTGGATCCACTCTTTATTAGAAGGAGGATCCTCAAGGGCCATCGGATCGATGCCCGTCTGTGCTTCAAAAGTACGACGGCAATCGTCACAGTAACAAAAATCATACGGCGGATATTCCTGGTCCTGGACAATGTCATATTTTTCCCACAGGTTAATGGGTAAAATAACATCACAATGCCGGATGTAGTCGAGGTGCACCCCATCCAATCCAGGCACCCCGGCCATGGCTCCAGCCCATTCTTTGAGATAGGTCTGCACCGGCTCCTTCGTTGGACACAACCAGGAATAGTAACCGACATAGGGCGGGTGATCCAAAGAACTCTTACCTTCCCGGCTTACTGTAAACCAATCAGGATGGGCCTCTTTTACCTCCCGACTGCGAATATTCATGACGATGATCCAGGCATGGATCTCCAGACCGGCTTTCTTCGCCAGTGGCGCCACATCTGCCATTTTTTGCGGATCATCCTGTCTCAAATGGATGCCATGAAAACCGAGCTTTGCCAGTTCTTTGAATTTCCTGGACCATTCTTTTCCAGAAAAATCACCCTGCCAGTCCATCCATACCCAATTTTCCGCATCTACCGGTTTCTGGTTCGTTGAAGCGTTGCAGGAAACCATAAGCCATGCGATAACCACAGACATAACCATCCATCCGAAAAAACGTGTAATTTTCATCCGTTTAAAATTAAATATATTGTTCTATTCATATCATTTTCGAACTATTGAAATCCCCAAATGACGGCATTCATCAATTCCTGGTTATAATCCTGGCTGTATTCCCAGAACATGATGCCACCCAACCTTTTTTCTCTCACGAATTTCACTTTCTGATAGATGGAATATTCATCGTCATAGGTGATGAATACCTGGTCGGTTGAACTCCAAAGATAGGGTGCTTTGGCTTCATTATCCCAGTACCGTGTATAGTCGGGATCGCTCAGGTAGCTCGTTTTTATGGTCCTGTAGGTCAGTGCTCCGGCCCCGCCGGAATAATTCTGATAAATACCATTGGCCTGGTTATTTACACCACCCCACCACCGTCCGTAAAAAGCCGCTCCAACCACAATCTTATTTTTTGGGACACCACTGGTTTGATACAGGTGTATCGATTCCGATGTGCTGTATCCTGCGCCACCACTGTAACTGGATGCATACAGGTTGGTGTGATGCCCGGTTGTGCTGCTCCAGCTCCCCATATAGTCATAGTTCATGATGTTCAGAAAATCGAGCAGGGGAACGATCTTGTCCATCTCCACCAGAGAGGTGAAGTAGGATGAGGCCCCTGCAGCAATAGTCAACAGGTACGGTTTACTATCCATCCGTTGATGGGCTTCACTCAATGAGTCCAGGTGTGTTCGCATGATTTCCAATAATGCTGTGAAATTCTGCCGGTCTTCAGGCCTGTAGACGCCTGCAAGTGAGGATCCCGGAAATTCCCAATCCAGATCAACGCCATCCAGGTCATACTTTTTTATAAAATCAATGACGCTCCATGAAAAAACCTTCCTGGATGAATCAGTTAAAGCCATATCTGAAAAATCTGAGGACCAGGTGGCTCCACCGACAGATACCAGGATGTTCAGGTCAGCATTGATATTTTTGAGATTCACCAGATTGGTCAGATACAATGAATCCTCAGTCATTTCACTATGTATCTTCCCATCCTGAATCTTCGTGAACGCATAATTTATGTGGGTCAGTTGATCGGCCGGCATGGATGCAAAATCAACGCTTCCCCATCCCGGCACATAGGCCACCACAACATAATCGCCCTCCGGTTCGGGCGGATCTGGTTGATCCGGACCCGGCTCCTTCCGGCAGGAAACCAAATGAAGAAATGTCAATGATAACAGGATGGATAGGATCTTATTATACTTCATGAAATACGCCCTCATAATCAATATACTTTCATCTCATCAGTGAACAACCAGGCCTTCCCTCCGTTTCCATCGTGCCATTCCGGGCAGATGCCCTGCGATTCTGCCCGGATCCTAATATACCGTGCAGGACGGTTTATATTTGCCTCAAATGATTTCCGGGATATGGGTATGAGCGATTTCAATTCCTTCATTTTATCGTAAAAGACCTCTTCAAATAACGTCCCATCCGTCGAAATTTCATACCGGACTGATACCGGTGGAAATATCCAGGAAGAAAGGTTCACCAGGAAATCCGTCTGAATGCGATTGATATCCTGAACACTCCCCAGGTCGATGGTATATACCAGGTCTTCTCCCTCAATGCCAAGCCATCTTCCATCGTTATAGCTGAGACTTCCAAATGTACCGTCAACCAGTGCCAGAGGGCCCGGATCATATTTTTCTGAAGGCATGTTTTCAAATTGTCCGGATTTCAGGAATGCCAGGTGTTGCACAGTTTCATTGGATATCGGGCTCACATCCATGCGAAACTGATAGGTCTTCATTGTACCTTCGGCATCCATTTCCACAATGCGATAACCAGGAAGGGGCGTTCCAAAACTACCACCGAAATGACCATCGAAGTAATACGGAACCTGTGCCCAGACTTTTAAACCGTCTTCATCATGATCATGCCCTTGAAATACGGCCATGACATTATCATGTGTTTCCAGGGCATTTCGGACTTCCGGACAATCAATGCCCGATCCGGTCCAGTCTTTTGGAGTGATATGCATGAATACGAAGATCCCCTTTTTTTCATGGTAGGCATCCAGTTGCTGCCAGAGCCAGTCTGTATCCGCACACAGGTATTCGCCTGTTTCATCCGATGTGGATGCCAGGATAAAACCATAATCACCTAATTCGAATGCATGATTATCAGGATACCCCCATGTTTTTTCCCAATTGCGGTCGGTGGCCATGTCATGGTTTCCCCGAACTGCATAATAGGGCATCACGAGCTGATCAAGCTTTTTCTTCACGGGTGCCAGGTATCTGGGATCATTGTGAAACAGGTCACCCACGAGAACAACAAAGTCCAGCTGTCTGGATTCATTTTCACGATTCAGATAGCCGATCAGGCGATCAAAATTGGCTTCGTAGTCCGTGTCTTCCTGTCCGAAATGTCCATCTGAAGCCACTGCGAACCTGAATACCTCCTGCTGAATCTGAGGCTTTCGGCCAACCGTTTTGCATCCGTAAAGTACCGTCACAATCAGCACCATAACCCATAGAAATGATCTACTCACGTTCATGCGTCCACACCTTTGCTGATTCTTAGAATGATTCATATCTTAATTATTTATTGGGTATTTCACGTCCCTCTTTATCAAGTTTCGAAAGATAATAGGTCAGACTGGCAGTACCATCCATTGTCGGTTCATTGGTTGAATAATCGGCATAATCGTCATGATAGACTGCAAATCCGGGCTGTACCATTTCGTATTCATCGGTCTGCGAAAGGTATAACCCCTTCAGGCTATTAAAAATGCTGGGATAGACCGGTCCATCCACCAATCCTCCCGGTGTAATTTTCTTGAGTATATACCCGGGTGAAGAATGGGTATCTTCAGGGAAGTCGCCGTTCTCGGGTAATCCCACAATCATGGATGTGCCCCAGGGATTGCAGCCAAAAAGCCAATCACGGTGTGCCGCTTCCAACCGAAGAAATGTGGAATCACCGGTCAGCTCCCTGTATAGGGCGCACTGGGTCAAAGCAGCAGCCACCAGGTTATTGGAACACCATATGAAGGGGACGCCGATATAAAAGGGATTGTTCTTTGCCCGATCCTCAATGGCCATGAGACCCTGTTTTAAATAACCAGTAAATTTCTGATGATCTGAATCTTTTTCGGTTACAGCAAGGTAATAGTGACCCAGGTTGAGGAAGGGATACCACTGGTAATGCCGGGCCGTATCGGCCCCCATCCATGGAGTCGTGGGCTCCACAGCTCCAAAGCGTCGTGCGTCTTCCAGATATTCATTCTGCCCGGTGGCCAGGTATAGTTGCACTGCTGCCAGTTCCATGTCATCGACCCAATTTTCTTCTTCGTAGAAGTACGGTGCCCGGCAGGGATCGGTCTGACAGTAACCCGGGAATTGTTTCCCGATATCATACGCTTTAACCGCTTTCTGTTCCAGCAAGTTCGATAGTTCCGGATCCGTGTCAGAAAAAATACGGGAAGCCGCGATGAACGAAGATGCATATTTCCCGGCGAGCGATGCCTTTCCTGTGGTTCTGTTCATATGGTCGCCATAACCCTGTGGTTGACCGGTCACAAAATATACCGGACGCTCAAAGCCCCTGCCATAATCTACTGAATCATGAATGGGCAGCCTGAAACCGGCATGGTCACGATCATCTGCAATCTGCTTGAACATCAGGTCATCTTTCGGAAACATTTTCAACATCCAGGCCAGGCCCCACTTTATTTCATCCATAATATCCGGAATTTTGTTGGAACCGGGATGTCCGGATCCATCGTATGCATCCCCGAATACCTCAGGGTTTTGTGTATATGCCAGCATCATCTGGAAAATGGCATTGATGGATGTCTTGGCATATTGCAGGTAATCGGTGGCATCATGCCAGCCACCCGTAACGTCGATATGAGTAGAATCGTACAATGGATCGGGATGAAATATGATAAATCCATCCTGTGTGTGGCATGAATCACGGTAGAAGGGGTTGTATCCACATCGCTGCTGCCGCATGTAGTTCAACAGGAAATCTGCCGTTCCACTGTATACATCATGACGAATTGAAAATAAAGGGGATCGGAACATTCGGGCCTGAACATAATAGGTGCCGGTCAAATTAAATTCAGAAAAATCAAGGTAATACATCGAATTAAAACGGGTGGTTCCCTCGAATGGCTGCACATTTTCTGATGAAAATACGTTTTTACCTGATGCCGCATCAACCAATGCAAATGCATTGATTTGTACTTCATCCGGGGCAAAACACACGGCCACCTTCATCGAGTTGGGCATGTACCCCAGCTGGTTGATCCTGATCCATGCCTGCGGGCCTTCCTGGCAACCAGCCAGCAATATGCTCATGAATGCCAGGGTGAAGGTGCTTCGTAAAATGAGCCGAGTGGATAATGTTTTCATTTTTTCTTTATACAATTATTCAACAATGATCTCATCACAAAAAATCCAGGCCTTATCACCGGCCCCTGTATGCCATTCCGGGCATGTCCCCATGTTTTTTGCACGGATCCTGAGGTATCGGACCTGTATGGATGATACCATTTTAAAATCATGTCGTATGATCTCTTTACTTTTTGGATCTACCTGGTGATAAACCTGCTCCAATTCCTGGAATTCGTTTCCATTTTCGGATGCAGAAAATGAAACCTGTTCAGGCAGGAACACCCATGATGGCGATGCTTGCAGAAATCCAATTTGAATGGTAGAAATATCCCGCTCAGTACCCAGGTCGACAAATACTTCCAGATCATTCCCTTCAAATCCGAGCCACCGGCCATCTGAATATGAGGACGATCCCCGTATGCCATCCAGGAGGGTCATCGATCCTGATGCCGGATATTTAGGGCTGAATGGCGTTTTCAGGCTCATTTTTGCTCCGGATGCCATATGGAATATGATCCTGGCTGAATCGACCTGCACAGAGGGGACAGATCCTTTAAATGCCCTGGCTTTTATGCAAGTGGTTTCTTTAACCTCGAAGGGATGATCATAGTTCGCATCATTGAAATCAGGATCGGTACCATCAAGAGTATATCGCACATTCATGGATTCATTCGCAGGTGTTAATTTCACAGTTGTGGTCGCACCTGGTTTTTGGGGCACCGTTTCAATCCTGACACCTCCAGTCACCACAGGCAAACGGTCTGTTCTGAATGAGGAGGCCGGAAAACCCTCCGTATTAAATAAAACGGCATTGGGTGTGTTCGTAAACCCATACCTGGCTGATTCAGGATGTCTCACATCCGTGTTCCAAACATAAATGGAGTTCCCCTGAATTCTGGCATGCGCCGGCAAGAATACACCGTCTGTCCCACAGATTTCAAATGCACCCTCACCCTGGTCGGCCAATTTCATTCCATCCCCCCTGGGATCCATCTGAAGTTTCACGCCTTTTACCGCCTCCAGCCATGGAATCTCCTCCACCGCATCATCCACATATATTGGACCTTCACAAACACGTTCGGTCTGCCCATACGTCTTGGCCAGTGCCTGCAATGCCAGGCGGCGCCCCACTTCCTGTTTATTCACCGGATGGATGTCATTGAAATCACCTATGTCCAGCGTCACGACCATACCTGTCTGAGGCACCGTTGTACACTTCAACTGGGCTTCCCTGATCAAGGCTCCTGCCATGGGTTCATCGTACCGGTAGGGAGCGATCTGAACATAGTAGAATGGGAACGGCCCCTGGTTGAAATCCTTTCTCCAGTTCGATATCATGGCCATGAACAAGTCCGGATAGGTTTCGGCATCATTCCGGTTGGCCTCTCCCTGGTACCAGGTGACACCAGCAATCCTGAAGTTCAGTAAAGGATGGATCATGCCGTTATACAGTGCTCCCGGTACTGCCTGAGGTGCATAATTTCGTGCCGGATCATACCGGTAGAATGCCAGCTCAGGCTGTGAATTCACAATATCGGAACGGGTCCATGCCTGCGCCGATGTGCCACCCCAGCTTGAAACGATCAATCCTACCGGAATATTCAGCTCCTTGTAAAGCTTGCGACCAAAAAAGTAGGCCACCGCACTGAATTGATTCAAGCGTTCCAGACTGGGCAAATCCCACGATCCCTGGCAATTCTGTTCAGGAGTAACAGACGTGGTATTGGCCACATCGAATAACCGGATGCCACTGTAATCATGTGCCAGAAAATCCTGCTTATCATTTTCAAAAAACGGACCATCCCATCCACCCAACATCTGAATGGTAAAATCCATATTGGATTGACCGGAACATAACCAGACTTCCCCGAATAAAATGTTATTCAAAACGATGATATTTTCTCCTTTGATCTTCAGTTGATGGGGACCACCTGCCTTCCCGGTATAGATCTTTACCTGCCAGGAACCATCCGCCTGCGCAACAGTTTTTATCCGCTTTTTACTCCAGTCCGGATAAATGGTCACCTTTTCCCCGGGTGATGCCCATCCCCAGATTACAACATCGGAATTTCGCTGCAGGACCATGTTCGATTGAAGGATAGATGGCAACGAAATTTCGGCATTCAGGGGAATAAAAATGCTGAATAGCGTAATGCTTAAAAGAAGTTTACTTAAAATCAGTTTCATGGGTATATTTCGTAAGGTTTAAAAAAAGTCTATTGATGTATCCACATTGATTACTCTACAACGATTTCATCCACAAAGATCCAGGCCTTCCCTCCGGCACCCGCATGCCAGGGAGGACATACGCCCATATTCCGGGCCCGCACTTTGACATACCGTGCAGACTGTTTATCTGCCCGGATCTGAAAATTTTTTACCAGCGTCCCGGCTTCCGAGTCCGGAACATCATTCATGACCCGACCCCATTCCACAAACTCCGATCCATCTTCCGATGTGCTGAAGGCCACCCACTCCGGGAAAAAAATCCATGATGGATTGCGCTGCAGAAATCCTACAGAGATTTTTGAAACACTTCTACTTTCCCCAAGGTCTATAACCACTTCCATGTCGTCTCCTTCAAATCCCTGCCAGTGCCCATCGGAATAATTCCTGGTTCCCTGAATACCGTCCACCAGGGCAAAGGTGCCACCGGCATCATATTTGTTACTGAAATGTCTCACATACCCGACCTGCTTCCCGGAGGCCAAATGAATGTTGACATCCTTATTGCTGATATTGCCAGCTATCTCATCCCCTCTCATGACAGCCGCTTTAACAGTAGCGGTTTTATCCAAAACAAATGGTGTATCGTAGACCATCGATTCTGGTGTGGGATCGGTTCCATCCAGTGTATAAAGAATAACCGGATCGGGCTGCTCACTGGATAAGGTCACCACCACGGCATTCTTTTCCTGGTCGTACCGTGCACCCATTTCTACCTGGAAGCTGCCTTCGGAATAATTCCATCCGAGTAATTCAAACCGGTCATAGAGGGTATTGATCCGTTTTGCGAAATTCTCCCAATCGCGATTGGCAGCGGGCGACCATACGACCTCACTCAGGGCGGTCATTCGCGGAAGCACCATGTATTCTGCCTGAGATCCAACAGTGACATATTCGGTCCATAAATTGGCCTGGGCACCAAGGATATGACTGGCTTCATGATCGTTCAGTTCCGCCGGTACCGGTTCGAAGGAATACACTTTTTTCAAAGTGGTATATCCCCCCCATGCTTTGGGTTCGGTGGATGGATCGGCCTGATAGTGATCGAAATAACAGTGCGACCCGGGTGTCATGACCACGTCGTGATCCATCCTGGCGGCTTCTATTCCACCTGCCATGCCCCGCCATGACATGACCGTGGCTTCTGGTGCCAGCCCCCCTTCCAGTATTTCATCCCATCCGATCAGGCGCCGGTCATGTGCCACCAGGAATTTTTCGATTCGCCTGATAAAATAACTTTGCAATTCATTCTCATTTGCAAGACCTTCCTCCTTCATTCTTCTCTGACAATCCGGACATTTCTCCCATTCATCCTTGGAGGCTTCATCTCCTCCGATATGGACATATGCGCCCGGGAACAAATCCATGACTTCAGACAAAATATCCTCCAGAAATTCAAATGTAGATTCTTTTCCGGCACAATAAATATTGGTTATGGGCCAGACACCACCGGGTGGTACCGTGAACGGACCTCCGGTGCAGGAATACTCCGGATACGCTGCCAGTGAGGAAGCCGTATGTGCAGGCATTTCAATTTCAGGAACGATGGTGACATAACGGTCGCTGGCATAGGCCACAATGTCCCGGATATCTTCTTTCGTATAGAACCCACCATAGGTTGGTTCTTCACCGGGTTGCTGGGGCTTCCGGTTACTCCAGTCGGCATCCCCCCGATCCACTCTCCATGCGCCCACTTCAGTAAGTTTTGGGTATTTTTCGATCTCTATGCGCCAACCCTGGTCATCGACCAGGTGCCAGTGAAAGATATTCATCTTGTGGAACGCAATGAGATCGATATACCGTTTAATGAATTCCTTGGGGAAAAAATGGCGGCTCACATCGAGATGCATGCCCCGCCAGGGGAACCTGGGGTAATCCGTAATATCAATCATTGGAATGGTCCATTTCAGGTCTGCAACTTTTTGTGACGATTCAACTTGAGGAGGCAGAAGCTGACGGATGGATTGAATGGCGTAGAATAATCCGTTGGGTTCTGCTGCCTTTAATACGACCTGGTTTTTACGAACAGTCAGCTGGTAGGCTTCTTTCCGATACACCTCAGGATCTTTGATCATAAAGACAATGCCTCTATTGGGGGGTACCGTTCCATCATATTTTTCAACATCCAGCTCAAATCCGGTAGCCGGCTGAACCAGGTCTTTGAAATACTGTGCCAGTTTTTCCTGTTCCGGGTCGCCCGACTGGATCCAGATCCTGGTGCCTGCATTTAACTCAAAACATCCTTTCGATTTGACCATCTTCACAGGTGCCGGGGTCATATTCACCGCGCAATCATCCATGTCTTTGCTACTGGTGCACTGTATCAATGGAAAAACCAGTATCATAGTGAACCAAAAATGCCGTTTCATCATATGTCTATTCATTTATGTATTGATATTAAAGTGTATTGCTATTCAATGATGATCTCGTCTGCAAAGATCCATGCTTTGCCCCCACTGCCCATGTGCCATTCCGGGCAGGTACCCATATTCTTTGCTCTGACTTTCACATATCGAAACGCTTTGGGTTTTGATATGATGGTATACGGCTCAATAATCACCTCCGGATGACGTGTTGATACCCGTGTCTGAATGGTCTCTATTTCCTCGAATTGCATACCATCTGCAGACCCATATACAACCACCTGGGTGGGCAAAAATATCCATTGGCGGATATCCTGGAGAAAGCGGACCGCCACTTTCTTCACGTCCCTGATTTCCCCCAGATCAATGATGGCTTCCATATCGACTCCTTCAAAGCCCTGCCATACATGATGAAAATCAACAGATCCCCGAACACCATCCGTAAGGGCGTGTTTTGAATCGCCACTATACTTCTGACTGAAGGGCCATGTCAGTCCCACTTCACGTTCATATCCCAGGTGCATGACAATACCCATTTTCATTAATTTCCGATACTCCTCATAATACTCTGCCGGAGTCAGATTCCATTCTTTAAGCCGTGTGATTCCTGATTTCAGGCAACGATGGTAGAAATCATCCAGCATGTCCACTTTTTCTGGCTTCAGAATCCACGTACCATTCTCGTTATCAAAGAGGCCCCTGGACGATTTTGCTTCTATCCGTGCGTTTTCAAGTTGTGCATACATGAGCGGTAACCGGGCCAGTTGAACCCGTTCCAGGAATACGGGTTGATCCTGGACCGATTGTTCAGCCAGGTCAAAGATCTGATTATAGGCATCGATCATATCCCACGATAAATAACCGTCGCGATGATCGGCAGGACCACCAAAAATCCACAGGTCTTTACCCGACTTCTCAAGTGCATTATGCATGACGTCGATATATGATCGCAGGTGCATGCCCGCCGGCCCGTAATATCCATCCAGAAAATCCTGCATAAGAGAATCGACATCCTGCCAGGGGTTCCACAATAGTTTGGCAATCATATATGACCGGAGTTCCGCAAACTCACCACCCTCTTCCCGGTTTCCCTGCTGGAACATGGCAGATACGCCATGGTTTGCAAAATATTGAATATTGGGCTGCAGGATCCTGAGGTTTGGAAACGGACTCACCAGATTCTCAAACTGGATCACATAATCCCAAACCAGAATATTGGATGTGAGTTTATTCCAATCTTCCAGATCGTTCCTGAATGAGTCACTGGCCGGATCAATAGCAATGGGTTTACTCCGATTGCATTCGATACTGCAAAACATGATATTGACGTTGGACTCCGGCCGGAGGCCCTCAGGGGCTGCTCTTGAATACTGGTACGCCAGCGTAGAAATGGTCTTATCCGGAAATGCGCGAGCTACCTGGTTGGTGAAATTCAATACCGTTCCACTGGGCCCTCCATGTTTGGCATCATATGATGTGCATACAGGACAGGTACAGAATCCAATATTATCATTTTGGCTCACCGACCAGTAATGAGCTTCGGGACGCAAAGATATTTCCTGCTGCAAGTTACGGATCAGGGTATCCCGCATATGCTGGTTGGTCAGGCACAGTTGTGAATTGGGTACCCGTCTGCCCTTATTTTCTGCAAAGAATTCAGGATGGTCTGAAAAATAGCGTCCCGATGGGATCAATCGCTGAAATGTATGAACCCACATACCCCAGTCGCGCGTGTGGGAGTCGGCTTTCAGCCAATCTGCAAACGACTCATCTTCAAGTATATCAGAATAATATGTCACACGAAAACGAATGGGTGGCACCTCAGTAACTGACACAAATGGAAGGATAATTTCAGAGCGGCGCGGCCGAATCTTAACAGTGGAGGTATATTGCCGGAAACCCAGATACTTTTCGAAAAACGATTGGACACCGTATAGTAGTCCTTTTTCAACACCTCCATATACAAACAGATGGGGGCCCTCAGACCGGATCATAAAACCATCCTCTCCCAGATCCACCAATGGTAATTGGTTCAAAAATTCTGATGAAAACCGTGTGCTACCAATGAGTACGGAGGGTTGTTTTAATTTTTTCCGGTCATTTGAGACGGGTAACTTAAAGCCGGTGGCTTCCATAAACAAATCCTGGAACATGGTGGCCGACTCTTTTTCTGCCTGTGTTGCTTTCCTGGATATGACGATCTGGTATATTGAGGTACCATCGTTGAGCAAAACCAGGGAATCCTGATCCCGGGCACTGAGATTCATTGTGACACCGGTCAATATGAGTAATGTATGCAGTATATTGGGAACCAACTTCATAGGGAATTCACCTTTATTTTGTCATGGATGGTGGGGCCGATTCGGGTGCGGTCCACAAAGTGGTATTTGGTTCGGCACCCATCTCAAATTGAAGGAGACCGCCTGCCAGGATTTCCTCATGTGTGATATAGCAGCGCGAAAGATCCTCTCCATTGAGAGTGGCCCGCTGAATATACATGTTCTGAGCATTGTTGTTCAGAGCCATGATCTTAAATGACTGGCCTGTATTGATGGTCACCGCATCGAAAAGCGGACTGCCAAACGTATAGATCCCCTCCGCGGGATTCACAGGATATAATCCCATAGCGCTGAGAATATACCAAGCCGACATCTGGCCGCAATCTTCATTTCCACTGAGACCATCGTAATCGTTCCGGTACATTTCATTCAATATTTTTCTGACCATGGCCTGGGTTTTCCATGGCTGCCCCGCATAGTTATACAGGTAGGCAATGTGATGGCTGGGTTCATTGCCATGTGCATACTGTCCAATAAGACCGGATATGTCCGGTGAAGACTGGTCACCCCGGACCTGTTCTTTCAGGGTAAACAGAGAATCCAGCTTTGTTATAAAAGCTTCACGCCCTCCAAAAAGTTGTATCAATCCTTCAACATCATGCGGTACAAACCATGTATATTGCCATGCATTGCCTTCGGTATAGTCATCGAGCCTGTGTCGGGAATACAACGGATCAAATGGAGTACGCCATTCCCCACTGGCCAGTTTGCCACGCATGAATTGTGTCCGCGGATCAAAATGATTTTTATAAAACCCGGCTCTTTGAATGAATTCATCATAATCCGCCTGGTGCCCGAGTTTTTTTGCTACCGCAGCGATACACCAATCATCATAAGCATATTCCAGAGCTTTGGAAACCGATTCATTTTCTTTATCAGCAGGCACAAATCCCAGGTCCTTGTAGTCGTCCAATCCCCTTGTATTTTGCCGGGCTGATTTTTTCATGGCGTCAAAAGCCTCTTCAATATCAAATCCATCAAAACCCTTCAGGATGGCATCGGCCATGACCGGTATAGAATGGTACCCGATCATGGTGTTGGTCTCATTACCATGCAGTTCCCAAACCGGAAGCAGGCCTGACTCGCGATAAAATGACATCATGGAATGGATCAAACCGGGAACTTCTTCGGGCAGGATCAAAGTAAATAAGGGGTGGGCTGCCCTGAATGTGTCCCACAATGAAAAAACGGTATACCGGCGAAACCCACTGATCTGATGGATTGTTTTATCGGGTCCGGTATAGGCCCCATCCATGTCGGAATACAGTGCTGGAGCCAGCAAAGCATGGTACATTGCGGTATAAAAAATGATTTTTTGGTCCTCGCTGCCGCCCTGTACTGATACTCTGCGAAGCTGTTCTTCCCAGGTGTCCAGTGCCATGTTCCGGACGGTATTGAATTCCCAATGTGGGATCTCCTCCTCGAGGCTCCTGATCGCCCCTTCAATATTGGCTGTTGAGAGCCCCACTTTCAGTTGAACGGTATCGATGTCGGTATCGAACATGAACACACCTATAATACCCATGCCCTGGCCACTCGAGCCATTAATGCTAACACCCTGCCTGATCAGGTTCACCCCGCTAAAAGAAACGTCAAACCGCGCTGCAAAATATACGATCTGGTCGGCAGCCCATCCTGAAGATCGCCTGTAACCCGTGATGAGTCCATCATTCCCTATCTCAATATAGGTATCCACCGGATGGTCCCAGTTTATTTGGAAACCCAGGTCAAATACGATGGCCGGCTGTACCGGATCCTTAAAAACATACCGGTGGAACCCGGTTCTGAGACTCGTGGTGAGTTCCACCCATACCTGGGGTTTGTCGAGGTACACATTATAATATCCAGGTTCCGCCTGCTCTGTATGATGTGAGAATTGCGACCAGTATGATCTCATGAATTCCTGACCACCCTTCGCAGTATCGGGTACAACCTTTTCATTCACAGGCAGTACTGATATATCTGCCAGGTCGCCGATACCGGTACCACTCAGGTGCAGGTGGCTGAATCCGGCAATGATGGAATCACTGATATGATATCCAGAACACCAATCCCAACCAGAAGTGCCGTTATCCGGACTCAATTGAACCATTCCGAAAGGCAATGCCGCACCGGGATAGGTATGTCCATGTCCGCCGGTACCAATAAATGGGTCTACATAATCGGTATGTGCCTGCGGATCTGATTCTTTGCATCCTGGCAAACAGACGATCAGGCCGCTTAAGGCGATAATAAATAAGGCTTTTCTATTCATTCTTTAGGGGTATTATTTTTACGGTTTCAATGCCATGCCCGGAGGTCAACATTTTAAAAGAAAAAGGATCATGTCCCATTGTACTGAGCGACTCTTCAATCAGGTTTGTGTGTTCCATTTTTGAAATCGGAAAATATGATTTCACCATGGTTTCACAATCGTCGCCTACCGATTCATACCAACGGATGATATAACCATCATCGGATTCGCTTTTCTTGATGGTGCTGATCATGATATTTTCATTTTTTACATTTATAAAACTCATGGATTCTGGCAGAGGGGCATTACCGAATGGTACTGGATTTACGATACTCATCAATGGATTGTTGGCCTGAATACCCTGCTTATAACCATGTTCCCATCCCGGCTGGTGCGATGTCAGTGAGAACCTGAAATCATGACGCCCCGTTTGCAGATATTCATTGCCTTCACCATGACAACTGCGGCGACTTGCCAGCAATATGGCCTGAAGCGTATTCTTGGGGCCGTCGGGATCTTTCAGGTCCTGATAATCCCATGCCACAACACTGGAACTCACGGTTACACCAAAGCGATCATCAGAGGCCGATATCCAGTTCAAAATGCTGCGGGGATGAATGTCTTTACAGGGTGTCATATAGCGTTCTCCTGCGGCTTCCTGAATTTCATCCTGCCCTACTGTAACGACTCCAAACGGGACTTCATAACTGACTTCCGGCACGTCCATATTCAATGGGAACGTTTCACGAAATTCACGGTATAAGGTGCCGTCCCAGTTCAGTAAAACCGTTTCAAAATCAAGACGCTTAATGTCTTTATAAATTTTTATTGTCTGCTTCACGACCGCATGATGTATCGGTTGTTTGTAGGAAACAGAGGTATATACAGGACCATCACGTTCAATGGTCCAGGTGGTATTGTAATTCCCGGTCTGGTCCATATCGGAGGGATCGGGCTGCTGAATATCTGCAAATTCTCCCGCTCCATTGCCTACAGAGGTCATGGTAATAACCTCTCCTCCATTATAATGGGTGTTCCTCAATATAGAGACACCAAGTTCTTTATCGTAAATTTGTTTCAATCCACCCGGGCCGGTCTCAATCTTGTAAAATTGGCTTTCAATGCTGGCCGCTATGACGACATGGTCTTCATTTTTTTCTACCTCGTCAGATGATTGCAAATAAAATGTCCTGTACCCGAGTGACGGTATTTGTTCCGCTATGAATTCGATTTCAACAGATTTCCATGAATCATCCTGAAATGTGGTTACACCGTTCACCTGAAATGGCACCTCTTTTCCCGCATCATCCAGAATAACCAACGAACGTGTTTCCCCCGGCTCGAACCTGAAGGTGACCGTATGTGGATCGGATCGGATCCAGGAAAGACCATTAAAGACCATAAAAGGCATCCCCATTTTATCCTGTGTGCGCACTCTGGCAGCAATGCTTTGGAGCGACTGGTTTAGAACCTGCCGGCTGGTTTCGAGCGCCTTTTCATACTGGGATAAAAAAAGTGCATCGGTAATATCTCCATGTTTGCCTCCCCAGCCATGATCGGGATAAATTTTCTGGCTCCAGGCCCGGTTGATCTCTATTTCAGGGTAATTTTTAAAATGTCCGTTCAGTAAGGACTCAAAGGTGGCAAAGGTTTCTGCCAAAGGCAACAGACGATCCGCTTCGCGACTGGCCTTCAGAGCCTTTTGATGAGACGGGCCGTGGATGTATAACCAAACATCGGGTCGTTCTCCCTGAATGGGATCGGACAATTTCGTCCGGTCGATACGGTTAAAATAGTCACCGGTCAGGGAAAGCTGGAATTTTGGCAATTCCAGTTTGGTTTTTTCGCCATCATCCCCATAATAGGCATCCATGCTTTCCCATTCCCCGATGAGGCTGGAATAATCTTTAGCCGGACTCATATCCCAGTCTGAGAGCAAAGGTATGGCCGGGTTTCCATTTGGATCCCTCACATGGTCCCACTGCAGGGAATAATCGGCCAGAAAATAAGCTGCATCAAAGAAATCCCTGTTTAACGCCGGAAATGCAAGTGAATAATGCCCCGGGGAAAATACCGTTATAAAACTGCCGTCAGGACTATACCAATTATATACACCACTCTTCTGGCGACTCAATACAATATTGGGGACCCCTGATTTCTTCATGATCTGCGGCATTTGAAGTGTTCTACCGGGCACATCTACATTCCAATAGGTATTGGTAGTGTATCCAGGAAATTCTTTTTCAATCCAGCGTTTTCCAAGGTAAAACTGGCGGATCAGGGATTCACCGGAATACATATCCTCATAGGGCATGGAATAGGATGCACCGACTGAAATTTTTCCATCCAGTAACAATTGATGCACACTCGATTTTTTTTCAGGATGGCGTTGCAGATACTCGATAAGCATCAATGCATCTTCGATATCAAACCGGTACGCATCATCTCTCAGGGCGCGTTCGATTAATGGTGTTAATAACATGGTATCACGCTCAATGATGCATTTTTCAGGGCTGTCCATCCAGGCAATATCCTGGTGACTCGAGTTCATCAGGTAGATGAGACCATCGGCAGGAATGTTTTGGGAAACCGCCTGCAGCTTCCTGATCAGGTTGGGGCGGTAGAAAAGACTGGTTTTTAGCTGCCATTGACCCTCATTATCAGTTCCGGATTTGGTCATGGCCACTGTCATGGTCCGTAATTGGGTTTCAGAAACGGGCATAAAAAACCCGGGAAATGAGGTAATGAATTGGTCGCCCAAAAACATGCTGAGGGATGGATTCGTTTCTAAAAGACTGGCATCCATATCGATTTTTCCTCCAGCCATATTGTTCTCAGCATCCAATTTGCCGACCCCCAGGATGTGTTCCCCGCTTTTGAATTGCATCGTCTGTCCGGACCAGTTTGGAGAAGCCTGAATGTCAATGGTAATGGCTCCATTCCGTTCATGCGGCATCAGGGTGATCCAACCTTCATATCTGGCTTCATTTTGCAGGTAGGCCAGAGCATCGGGAGCTTCAAATGTCATGAACCAGGCTGTGGAATTCATGGCACTCCCCACCACCTTAATTTCCAGTGCCTCACCTGCTTTACACCATGAACCAGGAATGGTCATCCACATGTATCCAAAGCCATCACCATGCTGGTCCTTTTTAAGATTCAGGAAGGACAGTGTACCATTTGCAATACCAGGAATGGTCCATTCCGTATCCGGAAGATTAGAGAAAATGAATCTGGGTATATCATTTATATACAGGGTGAATTCGAATGGCCCCCGATTCAGATCCATCCCGGCAATCCACAGAAAGGTCACCATCTCCGTATCCAGATCTGATGGTACCGGGGCCGATTCCCAGCTTATGGTTTTACTGCCTGTGGTTGTCCTGGTAAGCAATGCCCTGTTCACATCACTGCGAATATTGTTATAATTGATCCATTCCCCGGACAGGGAGCGATTGAATCCTTCAATCCATCCGTCAGACTGAAAGGCCAGTTGTGACTTTTTGCGGGCTATCTCGCTCAGATCGGCCTGAGCCGGTACCCACAGGCAAAATAGAGCAATACACAATATCAGTTGATTCAAAGACCATTTTATTTTCATATTTAGAGCAGGTATTATTTCAGTTCATTTCGTGTTATAAAAATAGAATATTTGTTTAGAGTTTGCAGGTTTTCATCTCTGGTCATCCAGATAAAGGAGTTCTTTGAGAAACCGGGGGGAAACCGATTCATTCACCGGTCTTACCCAATACATCAGGCCTTTTCAGGAATGCGCCACAAGATCTCCTCACGATCATTTCAACCGGTAATGTTATCTGTGTTTTTGTTTTTTTCGGATTCTTGATATCATCCAGCAATAATTTAACGGCTTTTCTGCCGATATCATCCAGGGGTTGACTGATGGCAGTGATGGGTGGATAAGCAAAACGAAACAGGTCGATGTCATCGAACGACACCAGGGCAATATCCTGAGGGATCCTTAAATGCAATTTATTAATGACCTCCAATCCTGAAACTGTCAGGCTGTTATTCAAAAAGAACAGGGCCTGAACACTGTGTTCCAGTATCAGGTTTTTTAGTTGTTCCTGCATCTCCGCTTTCACATTATCAAATGAAATTTCGCGAATCAGATTATTTCTGACAGGGACTCCCCCATCCCGTAACGCATCTTTATACCCATTCGTTCTTTGTTGTATGGGAGCCAGGTAGTCAGGTGTGATCTTGATCAAAGCGATCCTTCTGAAGTTCAAATTCAGCAAATGCTTTGTGGCATCATACGCCCCCTTGTAATTATCCACCACCACAGAATTGGTTTTTATGCCTGCAATGGACCGGTCAATGAGAACAAACGGTATTTCATCCTCCTTTAATTTCTGAATATCCTTCCGTTCGTTAAATGCCGTAGCCAGGATCAACCCATCCACACACCGGTCCTGAAGGAGCTGGATCATATTCCGCTCCCGCTCTGCATCTTCCTCAGAACTCATAAACATGACACTATATCCAAACTTTCCAGCTTCATCTTCAATACTCCTGGCAATCTGGGCAAAGAAAATGTTTGAAATATCAGCGACGATCAATCCAATGGTTTTTGAACTTCCCAGTCGCAGACTGCGCGCCATTTGATTGGGATTGTAATTCAATTTTTTTGCCAAATGCATGACCCTCTTCTGGGTTTTAAGACTGATTCCCCGTTCTGTTCCTTTTCCATTTAAAACAAGTGATACCAGTGTTTTTGAAACCCCAAGTTGATCGGCCATGTCCTGGAGCGATATTTTTTTCATTCGGACGTCGGATTAACTAAATCGTTTTAGCGATGTTAGAACTTATTTGTCAGCAAATTACAGAGTATGCTAATTTAGTTTCCTCAATTGATTTTTACAAATCATTGACAGTTAAAATTTGTGTTTTGCAACATTATACTCATAACGCTGATATTCAGAGTATTAATATCTACTAAATATTTATATGATATGTCCTGGTTCATTCATTTCCTCAATATCAGTGCCTTCCATGAAAGCACAGGAAAAATTGGAAACCTGGATTCAGGAACCGGATTCAGGTTTGCGAAAATATGTATTTAAATACGTATTAAAATACGTATTTCTCAAATCCCGTTGTGGGATATTGCTACAGAAGAAACAATCCCAATATGGATATCAAATGAGATCGCTTCGTATTGAAAGTCGCGATAAAATTCTATATTTAGTGTATCTACCACATCCGCATGAAACGAGGTCAGATTATTTTTTTCATACTCATATCATTCCATATGGTGATCGGGGGTCAGCCCATTGCAGAAGATCCCAACCCCTCATCCCCAGAAGGAGATACATTTAATTTCCAGCCGCATTCTGCACCCGTACCCAGAGGAGTGAATCCACGCGAAATGCATCCCTTTGGCATCTATGCTAACATTGGGGGGCCAGGTATACTGGGTGGTTCCGTGGATTATTTTCTGAAATCCTATATTGAGCTGGAGGCAGGTGGCGGAATGAATGCGGCTTTTGCCGGAATCCATTATCATATCACCGGTGGTCGCAACATTCCATGGACTCCATATGCCGGATTTTTAGTGACATACACGTATGAAGGCAGCAAACCGGGCGTATACATACCAGGCGGATTTCAGATGGTTCAGCTGTCGGGGTTCGGATTGCGATTTGAAGCCGCCCTGTGGATCCAGCAGGGAAAAACCGGGAATCCGGATTCCCCCTTCACGGATATTGAATTCTTTGGATATCTTCGTTTTGCTCTCGGGTATCATTTTTAATTCTAATTAATTACGGATGCCATGAGAGCGTGGTTGAATGAAGGATAATAGAGTTTTGAGTTTTGAGTTTTGAGTTTTGAGTTTTGAGTTTTGAGTTTTGAGTTTTGAGTTATGGGT
>Ga0209536_100003138_pt1 | contig 26700 bp, 22 predicted proteins | sample DeeMarSeWOR28_12_FD_187461 | JGI IMG/M metagenome (GOLD analysis project Ga0209536, IMG submission 187461) | Marine sediment microbial communities from White Oak River estuary, North Carolina - WOR-2-8_12 (SPAdes) (version 2) | ecosystem: Environmental > Aquatic > Marine > Intertidal zone >...
CACTTGATGATCTGGATCAGATTGCCCAAAATGATCTATCTCCCGGAATCAGCACCGATCTTGCCGGACAATCTCTGGAGTTCAGTGAATCCAGTTCAAAACTCTACTTCATGTTCATCCTGGCGGTCATTTTCATTTATCTGGTGTTGGCAGCATTATTCGAAAGCTTCGTCCATCCGCTGACCATCCTTTTATCGGTGCCGCTGGCAGTAGTTGGCGCGCTGGTCTCGCTGTTCATTTTCGGGCAATCGCTGAACATCTACTCTCAAATCGGGCTTATCATGCTGGTTGGACTGGTAACTAAAAACTCCATCCTGATTGTGGAATACGCTAACCAGTTGCGCGGGGAAGGAATGGACATATTTCAGGGAGTTATCGAAGCCTCCCGTATCCGTCTCCGTCCCATACTCATGACCTCATTTGCTACAATTTTTGGGGTGCTTCCTATTGCCATTGGTATCGGCGCCGGCGGAGAATCGCGCATGCCGTTGGGCATTTCCGTAGTAGGTGGAATGGTTTTCTCAACATTCTTGACATTGATTCTTGTTCCGGTGGTTTATACTTTTCTGGCGCGTTTTACCGCAGTGCGTGGATATGAGCAAAAGGAATCGGTGCCAGAAGCAGAGGATCGGGAAGCAGTTTTGGCGCATGGTGGTTCGGGCGGTGATAAATGAGTGGCACGATAGATTTGCTAGCCACAACCTTCAGGCTGTGGAATATAGAGTAAAAATACAAGGACACCTTATGCCCTTCAGGGCATTTCCCACAGGCCATGAATGGCCTGTGAAATAATTTGTTAAGAAGCTCCTTTTCCATAGCCTGAAGGGCATGGCTAACATTTGAAAGACTCCAGCTCCCAAAAAAATCCCCTCCTGGGAGGGTCTACGACCTCGTAGAGGGGATTAAGGGGTGGGTCATAAGCGATCTGGACTACCGTCCCTTGCGAATCCGAATATCGCCGTTAATCGTCTCAATTCTAACCAGATGTTTACCGTCCTTCACTTTCCCGGTGCCATAGATATGCTTCCGGGGGGTCCCGTTAGAATAACTCCAATCTTTTGTTTCTTCGGTTTTGATGTCAAAATCGCTGATAATCTTATAATTCTTCCGGCTGTTTTTGGTATAGGTCAGGCGCACATCAAACTCGATGGAGAGATCAGCCGGGAGCGTGATCTCAATGTCCCCGCCCATGGATGAAACATCAACATGCCTCTCGCCTTTATTCGGATCGCCGACCATAACCGCGGTGACATTCCCGCCCATGGTGGAAGCCTTTATCCAGCCGTCAATCTCGCGAATATCGATATCGCCGCCCATGGTGGTTGCATCCACATAAACCTTTGCCATGTCAATATCAATATCCCCACCCATGGTGTTGACCTTTGCTCCCATTGGCGCATCATCTACTGAAATTGATCCGCCCATAGTGGTGATATTAACCTCTTTCTCCCTGGCTTTCCAATCGCCGCTGCGCATTTTTACATTCTTCATTTGCACATCGCCGCCCATCGAAGAACCCTTCACATCCCCGACGACGTTTTCAAACAGAACTTCCCCGCCCATGGTGCTTAGACTGCCATCGAGGTCCGAATCCAGCAAGCTTATATCGCCACCCATTGTTGTTATGTCGGACCTGCCTTTTACGTCAATAAGCTCTAGGTCGCCGCCCATGGTCTGCCCAGTTAATTCACCCTCCAAATCCCTGATGCTGATATCGCCCCCCATGGTTTGAATCTCAACATCATACTTTTTGGGAACGTTGATCCTGAATTCAAGATGACCATCACCACCCCTCCAGAATCCGACTTCAATATCCAGTCCCTTGCTGTGCTCTCTGAAAGAAATCGCATCCTCATCCAGATGGTCGCCTTCATAATACGCTTCAACCATAATCATATCTTTATCCCATCCGGCAATCTCGATCGAACCGCCGGAGTTGATGTCGATAGATAAACTTTTGCCGGGCGTGGTTTTGAATTCCTTTTTGAGAACACCGGCAAATCCGCTGGCCCAAATCAATAAAAACGCGACAAAATAAATTGACTTTACTTTCATTTGACACCTCCTTTTTTTGTTTGTTGTATCATTAACTAGCAAATGAAATACTGAAGAAATTCAATGATCTTTAACCCCTCCCCTAAATCCCCTCCCCTTAATAAGGGGAGGGGCATGGGGTGGAGTTTTTATTGCAGAGTTTAATTCCTAATAGAAAATTAATTTCTTATCTGTTGATACAATTTATATTTAATCCCTGCATCCTTCGCGTCATTCATATTCTCAAACACCTCTTGAAGGGGTTTTTCATTGGAGAGATTGTGCGTCAAATAATCAATCGCCATTAATCGTAATTGAACTTGATCACTATTTTTCAGCGTATTTAGAAACGCTTCCTGAATCTGGGAATCGAACGGATATGACGCCAGGCTGGTCATCGCCTTGATCTGAACCGCAAGATTATCATCATTGAGCATAGTCAGAATCAGCGCTTCTTTGATTTTGGAATCTATTATTTCTTCGGAATAGGAAATCGCCCTCAAACGGTTTCCCAGCGGCGCCGGGTTTAAGACTGCCTGAGCGAGAACTTCCTTCACCAACGGATCGTTTTTATCGCGGACTATCTCAAGGTGCGTGGAAACATTAAACCCAAGCGAAACCTGCCCGTTGACATTTCTGATTCGAACATCGCTGAAAATGTAGGGTGAGCCTTCGGTTTGCTGCAGTTCCGTGTTTTGCTGGGCTGTATATTTTAACTGCTCGATCAGATTGGAACCTTGCCGGATTTGTGATTGAGAGATGAGCGAATGCAGGAAAAATCCCCCCAGGAATAGAATCAGCGCAAGAGAAGCGGTAAATAAGGGCCGGCTGAGCAAAGAGACAACATGATCTGCGATGCTTTGATACCAGGGGATTCTATTTACGGCTTCTTTGCTGCGAATCGCCCGCAAAACATTTTGGCGAACCTTTACAAATTCCTCACCGCCGGGTTCAGCCACATCGAACACACCCGCTTTAAATTGGTCATGCGCTCCTACCAATTCACTGCAGTGCTTGCAGTGGCTGATGTGTTCCCGAAGCCGGTTTTCACCACCCTTTTCAATTTCACCGGCAATTAACTGCTTTATCAAAACTTCATATTTTTTGCATTCTTTCATGACTTCCTCCTCTGCCAGACTGTGCGCCCGGTGGGATTTCCTTCAAATTTTGTTTTAGTTGCCGCAGACTTCGGTGCAGCATATTCTTTACCACCCCTTCGCTGCATTTGAGCACCCCAGAGATTTCTTTGATGGGCATCTCATTAAAATAGCGAAGGACCACCGCAAGACGGTACCGGGTATTTAGTGAAAGCAGGCTATGCAGCAGCTGTGCTTTGTGCTCCCTGGTTAGAATTTCATCCTCCTGTCGGATCCCCTCTTGCTGATTCATAAAAACCTCATCAAATATTGCCGATTGCTCATAAGGGTGATTCTTCTTGGTCCAGTTGATCCCCTCATGATAAGCTATTTTGGCAATCCATGCTTTGAATGAGCCCTTCCCTTTAAAGGATGCCAAATTTTCATAAGCCTTCAAAAAAACATTTTGAGTGATGTCCATAGAGTTTTGCTTGTTCTTACCGAATCCATAAGCAACCTTGAACACCAGCCGTTGATAACGCTCCATTAATTGATCATAAGATTCCAATGATCCGCTGATTGCTTGCTGAATGAGTTCGTGGTCGCTTATTTCCAAATACATCCTCCTTGAACATATAGACTGTAAAACGAAGGGAAAGTTAGCATAGCGGGATTTTTTTGTTAGGGATTGAACCAATAGCTCAACTTTAGGAGGAGAACGTTATCCGCATCAGTTCCCAACAGTTTATCCAAATCTCTCCTAAAATTGAAATAACCCGGACCCTCATCATTGGAGCGGTCATGCGTCCAAACCAGAAACAGAGCTGATCCCGGTGCAAATTCCCATCTCATTACAGCAGTGCCACGGAGAGACTTAAAATTGAAATCCGGATTTTCGATTGCAAAATTGTTCTGCCCCGTGCCATCCGGATCGATTAAATACTCATCCTCGGTCGCAGTGATCGTTGAGCCATTTTTCCCGTAATGATTAAAATCAAATGTGCGGGGTTTGGCAAGCTCCTTAATATCCGAGTAGTGACCAGTCGCCAACAGGGGCTGCATGAAAAGCTGAAAGCTCAATTTTGGGGTGAAGGTATAGTTAACGCGGATTGAGGCCGAGACCTGTTTATGATCAAGAATTCCGAAAATATAGCGGGTGGCAAAAGTATGCACGGCAGTTGGATCTTCGTAATCGTCGATCCATTGTGCAATTGCATGATCCCGGTAAAAACTGGGACTGAGTTGTACCTCCAGGCGGCTTCCGGGTTTCCACTGCAGCCCTGCGCCAAGAGAATAATCCCATCCCCCCGGAGTATTGGCGCTATATGATCCGGATAAATTGAGAACTACCTGTTTGCGGTTATCAGAATAGCCCGTGAAATCAAACCAATATGCCGGGGGGCTTATCATGATCGGGCCTCCGCGGGTGCGGGTAATGTCAAGCGTTTCGGGGTTATAGCCCCCGTCAAACGACATTCCCCAGTAATTCAGAAAATCTGCGTAAACGAATCCCATAACGCCTTCCGCAGTCCTATTCCCGTCAAAATCGAAACTTCGAAAATTGGCCAGGTAGACGCTGGCATTGCGGAAAACCTTTCCCGGTTCAAACCATTTGTACCCCCCCACCAGGTGTTGATTGATGATATTTCCCTGCCAATGAAACCCCAGGTCGTTTGTCTCAAAACCGGGCGAATTCACACCAACTGCGGCATTGATGTAATAATTGCCCTTCTCTTTGTTCAATGCCACGCGGCTTGCCCATCCGCCTAAGCTGGTGCGATTGGTGTCCAAATGTTCGTGTTCAAAATCCGGCCGTTGGTAATAATGCTGTGGGGATTCCTGAAGATCGGTAATCGTCTGTTTGCTTCCCGAAACCTGTGAGGCGCCGAACCATCCGCTTAACGCCCACTTTTTCGTTTTTCCGAAAAAGAGGTATCCGTCCAACCCGCCGGCAAACGCATTCCGACGCAGGGAATTTTGCAGATTTTCGGTTCGCAGGTCACGTATGACCGCTGTACTTAAGAATCCCAATCCGAAGCGGTTGTCTTTGAAATTCTTGAAGGCGCGGGTCACGTTATAAAAAGTCAATGGTTCAGCCTCTTCCTGAAATCGAACACCTGCGGAATCCACCTCGGCATATTCCCGGCTGGTCAAAGCATTGAGAACCCCGATTTCCCAATTGTGACGGGTTTTGCCGGAGATTTTTGCGGCTCCGATAATTGTCGTACTCGTGGGAATATCTTCCTCACCATCGTGGACAGGTTCCACTTGCGGCGCCCGCCCAATTCGGCGGCTGTAGAAAAAACTGGGCACATTGCTGTTGAACCCCCAATAATTCGTGGCGCCTCGCTGACCAAAAGAAAAAATGTTCGCTCCTTCAATAAAAAAAGGCCGTTTTTCATCATAGAATGTTTCAAAGGCCGTTAAATTGACAACGGCCGGGTCTAACTCCACCTGACCAAAATCAGGATTAACAGTTCCGTCGAGAGTGAAATTAGAGCTCAATCCAATTTTGAGATCGGCGCCGGCGCTTTTGTAGAAGATAAAATCCCTGTCAAAAGGATCATCAGGACCATAACTCAGGAATTGTCCACTGGCAACTCCATAAGGCAGTATTTCCAACCGGCGCGGAGGCTGAATGTTTTTTATGCCCACCAGCGATGGATAAAACGATACATGTCCGCTGGCCTTTTTTGGAATCACCACCAGTTGGGATGTTTCCTGCTTGCGCTGAACATACCTTTCCACATTGAACCCCCAAATGTATTCATCCTTTTTTGTGAAACGCAATTGAGAATACGGAATCCGCATCTCAACGCACCAACCCAGGGAATCAGTTTTCACTGCGCCATCCCAAACACCGTCCCAGGTATCGTCAAACCAGGAATCGTTGTAAATTCTGCCGTCGGCAATTGCACCGGCCGGAGTTAAGAGGAAATAGAAACCGGTTTGCTTGTCACGATAAGCGTCTATCGCGATTGCGAAATAATCCGTAGTCAAATCCTTATCGCGGCGTCCCAGGAGCGCAACAATAGAATCCGGGGAGCTATCGAACATCCTGGCTGCAGCATAAATGGCTTCATCGTCATAGGCAACCCAAACGACAGTCTTTTCCGTGGCCGGCTTTCCTTCATGAGGATCTCTCTGGGTAAACCCGGTTACGCCGGGATTCTGCCAAACCTGCTCGGAGAGTATTCCATCCAATTTTACCGGGTGATTCAAACGGTAGGCCGGCACCTCTTTTGTTTCTCCATAAAAATTAATATGTTTGTTGGTTAATTGAGGTCGATCAAGCTGGCGTCCTTGTTGTGCAAATCCAATAGAATAAATTTCAAAGATGATGAGATTCAATAGGAAAAATATAATTAACTGTGGCGAGTTCAATGCTCTCCCCTGGCGATGAATAGGACTTCTAAAATTACGCAAACCCGGTTAGAAGGTTTTAGGATTTTATTTAAATAGCTTACAACAGAATTCCTAAAATACTTGCAGCAATTTGAGCGACATGACCAGGATTGCAGCAGCCAGCACAAGGCGAATAACCCTCTCCCCTCCCTTTACTGCAAATCGTGCTGACCACCATCCACCTAATGCATTTCCGGCAGCCAGGCTGAGCCCCAAAACCCAATCCACATTGCCGGTGTAGATGAAAACCCCCAGCGCCGGAATGGTGTAAATAAAAACGATAAACACTTTGTGCATATTCACGGGAACCAGATTCAACCGCAGAATATGGTACAACGCCGCCATAAAAATAAAACCAACGCCTACCTGAATAAATCCCCCGTAAAAACCGATGCCCAGCATTACCGGGTAAATAAGCCAGTGCTTCTTTTCTTCAAGTGCCTGCTTTTTCCCAGCCGGGGAAACAAATAGGGATAGAATGATTCCAATCATGACAACTCCCAGAATGCGCTGGAACCAGGCATCGCTGATATTGATCGCTGCCACGGCGCCGATGACAGCCCCGGGAAGGGTAAGAAGGGAAAGCTGCAAGCTGCGCTTGAACTGATGCACTTTCTGCTGCCGGAATGATGAAATGGCAAAAATATTCTGGACAAAGATAGCAACACGATTAGTGCCATTTGCCAGCGCGCTGTCCAGTCCCATAAATATTAGCAGGGGCAGAGTAATACTGGAGCCTCCGCCGGCCATAACGTTGAGAAATCCCGCGATGGTACCAACGGCAAAAAGAAGAGGCAATTGGGTGATTTCGTACATACTAGTTTAATCCGGTTTTAAGAATATGCGGTTCAAGCTGAAATCAAACACGTCGAGTTCTTGCTGTATCATAATATCCAAGCGTGGATAATTGCAATAGTAAATATGTTACAAGCATTGTTTCAGCTTAACTGCCTCCGTCATTTACAAAATTAATTAACATCTTAACCCCCACATTTTATATTGTTTATTTAACCATCATTACTTAACTTCTGTCGTCAATTCCCATCTTTTGCAATTCAATCTTGGAGGAAAATAATGAGTAACTACGATTTTGATTTTAGCGACGAAGCCAAACAAACCGATGACGAGTTGTCCGGTGATATTCAAAAATTGCAGGGACTTTCCGAAGAGCAGCTTCAAAAACTACTGCCCAATAGAGTCGATCAGGATAAGTTGAGAGAGATCATCCGGGCGGTGAATGCCGCGACATCGGAAAATGAAAAGAAAGCCGCCCTGATGCAGCAATTACAGACGGTTCCGGGCGTGGTAAAAGACGTGGTTAAGAAAGTGATCAGCGGATCAATAATCTAATCCTGAGGAGAAATTTTGATATGAAAAAACAGGCATCAATAGCAATTTTATTTTTCTTTGTAAGCCTGATCCTGTCCGGTTGTTTTTCCGCCCCAAAGCAAACCATAGAGCTGGCGGAGATCACCGATGAGCAAATTGCTGAGCTTCAAAAATCCCACATCCGTTTTGTGCAGCTCTACTATGATAAGCTACGTGAAGATATCAATGATTTCATCGACAACAAATGGACGCCGACCTTTCTCTCCAAGGCGGTTCAGAACGAGCAATTCCGGGAGAGTCTGGACGATGCCTATGCAACCAGCACTATCGATCCGGCGGATCTGTCCATCTCCTGGAAAGGACAGCCGCTTCCGGAGCCGCAAAACAGAGCGGTGCTTTCCGGCGTCAAAACCGCCATCACTGATGAGCAGGCAAAATTGGGTGCAGTGTTGTTGGGATTCTCAAAAGCGGCTCTGAAGGAAATAAATGCCCGGCGGACATCATTACTGGCATCGGTTGACGATCAGGAGCAAATGGTCATCGATGAGATCAACGGCGCCTTTGCCGATCTGCAGCGCTCTCAGGCTGCTATAAAAGGCTACCTCGCTTCGGCAGTCAATCTCAAAGCGCAGCAGGATCTGGCTTTGAAAAAATTAGGCGTGTTGGAAAAAAGCCAGAATTTAACCAATGCGGTTCTCGAGAAGGCTGATAAATTATCCGGCTTGCTTCAATCCGGCGAGGACGCCAATAAAATACTGAATCAAGTCACGGAAGAGGCAAACCAGAAAATTCAAAACATCGGTAATACTGTGCACGAAATAATGGAGGAATGATGAAGCAAATTAACATTCAAAGCTTGCTAAAACATATTCTGACACCCATGGGGATATTCTCCATAAGTATTTTTCTTATAGCACTAGGAATCATTTTAATGGTCACGGTGCGGGATGAAGCTAGGGTTGAGTTAACGCAGGATGCCTTTAATAAGCTGGAGAGTCCCAATCGAATTCCGAAAGAGGAGTTAACAAAACTGCGCACTTTGCAAAGCAAACAATACCTGACCCCGGATGAATTCATGAAAGACCTGGCAAAAGCTGAAATTGATACAACTAATACTTCGTTAATCGATAACATTATGGGAGCGGTGGAGTTTGGAGCGAATGAAAATAACGAAACTGTAGGGTATCTAAGCGAGGGATCGTTTATTGAACTCCAGGGACTGTCAAAGGAGACTTTGAATAAATTGAAACCATTGCAAAATAAATGGTTTTCGGAAGATCAGTTAAGAAAAGATCTGAAAAATATTTTTGGAGAAAATCAGGCTATCATTGACAGAGTATTTTCGGTAGTTGATTTTAACTATGAATATAATTTAACCGGTGCATCCTTCGATTCGTTAAGAGCCTGGGGAGTTCCAGATGCAATTCTCAAAAAAGCTGAACCCTTAAAAGGTAAAAAGCTAATTGAAGAAGAATTTATGAAGCAGCTAAAGGAAAGAATCGGTGAAGTTGATTTCAATACCTATTACCAGGATTTCTATGATTTATACGAAGTCAAATACGTGGTGGGATTGACGGACGATTCGTTTAGCAGGCTCAAGGGCTCGGCTGTTCCCGAAGCAATCCTTGCCGGCCTGAGACCGCTGGTGGGTCAGAAATATTATGAAGCCGATTTCTCTAAAGAGCTAAATAATAATGTAAAAAATGAAGAGCTAATAAATGAATATAATGAAGTGATTTTGAGGAATCTCGTTTATGAGTACGGCGGTGGAGAGATTCAGACGCTTACCGGCGGGGCTTTGCTATTTTTGGGAGCTCTCTCACTGCTGATAGCCCTAATCTTAGGCGCTTCTTCTCTGGCAGTCAAGAAACGATTGAAAGTCGAACATTACCAGGGATTGGTAGAAGAAAGCAAAAAAGTGAGCGAAAAAGTCCGACCCACCTGGGATATGGCGAAAGCCACACTTGAGCAGTATTTTGATCGCAACCTGAAACAAATCAATCTGATCTTCTACGTCAGTGTGTTTGTTATGCTGGTGGGTTTTGGGATTATTATCTTTGCGATATACATATCGATTAAGCCGTCCGGAGGAAGCGACTCCGTTGTGACTCCGGCAGTCATCGGAACCCTATCGGGAATCATCACCGAGTTTATCGGGGCAACTTTTCTCTTTATTTATAAATCCACCGTGGAGCAGGCCATTCGATATACTTCCTCTCTGGAACGGATCAATTCAGTGGGAATGTCAATGCAGATATTGGACACTATTCAACAAACCAAAGAAACTTTGACGGAACTCACCCAGGCAAAAATAAGCATATCCAAATTATTATTAATGCAAACCAGAGAGGCTCAATTAGAGGATGGAGAGCCGGGCAATAAAACCCACCCAAAAAAGGCGTGATTGAAATTCTTGCTGTTTCGTTCTTTGTGCCCCATTTAAAGGGCTGTTTGATTGTATCATTTAATTCACGTAGAAGGAGGCAAGTATGATTCGCATGATAAATGTTATCGTATTACTCGCATTGCTATCACTATTAGGCTGCCAACCGGCAGGTCCTGCAGCGATCTCAAATGAAGATAAGGCTGCCATCGAGGCATCGTCCCAGGCATGGTTAGACGCAGCCCTGGCCGCAGATTGGTCAGGATTGGCCGCAAATTATGCCGAAGACGCGGTATTTATGCCGCCGAACCAACCTTCGGTTGAGGGACGAGACAATATCCGGACTTGGTTTGAGACGTTGCCCCCGGTGAGTGCGATGGAATTTGAGATGGTCGACATAAGTGGCGTTGGCGACCTGGCATATGTATATGCTACTTACACAATGACAATGACACCCGAAGGTTCGGAGCCGGTGAATGATTCGGGCAAATTCGTAGAAATCCGGCGCAAACAAGCAGACGGTTCCTGGCTTATAACACGGGATATTTTCAACTCCGATGTGTCTTTGTCCGAATAGCATTTCTTAAATTGAATAAAGGTGGCCTCGATTAATCCTCTATCCGGCGGCGCCACTCATTTCAAGATCGATTTAGACCTCAACCGCTTTTTAGGTTTGCGATCAATCGAGCGAAATGTTAACTTCATCCTTGACTAAATAGTGAGGTTTTTCATTCCAGTTAGCCAAGGGTAGCAAAAATTCCCGCCTTGCGACGGTGAGGAATAATATTCTTTTTGATAAACGGAAATATTGATTTGAAGTCCCAGTCAACCACCCCAATCTCTCCGCACCCAAAAGATCAAGAAGTGGCTGCTCTGCAAGCCAAGGTTGAATCGCTCTCAAGCCTGATGGATGTAAGTATCATCATTAATTCGACACTTGATCTTGACGACCTGATGTTGCTGGTAATGGAAAAGGCACAGAGCGTGATGAAGGCCGAAGCCAGTTCGGTGATGATTATCAATGCCGAAAAAAACGTGCTGGTATGTCCGGTTGCCCTTGGTGAAGTTGGTGAAAAAATAAAAAAGATTGAACTGCCTATTGACAGGGGAATAGCCGGATGGGTAGCAACCCGGGGCGAATCGCTACTTGTTCCCGATGCCTACCGGGATCCACGCTTCAATGCAAAAGTCGATGAAGAAACCGGCTTTCACACCCGATCGATTCTGGCCGCTCCGCTAAAGGTTAAAGATAAAACCATCGGCGTTGCGGAAGTTATCAACCGTGTGGATGGAGAAGCATTCAACGAAGAAGACCTGGAGCTGTTTTCTACCTTTTGCCGCCAGGTAGCTATGGCTGTCGAAAATGCCCGCATCCACCAATTGGAGCTGGAAAAACAACGCATTGAGCAGCAGTTGGAAGCTGCCAAATCCATCCAGCAAAGTTTCATGCCGGATGATTATCCTACTTCCCCGGACCAGAAATTTCAAGTGGCTGCCAAAAGCCTTGAAGCATCGTCGGTCGGCGGGGACTTTTTTGACTTTATTGAGTTCAGTGAAAACGAAATTGGCTTCACGGTCGGGGACGTTTCCGGGAAAGGCATTCCCGCGGCTCTTTTTATGGCGAGAATGGTCAGCGATTTCAGGCTCTATACCCAAATTTATCACGAGCCTTCCCACGTCTTGAAAGTATTGAATAATCTTCTCTTTGAGCGCACCCATCGGGGAATGTTCGTCACCACCGTGTACGGAATTTTAAACCCCTCAGCCGGAGAATTCACCTTTTCAAATGCCGGGCATCATCCTATCATCAAAGTTGGTGCGAATCCGAAAAAGGTTGAATTGTTGGACGGCAATTCGGGAATTCCTCTCGGTATCAAACAAGACTTTGAATTCCACCAGGAAACGATCCGGTTAAAGGAAGGCGATTCTCTCATTCTGATCACTGATGGGGTTATTGAGGCAAAAAACAAGAGTGGAGAGGCCTATGGACAGCGGCGGCTTTTCGAAGCATTAGCCAAACCAAAAAAGGACGCCCAGGAAATTGTCGATTCATTATTAGCTGGCATTCATGACTTTTCCGAAAGAACCGTTCAACATGATGATTTAACTATTGTGGTTTTAAAGTGGAGATAACTACTAAATTTATAATTTCTGATTTTTTACCCCTGTCGGGATCTCTTCGCCATGCGGAGGACTCCGACATAACAAAGTACAGCATTAGACGTTGGGGTCCTCTCCGAGAGACTCCAACATGGATGATATTTCGTGATTTTTGTTCAGGTGGAGATAATATTGGATGCCATCGAAATCAAAATATCCAGTAATCCCAAATACCTAAAGATATTGCGAAGCACCGTTTATCATCTGGCCAGGGTATGCGGTTTTTCCAACAAAGAAGGAAATGCCCTAACGGTGGCGGTAAGCGAGGCAGCTGCCAACATCATAAAACATGCTTACAAAAATGAAAAGGATAAACCTATATTCATGAGTTGCCGTCTACTCGACGACCGGCTTGAAATCGTATTACGCGATTCAGGGATAAAAACCGATGTTGAAAAAATAAAATCACGGGAGCTGGAAGATGTCAAGCCGGGAGGGCTTGGGGTTCATATTATTAAGAGCACAATGGACGTAGTGATCTATGATAATTCGTCAAAGGATGGCAACCAATTAACCATGGCAAAATATCTGCCGGGCAAGAAGTAAACATCATGATAAAAGTAAATATTACTGAAAAAGATTCTGCGACTATATTAGAAATCTATGGAGAGGTCGATCTCTATTCTTCGCCGGAAGTAAGGAAGGTACTCCTCCAGCTCGTTAATGATGAAACTGCCGTTATAATCGTAAACCTGAACAATGTCACTTACATTGACAGTTCGGGAGTTGCTACTCTAGTGGAAGGGCTTCAGGAAATGGGAAAATATTCCGGTAAGCTGAAACTAACAAATCTTCGTGATGCGGTCCGACATGTTTTTGAATTGAGCAGCCTTGATAAAGTTTTTGAAATCCATAACACCCTGGAAGATGCAATGAGAAGTTAGGAAGTTAACAAAGATCGTTTGAAGTTTAAAGTACGAGGTTACTGAATTATTAACTTGAAACTTCAAACTCCAAGCTTCAAACTCTAAAACTTATTCTTCAATGGAAACAACAAGTAATTTTTTTGGAAGTATCGGGCGCAAGGCGCTCACCTATCTGGATCATTTAGCTAATATTAGAAGGCTCGCCGTCAATACCATGTATTGGGTGATTGTGGCGCCATTTAAAAAACAGGGGGCTAAGTGGCATTACACCGTCGATCAGATGGTGCGAATCGGCGTCGAATCGGTGCCGATTGTTTGCCTCATTGCATTCTTTGTCGGTCTGATCATCGCCATGCAGTCGGCATATCAGCTGCAGCAATTCGGAGCGACAATATTTGTGGCAAACCTGGTGGCGGTCTCGCTCATCCGGGAATTGTCCCCTCTTCTGACCGCCATCATCGTTACCGGGAGAAATGGCTCAGCAATTGCCGCGGAGATCGGTACCATGAAAGTGTCTGAAGAAATTGACGCCCTGCAAACCATGGGATTGAATCCCATAAAATTCCTGGTGGTTCCCAGGACCCTGGCAATGCTGATTATGCTTCCCTGTCTTACCATCATGGCGGACTTCATCGGAATTCTCGGCGGCTACGCGATTTGCATGTTATCATTGGATGTTACCAGCGTGCGCTATATCGATCAAACCATTTCCGCGCTGGCTTTCAAAGACCTTTTCAGCGGGCTGGTGAAAAGTGTTTTCTTTGCCTTGATCATCGCTAAGATCGGAAGCTACCAGGGACTCAACGTTGAGGGTGGCGCCGAAGGTGTCGGCAAAGCCACTACAAAATCGGTGGTTATTTCCATTTTTCTAATTATCGCTGCCGATCTGTTTTTTACAGCATTATTTTATTCCACATTTTGAGATATGAAAGAACCCATCATTCAGGTAAAAAATCTGGTTGCTGCTTACGATGACAGGATCGTGCTGGACAAAATTAACCTTGACATTTATTCCGGGGAATCCATGATTATTCTGGGCAGATCAGGCTGCGGTAAAAGCACTTTGCTCAGGCACATGATCGGTCTTGCTAAACCCGTCGATGGACAAATCCTGGTCCGGGGCAGAGACATCACAATGATGAGCGAAGATGAACGGATAGAAATCCTGAAAAATATCGGGATGCTGTTTCAATCGGCAGCGCTTTTCAATTCTATGACCATCGGCGATAATGTTGCTTTTCCATTGCGAGCCCATACCGATCTGAAAGAGAATATCATTCAGATAATGATAAAGATGAAGCTCCAATTGGTGGGACTTTCCGGGTTTGATAAATTTAAGCCGGCCCAGCTCTCCGGCGGCATGAAAAAACGCGCTGGACTGGCTCGGGCAATAGCCATGGATCCCGAAATATTATTTTGCGACGAACCCTCTGCCGGCTTGGATCCGATCGTCGCAGCAGGGATTGATAACCTTATTCTGAAATTGAAAAAAGCATTCGAGATGACCATCGTAATCGTTACTCACGAATTGGAATCGGTGTTTATTATTGCAGACCGGATCGCCATGATGCACGAAGGGAAAATCATTGCTATTGGAACCAAAGAAGAGCTTCAAAAAAGTCAGGATCCGTTAGTACAACAATTCTTAAACCGTCAAGCCGATAAAGAGGAAATTGACCGGGAGAAACATTTGAATAGTATCCTTGGCTGACAATTTTTAGGGAAACCAGATGAAGTATAAGGCAAATGAAGTAAAAGCAGGATTGATGATCTTTGTAAGTTTGGCAGTCCTCCTTCTGTTCCTCATTGCCATTTTTGGGATCGATTTCGGGAAAAAAACAAATGAGTATTGGATTTACTTGAAATACGTCGGAGGCATTTCAGAAGGATCACTGGTCAAGTTTATGGGGATGGATGTCGGACAGGTTGCGGAAATTACATTACCGGATGGAAAAGAAAACCTGGTAGGTGTGAAATTGGAAATCAATGCCAAAACACCCGTCAAAACAGACTCCAAGGCTTTCCTAACCTCAATCGGCTTAATGACAGATCAGCACATAGAAATTAATCCGGGATCGCCGGAGGCGAGCCCATTGCCGTCAGGGAGCGTTATTGAAACCAAAGAAGCGCTTAATTTCGCGCAAATGACCGAAGCCCTTGGCGATCTGAATAACCAGGTGCAAATTTTGATGAGTCAGGTGAATACGATTTTTAATGAAAAAAATCGAGCACACCTTGCCTCCTTGGTTGGGAACATGGATTCACTAATACTGGGAATACACAAACCGCTAATATCAGCGATTTCCAATCTGGAAAAATCAAGCAGGCAATTCGCGAAAATTAGCAATGACGTGCAGAAATTGATCGATAATAATGACGTAAATTTTTCAGAATTTTTGGCAAACCTGAAAACCACCACCGATGCAACGAATGAGTTAATCAACGAAATCCGAGGAACCGTCAAGAATTTGGAATCATTAATGACCGCCAACCATTCAAATATTAGCGAGACGCTGGAAAATTTCCAGGCTGCCTCACAAAACCTGGAAGAGTTTTCCCGGATCTTAAAAGAACAGCCCTGGCTATTGGTTCGGAAGTCTGCGCCGCCGGAGAGAGAATTTTAAGCAAACGGGAAACTCGAATTTACAAATCCGAAATTCTAAACAAATTCTAATGAACGAAACTCAAAATCCAAAACACTATGATTTAGAAGACAGGACTTTTGAATTTGCGCAAAATATTAGAGCATTCGTAAAGAAAATACCCAACACGTTATCAAACATCGAAGACGCAAAACAATTGGTAAAGGCGTCAGGATAAGTTGGTGCAAATTACATTGAAGCCAATGAGGCAATTAGCAAAAAGGATTTTATCCTGAGAATAAAATCTGTCGTAAAGAATCAAAAGAAAGCAAGTTTTGGCTAAGATTAATTGATGTAAATAATAATCAGTTACTTGATTCGGAACGTAACAATTTGGTCCAGGAAGCCATTGAATTGATGAAGATTTTTGGAGCAATATTACATAAAAGCAAATGATATTTATTTGATACTTAGGTTTGGAATTTATTTAATTTTAATTTTCGATTTGTTTAGAATTTCGAAATTCGATATTTGGATTTAAAAAGGAGATCTTTTGTTAAGAAAAGCATTCAGAACACTCTCGTATCTAATATTTTTTTTACTCATCATTGGGTGTGGAAGCGTACCACCCACTTATTATTACCGCATTCACTATGACATGCCAGCACACAACTCCCCTGCCCCCATCCCGGTAACGATTGGCATAGAACCGTTTGATGCGGATGCTCTTTACAAGGGAGACCGTATCGTATATCGCAATTCGGAATACGAGGTGCGATTCTATCATTACCGCAGGTGGGTTGCGCCGCCCAATAAGATCGTGCAAGAATCGGTCATTGAACAGTTTCGTTCATCGGGTGTCTTTGAGAGAGTTGTCAACAATAAAGCCCTAGTCAAAGTCGACTACATATTGAAAGGGAATATCAAATCCTTTGAGGAGTGGGATGAAAACAACTCCTGGTATGGCTTGGTGAGCATTGCTTTTGAATTACGGAATACTGATACCAAAGAAATCGTCTGGCAGAACACCCTATCAGAAAAGACAGCCGTTTCACGAAAAGAGCCCAGTGAAGTGGCTAGGGCAATCAGTGAAAGCTTAAAGAGAGTTGTTGAAAAAGCAATTCGGGAAATCGTAGAAAATCTCAAGTCCTAAAAAACTGATTGAATAACAATCAGACTTGAAAAAATTAGATGCTCACGAGCAAAATCAAGTTGACTTAACCAAAAAGCTATCCCGCTTCCTGATCACATAGATCATCATCAACCCAATGATGACAAACTCAACAATTAGAATCAGCGGATTGATGGATAGCCTCGGTACGATTATCACCAATCTTTCAACCGCGATACCAACCCACACCACAATTGATACAATCAGAAATACCAGATAATTGGCTTTCATCCTTCGATAGGTGAAGGTGATAAAGGGTATTATGAAATTGAAGGCAACTACGGAATAAAAAAACTCCCGCATCGGTGAATCGATGGTGCGGTAATAAATCAGCGAGACCTCTTCAGGGATGTTTCCATACCAGATGACCAAATATTGGGTATAAAATTGGGATGCCCAGAATATTGCAAAAGCGAAAAGTAAAGTGGCTATATCCATCCTGGCGCTTTCAAAACTCTCTCCGTAAGTATCCAGAAACTTAGCTTTGTATAAAAAAGAAAAAATTCCAGCCAGTGCCAAGGCGCAATAGAAAGCCTCTATAAAGAATAGCGCGCCAAAAAGGGTACTAAACCAGGGGTACTCCAATGACATCAGCCAATCAAATGCCACACCGGTCATGGAAATGGCAAAGGCAAGCAGATAGATTACGCCCCAAAACGCCCGCTTTTGACCCTCATTAATAGATTCTCTGGCAAATTTTCTTGCTATAAAGAACACTACGATTAGCTGTATCACATGCCGGGCGATAAATAAATTTTTGTTCAGCCAGATACCCGGTTGTTCTGTCCAAGGATAATACTCTAACCTGGGGATGAAAATGACAAATAACAATCCGATCAGCAGTATTAAGGGATAGACCGAAAGCAATTCCTGGCGATAAGGTTTTACCCATTTCCCATTGGTTACTTCCCCAACAGCGACAACTGCTATGCTTCCTTCGATAATGGCAATCCAGAATAGCAAATTAAATAAATGTGCGCCGCCCTGACCAGCGGGAAGAAAATATTCCAGAACGTATATAAGTCCGGTTATGACCAAAAATGCAATGGCCAGCTTTGTTTGAATTCCGCTCATTTATTCATCCCTTCTATCCATTAAGATCACAAATTCGTTTCCATAATCTTCAGGTGAAATAATGGACTTGAAACTTGGCAATCTACTGAGAATTAAGAAGCCCAAAAGTGATACTGTCGCGCCTAACAAAATGGTCATCTCGAAAACAATGACAATAAAAGCAGGAATGGAGATTAACGGCTTACCCCCGGTAATCAGGGGCCAATCCAAAACCGTACCGATGGTTAAGGCAAATCCACCGATAAATCCGCTGAGCGCTCCGGCTAAGGTAAAGTACTTCAATTTGCTCGGCGGAACATATTTCTCCACAATTTCGTCTACTTCGTGGTCCGGATGCGGCATCACGATTTTTAATTTCTTGGGGGGCACTCCGCTTTCCAAAAGCTCTCTTAATTTTGATATGAATTCCGCTCTTTTTGAAAAAGTCATTTTATCAGTCATGGACTTCCTCCTTAAGCTCGGTAATGGACAAAATGGGAAGTGTTTTGGCGAAGATGAGGAAAAACATAAAAAACCATCCAAAGCTGCCAAATGTGATGCCAAGCTCGATGATGCTCGGTATATAAAATCCAAAATTGTAGGGATCGAAATCGTGGGCGAGTGACATGACAATAATATTAAAACGTTCAAACCACATTCCCACGTTCACAAACAGGGAAAGTACAAACAGGTAAGAGATATTTCGCCGAAGTTTTTTAACAAATAAAGTAAGCGGAAGAACAACATTGCAAGTAATCATCAGCCAGTAGAAAAAGGCATAGTCCCCTACCGCCCGATAGATGAATTGTCCTTCTTCGTACACATTGCCGCTCCAAAACGCAAGCGTGTATTCAACGATGTAAGCATAACCCACAATTAGCGAAGTAAACAACAGCAAGCGGGCAAGCTTGTCAAAATGGTCCACGGTAATATGCTTTTCCAGCCGGAACATCTTTCGCATCGGAACCACCAATGTTATCACCATGGCGCATCCCGAGAATATAGCTCCGGCGACAAAGTACGGTGCAAAGATGGTGGTATGCCACCCTGGGATGACACTCATGGCGAAATCCCATGAAACAACGGAGTGAACCGAAATAACCAGCGGAGTTGCCAAAGCGGCCAGAAACTTATACAATTGGTTGTAATGCCGCCATTGTTTTATTGTCCCAACCCAACCCATTGAGAGAATACTGTAAATTCTTTTTCCGATTCCCTCTTTCAGCCTGCGAATAATCGCCAGGTCGGGAATCATTCCCACATAAAAGAAGATAGCGCTCACGGTAAAGTAGGTGCTGACTGCAAAAACGTCCCAGATTAAAGGAGAGCGAAAATTTACCCATAAGTAGCGCTGATTAGGATAGGGAAAAAGCCAGTAAAAAAACCACACACGCCCCAAGTGAATCAATGGAAAGAGTCCGGCGGTCATAACTGCAAACACGGTCATTGCCTCTGCGGAGCGGTTAAACCTGCTGCGGAATTTAGCACGGAATAGAAAGAGAATCGCGGAGATGAGCGTGCCGGAATGGGCAATACCTACCCAAAATACGAAATTAGTAATATAAGCGCCCCAGCCAACCGGGTTGTTCAAACCGGTGACACCCAAACCGGTGCGAATTTGAATACTCCAGGAGATTGCGCCCCATATTACCAATCCTGCTGCGAGAGCCAGTCCCCCCCAATACAGAGGTGTGGGCTTCTTTAAAGCATAGAGGATATCCCGTTCCAACTGATCTTTATAATCGATAGCAGTGGGATTTCCCTTTTTCCCGGAGGAGGTATCCTGTGGGTCAGCGTCTTTACGATTCATGTGTTTCCTCTCCTTTTCGCAAATAATGAACAGCAGGAAGCGTTCCTAATAACTCCAAAACACGAAATTCCCGGTCAGACTGCGATTTCTTGTATACTTCCGATTCCTTATCCAGAATATTTCCGAAGACAATTGCCTCAGTGGGACATGTCTGAGCACACGCCGGAGTAACTTCGCCATCCCGCACCTTTCGGCCTTCATCTTTGGCAATATCCTTGGCCTTGCGAATTCGCTGCACGCAGAAAGTACATTTTTCCATAACCCCCCTGCCGCGCACAAACACGTCCGGGTTCTGCATCCGGTTCATTGGCTCCGGCCATTCGTGCTCAAACCAGTTAAAGCGTCTGACTTTATAGGGGCAGTTATTATGACAATAACGCGTACCCACGCAGCGGTTGTAGACCATTGCATTCAATCCTTCCGGATTGTGATAAGTCGCATAAACCGGGCACACCGTCTCACAGGGTGCATTACCGCATTGCTGGCATAACATCAGCAAAAATTCCGCTTCTTCTTTTTGGTTGTAATAAGGCTGTACCCGGATCCAAGACATTTCACGTCCCCGTAAATGCTGCTCCGGACCTGCAACGGGGATGTTGTTTTCCACATAACAGGCAGCGACGCACGCGGAGCATCCGATGCAGCTTTCCAAATCAATTGACATCGACCAGCGGTAATTGGGATATTTTTCTTCCGGGTAAAGTGTGGCTTTTACCTCATGGTGATGTTCCATCTCATGATCATCATAATGATCGGGGATAATTTCGCGGTCTTCCTGATCCATTTTCCCGGAAAGGATCGGAATGGCCACAGATTTCCCAGTTTTGGTCATTGAGAAATTTGTCAGTGCCGTAAGAGTTTCCCCGGTTCTCGGATCTATGTTTAACAATTTGCAATCAATTTGATCCCGATGGGTCGTAAAGACATCCTTTGCCAACCCCGGTTGAATTCTCACCGGTAATTCAAACGATGTGCCGTCAATTTCAAAACGGACTTCGTCGCGATCTTTAACACCCAGTTCCAGGGCATTCTCCTTCGAAATCGAAACCCATTTGCCATAAGTAACTGTGGTCAGCGGATCTGGGATTTCCCTGCTGAGGGGTAGAATGGCGCTTCTTCCGTCAAATGTTCTGAGAGAAGGCGTCACAAACAAAACCGGATCGGAAACAGCGGTTGCGAATTTGGCTCCCCGAATGAACTCGGCAATTCGATTGGCTTGAAGTGATAAAGCGATTTTGGGAGGAATGGTTTCCGCATACCCCTTCTTCAAAAACTGATCTGCAAAAGCAGGCCCGTGTTTTTCATTCCATCCGGAGAACAGCCATTCCTGGTAACCTGCAGCTGTTTGGTTTTTCCCGTAAGCCCGGAGAAGACTCAATAGAATATCCCCTTCGGAACGAGTGTCAAAAATCGGTTCGATAGTGGGCTGAATAACATTTACCAATCCGTTACGGGGTTCCGCATCTCCCCATGACTCCAAAGTATGCGACAATGGTAAAATGACATCGCATTTTTCTGTGGTTTTATTTTGAAAATCAGAAAAGGCAACTCTCAAATTTGCTTTTTCAAGGTATTGTTCCAGCCCGGTTTCATCCGGCATTGTTGAAAGCGGATCGGTATTTGATATAAATAAAACTCCGACTTCATTATTCTTCAAACGATTGACAAGATTTACCATGTCCAGAACCGATCCAACACTGCTATAATTTTCAGATATGGAAAAATTGATCACACCATCGGTCGCCATACCGGTAGCCCACTGAAGCAGCCCCGTCAAAACCGCTATTTCCAACCCTCCGGACTGAGCAGTTGAGACGCCGCCGGATATTACCAACGGAGAGGTTGCTTTTGCCAGCGATTGCGCCATATCATTTAAGACCTGGTTGCTAATCCCGGTTTGAGACTCCACTTCACCAACCCCAACTTGCGGTAGGACGGCAAGTATATTATTGGGAATTCGGTTTTTCTGAAGATTGCTTTTTAAAATGAAGTTGATGAGAAAGAGCAAAAGATATGGTTCGCTTCCCGGTTTTATCCGAATTTTTTCGGAGGCTTGAAATCCGTTTAATGATGCATTGGGCTCAATATGAGTCCACCTAAAGTTCTTTTCCCTTTTCGCCTTGTTCAGCCGGGATGTTAATTGAACCGGACTGATGTAAGTTTCAAGAATATCTGCGCCTATCGTTATCAGAAAGTCACTCTTATCAAGACTGTAATTGGGGATTTCCGGTCTGCCGAATACAATATTGCTTGCTTCACGCAGGTTGGCGTAAGAAAAGGTTTCATATTCAGGCAATCGTTCCGCCTTGGTGACTTTACAAAACTCATCGATCAATTCCGAAAGCGAGCCTGTCGTTCTGCCTGAAAGATAGAGATTGTCCTTCCCGTTTTGCTCCGAATCCCGCATGGATTTAATGATTTGAGAGTAGGCATTTTCCCAGGTGGTCGGTTCAAAATTGCCTGCGGAATTTTTCAGCAATGGTGTTTTAATTCTTTCAGGATGATACAGCCGCATTAAAGAAGACTGACCGCGCAAACATAAAGCGCCATTATTAATGGGATGATTTTCAATGCCTTCCAGCTTTATAGGATTGAATTCCCGAACCTTTACCGAGATTCCGCAATTGGCGGGGCATTCCGTGCAGGTAGAATTATAATAATAATCTTCACCGGGGATGTAATCTTCTTCCGGCGGCACGACAAAGGGGATGAGTTTTTCCGTGCTCCGCTCAACTCCGCACGAGGACATCAGCGATGCCGTGGAAGCAATTCCCATTAATTTCATGAAGTCACGTCTTCTCATTCAATTCCTCCGGTTCACTCTTCGAACGATTATTTATGACATGTCCAGCAGTCGGTGGGGGCGGCGTTGGCCCGGTGACATGACACGCAAAATCCCATTTTCAAATTGACTACCCGTCGAACTTCTTTGGTCACCTTCATATTTCCGTGACAAGTGGTGCATTCCACGCCGGCTTTTATATGCCGTTTGTGGCTAAAACGGACGTTAGCGTTTTTGCGGAATCCGTGAATTTTCACCCACGGAATCGGTTCTTTGTTTTCCCAGTATTTCAGGAGCTTTTGGACCTCGGGTCGGTCGATCGCTGCATTCTTATGACAATTCATACACACCTGCATTGCAGGAATACCGGCGCGCATCGACTTATCCGTATATTGATGACAATTTTGACAGGGCAGGTTCAATTTGCCGGCGTGGATATCATGCGGAAACTTAATTGGCTGTTCGGGCGGCTTCTGAAAATTATTCCAATAGAATCCCATTGCCAACAGCGCGACTATCATCAGCGCAAAATATCCGAACAAAGCGGCCGGTATAATTTTATTCCGCATCATAGGCTCCTAAAATCATCATTATCCACAGGTGTTCCCTTTACAAGCTATGAAATGTGTTTAGTGAGTTTAGCTATTTGTACTTTGTTTGATACTCATGCATAATATATTTCGCCACCGCTCTTGCCTCCTGAGGTTTCAGACCTTGATTTGGCATAGCAGGAAAATCCGGATTCACTTTTTTGGGATTCAAAACAAAGTTAACCAGAGCGTCCATATCATTCTCAAATTGAGGTAATACATCCTTGTAGGCAGGTCCCACCAGCTTCTGATCAAATCTATGGCATGCAATGCATTTCGAATTAAAAATCTGTTCACCAATTGCGATATCAGCCTCCCCGGTGCCTTTAGCTTGTTCTTGTTCCATTTTTATTTCCATTTCAACTTCGTCCGCTTTTGCCGCCAAAATCAAACTCTGCTGGGTAAGCGCCTGCTCCCGGGCGATATTGTCATTTACCGTCATCACCAACAAGGTTATAATCAATAAAACAAAAATAGAAGAACCATACTTCACATTTGAGTTTTTCAATAACAAATAAAGCAAATTTGCGATGACTAATAACAAGACTAAGGCCGCCACTGCCACCCAATAGGCGGCATACGTTTCCGCGAGGGGTGGAATCGTCTTAAAATTCCACACGATCAAAAGAGGAAGCAGCAGTGTGAATCCCAGTGATAACCCGCCGCCTAATTTTGCCACATATTCACGGTAGTCTTTGTCAAGATTTTGTTTCCCCGCCTGCGTATAACTTTGTGCGGGCAGGCCTCCGCCCCAATTGAAAAAGAAAAATATGATAGCGCTTCCGGTAACCGCAAACGCGGCGGCAAAAAAAATCATAAACCGGACTACGATATTAAAATCAAAAAATACCGGAATTTGCATTCGCACCAATGTCCACCTGGATGGAAATAGGATCAAACCGGTTGTACTGATAAAGGTGAATATCATCAAAACCAAACCGACTAATGTTAATGCGCCCCATAAATTCCGGACCTGTTCGTTCTTTTCATCATTGAGCATGGAATTCTGGTAAAGGTGAGCGAATAGAACCGAAGCAGTTGTAAACAAAAAGATATATAAAAAGTACTGTGATATTAGTATGCTGGAGTCATAAAGTATTTGAGAAAAGGAAACTAATAAGACAAAGGAAGGTATGATGCCCAATATAAGACCGGTTGATTTTTTCCCAATAAAAGTGCTTGCCAGGTCTTTTGCCAGCTTTAAGAAAAATGGATTTTCCTCGCTGCGGGAACGATTAAAATAAATCAGTGACAAAAAAACCGATCCAAATAAAATGCCGATATAGGTCAGAAATACTAACGAGATAATAATAATAATGTAGTGATTCAATAAAAGGTGTTCTTTGGTGGGTGTGGTAATCAGATTAGAAATGAAATTCATTCACAATCTCCCAAAATTTTCGCGCTAAACTTAATCAGAAATATCATTGGATCAAAATGAGACATCAGATAAAATAATTTTTAAAGCCAAGCTGCGTATGACCGCACAGGCAGGAAGAAATAATTGAATTCGTGCAAAAAATCAAGTGTGAATATAATACGTGAAAACAAATTATTTCAAACAAATAATTAAAAAATGATGAGATCACATTGGAAGTCCCGAAATGGAAGCCGAAGACCGGTAAAACAGGTGGGTTCGGGATGGCAGGTAATAGAAAAAGCTCGTCCAATAATATAAACCAGCGAAATCTAGCGTCTTATGGATTGCTCATCCCCTCCTTGATCCGATCCGTCGCAGCATTAATCTGCTTCAACACTTGCGGGTTATCACTGAAGAATTCCTTTGCCAAGCGGTACCACTGCAGCGCCTCCTCCGGCTTTCCAAATTTTTCCAATTGCTGGACTCGAACCAGTATAAATCCGGCATAATTATTCCTGAACGCTATTGACATCCGGTCGCCAGTTACTTTTTCGTCTATGAACCGCTCCAGCCTCAAATCTTCCGGATTTACCGCAGTCATTGAATCAGTGGTTTGACGCAGTCTGAAAGCTGTGACAACGGATTCGCGAAAATATTTTTGGGCAATTCCCGGCGGCAGGTTGTAGGTAAAATAAACATCTCGCCCACTTTCCATTGCCCGGTCGATAAATGCATTAATCATCGCTTCGTACTTGGACTGAATATAATTTCCGTCAAACGGTTCTCCCTCCTCAAAAGGACGTACCGCTGCCAGGAACTCGCCAACCTCGCGTTCAGATTTGCGGATGAAACCGGGATAATGATCCCTGAGCCACTGGATGTACCAGCTCCTTTGGAGCAGTTTCTGATCGATTGCCAGAATATCAGTTCGCCGCCCTTCCACAAACTGGTAATAATTCAACGGAAAATAGTAGGGATCCCAGTCGGCAAAAACCACCCCGCTGTCGGAAACGGTGGTGAAGAGGTTCTCGGCGTAATCTTCGGTAAAGTAATAGTGACTCATATCGAGCTGCCGGTAATTGCTGTAGGAAAATCCCAGCGGTAACGCAATGATAACCAGCGCCGCAGCGTATTCACTGAAGCGTGTCAATTGAAGAAGCTTGAGAAGTTTCCCAACCACGTAGTAGATACCGATACCCGCCAAAAGCGCAATACCGATGTAAGACGGTATATAAAATACCGACACCAGGGCTTTATTCTCGGCGGCGACAAATGCATTGGGAACCAAGACATCGAAATCCGTTACGTAGGTGGTTACCGGTCCGGCGAAGAGCAGCAAAAGCAGTGCGAGATAGAAATATATCCTCTTGAATTTGAACAACACCACCAACCCGGCAATCGCGAAAATCAGAAAAAACGGCGACCACTGCTGCCAAAGTAAGTCTCCGTAAGCGGATAATTGCGCCATGTATCGGTCGAAATTCTGTTGCAGTCCCAGTCCGTACTGATGCCGTGAGACCGTGCGCCAGAAATTGGTCCAGTTTTCCGGATTGCCCCAGTCCACCAGCGGATTATGCGCCGAGGCAATGGGGAGGTATATGTAGGGCGTCAAGCCCAATAGCAGGAACCCCGCGCCTGATAGGAGGGTTTTCGGGTTCAGAATGAATTTGCGGTCCTCCAGAAAGACGTAAGCGAAAAGGATCGCAAGGAACATCAGCGAAGTGGAGTGGTTGCTGAGCGTCAGTCCCAACAGGTAGGAAATCAGCAAGAAATAGCGCGTGCGGTGTTCCTTCTGACTTTGCCAGGCAACTGCCAACAGCAGGATTAGACCGGTGAACATCGTATTTAGTCCGTAGACTTCGGTGATGATGGACTGTTCCCAGTTCTCAAAGGCAGTTGCCATCAGAACTCCGGCGCAAAGGGAAGCAGCAAGAGGTAGGATAGGAGATTGAAGAAAACGGCGTTCGGATTTTCTGAGTTCCTCGATCTTCACCAGATTCTCGGTGCGGAGAGTCGCCTGCTGTGCAAAGGGGCTGCCCCGGGATTCCTCGGGCACCCTCGCATAGGTCGAGCGGGCCGCATCGAAGTCGTCGAGCATG
>Ga0209536_100003139_pt1 | contig 26698 bp, 24 predicted proteins | sample DeeMarSeWOR28_12_FD_187461 | JGI IMG/M metagenome (GOLD analysis project Ga0209536, IMG submission 187461) | Marine sediment microbial communities from White Oak River estuary, North Carolina - WOR-2-8_12 (SPAdes) (version 2) | ecosystem: Environmental > Aquatic > Marine > Intertidal zone >...
AAAACCATACCACCGGGTCGTTTACCGGCATCGGACCATTTTATGAATGCGAAAATTGGAACTTTTTGGGAGTTGCAGAGTCTAGATTATCCGCCATTACAGAAAATGAGATACGAAAGAACATCAAAATTGGATCGTATCTGAGTTATAAGCAGATTTTTCTTGAAAAATTTAGCCTCGATTTAAGTATTTATCATCAATCCAGGTTTGATAAGATATTCAGTACCCCACGTCTTGCATCCAGTTCGAAGATCGGTTTCTTTTTTACCCAGCATCTGGAACCGGTATTTATTTACCAGAATATTTATGATTACCAACCTCTGGTACCCATCTACTTATGGTTTCATAAATATATCTTTTCGATGTCCATCTCGTTCTAAGGATTCAGGTATTTTTTTAGCACGATTACATATTCCTGGAATTTCTGAACCCCCTTTTCGGTAATCCTGCATAAGGTCTGCGGATAATTCCCTTTGAATTTTTTTTGGACAGTAATATATCCGGCGTCCTTTAACTTGTTGATCTGTATACTCAGGTTTCCGGCCGTTGCCTGGGTTTCATCCCTGAGCAGCGTGAATTCGGCTTCCTCTTCCCGGATCAGGATGGATATGATAGCCAAGCGAAGTTGCGAATGTAATATGGGATCCAGATCCTTAAACATGGTTTACATATTTTGTGTTGCGCAACAAATAACCCGGGATAATATAACCAAGAAAAATGGCTACTGCGTTGACAAGCAACTGATATTCGTTTACGACAAAAGCCGCAACGACAGCAAAAATAAAAAAGACAATCCCTCCAAATTTTAACGGATTAAATCGGATCATGCGACCGGTAATAAAAGTGGCCAATCCGGCAACGGATAAGACAAAGGGAGTTGGGTATTCTCCTAATTTTACACTTATTAATGCCACAAGCAGGATGACTCCTCCGGCCGATTGCCATAAGGTGGAAATAAATTTATCTAGGTGACTTCTTTTTAGTTGATCTCCTGACATCCTGCTTATATGGTAATATTGAAGCACAAAACCAATGATTACGAACAGGCTCCAGTTCAGTGCACTGACCATATTGATCAGATCGTATTCTGCCTGCGATAACAGGACACGTAATATCGTAAAATGAGAAAGACTGGCAATGGTGATCACCCAGCCCCATAACAAAAAGTAAAAACTGTCGCTTCGATAATTTTTACGGTAATTCGAAATGTATTTCTCAATCAAACGTAAACTCTCCTCAGGCGTAAATGTTTTAGATGAATTTTCCATGATTAATTATTTTAAATAATAAATATAACACAATATTAAACTAGTTTATATTATAAACCAAATAATACCATAAAAATTTGTGGAAAATATTTTGCGGTCCCAATAAAGATCAAATAAAAGGGAAGGCTTGGCACCTTCCCTGAATCAACTACACCATGAAAAACAACCGGAATCATCCGGCATCCTGTGTACTGAAAATTTTATACAGGAGTGGAACGATCAACAATGATAAGAAGGTGGATAATATCAGCCCACCTATGATTGCCCAGCCCATAGGTGCCCACATATCTCCTCCTCGAAGGGTGAGTGGCAACAAGCCGGCCACGGTAGTCAGGGTGGTCAGTAGGATCGGCATAAATCTTGTTTTGCCCGCTTCAACAACGGCCCCGACGATGTTTTTCCCGGCTGCCCGGACCTGGTTTGCATAGTCAACAAGCACGATGGAGTCATTTACTACGATACCGACAAGGGATGTAAGTCCCACAAACGCCATAAAGGAAAAAGAATGGCCGGTAATGAATAATGCGATAAAGGATCCGGTCACGGATAAGGGAATGGCCGCATATATTATTAAGGGTTGGGTGAAGGATTTAAATTGTAAAACCAGAATCGCGAAAATTCCGATCAGGGCCACGATCAATGCCTGTCCCATATTCCCGAAACTATCACTTCTGCTTTCCTGTTCACCACCGATTTTATAGGTAACATCCTCCGGAAATTCATAGGATGCGAGATATTCGTCAATCCGGTCGGTAATATCAAACACAGATACGTTGTCTGTCTCTACATCCGCAGTAACCGATACCACTCGGTCCAGATTATAATGATCAATCTGGATCATGCTTTCCGTGAGTTTAAGATCCGCCACGTGTGAGAGTTTAATCTGTTCCCCGGTTTGTGAAGGCACAAATATCTTCTCGAAATCATTCATATCCAGGGCCTGATGACCGGGATTCCGGAGGATTATATCATAATATTCCCCTTCATTGTCCTGATATTTTCCTACCTCAATCCCAGCCATGTTAATTCTGACGGCTTGATCGACATCATTGATTAAAACTCCCATTATGGAGGCTTTCTGACGGTTGATATCAACCTCCAGGTTAATGCGTTTTTCACTGATAGGATTATTTACATTAATTACTCCTATGTAAGACTGAAGGATATTTTCCACATCGCCGGAAACCCTTTTTAACTTATCCATGTCATTTCCGATGATCTTGACTGCAATGGGTGCTTCAATGGGTGGTCCCTGAATGAATTCCTTCACCTCTATTTTAGCACCCGGATAAACACCAAATGTTTTCCTTAAATTCCGGACCAGCTCATTCATCTTATAGTTGTCGTAGGATTTCAGGCTTATGAATAGCTGGCCGTGATTCGTTGCATAATTCCGGGGCATGCGGTTATAGTATACCTGAGGATTTCCATGTCCTATGTTGGAAGCGATCTTTTCAACCTGGTCTATTTTCTCAAGTTCGGATTCTACAAACTTGACAGCTTCGTTGGTCCTGGCCAGATTGGATCCCTCGGGTGTATTGACATCTATCAGTAATTGGGCTTTTTCCGCCTTCGGGAAAAAACTGACACCTACTATGCCAACAAGCGATATCGATGAAATAAAAATTACGGACGTTAATCCAATTGAGGTTTTAGGCCAGTCAAGGATCGCTTGGAGGAGTACGGGGTAGCGATGGTTAATGATTCTTTCTATCCAGTTTTCTTTTTTCTTCTTCGTTTTCAATTTCAGGATCACGCTGCCCATATAAGGCGTAAAGGTTAAAGCAATAATCAGGGAAGCCATTAAGGTATAAACAACTACTACCGCAAGGCTCCTTATAAAATCACCCGTAGGTCCGGGCAGTATGATCATGGGAAAGAAAGCCAACACCGTGGTGAGCGTGGAACTGATCAATGCCCATCCGATCTCACCGGTACCTTTAATAGCAGCTTCTTTTTTTGAATAACCCATTTCCAGGAACCGGACAATATTTTCCACCACGGCAATGCTGTTATCTACCAGTAATCCAAGTGCGATGATCAATCCGGCAACCGACATCTGCTGCAATCCGAAACCGGATAGATCGAGTAAGGTAAGTCCTATCAAAACCGATATGGGAATGGCCATCATCACCACCATGGAGGCCCGAAAGCCAATCACAATCAAAATGAGGATCCCAACCAGTAGAATTCCCTGTAAAAAATTGGAAAAGAAATCATCTATCCGGTACCGGACACTTTCCGATTGATCCATTACTACTTCCAATGATACATCCGCCGGAAGAACCTTCCTGAACAATTCCAGATCCTGATTGATCTCATCCGCAATTCCGTAGATGTTGATCCCCCCCTTCTGTTTAACTGAAACCCATACCGCGGGGATCCCATTCAACCGGGCATAGTATTTATTTTTTTCATAATCATAATTGACCCTTGCCACATCCGATAACCGGATTACAGACTCGTTGGCAGCATATATGACTGTGTTCCTGATCTCATCCAGTGTTTCAAAATCCCCACTGGTAATGATATTGAATCTTTTGGTACCAATATCCAGATCTCCACCCGGAATACTCGCACCTTCTCCCCCAACGATACCAATTATCTGATTCACAGGGATATTCAGCTGAGCAAGTCGTTCAAAGTCCAATGAGATGCTTACCTGTTTTTCAGGAATTGCATCAATATCGACTTCGCGGACTCCATATATCTTCTCCAGTCTTTTTTTCAACCTTTCAGCCACATTCTCAAGTGCTTCGTAATCGGAAAAATCTGAATAAACTGCGATCTGGAAAATGCTTACATCAAGTACGGATGGTTTGTTTATTTCAAGACTGTATAAATCTTCCGGTAGTTCATTTCGTATACTGTTCACTTTCTCAACCACTGCCCTGTATTTCTCCTCAATATCTATCCCATCCTCGTATTCAATCCCGACCATGGCTCCTCCATCGAAGGCCGTGGATGTGATGTTCTTGATATCTTCCAGTTCATTTATTACTTCCTCGATCGGATCAATCACCAGGTTTTCCATATTTTCAGGAGTAGCGCCCGGATGAATTACAACGACCGAAGTAAAAGGATACGACGATAATGGATCTTCATATTTCGGCATGGTAAGAAAGGCAACCAGCCCGTTCAATACGATCAGTACAATGATAACTAAAGTAAACTGATGGTTTTTTATTGCGATTTGTGGAAGTTTCATGATTACATCATTTATCAATAAGCGAATTATTTAATAACAAGAAGATCCTGATCAGAGACAAAACCGGAGCCATCTACCACCACCTTTTCGTTATCATCGAGGCCCTCCCATACCAGTATCTCCTCATCAATAATATTATAGATGATGATCTCCCTTTTCCGGGCATGATTTTTTTCATCCACCACGAACACTTGTCCTTTATTTCCATCCGCACCCACCAGAGATGAAACAGGAATGCTGACGAGATCATACATTTCGGAAGAATGAATATGGATCTTGCTGATAAATCCGGTTTTTAAAAAAGAAGGTTGATTATTAAGGGTAATTTCTACCTCATACGTTCTGGAAGCCATATCCGGTGCATCGGCCACCTGTGTCACAAATCCCTGGTATTCCATTTCCTTCAGGGCATCAAAACGGATGGTAGCCTTATCATTCAATCGGACCTTAACTACTTCTTTGTCGGTCAAACCGGTTTTGATCACCCAGTTCTTTGAGGTCGAAGCAAAATGAAAGACAGGCTGGCCACCTGAAATCAATTCATTTTCATCAAAATAACGGTCAAGTATTTTCCCATTGGCAGGTGCATGTATTGAAGAGTGCTTTTTGTTAAACTCCATTATGTTAAACTGGGCCAGAGCGATCTCATATCCCGTTTTGGCATTCTGAACATCCTCAAGCGTACCTACCGTATCTTCGAACAACAACTGAGCCCTGTTGAGGTCGCGTTCGGCCTTTTCCAGATTGATCTCTGCCTGCCGGACCTGTGCCTCTATCTCCGAAAGATCCAGGACCGCCAGCAACTGTCCTTCCCTGACTTCTTGTCCCTTTGAAACATGGATCCTGCGAATAATACCACCTGTCTTAAAGCTTAACTTACTTTCTTCACTGGACATCAAGGATCCAGAAGTATAAATGACAGGATGGTGTCTAACCTTTCTGGACATCAAAACCTTTACAGGCACTGCCTTGAGGCTAATCGGCTTCTCTTCCCCATCTCCGGCCTTCCCATTGGTGCAACCGGAAATCAGAGAGGGAATCACAAGGATTATCGCGAGTATAAGAATATTTGTTTTCATGATCTTATTTTGATTTTTGTTCAAAGAAATTAGTAATCATTTTCATAAGAAATTCTATTAGCATGAACCGGAATCAAAAAGGTATGAGCCGGTTATTCGAAAGATAAAGGACCGCTTACCCTTTCCAACTCAGCCTCTGCGATCAGGATATCATATTGCGTGACAATTTTTGTAACCGATGCATCGGTCATGGTAGTCCTGGAATCAATCAACTCAATAAGTGAGGCCTTGCCTTGCCGGTAAAGCTGATTGGTTATATGAAAGGTTTTTTCAGTTTCAGTAAGTTCCGCAAGGGCTGCCTCATACGCTTTTATATGCTGCTCGAGCGTATGATAAGCCTCCCTGACATCGAGCTCAAGGCTGGATTCGAATTCCGTTCTCTGATTCCGGAGAATACGTCTGTTCATCAAGGCACGTTGTTTTTGATTGATCTTGCTGAATCCGGAGAAAAGATTCCACTGAAGCACAACCGAACCCATTAAAAAATCCGAACGGGTTGAGAAATTATAATCTACACCTTGAAATCCGTAATCTACTGCAAGAGAGACGGATGGAAGAAACTGACTGTTAACGGACTTAATGGCGCATTCATTTGCCGTATAATGGCGGTCGATCTGAAATAATTCCTCCCGGTTCGTCAGGGCTGACTGATAATATTTACCCGGATTCCCCTGTTCAGGAATAGCAATTATTTCAAAATGCCTATCCCTCCGGATGGTATCCCCTTTATCCCGGTTCAACAGAAAATTAAAATACGCCTTGGCCATTTCGAAATTTTTAATTGCTGCTGCTTCATTTACATCAAGCCGCCTCAATTCCGACCGGGAACGCATCACTTTATCTTCCGTGATCAGGCCCCTTTCAAATAATTTCGTGGTCACACGAAGATTTTCTTTTAAAACCTTCCTCGTTTCATCTACCAGTTCAAGGATATTAACCGATTTGAGATAATTAAAATAGGCGCTTTTGATCTCCTTGATCAGTTCTTTCCTGTAAATATCAAGCTCCAACCGGTTAATCGAGGTCTGCTCTTCCGCCATTTTATATTGATTCGTAATACCATGGTTAAGAAGAGGTTGCAGAACCGAAAGTTTGGTTTCTTGTTCACGCGCCCGGATAAAATTTATCTGAACATTCTCTATCTCATCAAAAGGACCATCGATACCATCTTGTTGCATTAGCTGGTTCAGTGAATTATAAACCGGATTGAGCATATCCCCTACCGGAAAATCAATGGTGCGTCCCCCACCTGCCATGCTGTACCTCGCACTAAACACAATTTTTGGAAGAAACCTGCTTCGCGCTTCATTAAGCGCATACATACTCTGCTGAAATGAGTAATCTTTTCGCTGCAGCGTAAGATTATTATCCAATCCATACTGGATGTAGGTATCCAGGATACCGGTTTCCTGTGCAGGAGCCTCGGGATTACTAATTAAGACTAAATAAATCATCAAAATCGTCTTTTTCATGGTGCAATTTTTTATCTTGATTTTTTTATTTGATGTAAATCTGGCCTTTCCGTTAAAATCAGTTTTTGGTATAGACCAAGATTTAACTTGATTCGAAATGACTCTTTTTCAGGGAATAAAATGAAATAAAAAGGAACGAGCCGGAAAATGAAAGGTATGAACCGGAATCGGATAATGATAAATGCAGGAAAAATCGTAGTAAAAATATGTTCTGGCAATTTAATTTTGAGATCCGGGAATCACTTAATTCATGATTGAACAAATATTTCACATGATGAAACGTCTTTTATGTATCTCCTTTTTGCCTTTGATTATTTTTCTTGGTTGTACACAGCATCAGCCCCAGGATGAAAAGGAATTTGCTAAAGCCCTGCTAATCGGTTCCCAAGCCCATGAGGGTTTCAACAGATGTCTGGATTTTGTATATGGCTGGCTCAATCATACGGATTCCATCAGTGGTTTGATCCCGGAAAATCTAACCCATGGGATGGATATTTGGAATGCACACAATGCCGCTGCGGATAATTATTCATTTATGGTGCTGACCAGTTATATCCTGGATCGTCCTCTTTATGAGGGACGGATGAGAGAAATGCTAAGGGCCGAAAAAGGGTTAACGGCCAGAATTAAATCGTTACCCGACAGTTATTCCTTTTCAAGACAGGATTTTCAATTTGAACTGACCGATACCGCCCGTATCATTTTCGGCGCCTCGGAATACATTAAAGACGGATTGATTCCCCTTATGGAATATTGTGGCCCTTCGCCCTGGAATGATCGCTTGATGGAAATGATCACCGATCTGTCAGGGGTGATTGAGGTGGTGGATAAAAACCTCTTTAATAATCCTACCACAGCCGATGAGGTAAACGGTGAAATGTTGCAGGCCCTATCCCGAATTTACTGGATGACAGGTGAGGAAAAATTCATGGACTGGGCTGTACGGATAGGAGATTCCTACCTACTTACTGATCGCAATCCGCTTTATTCTCAACGATTCCGCTTACGCGATCATGGGTGTGAGATCCTGGGTGGACTCAGTGAATTATATTTCCTGCTTCATTTCATCAGGCCGGATAAAAAAACAGAATACAGGGAACCTCTTGTCCGCTTGATGGACCGGATCCTGGTCATCGGCCGGAATGAGGATGGAATGTTTTACAATGAGATCAATCCGGAAATGTCCAGTGTGATTGATTCAACCCTGGTTGATAACTGGGGTTATTTATACAATGCCTATTATACCCTTTACCTGCTAGATGGGTTGGATCGATACCGTAAAACGATTGTAGAATCCATGCAACTTCTCTCCAAAAAATACAGAAATTATCCCTGGGAAGGTACGAGCCAGGATGGATATGCCGATGCAATTGAAAGTGCAATCAATTTGTATAACCGGGAACCCCAAAAGGAAGTGGCTGAATGGATTGACAGCGAGATCCGTGTAATGTGGCAGAAGCAGCAGCCTGATGGCATCATTGAAGGATGGCATGGAGATGGTAATTTTGCGAGAACCACCCTGATGTATTGTCTTTGGAAAACCCAGGGAGTTACCCTAAAACCATGGACCCCCGGGTTGGAAATAGGTGGATTTCAAGGTAACGACACCCTGTATCTATCATTGAGAAGCACCACGAAATGGTCCGGCCGGATAATATTTGATTTTCCAAGACATCAGAAATATTTACACCTTCCGATCGATTACCCGAGGATCAATCAATTCCCGGAATGGTATACTGTAAATGAAGGTTCGATTTACCGTGTACAGATCAATCCCGGAAATCGTTCGATGGAATATCAGGGAAGTACCCTCAGGAATGGCTTAGAGTTAAAACTGGGTGAAAAGGATAGTCTTTTTCTGAAGATAATCCGGGTATCGGGATAAAGTACAATTTCTAAAGGCTTTTAATCTTATCAACAAACCTGTGATGATAAACTTTCGCTATAAGTATCGATTATTTGTTTTCATTCAGTGCCGGAATTATTAAATTCCGTGCGTTTGATACCCTATATGAAAAAGATTATAATTTCTGTTGTTCTTACCCTTTTAATGTATTCACTGGTTACAGGGCACTCGCAGTCATCTCCAGAAAAACGAATATATAAAGAAACAGACGGTATCGCCTTGCACTTATATACTTACAGACCATCGGGAATCGCATGCGAAAAATCGCTTCCGGCAGTTGTTTTTTTCTTTGGGGGTGGCTGGGTGAATGGTACGGTAAACCAATTTAAACCGAATTGCCTTTTTCTTACAGATCAGGGTATCATTGGAATTACTGCTGAATACCGGTTAAAAAATAAACATGGGATTACTCCTCTTGAGGCCATATCCGATGCAAAATCAGCCTTCCGATGGTTGAAAAGAAAAGGCAAAGAACTGGGCAACGATCCTGAACGCATTCTGGCAGGTGGCGGATCTGCAGGCGGCCATCTGGCTGCCGCAAAGGCCAAGATTAATTGCTGTAATGATCTTCGTGATGATCTTTCGATAGATCCGACTCCCTGTGAACTGATCCTATTTAACGCTGTTCTGGACATAAATCCGATTGTGCAACGTTTTGATGGGAAAGAATCGTCAGCCAAGGCTTCGCCAATCAATTATGAAGACAAGGAGGTACCTACCACACGTATTTTTCATGATGCGGGGCATAACCTGGTCCCCTTTTCTTCCATACTTGAATTTCAAAAAACAATACATGGATATGGGAATTATTGTGAGGCAATCCTTTTTGGAGGCATGGGGCATGGATTTTTCAATAAGGGGAAGTATGATGACCGGCCCTACCACAGGACGCTGACATTGATGAGACTATTCATCGATGATTTTGGATCGGATACGATTTCTATTAAATAATACACAATGTCAAATACGATTTTAAAGGTGATCGCCGCAATTTCAGGAATAGCCCTGCTTATAATACTTGTAATTTTTTTACTATTTTACCTGGCAGGTAGAAAGGCGGAAAACTTTGTGGATGGTTTTCAACCGGATATATCCAGGTTGGAAGACGGCCGGTATCAGGGCAATTTTGCTTTTTTCGGAAATACCAAAGCCGAGATCAGTTTTGAGATCATGCAGGGTAAACTTGTTGAATATGAGATTACCAAATTAACAGGCACGCCAGGTTACGGGGCAGACTATGCGGTTAAGACCCAAATAAACGCAAGAAAGGATCTCAATTTCGATGCAGCTACAGGAGCTACCATTACTTCCAATTTTGCGAAAGCTGCAATCCGTGACGCCATTGAAAAAGGTCCCCGGAGATAACCTAAATATACTGCCTTATACACGTATAAGCTATTCATATTATTGCCGAAGCAACCCTGGTAAAAAATGCAGATCACCTTTATTTCATGGCATTATTATCGCCGATGCCGAACTCCTGTATCAATTCCATCCAGGAATTACGGATTACCTCAATTACCTTTAAGAACCTTTGTCGTCTTTCCGTGAGGGTATATTCCGCCCCGGGTGGAACATACGGATACATTTCCTAATGCATGAATCCTTCTCTTTCCAATGGTCTTAACCGGGAGATGATCATCTTATGTGTGATATGGGATATAGCGCATATCTTTCTTTAACTGACCACATCGCATTACCTGATCCTTCAATCTCCAGAGGATCGGCATTTCCCTGGTGGGCAGACCGGATCCGATGTATACATTCAGAAAAAATAAGGCCCTGCAGAATCTTTTTGTTGTGATCTATAAATCAGGCAAACCATCCACAGCCGTCTGCCATTCAACTACTTTTTTGCTTGAAACCAGGCTTTCCAATAGAGCGCTGCTGGTGAATGGAAAAACATGGACCGGCAAACGGTTATTTATTTTAATTTCGCGATGGTCATCAGGCGATTGAATCCGTATAGTAAATTATCAACTAATTCTGAAAGACCATGAAGATTGGGATCATAGGAACCGGAAACGTAGGAGGCACATTAGCTTCCAAATGGGCCAATGCCGGCCATTTAATTCATTTAGGGGTCAAGGATATCCAAAAATTCAAGGGAAAAGAACTGCTGAATAATCCGAATACAACCGTCCATTCCGTGGCGGAAGCAGTAGGCCGATCGGAAGTCTTGCTGATAGCCACTCCTGCCACGGCGGCCGTTGAAGTTGCCCATTCCCTTGGGAATACCAATGGAAAAATCATCATTGACGCAATGAATATTATCATGGGAAGGGGGCCACAAGGTTATCACAGTACATCGGAGGCGATCCTCGCCAATACCCAATCGGACAAGGTAGTGAAATGTTTCAATACAACCGGGTATAATAATATGGCAAACCCGGATTATGATGGGATAGCTATCGACGCTTTTGTTGCCGGGGATAGTACGGAGGGTAAAGCAATTGCGGCCAGGTTGGCAAAAGAAGCGGGATTTGCCGAATGTTACGATATCGGAGGGAATGATAAATTCCAGTTGATGGAGCAATTTGCCTGGTTCTGGATCAATCTGGCCATGTTTCAGGGACAGGGAAGGGAAATAGGATTTAAGCTGCTAAAACGCTGATCATTGGCCACTCGGTGCGGTCAGCCCTATTGTAAAAGCTTTTCAAAATAAGAATGTCCCGCATCCCCGTGTGGAAAATACATCCATGTACGGAATTAAGACACGAATCTTTTATTCTTGTTCCAATACATCGTCCACCCAGGTCAGGGCCGCCATCATGTTGGCAAAGCCTACTGTATTGGTAAGCAATACTATGGCATGCCGGATCTCATCCGGTGAGGCACCCACATCCAATGCTTTCCGGGTATGGCTATGTACGGCACCCTCTGATTTAATGGCGGCAGAAGCGGCTAATTTAATCAGATGTACGTATTTGTGATCGAGGGGACCCTCATGCGTGGCTTTGCCCAGGTTCTCATACGCGCTGATCAAATCAGGATACCGCTCTTTCATTTTTTGATATCTTTCGGGAGGTTTAGTTGCCATTTATTTATGATTTAATGTGTAAAAATGGATTTAAGGATCATTATTAAAATTATTAAAAAACAGGGACATTAACTATATTTTTACCCGACTCCTTTACGTCATATTTCTCTACGCCAGGCCAGCCGTCTGAAAACGTTTATGGAATAAGAAAAGAATTCGAGTATGAGCATCCTCTGGGATTATTGATGCAGGCCTCTTCTTTCTCCACGGGGTATCCGCAATGGTAGATCCCACGGGAAATGATATACGAGATACATTATTACTATTTTCTGGAGTCCCATCCTGAAATTCCAGCAGGTAAAAAAAATTTATCTCCGACATACCCTTGCAAGATCTTCGGTCTACCACCTTCTGAAGTCCATAACAGAGATCCCGGATAGTAAATAATTATTTATTTTTTAACTTATTATTGCAGGAGGATAATAACTAATTATATTTTTATAGAATTTACTGGTACAAGAATGGTAAATCGATAATTCCCCAATTAAAGCTGATATTAAATGTCGAAAGAATTCTGGGATGCCCGCTACAGTCAGACCGTATACGTCTATGGAACCCAGCCCAATGATTATTTAAAGAAATTCATTGACAGCCGGACACCCGGCAAGATATTCCTGCCCGGTGAAGGGGAAGGTCGAAATGCGGTTTATGCGGCATTAAAGGGATGGGATGTGGTAGCGGTTGACCTGAGTACAGAAGGGAAAAGAAAAGCGGAAAATCTTGCCAGGGAAAATAAAGTTTCCATCACCTATCGGGCAGGCAACCTCCTCGATTTTCCTTATCAGGAAGATGAATTTGATGCAGTCGCATTGATCTTTCTTCATCTGCCCCCGGAAATCAGGCTACTTATTCATAAACAATTCATCAGGAGTCTTAAGCCGGGTGGATTTTTACTGATAGAAGCCTTTTCCAAAGATCAACTTGGTCGCCCTACCGGTGGGCCGCCTTCCATTGAACTATTGTATGACCGGTTTCTCCTGAACAGGGATTTTCGACTGCTGAAGATTTTGGAATTATACCATACAAATGAACAACTCAATGAAGGTCCGTTTCATAGCGGGGAAGCCGCGTTGGTTCGCTTATTGGCACAAAAATAATCAATTTTGTCCGGACTCAAAATGATTCCATCCCTGTGCAATGATGGGTACGGCCTGCTCGGTTTTAGTAATGAGGTTAATGCCTTTGGCGGCTTCCTGCATATACCCTATAAAGTGTATATCCCGGTGATTCTTGATCTTTTCAAAATCATCATGTTGAATAGTGAACAACAATTCATAGTCCTCTCCCCCATTCAATACAAAAGTCATAATATCCATTTTAAATTCGATGGCTGTTTGTAATGTCGAATGGTCGTAAGGAAGTTTGTCTTCGTATAAATTGGCACCCAGACCGGATTGTTTGCAAATATGCTTGAGATCGGAAGCAAGACCATCTGAAATATCGATCATTGAATTCGGTACGATCCCTAGTTCATCCAGTTCATAAATAATATCAGTCCGTGCGTCCGGCCTGAGTTGTCTTCCCACGATATATTCATATCCTGAAAGCTGGGGTTGCATTTCAGGATTAGCAAGGAATTCCTCCTTTTCTCTTTCCAGCACTTGTAAGCCGGCGTAAGCAGCACCAAGATCTCCTGTAACACAAATGATATCATTCGCCTTGGCTGTGTTCCTTCTTACCAGCTTTTGTGGTTCCACTTCACCCAATATGGATATCGATATAACCATACCACTCGATGAAGCACAGGTATCACCACCCACCAGGTCTATTTTATAATTCGCACAAGCTTTTAATACCCCGTTATAAAAGGCATCTACGGCTTCTACTGAAAACCGGTTGGTTAATCCCAGATTAACAGTCAGTTGTTTGGGAATGCCATTCATGGCCGCAATATCCGAAACATTCGCGACAACCGATTTGTAACCAAGGTGCTGCAATGGGGTGAAGGAAAGGTCGAAGTGAATTCCTTCCAGTAACATATCCGTTGAGAATAACGTATAGGAGGTATTGGCATCCAGAACTGCGGCATCGTCATTGATCCCCAGTATGGTGGAGGGATGGATGGTTTTTACTTTCGATTTTATTCTATCAATCAAACCGAATTCGCCAATATCACTGATTTCTGTTCGAGAAGGTTTCATAATACTTTGATTGAATGGGATTATCTTTGTGCAAAGATGAAAACTTTTTTTTATCTTGCGTAGTTTATGTGGATAAGTCTGAATGATACATTGATATATGATACAGGTAACTGCAACAGCGAAAGACAAAATTCAGGAATTACTGGAAAAGGATGGACACACTTCAGGTGCTAATGTCCGCGTATCGGTGAAAGGAGGAGGATGTTCCGGGCTAATGTACGATCTTACGTTTGACGAATCGATCGAGGATCATGACCATGTATTTGAAGATAATGGAATAAAAATACTTGTCGATAAAAAAAGCCTTTTGTATTTGCTTGGAACAACCCTTGATTTTTCGGATGGATTGAACGGAAAGGGATTTCAGTTCATAAATCCCAATGCCTCCAGGACCTGTGGTTGCGGGGAAAGTTTTGCTGTCTAAGGAACGTATCCATGCCATCACGTTGATTGATGTCATGCTTAAGAATAAAGCGAAAACGTGAATAAAACCTGAATCAATAAGCCCTCACGGTCAGTCCTTCTATAAAATTCATAAAGGATTTATTTACCACCTTATTCCCCCCGGGAGTTGGATAATCTCCTGTGAAATACCAGTCACCAAGGTGGTTCGGACAGGCGCGATGCAGGTTTTCAACCGTCTGATAGACAATCTCAACCTCCGATTTTATATTTTTCGGAGTTACGATCTCCCCGATCTTCCTGGAAATTTCATCTTCCGTGAAAAGATCATACAGCTCTTTTACATAATTCAGAGGATTCGTCGTTTCAACACTTTCCTTTGCCTTTTCGTAAACCTCATCAAGTTTATCTTCAAGATCGTGTTCCTTTAATAAGGCCATCAATGCCCGGAAGGCTACAAATTCATTCATCCGGGACATATCAATTCCATAGCAGTCCGGGTACCTGATCTGAGGAGCCGATGAAACGATCACTATTTTCTTTGGTTCAATCTTATCGATCAGTGTCAGTATACTTCTCTCAAGAGTAGTGCCCCTGACGATGGAATCATCCAGTATCACGATCGAATCAACTCCTCTCCTGATTACTTCATAGGTAGTATCATACACATGGCTTACCAGATCATCCCTGTGTTCGTCATCCGTGATGAAAGTCCGTAATTTTGCATCCTTCAGAACGATTTTTTCAATTCTTGGCCGAAAACCCAATAATTCCTCCCTCGAATCGAGGAAAGGTTTGTTTTCAATGAATACATCTTTTCTTTTCGCGATCAGATAGGCATCCAGGGCATCGAGCAAGCCAAGGAAGGCCGATTCTGCCGTATTGGGAATATAGGAAAAAACCGTATTTTTCAGGTCGAATTGAATGGATTTGAGGATCTGGGGCAACAGGAGTCTTCCCAGCATTTTTCTTTCATTATATATATCCGGATCGGTTCCCCGTGAAAAATAAATCCTTTCAAAACTGCAGGAAAGTTTTTCTTTAGGTTCGATAAATTTATGCTCGTTATATTTCCCGTCTTTGTTAATGATCAAGGCATGGCCCGGCTGAATTTCTCTAATATCACTGAATTCAACATCAAATGCGGTTTTTATGGGAGGTTTTTCCGATGTTACCACGATAACCTCATCATCGGCATAATAATAGGCGGGCCGGATACCGTTGGGATCACGAGCCACGAACGCCCCTCCATATCCGGTCAACCCTGCCATGGCATATCCGCCATCAAAATCCTTACAAGACCTTTCAAGCACCCTGGCCAGGTCAATTTCCGTTTCAATCAATTCGGTGATCTCCTGATTGCTGAAATTATCCCTGTATTTATCAAATATTAACTGATTTTCCAGGTCAAGAAAGTGACCTATCTTTTCCATCACCGTGACGGTATCCACTTTATCCTTTGGATGTTGACCTATATTAATCAGCTTATCAAACAATTCTTCTACATTGGTCATGTTAAAATTACCCGCAATAACCAGGTTACGGCTTCTCCAGTTATTTTGCCGCAGGAAAGGATGAACCTTTTCGATGGAATTATCACCATGGGTTCCGTACCTGAGGTGTCCAAGCCAAAGTTCACCGGTAAATGCAATATTTTCTTTTAACCATTGACCGTTATAAAATTTCTGAGGATATTCCTTCTGCACTTTTCGATATTTTTTCGAAATTTTTTTAAAAATATCGGAAATCGGCTGAGAATCGACAGAGCGGTAGCGACTGATGTAGCGATACCCTGGTTTAATATCAATTTTAATATTGGCCACTCCCGCCCCATCCTGTCCCCTGTTATGCTGCTTTTCCATCAGCAGGTACAATTTGTTCATGGCATAAGCCGGGGTACCGTATTTTTCGATATAAAAATTGAGCGGTTTTCTCAACCGGATCAGGGCTATACCACATTCATGTTTAATGAAATCACTCATCGATCTTTTCTATTGTGCAAATTTAACCCGAAAATTCATAAGTAAATCCGGAAACGGTTTTGCTTTGTTGAAATTAAGTACTCATGGGTACAATCCGGCAAATTCATCAATAATTTTAATGTTTATCCGCGATTAAATCTAATTAAATATTCGACAAAACAAAACATACAGCTTCTGACTGCCTGGGAGTAGTTTAATTTCAGGTTGACCAATTACCCAACCGACCAATCCTGCATCAGCCATAACAATTCATTCTTTCAACTGATCAACAGGGCTAATCATTGTCCTTTCAGACCTTAAAACGATTGTGGGAGGCAGAGGTTGTGGTGAAGATCGGAATCAGTGGGATTGGTATTCTGCCTAAAGCCGTAAAACCAAGCCCGACCACTTAAAGAAAAGGTGAAAATAAATGATTAAGAAACAAAAATCTGAATCATGCAGAACAAATCTGCAGGTATTCATCTGAATCGGTTATTTTAATGAAATTCCGTTTAACCCATTGAACTGTTCTGTATAGACCTTCATCGAGGCTTACTTTGGGTTCCAGGAGCATGTTATCAGCATCCGCACGAGTAATCCGCTCCAAGGGCCTGTCTGCATGAAATCCGAATAGGGGTTTGACAGGAAACCCCATGATCTGGATCACCTTGTTCACAATGTCTTTAACGGTAACCTGGATCCCGGTGCCGATGTGAAAAGGAATGTCAATGTTCAGGTTGCTCACAACTCCATGGATCAGGGCATCTATGACATCATCAATATATATCCAGTCCACCGGACGACTCCCATTTGTACGTCTGGGTGCTTCATTTTTCAAGAATGACAGGATCACATAGGGAATCAATTTTTTATAATTCCGCTGATTTGGTCCATATACCATAAAGATCCGTGGATTAATAACAGGGATATGATAGAGATTACAGAACATTTTCGCATAATTCCTGGCTGACCATTTTGCAACGGCATAAGGTGATCCTGCGAAAGATGAATCATTTTCCGGTTCTTCCTGCGATCCGGCGAGGTTAATTTTTTTGCATTCGGCATGTGTAGCCAACGTAAGAATAGTAACCGTTGATGTCAGCAGGCTGTGGTATGCTATCGGAACAGACATCACATCTCTCGGTCCATTAGCATATCCTGAAAGATGAAAAACATTATCAGTCCTGACGGAACTGATTATCTTTTTTATCAAATGAAAAGTCTTCAAGATTGGCCGGTCCACCTGTGAAAGCCTTCCGGTAAAATCCTGAACAAAGACCGTGCTATACCGTGCACTCGGCATCCATATTCAGCAACCGGTTACAAGGATGAGAACCGATGACTCCGGGCGCACCGGCAACTATTACACTTTTACCCTGAAAATCGAATTGTTTCCTGACCTTTTCTTTGTCGTGAAATTTTTCATTTTCAAGGATATCGATCTTCAGGTTATCTGGTTGATTGCACATGATTCAATATTTTTTTGGTAGTGCCGAATAAAAAATTAGCGTTCGGATGCACCCTCTAGTCAGACTGCCTGTTTCCCACCATTGATGGTTCAAATAAACTTACCAAAATTTAAAATATTCAAATACCTTCAATAATAGATTTACTTTTATATTTTTTTACATTCAATGCGCCCTAACTAACATTATTTTACAGAAAATTGTTTAATCCGAATTTATACATCGGTAATTTCGCCTCCGGCCGATGATTTTGTAAGAAGTAAGGTAAATGACATTCATTAATTGAAAGATCTCATCTGCCGTTGATTTTTATGGGCCTTACACATATCCAAGTATCCTGTAAACCGTTGGAGGCAGAAAAACAAACTGGCTGAAGGACTTTCAACTCGGTTCAAAAATTTCAGCCTATACAAGTATGAAGTAAACAAGCTACAGTGCTGCTTTAATGCTGCCCAGCTATATTTGTTTATCAGGATATGATACCAGGGCCGATACTATTATCTCAAACCTGAATGCCCTTTGACCGGCTTTCCCCATCCCTCACTTCGAGGAGATCATGTTGAAGGAGTAAATCTGCCGCCTTTTTCAGTGATTCGTAACTTTCTCCCGATCTCTCGGCTATATCCAGCAATGAATGAAATCCGTCCGCCAAATTGAGAACCCAAAGCAGGGCCATTTGGTCAACCGTAGCATTGCTACCGCCAATATGCCTGTAAAGCCCGCGTTTACCCAATTGAGGTTCACAGTAGGGTTGGGTATTGAAATAGGTCCTGTTGCTCTCAAGGAGATCGACGATATTCAGAATTTTATGATAGGAATCCATCAGCGATTCCGCCCTTATGAAATCCAGGTTATCGGCTGATGTATGATATTCGGGAAACTGGTTATGCGGCGTTCTCATGATACAGCCGACAGGCAAGTTAATACCCGGTGAATTATACTGCCGCTCATCGTATCCGTAAGGGAAAAAATCGATCAGGCCATAGGGTTGACCTGAATCACGGAGGATAGCTTCCACTGCCCTGTCGATCTCGGCATTTCCCAGGCGGGTTTTTTTAAAATTGATTTTCCCGGGATCACCGAGATTTACGGCAATCAATCCGTGTTTAACGTTCTTCAACTTATCCTGGTTCGAAGCCAGCCACACAATCGAACCGATGGTCCCGGGAACAAACAGAAACCTGTACGAATAATGTAATTTCAGGGTCATTAAATGCCGGGCCAGGTAGGTCATCACGGCTATTCCCGACAGGTTATCGTTGGCAAGGGAAGGGTGGCATACATGACAGGAAAAAAGTACTTCATCCTTAATTGAACCGGGTATATACAATTCCCCGTATGTAAGATGACCCTCAGCCAGCGTGGAGTCAATCTTAACCTCGTATTCTTCATCCTTCATTGATTTGACCCTGGAATCCTGAACACAGAATCCCCACGTTTCCTTGTAATAGGAAGTCCGGTAAGGAATCCAATCAGGGTATTCGGGCAAAGTATGCAGATGGTTTTTCAGTTCGCTGAATGGGATGATTTTATCCACAGGAATACTGTAATTTACCACGTGCAGGTTGGAATCCTTAAAATCGACGATTTTATTACCCTTCAAATCCTTTATGTAAGCATCCCGGATGTTCCACTCCCTCGGGACTTCCCAGTCGAATACCTTTGTTCCGGTTGGGATTTCGACGATTTCAAGGGGAATGATGTTTTTCATGATGCGCAACGTTTCCCTGACACCATCTCCCGTTATACTTCTGCAAATCGGATATAATGTTGTGATCAAATCCCGGATGCCCGACTCAAGTGGAACCTTCTCTGTCTTCATCTTAAAATTAATGTTTCTTATATGTAATTACCTGCACTAAATGTAACCAAAGATATGATAAAATGCTTGACTATTTTGGTTAATAGCATAATTAAGGCTCACTATTCTCCTGCGGAAAGGACATCTGCATTTCTTTTACAATCGGGGTTTCACAGGTATTTCCGTATGGATAACAGATTCTTCAAGATAAATTTCTAATAAAATATCCTGGAGTGGAAGATCATGCTCTTCCGCCCATGACCTTATTTGCCGGGCGATTTTAACCGGTCTGGATATAACCAGCACGTGTGATTCCAGTGTGGCCCTGACGACCCCATTCATTATGATCTTTCGGGTTTCCATATCAGGTGGCAACAAAACCTTTCCTTCAAATCTGATCCCGATGAAAGCCCTGGCCATTCCTTTTTCCTCCTCCGGTTCATTGTACCAGACAATGGCTAAATCTCCCTTTATTGAATCCGTTCTAACCAATTCCGCCATCCTGTAAAAAAGTTCCTCCCATTCAGCATCCGTTATGCTTCCTTCATAATGAACACCACCAATCCGGTATTCCTGCTTATTGAAGTAGCCGATCCGGGGTTTAGTGAAACCGCCCAGATAACGGTAAAGAATAAGTAGTCCGGTTAGCAGCAGGGCAATAGAAAGGAATAAATAACTTCGTCGAAACATAAGATTCTCTTAAACCAGTTCTTTATACTGGATCTTGTATAGCTGCGAATAATAGCCTCCTTTATTTAATAATTCCTCATGTTTTCCTATTTCCTTGATCTCCCCTTTTTCAAATACCAGAATCCTATCTGCTTTCTGGATGGTTGAGAGTCTGTGTGCTATTACAATGGATGTGCGGCCTTTCAAAACCGTTTCAATCGCCTGCTGGATCAGTTCTTCTGTTTCAGTATCCACAGAAGAGGTTGCCTCATCAAGCACGATCACCTTCGGATTATAAACCATTGCCCTGATAAATGAGATCAGTTGCCGCTGTCCGACGGACAGGGTACTTCCTCTTTCCATAACGTTATAGTTTAATTTACCGGGAAGCCGTTCAATAAAGTAATCAGCCCCGATAAGCCGGGCGGCTTCCATAATTTGTTGGTCATTGATCGCCGGATTACCCAGGGTGATATTTTCCCGGATGGAACCCGAGAACAGAAACACATCCTGAAGAACTACGCCAATATTTTTTCTTAATCCTGAAAGGGTATATTCCCGGATATCCATATCATCAATCCGGATGGTACCCCGGTTGATCTCATAAAACCTGGACAGCAGGTTAATTACAGAGGTCTTTCCAGCCCCCGTCGCACCCACCAGCGCAACCGTTTCACCCGATCCAGCCTGAAAGGAAATATTTTTAAGAACATAATTGTCTTCCTCATAAGCAAACCATACCCTTTCAAATTCAACCTTCCCCTTAAGATGTAAAGGCTCAAGATTTCCTTCATCGGAAATATGCTCCTTACTGTCCAGCAATTTAAGTATCCGCGATGTACTTACAACTCCCATCTGTAAGGTATTGAACCGGTCGGCAATCATCCGGATGGGTCTGAAAAACATCTGAATGTACATGATAAAGGCAATCAAAATCCCAATGGAAGTAAATTCCTGAATTACTCCTTTGGCGCCATACCAAACCAGCAGGCCGATTCCAATCGCCTGGATGACCTCAGCTACCGGATAATAAATGGAATAATATAATACGGATTTCAAATTTGCCTTTCTGTGTTCGTTATTAATGAGCTGGAATTTACGGAATTCTCTATCCTCACTATTGAAGATCTGGATGATATTCATTCCGGTGATATGTTCCTGGACAAATGAATTCAGGTTGGCTACGGCATTACGAACTTCGTTAAACGCCGATTTGATCTTCTCTTTAAAAACATAGGTACTTATGATCAACAAAGGCAATGTAGATAAACTGATCAGAGTCATACGCCAGTCGGTATAAAACATTATGCCCAGAATGACAAATAGCTGCAGTAAATCTCCAATCATGGCAGCAACTCCCTGGCTGAAAACATCACTCAGGGTTTCCACATCGGATATATTTCGGGTCACCAGACGCCCGATCGGATTCCTGTCGAAAAATTGCAGTCGAAGGCGAAGAATGTGCTTGTAAAGACGGATCCGGATATCACGGATGATATGTTGGCCCAGCCAGTCGGAATAAAAAGTATGAGCATACTGGGCCAGGGATTGGATTAACAACAACCCGGATAAAATTCCGATCATCATCAGTAATCCCTGATAATCCCCGATGGTCACGTAATCATCGATGGCAATGGAGACCAGATAAGGACGTAATGGACCCAGTACCGCTACCATGAAGGTCAGTATCACCAGGAATACAAAGATCCTTTTATATGGTTTAGCGTATTCAAAAAGCCTTTTAAGAATACTGAAATCGATTACATTGCCTGAAATTTTTTCTTTAGCCAACGATCTTCTTGGTTATGGTTCTATATATGTGATCCGGATAGCGTACGGATTTCAGGTATAATCCAAAAGCCGGAACCGCCCTTCCTGCTGCCCGGCGATCCTTCTTCAGAATGATTTTCCTGAATCCGGCAAGAGAGGTTTTCCCTATACCAATATCCAGCATGGTTCCCACCAGCGTGCGAACCATTCCGCGAAGGAACCGGTCCGCACAAACTGAAAAGATAATCATTTCATCCTCTTTTTCCCAGTGTGAATCGGTAACCCGGCAAATAAAATGGTTAACCTCGGTCTTTACTCTACTAAAACTCTGAAAATCCCTGGTTGTTTTTATAATTTCCGCCGCCTGGTTCATTTTCTCAAGATCCACGCTTTTGCGGTAATAGTAGGCCCTGTTTACTAAAAACGGATTTTTAACAGTCGTAATTTTATATTGATAACATCGCTGGATGGCATCAAACCGTGCATGCACTTCGGGCCCTACCTCCCAGATTTTATTTACAGCAATATCCTTGGGAAGATAACTGTTAAGTTTTTTTATAATTTTATCCGGCTTAACGTAACGATTTAAATCAAAATGAGCGATCTGTTGCAAGGCATGGACTTGTGTATCGGTTCGACCACTGCCTGTTGTTTCGATCTTTTCTTCAAGAATCAAACTCAAGGCCTCATTTAAAATCTGTTGAACCGACAGTGCATTTTTTTGAATTTGCCAGCCATGGTAGGCAGTACCTTCGTACATCAGTTCAATTAAATACCGCAAAATTTTTATCAAGTAAGTGTCAAAGATAATGCTAATTCAAAAATTTCGTAAAAATCTGATTCATGCAAAAAACAAGTTCGTCTTTATTTCCCTTTCGAATGCCCCCATTCAGAGGGAAATTTCAATGAGGAAAATGAGATTTAATAATCCCAAAACCAGCTAAGCAACTTATGGAAGCATTAATTTTTCGAGGCAATATATAATTAATTCACCCATCAGGATATCATCAAAAATTACTTCCAGTGGATCGGAAAGGAGCACAAAATTGGCAGTGAGCGAAAAAAACCGGGAAGGAAATGCCATTTTCAGATAAGGCGATCAATGCCCGTTGAAGTTCGGCATTCAGGATGGACACTATAATACGGGCCCAAACAGTATAATTTCTGATGTGTTAACTACTATTCGATGATAAAAGGTAAAAAATAATCCGGCAGGGATTAGGTTCATTCCTCATCTGCCACCGGTAAAAATTTTTCGAAAACTAAAATTATTTTATTATCCTGATTAGTTTTGTCGAAACTTCCATACACATGATTCAACGTATTCAGACCGTTTTTTTATTTCTGGTAGGGATCAGTATGATATTATTTCTTGCTCTTCCTACATGGATATTAAATCATCCTGATACCGGCGAAATGTATAAGCTGTACTCAATTTTCATGATTCACAGGCCTGTGGGCACTGATTTTCATGAATTTATTTACTATCCCTATTCCATCAGCGGTGGCCTGGCGCTGATCAGCATCGTGATCGCTTTTACTGAAATTTTCAAATATAAAAACCGCTTAACCCAGATCAAGCTGGGAATGATTAATTCCCTCCTTATGGTAGCCTCTTTGTTACTGCTGGTCATTCTTTCCTATCTGGATCAACAGAAACTGATGCCGGCCATACAGGGAGTTTATAAACCTGGATTGTTCATGCCTGCAGCCGCTCTTATCTTTAATTCACTCGCCAACCGATTTATCCGAAAAGATGAAAAGCTTGTCCGTTCTGTTGATCGTATCCGGTAATTTTTCGGCATACGTCCTGCTTTTAATTAAAAAATAATTATTTTGGGAAAGTCGAAATCTGGACCATGGTTTTAAATTACATCTGGATCGCATTTTTTCTGATCGCCTTTCTGATTGCGTTGATCCGATTGATAGCCTTTGGGGACACGGAAATTTTTCCTGCCCTGATGAATGATACCTTCGACACGGCCAAGCTTGCCTTCGAGCTCTCACTTGGGCTTACCGGGATACTTGCACTCTGGTTGGGAATCATGAAAATTGGAGAAAAGGGCGGGATCGTATCGGTCTTCAACAAGATGGTTGGTCCCTTTCTCAGAAAATTATTCCCGGAAATACCTAAAAATCATCCTTCTATCGGCCCGTTGATCATGAACATTTCAGCCAACATGCTTGGATTGGATAATGCGGCCACTCCATTGGGACTAAAGGCCATGGAAGGAATGCAGGAATTAAATCCAGATAAAGACAGGGCATCCAATGCCCAGATTATGTTCCTTGTACTCAATACTTCAAGCCTTACCATCCTGCCTATTACGATCATGCTGTATCGCAGCCAGCTCGGCGCACAGGACCCTTCAGATGTCTTCATCCCCATCCTGATCGCCACCTTCTTTTCAACCCTCGCCGGACTTATTTCAGTTTCTATCTTTCAGAAGATCAATTTATTTGACAAGACTATCCTGGTATACCTGGGCGGAATGACCCTCTTAATTGCAGGGATCATCGCTTATTTCTCCACCCTGGAAAAAGACGTATTAAATGCCGTATCATCCACTGCCGGTAATTTTCTTTTGTTCACGATTATCATCATTTTTATGCTCATGGCCATCCGGAAAAAGGTAAATGTATATGAAGCTTTCATCGAAGGTGCGAAAGAAGGCTTCTCAGTGGCAATCAGGATCATTCCCTACCTGGTGGCCATGCTCGTCGGCATCGGATTATTCAGAACATCAGGAGCCATGGATTACCTCGTAGAAGGCCTTGCTGACCTGATTGGATGGTTCGGGGTAGATACGGACTTTATTCCGGCCATGCCAACCGCGTTGATGAAACCATTGAGTGGTTCGGGTGCCCGGGGCATGATGATCGATGCCATGAATACCTACGGACCTGATTCATTTGTTGGAAAACTGGCTTCGGTTATGCAGGGATCGACTGAAACTACTTTTTACGTGCTGGCCGTTTACTTTGGAGCGGTAAATATCCGGAACACTCGTTATGCCGTATCCTGTGGATTAATTGCCGATCTGGTGGGAATCATTGCGGCAATCGTCATTAGCTACCTGTTTTTTCACTAAGGATCTTGACAGTGGGTTGGTTACTCTTCTAAAACGATCGAATCCTGTTTGGCATTCAGTTGTTTTAGGGCATCTGTAATATCCGCAACAAAAGACGGAGGACCACAAACATAAAAATGCTGCGAAAAGTCTGAAATTGTATCTTTCAGAAAGCTTTTATCGATACGCCGGTGATCGTAATCCGGTTGATCTTCCTCCGTTAACGTATTAATAAACTGCTTCCCCAACATCCGTTCAAACTCCTCCCTGAGAATGATATCGCGGGAAGTTCTGTTGGAAAAGATCAATTTGTTCCCGGTGACCTGACCTTTACGTTCCTGCGCCCTTAGTATAGCGATAAAAGGGGTAAAAGTAAAAGGCCGCCTTTCTTCTTTCCAGCCTTCCAGATTAATAGCCACTTCTGTGGCCTGGCCGGGATTAAAAGTATAATCCTCCGGCCTCTCTACCACAAACCGTCTCACTTTATGAGTAATCTTTTCGATGTTTATAATTTTAACTATATATTCTCCCATCTTAATAAGATAACCATTTTTCCGATATATAAGGAAATTATATACGTAATAGAACTAATTGAACTTGCCTTTCAATGCATCCAGTTTGCTTTCCATATCTCCCTTTTCTGCAACTTTCTCATCAGGCTTCCGGGATCGGTTTATTTTTTCCCCGGGGTTTTGTTTTTCCGATTTCATCGATAAAGAGATCCTGTTCCGGTCGATATCCACTTCAGTTACCTTCACCACTACCCGCTGGTTAATTTTTACAACTTCCGACGGATCGGAGATGAAACGATCCGACAGCTGACTGATGTGGACCAGCCCATCCTGATGAACCCCCACATCCACAAAAGCTCCGAACCGGGTGATATTCGTGATAATTCCCGGAAGTGTCATTCCGGTTTTGAGATCATGGATGTCCCGGATACCTTCCGAAAATTCGAATGTTTCAAAAGAGGCCCGTGGATCCCGCCCCGGCTTGTTCATCTCGTTCAATATATCTTCCAGGGTAGGAAGACCTACCTCTTCACTCACGTATTCGGATATCTTAATTTTATTCCTTTTTTCCTTACTGGTCAACAGGTCTTTAACCGTACATCCGAGGTCAAGGGCCATTTTATTGACAATCTCATATCTTTCCGGATGAACCGCCGATCCGTCGAGCGGGTTTATCCCATCCCGGATCCTTAAGAATCCGGCGGACTGTTCAAATGCTTTATCTCCCATCCTTGGTATTTTTTTCAAGGCTTCCCGCGTCTTAAAAGGACCATTTTCATTCCTGTAACGAACAATATTCTCAGCGAGCTGTGGACCCAGTCCGGAGATGTAGGCAAGAATCTCCTTGCTTGCCGTGTTTAGTTCCACTCCGACGGCATTTACACAGCTTACTACCACATCATCGAGTGATTTTTTTAAAGCATTTTGATCTA
>Ga0209536_100003140_pt1 | contig 26698 bp, 25 predicted proteins | sample DeeMarSeWOR28_12_FD_187461 | JGI IMG/M metagenome (GOLD analysis project Ga0209536, IMG submission 187461) | Marine sediment microbial communities from White Oak River estuary, North Carolina - WOR-2-8_12 (SPAdes) (version 2) | ecosystem: Environmental > Aquatic > Marine > Intertidal zone >...
CCCCTGCAAGGACGGCTATATGATGATCGGTGGTCAGACCGACCGGCTATGGTATCGCATCGGTCAGTGTATTGAGCGGGACGAGGTTCAATTCGGCCGACTGATCCACGAAGATCCTTTCCTTAAGGAAATGGGTGCACGCAACGCGCTCCAGGCCTTGATCAAAACCTACACTGTGACCACCCGGTGGCTGCGGGATATGAACCGGGTTGAAGCTGAAACAAAGCTGCTGGAATATGAGATTGCGGCCGGGCCGGTTCTGTTTATCGACGAGGTCAGTGAATTCCCGCATTTTGTTTACCGTCCCTGGGTGTACACCATTGACAGCGATCAGTACGGGACCGTACTCTATGCGACGTCCCCCAACTCCTACCAGTACAGAACGCCGCACCGGGTCAAGTGGATCGGAAGACCTTTGGGAAAAGACAACTTTCTTAAGTATCTGCAGTGGCTCGGTCTGGGCCAAAATCAAGTCAGAGAACTCAAAAGCAAGGGGGTGATATAATGGCAAAAGATTTGAGAGAAACAAGAATAGAGGATCTGCCAGGCCCCAAGAGCAAGGAAGAGCTCGAAGAAATGAAGATGCCTTATGAAGAGTACTGCCGGACAGCCTTTGATCCGGGTAAAGAACATGAAAAACCCGAGCCTCTGAAAGGCATCCGCTGGCTGAGCACCACCATGTATATCTTCACGCCCCATTCCGTCTCTAACCTGGCTGAACTGGGGGCCGAGGTCATCAAGGTAGAAATGCCGAGGATGGGGGATCCCATGCGGCACTGTGCGCCGTTCAACGAGACCTATCTCTATCCGTTGCACGACAGCAGGCCCATGACCGGTACCGGCCTGGGCTATCTGGGCGCCAACCCCGGCGAGTTCCACATCTCCATGGATTATCACCTGGATGAGATGAAAGAGGCCTTTTACCGGCTGGTGAAGATGTCCGATGGACTCACCGAGTGCTACCGCCCCGGAACCTTTGACAAATGGAAACAGAGCTACCTGTACCTTATGGAACTGAATCCCAGGTTCATTTACGTGTGGGGCGGCGGTTTTGGTTACGGGCCCAAGGTCTTCGGCGGATCCTACGACATTTTGGGACAGGCTCATGCCGGGCTTGCCTCTATTACCGGTATGCATGATTTTATGGGCGGACACTGCGCCAAACACTCCAACTGGTGCATTGACTGGTATTCCGGAACTCAGATCACCTTCGGAATCCTGGCGGCCATCCACTGGCGCGAAACCACCGGGCTGGGCACCATGATCGAGTTTTCCCAGGTGCAGGCGGCCACCCGATGTCTGGGGTATACCACGCCGATGTACGGCCGGTTCGGCATTGTACGTCAGCGCTGGGGCAACTGGGATACCCAGCTCTGTGCGCATGGCATCATTCTGTGCGGGAAGTCCGACTATCCGGATGTTCCCAATCCCCAGGACAAGCATGATGCCCGCTATGTCATGGTTTCGGCTTTCCAGGATGAGGATTTTAAAGAGCTGTGCGCCATTACCGGAATGAAAGATATTTACGGCAAATACAAGGCCCATAAGGACAGGGTCGAGGCCGAGCCCCAGGTGGAAATCTACGCTGCCCTGGAAAAATGGGCTGAAGACAAGTCCCGTTCCGAAGTGGTAAAAATCTTGCAGGATGCCGGTCTGCTGGCCGAACCGGTGATGAACGACCGGGAGGTCTATGAGTGCGAGCACTACAGGCAGAGGGGTACGATCCGGTGGCTGGATGATCCCATATTCGGTGATATACTCACCCAGAGCGGTTATTCCTCGGGACTCCTGACCAAGTCGCCCAGGAGACAGAACTGGATCTGGCGGCCGGTGGGTGCCGATAATATAAAAATCTACCATGAGTTGCTTGGTTATCCGACCGCCACCGTTAAGGAGTGGTACGATAAGAGCTGGATATAAAAGAGGAGGGCGCCGTGTGTGATATTATCTGGTGTAAGAAAGAAATCAAAGGAAAAAAGTGTAACACCGTTAACTACCTTGATCCTTACTGTTTCTGGAACTGGGAAGGTAAGGTAAACTGCGCTGAGTGCAAAACGGTGTATTACATTCACATGATTCAGGGCTTCATGTACAGGGGTCCTGAGGAGGTTGATGAAAAACCGGATACCAGCCCGCTTTATGCGGACAAACCTCTGGAAGGTTATAGAAATTATTTGCCGGGCATTGAGGGCCGGACAAGACCATATGAATGCCTGCCCAGGGACATTTATCTGGGTACGGCCGACATGGTCAAGTTCAGCGCCAGGGGCCGGCCGGTCAGAGGTTGGCGTCCGCAGCCGCCGTCCGCCGGCATTGCCGGAAGTTTTGGCTTTGAATGGGATATTCAGAAACTGTCTCCTGAAGTATGGGAGGAGTATCAGCAGAAAATGGCAAAAGGTGAAGTGGGCGAATGGTAAAAAAAGAAAGGAGTGTTTCATGGCACAGTTAACACCTGAAGAGTTTCTGGACACTGTTCTGGTGCCGGAAAAACAAAGTGATCATATATGCTGGCAGTGCAGGAATTTGAAGCCCGTTCTCAAGGGCTCCAAGTTCCCGCCCGCAGATATCATCGGCTGGTGTATGAAAATCTACTGGCCCGACTATTGGTGCATCGCGGATTTCAATGTGGTCAAAAAGTGTTTTGCCTTTACGGAGAAGAAAAAACGAGGCTAAAAATCTGAGTGATCCGTTGAAGGAAGTGAAGACTGGAAAAACCGTATACTAATCCGAAGTATAAGCTCGTAAAGCGCTCAGAGGCAGATTGGCGATAATAAGTGTTCACATAGCCAACATATAACCGATAGAGTGCGTATATGCTTCGGTTAAAAAAAGGAGGGATAGCATGCCTGAGAAATGTCGTGTGGGTGTCTGCGGATACGACCCCATGCTCGTGAAAGGATACTTGGCGGCGAATATCAGAGCCTTGTGGTGGCATATATCCGACGAGCTGTACGAAGAATTTAATATGAAGCCGGGTATGAAGGTTTCCGGCACTCTGTTAAAGGTCTATAACGGTAAAGATGGGAAAGAGTCCGCAGCTCCTAATGAACCCTTTGAATGGGAAACATCCAAGGAGTCGGGCCTCGTCGTGGTGTTGCCGTCTGCTGTCATCGCCAAATACAAGCTCACCGAGTGTCACTTTATAGAGATGCTCATCGATAAGATTGACGGCAAAGACGTCTACCCCGGTGAAGAGAAAATGAGCGAAAAATTCTGGCCCGAGGAGATGATGAAACTGGACTTTGTTCTTGAATATATCGAATAGCCCGTCTCTGTTGAGGGCCATTAAAGGGCGAGGGGCTGCGGAAGTATATTTTTAACACCCCCTTCCTAAGAAGTGTGTTGAGGAGTGTGTGTTCACCGTCTCGGCGATGAACTCCAAAGAGTGAATCGGCATATATTCCGCGCCCTTCCCCTAAAAATATTAATTTCATGCAAAATAAACTGCCGGGGGGGCGACCCGCCTCTACTGCTTACCTCCAAAACGGCGTAGCGGGAGGTTACATCTCCCCATCGATCCACGCCGATAGCCAGGGAATTTTTTTAGAATCACCTTCCGGGTTGAGCCGTTCATCCTGTCGACGTCGATATGGCAGGGAAAAAATGATACTATCTATTGAACAAACCCGGTAAAATGTGAAAAATTGAAAGACATTGAATGGTTACACAAAAAAAATTCCGATCCTCCTTCTGATCGCAAATGATAAAGTCCGAAGTTATGTGTCGGGACTATGCAAGAGAAACAACTTTGACCCTCTGATAGGTGCTGACCTGGAAGAACTCATAGAAAGATTTAAAACAAGGCATAGTGGCGTCGTTATTATGGATTTCGAAGTTGTCAAGTCCTATGGGGCGAGGATCTATTCAAGAATTAATGTGGCTTGCCCCGGCTGTAATGCCATCCTGCTGTGTGACCAAGATCACCGTGACCTGATCAAAGAGGCTGTGGAACATGGAGTTTACGCTTGCATTCTTTCACCTTACGAGGAATGGGAAGTGTTGACCATGATAAGAAACATCATCGCTAAAAACAAATTAAAGGAGCAAAAAAACCTCATAAAGACCGAAAACAATGATATGTAAAGAAATTTTTTAATTAAGGATAGAGGGTTTTCCTTTCGGGAATGCTTCACGGTGGGGAGCAAGCCGATCAAGGATTTAGAAGAAAAACCCACCGACCCCACAGAATAATTACAGGGAGATATTGAAACGTTTGATCTGGTTCCAGACGCTGGTTCTGGAAAGCCCCAGGATGCGGGCTGCCTGGGACCGATTGCCGCCTGATTTTTGGAGGGCGTCCAAAAGCCGCTCTTTTTTGATATCATTCAGGCTAAGGCTCGGTTGTTCTTTGGGCTGCGGCAACGTTTCCGGTTGCATTATATTCGGTGGAAGATGCTCGGGGGCAATCATCGATCCCGGACAGGAAACAAAGGCATATTCAAAAGCACTTTTAAGTTCCCTGACATTTCCCGGCCAGGGATACTTCATCAGAAATTCAAGAGCCTCATTGGAAATACCCTGGATGGTTTTACCGCTCTTCAATTTAATTCTCCTGAAAAATGCTTCGGCCAGCAAAGGAATGTCTCCCATCCTCTCTCTCAGAGGGGGTATCCAAATCGGAATGACGTTAATGCGATAAAAGAAATCCCCTCTGAAAGCGCCTTGATCGACAAGTTGCCGTAAGTTGCGGTTGGTGGCGGATAAAATACGCACGTCAATATGAACCGAGCGATTGTCGCCAACCCGTTCAATCACATTTTCTTCCAGGACCCGCAGCAGTTTAACCTGCGTGGACAGCGGCAAGTCACCGATTTCATCTAGAAAAATATCCCCGCCCTTAGCGGCTTCAAATCTGCCCTTTCGGTTTCGGTGGGCGCCGGTAAAAGCGCCTTTGACGTGGCCGAACAGTTCGCTTTCCAGCAGTGATTCATTGAGGGCCGCGCAATTCACCTTTACATACGGTCTGTTTTTACGTCTGCTGCTCTCGTGAATCGCTTGAGCCACCAAATCTTTTCCGGTTCCACTCTCGCCATAGATAATCACCGGTGCATCCGAATCGCTGGCATTGACAATCTGATCAAACACCCGCTGCATCGGCTCGGTTGCGCCCAGCAGGCCGTGAAACCGGTCCTCGGATTGCAGTTCCCGGCGGAAGGATTCTATTTGGGTTTCCTTTTCCACCAAGTCCGTTATATCTGTGATGGTTTCAACGGCACCGGTGACATTGCCGTCGCTGTCTTTGAGAACAGATGCATTTTTCATAATGTATACATACCCGCCGCCGTTGCGCATCAGCAGGCACTTCTGCATTTTCAGCCGACCTTTTTTGAACATCAAACAAAAATGGCCGTCTTCACTTTCGCGAATCACTTTACAGGCGCTGCAAATCAGCGTAGAACATGGCTTTCCCAAGATCTCTTCCCGGGAGTATCCGGTAATGGTTTCAAAGGCCTTGTTTACCGATACGATGATTCCTTCCGTGTCAACAATCATCACACCGTCTTGAATTGTGTCCACTACCGTTTTCCAGTATGTGTTTAACTCCTGTTCAAACATAAACGCCTCATTTGTTAATTTTGTTAACAATCAACTTCCCATCTGTTAATTTTGTTAACAGTTGAATCGTTCAACTTTTTAACACATTTACCATTCAGGCACAACCGAAATTGCGATAATATCATATCAGACGTCGATGTTTTAAACTGAAACCATTTAATCCGAAATTTATTCAAATGGTTATAAAAAATTACAAATTTCTGTCACCATCCAATTAAGTATTGGCACCGGAGTTGCAGAATATCATGATAAATTGATAACCGGTTTCAAAATATTCCATTTTTGTTCGATATCTTGGACTCAATCGTTATGCATCATTTGGACCTTCGCGGCCTAATCAGCCCGTTTAATCTCCTTAAAGCAAGTAAAGCCTTCAAGGAATTGAAAGCGGGCGAAACCATAGAAATCATAGGAAGCAGCCCAGAAACTTTAACCGACCTTTTAAAGGTACTGCCGGGTGCTTCCTGTGAAATTATATCAAGGGAAACTATTGAAGATGAGCATGCAGGATTTCGAATTCTGCTGAAAAAGAAATTAGATACACAATATCAAAAACAAACAAGGTAACATAAGGAGGGCCCATGCCTTTGCTAACAGCCAAAATCGATGGGAAAAAGTTTATGTGGGACAATTTCATGTATTCTTCCGAGGCTGAAGCCAAAGAAAAAATAGCAGCGTATGAAAAAGATGGTTTTGAAGCTGCGTGTTTGACTGAAGCAGAAGGATATCTGGTTTACACTCGTAAGGTTATCACAGAAATCACATTAGAATAGGAGGAAGAAACCATGAATGGATCCGTACTTGTCGTAGGCGCCGGACCGGCCGGAATGCGTGCGAGTTCAGAACTTGTCGACCAGGGTTTTAAGGTGTTTCTGGTGGAGGAAAAACCGACCATCGGCGGCAAGATGGCACAGATCGATAAAATGTTTCCTTCCAACGAGTGCTCTTCTTGCACCATTATGCCCAAAATGCTGGAGATTGCCAATGACCCCAACATAAATATTATTGCGTTTAGCGAGGTTCAAAGTATTACAGGCAAGCCGGGCGATTTTAAAGTAAAAGTGCTCAAAAAACCGCGATATGTCGATCCAATGAGATGCAATGCCTGCACTGATTGTTTTCCGGTATGCCCAGCGGGCGGTGTTCCCATGGCGTATAATCTTGGCCGGGGGGCCTCCAAGGCGATTTCCTTTTATTCACCCTTTCCACCTCGAAAGGCGTTGATTCATCCAGAAAAGTGCAATTATCTGCTCAGCGGTAAGTGCGGGGACTTGGAGCAACCGCCCTGTGTTCAGGCCTGCGAACGCAGAGCCATTGATTTTTCCCAAAAACCGGTGACTGGGGAACTGCATGTGGGTGCGGTGATCATCGCCACGGGTTCGGATGAGTTGCATACCGACAGGCTGACTGAATACGGCTACGGAAAAATCCCGAATGTGCTCACATCACTGGAATACGAACGACTGCTTTCGGGACTGGGCCCCACCGGCGGTGTGGTTAAACGAGATGATGGCACCGCTCCTCAAACAGTGGCCTGGTATGTCATGGACAACGCCTCGTCCATCGGGTTTATGACCGCCGTCACCGAAGCCATGGGTACTGTTGAGAAAAATTCGAATGCATCGGTGTGGGTACTTCACGAAAACACCCATATTTCCAGAGAAACCTATTCTGATTTTATTCAAAAAGCTCAGGAAGCCAACGTCGAATTTGTCCCGGCGGATGCGGTTTCAACGACTGAGGGGAATGACGGAAATATTAATATTTCTTATCAAACCGCCGGCCGAAAGAGCCAACTGGCAGATGTCAACATGTTCGTTCTTGTGCCTACGTTGGCCCCTTCGGAAAGCGCGCAGAAATTGGCACATAACATCGGCGTGCAGTTAAATCCCTGGGGATTTTTCGACAAACAATCCGGTGACACCCATCCGATTCACACCTCCAGGGAGGGAATCTTTGTATGCGGCAGCGCATTGGAACCCAAAGGCATCGATGACGCAGTTACTCAGGCCTGTGCGGCGGCATCTCATGCTGCGGCACTGCTGAGCAAGGCCAGGGGCACGGCCGTGGTGCCCCCGCCGGAAAAGAAGTATTTACCCATAACCTCTGAAGATGAACCCTCCATTGCCGCCCTGATCTGCAAATGCGGCCCCAACATCGGTGGATTGCTGGATATCAATGAACTGGCGGAATACACGGCCTCGCTACCGTATGTCCATCAGGTGGAACTGACGCCTTTTGGATGTGACGGTGTGAAAATCAGAGAGATGTTGCGCAGCAAGGCGTTCAACCGGGTACTGGTGGGCGGATGCTCTCCCAAAACCCATGAAGAGGTTTTCGCCATACACACCGAAGGCGGCGGTATCAACCGGTACCTGATGGAAATGGTGAATTTGCGCAATCACTGCACCTGGGTACATTCCAAGGACCCCAAAGAGGCCACGGAAAAAGCCAAAACCCTGATGCGCATGGGCGCCCGTCGGGTTGCGCTTCAGGAGCCCCTGGAAGATATCCATATACCGGTCTCGCCGGCCGCTTTGGTCATCGGCGGCACGCCCAGCGGGGTGGCCTGTGCACTGAAGCTGGCCCAGGCCGATCTTCGGGTGTATCTGGTTGAAAAAGAGAGCGGCCTGAACGCTGTTAAGGCCAACCAGAGCAAATTTGTAAGCCGTTTGATAGACGCACTTGCCAAGTTGGACAACGCCAGGATTTTTACAGGGTCAGAGCTGGGGGCCGTTCAGGGCTATCTGGGTAATTTTAACGCTGAAATTATTACTGTGGACGGAAAAGAGGAGATCGAGATCGGTTCCATTGTGATCGCTACCGACCAAAATATGGCCGCGCCGTCCGATAACGGTAATTACGAAACCCAATTGTTCCTCAAGCGCGGTGAGAACAAGTTCTTCGTGGGGATGCTCGGAAATCTCAATCCTTTGGATTTTAATACGGCCGGCGTATTTAAATGCGGACCGGCCCGCATGGAAATGGGGGTTCTGGACGCCATCATGGACGGTGAAGGCGCCGCCTCAAGGGTTGCCGGAATTATTTCCAAAACCGAATTGATCAAGTCGCCCATCATCTCGGTTGTGGTGGATGGAAAATGCGATGGCTGCGCCTACTGCATTGAACCGTGCCCTGCCCACGCCGTCACCTTGATCGAATATATGCAGCATGATGGGACCAAAAAGAAAACCGTGGAAATCAATGACGCCCTCTGCCTCGGGTGCGGCAATTGCATGGCCACATGTCCCAAAGATGCCGTTTATGTCCAGAATTTTAAGCCCGAGCAAATTATGGAAATGGTCCATTCAGTATCGGAGGAGGCATAAAAATGGAAAAAGAATTTGAACCGAAGATCGTCGCGTTTTGCTGCAACTGGTGCTCTTACTTAGCGGCCGATGCCGCCGGAATGGCACGCAACCAGTACCCATCCAATGTCCATATCATCCGCTGCATGTGTTCCGGCATGGTGCATCCGAATTTTGTGATGGATGCTTTGACCAAAGGCCTTGCCGACGGTGTCATGGTGTGCGGATGCCATCCCGGCGACTGCCACTATCAGGACGGCAATAAGAGGGCCGAATCCCGGTCTGAGGCCATTTTTTTGATGCTGGATGATTTCGGTCTAGAGCAAGAGCGTTTCAGGCTGGAATGGATTTCAGCTGCCGAAGGACAAAAATTTGCCGGCATTGCCGGTGAGATGACCCAGACACTGAAAGAGCTGGGACCGAACTTTTACAAAAGTTAACGACACATGCTTTCTCTGGAAAGCTGTGGTTTTAACAAAATTGCAAAGGGAGGAAAGAAATGCCAGTTACAGTCGTTGAAGAATGGCTCAACTCCTGCTCCGGTTGTGAGATTTCCATCCTCAATATTGGCGATACGCTTTTAGACTTGCTGCCCGAACTTAATTTTGTCCACATTCCGGTGTTGATGGATCACAAATACTACGGGCAGACCGGTGAGAGTGAGGTCATGGAAATTCCCGAGGCGGACATAGGCATTGTCTCCGGAGGCGTACGCAATGAAGAACACAAACTTGTGCTTCAAGAGACAAGGAAAAAAACAAACATTCTCATTGCATTGGGCAGTTGTGCCGCTCACGGCGGCATTCCCGCCCAGGCCAACATGTACACCAATGAGGATATGTTTGAAAAACTGTTTCGCGGCTCGCCCTCAACGGATCCGGCATCTGATCCGGATCACCCCGATGTTCCCAAATGGCTGGACAGTTGTTTGGCCCTGGATGAAGTCGTTGACGTCGATGTCACCATCCCCGGTTGCCCGCCCCACCCGGACTGGATCGCGGAGGCCATAACCTCCCTGCTAGAGGGCAAGACTTTATGGAGCCTGCCCGAGCGGAGCGTTTGTGACACCTGTCCGGTGATACGGGAGCAAAAGTCCGCCGGCGGCCCGGTGAAGCGTTGTTTCGAAAAATTGGAATTCAATCCCGAAGAAGGTCTGGATAAGATGCGCTGCATCAATGAGCAGGGTTTTCTGTGTTTAGGTCCGGTGACGCTGGCAGGCTGTGCCGGCAAGAAGGGTGTTCCCAGATGCATTCAGGCGCGAACGCCCTGCAGGGGGTGTTTTGGACCCATCCGAAAGGGCGCGCGTCCCATGGTCGATATGATGGGCGCTATGTCCTCGGTGGGTCTTGATCCCAAAACCGTTGTAGACCGCCGGGCCATTATGAACCGGTACATTGGCGGGCATGGCAACTTGCGGCCGCTGCCGGCTCGACCGGTGCGAAGATAAAGGGGGTGACGCCAATGGGAAAAGTAGTTAATATCCAACCCGTAACAAGAATTGAAGGTCACGCCAAGGTGGCCATCCATCTTGATGATGCCGGAAATGTTGCCGACACCCGTCTGCATATCCAGACGCTGCGTGGTTTTGAAAAGTTTGTCGAAGGCAGACCGGTCGAGGAAATGCCCCGCATTGTCTGTCACATCTGCGGCATCTGCCCCTGGTCCCATCATCTGGCTTCCAGCAAAGCCGGAGATGCCTGTTTTGGTGTCACGCCGCCGCCGGCAGCCGTAAAACTTCGCCGACTGATGCAAATGATCGCGTATGTCGGTGACAAACTGCTGCATTTTTATTTTCTGGCAGCGCCGGACTTTTTGATCGGGCCGGATGCGGATTATGCCGTTCGCAACGTGGTCGGAATCCTAAGTGCCGCGCCTGACATCGCCAAACAGGTGGTTCATTATCGCCATTTGACAGCTCAAATTTTAGAAAACTTTGCCGGTCGGGCCATCCATCCGACCTTTTCCATCCCAGGCGGGGTCAGCAAACCGATGACTGAAGCCGAGCGGTTAGAGATGCTGGACCATGCCAAAGGGCTCCTCGATTTCTCGAAGTTCACCATCAAGTTCGCCAAAGAGAATGTATTCGCCAAATACATGGACGCCATCAAAGCCCTCGGGGTCATTAAGGTAGGGTATCTCGGATTGGTCACCGACGACGGCACCCTGGATTTTTATGACGGCAAGCTGAGGATGATGCGACCGGACGGCACTTACGACGATTTTGCTGATGACGCGTATCTGGATCACATCGGCGAACATGTGGAGCCTTGGTCTTACCAGAAGTTTCCCTATGCTAAAACGTGGGGGGACGGACCGGTGATGGATCTGGACAACCCCGTGGGTGTGTACCGGACCAATTGCCTGGCACGCATCAATGTTTGTGACAAGATGGCCACTCCCCTGGCCCAGACCGAGTTGGAGGAGTTCAGGGACAATTTCGGACGGCCGGCGCACTTAACCCTTCTGTACCACTATGCCCGCCTGATCGAATTGCTGCAGTGTGCGGAGCATACGGTGGAATTGCTGGAGGACCCGGAGATCACCAGCCCTGACATTCACACAAAAGTCGTGCCCAGGACCGGCCGCGGTGTAGGTTGCGTTGAGGCCCCTCGAGGTACCTTGATCCACGATTATGAGAGCAACGACGAGGGGCTGATCTCCCGGGCAAATCTGATTGTGGGAACCACCCATAACAATGCAGCCATGAATCTATCCGTCAAACAGGCGGCCAAGGAGCTGATCAAAGACGGCACCTATGACCAGGCGATCCTCAACAAAGTGGAAATGGCCATCCGTGCCTATGATCCATGACTGAGCTGTGCTACCCACCGCCTGGATGGCGGTATGGCTGTAAAGATGACCATTGTCGATGATAATGGGAATGTGATCCAGCGACTTGAGAAGTAAGCCGTGATTGGACAATTGTTTGATAAACCGATTTTGATTTTCGGCTGCGGCAACATTCTTTTCGGTGACGACGGCTTTGGTCCGGCCGTGGTAAACCATTTGAAGGCAAATTATGTTCTGCCGGATGATGTTCTGGTCATGGATATGGGCACCAGTATCCGCGACACCCTTTTTGATCTCTCACTGAGCGAAAAAAAACCGAAAAAGATCATTATCGTCGATGCGGCGGACCAGTCGGATAGAAAGCAGGGGGAAGTCTTCGAAATACCGGTAGAGGGTATACCTGAGAAAAAGACGGCCGATTTCTCCCTGCACCAGTTTCCTGCGGTCAATATTCTGCAAGAGCTAAAGAATCTGACCCGCATCGACATCGTCGTTCTGGTTGCTCAAACCGAGGTGGTGCCGGATACAATAAAACCCGGTCTTTCGGAAACCATGCAGGCGGCCGTTAGTGACGCCTGCGAACGGATCATGCAATACGTTACCTCAAAGAACCCAAAGAAGCCCTATGAAGATCAAGGATTATAATCGAAATCTCAGCGACAAAAAATACGATATTTCCGAGTCAGAAACCCCACCAATATGATATTTACATTCCTGGCTTTCCTGTGATAGACTTTTGTATTGGCTCGAACTAACCTCCAGCCAGGCTCAAAAGATTTTTCTCATGATAAAGCACATAATATATATTAAGAGAGATTGATAATGAATCAAAATAATCGATCCAAAAACAAATCTTTGGTAAAGTCGACTTCTTTGTCTAACGAATTCAGTCAAACCATCAATGTGGCCATCGTCGGCGGCGGCAGGGCATGCAAATATTTTCTGGATCTTCTCAGCAGTGAATCCTTCACCTACCTGAAGATCAATATTGTCGGTGTTTGTGATATAAATCCAGAGGCTGAGGGCCTCGCTCTGGCCAAAGAAATGGGAATCTATACCACAAATAATTTTCAAGATCTCTTTAAAATAAAAAATCTAGACAGCATCATTGAGCTGACCGGCAAAGAAGATGTATTACTAGAAATCATACGTCTAAGACCCATTGACGTTGGGGTTATCGAGCATAACATCGGAAGATTGATGCGAAAACTCTTTGAAGTCGATCAACGCCTTAGTGAAACAGAAACGCAATTGGTCTTTGAAAAAAATTTTTCCGATTTTCTCATTCAGCAAAGCACCGCTGCCATTGTGATTTTAAATACAGATTTTGAAATCGTTGAAACAAATAATCCATATCTGAAAGCAGTTAATAAATCGAAAGAAGAGGTTATTGGAAGATATTGTTACGAAATCTCCCATGGCTACAGCGTTCCATGTTCGAGTTCGCGTCCTGACATGAAATGCCCATTGGTGGAGACCTTAAGAACCGGTAAGTCTGCTCATGTTATTCACGAACACCCCGAACCGGGAGGTCATTTCAAGTTCTGCAATTTGGTCACTTACCCATTGAGAAATCAAAACGGTGAAATTTATCGAATCATAGAGGTTTGGAGAGATATCACAGATCAATTGTCATACCGTTGGGATAAACAGGTCAAAGAATTAAAATCTAATCTTCAAAAACTGGTTCAGGAAGATCGTATGATCTCTTTGGGAAAATTGGTAGCCAGTTGCGTCCATGAAATCAACAACCCCATTCAGGGGCTGTTGACCTTTTCACATTTAATGCAGGAAATACTTACCGAAGGTAAACCGAGTTCAGAAGATCTGGAGCAGTTTAAAAGCCATCTTTCCTTTATGTCCAAAGAACTGGAACGTTGCGGCAATATCGTTTCCGGCCTTCTTTCATTTTCCCGTGAAACCCCAAAAGAGTTCAAAAAAATTGATATTAACGATGTCTTAAACACAGTTATTACCTTAACGCGCCATAAAATGGAGCTTCGAAATGTCCAGCTGATTGTCCGACTTTACCCTGGATTTTTAATGATCCAGGGAGATGAACGGGAGCTGCAACAATGCTTTCTCAATCTGATTTTCAATGCCATAGAAGCCATGCCGAAAGGCGGACAACTACAGATCAATTCGAAACTTGATGATAAGAAAATTATTCGAATAGAGATCCAAGATACCGGCTATGGAATCCCCAAGGAAAATTTGGGGCACATTTTTGATCCTTTTTATACCACAAAAGCAGAGGGGGAAGGTACCGGTCTCGGGTTGTCCATCGTTTACGGCATTACGAAAAATCATAAAGGCAACGTCAAAGTCAACAGTAAAGTGGGAGAAGGGAGTTCGTTTGTTTTAACTTTCCCTGTATTGTAGTTTCTTCGCCCATTGGAGGAAAACATGGATAGAAAAATGAGTGTCATGATTGTGGATGATGAGGCGATTGTTCGAGAATCCCTTTTCCATTGGTTTAAAAAATACGGCCACATCGTAGAAACCGCTGCATCCGGCTTTGAGGCCTTGGAAAAACTGGAAACATATCCTTTTCAGCTTCTCTTCGTAGACATCAAGATGCCAGGGATGGACGGCATAGAGTTGCTGGAAAAGGTTAAAACGGAATACCCGGATACGCTTGTGATTATTATTACCGCCTACGGATCCATTGAATCGGCCGTTAATGCCATGCGAATCGGCGCCACTGACTATTTGCTAAAGCCTTTTAAACCGGATCAACTCTCTCTTGTCATGGAGCGGATATCTGTTCAAAAGAGGCTCGTAACCCAATATAATTATCTGAAAGGGCATTTGGAAAAAATTACCCGCTTCGACAACATTATCGGACAATCACCGGAAATGGAGAAGGTTTTCAACCTCATTCCTGAGGTTGCCCAGAGCGATGCATCTATTTTACTTGCCGGAGAAACCGGTACCGGCAAGGAGCTGGTTGCAAAAGCCATTCATGCGGAAAGCCCCCGATCTCATCTTCCCTTTATCGCTATCAACTGCGGTGCAATGCCGGAATCTTTATTGGAAAGCGAACTTTTTGGCCATCAAAAAGGGGTGTTCACTGGTGCCACCCGCGCCCGTAAAGGTTTTTTGGAGGTGGTTTCTGGAGGCACTCTCTTTTTGGACGAAATTGGAGAAATCAGCTCAAAAATGCAGATCAATTTATTGCGAGTGCTGGAAGAAAAGAAAATAACGAGCATTGGAAGCAGAGAACCTGTAGACGTTGATTTTAGACTCATCTCCGCCACACGAAGGAATTTGAAGAAGGAGGTGGCTGAGGGCAGTTTCAGGGAAGATTTTTTTTATCGCATTAATGTCATTATGATCGAAATTCCGCCGCTTAGAAAAAGAAAGGAGGACATTCCGTTACTGGTTGAACACTTTCTTAAAAAATACTGCCAGGAGACCACCAAATACGTCGATCATGTCACCCGTGATGCAATGGAGTTGCTAAAACGATATGATTGGCCCGGAAATGTCAGGGAATTGGAAAATGCCATTGAAAGGGCCGTCGTGCTTTCCAAATCCCGGACCCTCAGGGTTGAAGATCTATCTTTTATTCGGCCCCCTGATTTACAGTTTTCAAAAACTCTATCGTTACGCGAAATGGAAAAGACCTACATTCAACAGATTCTCGAAGAGAACAACTGGAATGTGACCCAATCCGCCAAGATTTTAAAAATCAACCGGGTCACGCTTCACAAAATGATGAAACGGTATCATTTGGAAAGGCCCTAAAGGTTGACCTCGAAGATAAAATCCGTCGGTTTAGTACCGCTGGGAAATGTCCCCGAAATCGATTTAAAAGTTCTTGCCGAACATATCACCGGTTGTTTCAAGCTTACCACTCAAATTCTTCCTCCCTTAGAACCACCTGATGACGCTCTTGATGAAAGACGGTTGCAATATGACGCCGGCATCATCATTGAAGCAATGGAGGCTATGCAATTTGGCAATCAGGACAAGGTTATCGGTGTTCTCAACAAGGATCTTTTCATTCCTATTTTTACCCATGTCTTCGGCGAAGCCAGACAGGGAGGAAAATGCGGTCTGGTTTCATTATTCAGACTGGCAAAAAATCCCGATGGTTCTACTCCGCCCAGTGCCATCATTCAAGAACGTGCGGCAAAAGTAGCACTTCATGAGCTCGGCCATCTTTTAGATCTGCTTCATTGCGAGCATAAACAATGTCTCATGCACTTCGCAGGAGGTATCGATGAAGTAGATAAAATGTCCCTTGACCTTTGCGAGTATTGCTCGATTTTCCTCCAGGACAAACTTCATTGATGGGTTGAAGGGTCGATTTGTCAAGTGATTATTCCGTGAATTGGCTACAATGGCTGTAGCCAAAAGCAACATTTATCTATTTTGTTGATTTTACTATAATTTTAGATAAAATATTCATTTAAACCTTTCCATGATGTAGCCAAAGTATTCATCCTTCCTCAATCAACAGAAAATTCCAATGCATCCTTTATTAGGGCGATATCAAAAAATAAGAACAATTCCAACAGGTAATCTTTAAAAAAAACATGTTGTCAAAGTTTGGCATTCTCATTGCAATTACATTCATCAAAAGATGAATATACGTGTGGTTTCATTTTAGTCTGGAAAAGTGCTGATGTGCGTTTCGACTCCGTATGGTTTTACCGTCTCTATGAAAGGGGGTCATGATCATGAACACCAATACATATGATTGGAAAACAAAAGATGCGACCGGACGAAAAAAAGGGGCAATTGTAAAGAATCATATCAGCGCCGATCAGCCCTTTGAGTATGAAGAAGTCGTTGCAATAACCGGATCGGAATATGTCAGAAGCCTGCATTCTGACGGTGTAACTTTCATTCCATACGAGGAACTGAGAAAATATTATACCGTTTTCGATTTGTCTGAAAAAGATGGTTTCCAAATGACGCCCGGAATATTCGATTTGCGCGGTGTATACGTTTAATATTAACATCTCGTAATCAGAAGATTTTCGCCGGAAAAAAAGTCGCTGAGAAACCCTAAAAACCATCGATCAACTGTAGGGAGAACGGATGGAAAGTCTTATATAGTAGTCGACTGAGAGGCGTATTATGAAACGAAACAAAAATAATACAAAAAAGAAAGATGTTAATACAAGAAGACGTATCGGGCCGGATCAGCCTTTTGATTTTGAAGAAATTGCTTCGAACACCGGTCCGGAATATGCTCGATACATGAACCGTGACGGCCTTGCCTGCACCCCTTATGAAGAAGTCAAGAAGAATATCCCAGGTTATTATTTGTCCGAGAACAAATGTGTCTGGATGAGAGCAGGCGTCATTAATTTCAGGCTGTGTGATTACGACTATGATTGTTATCATTGTTCTTTCGATCAAGCCATGACAAATGCCCTGAAGGATAAGGCCGCCTTAAAGAGAAAGGAAAAGGCCTTGAGATGGATGAAACACGTTCAATCAAAATATCGGATTGCATCCACACCGTGCATCCATTTTTTATCCGGTCTTGTCACATCGCCAGAGGAATGTTCAGGCAATTATATGTGCCATGATTGCAATGTCCATGGAATACTGGACAAAGAAAAACGGGAAACCGTTCATAAACCGGGATACAAAAACGTATCCGGGTATAAAATGGTTCAAGACTATTATTATCACTTCGGTCATTCATGGGTGAACCTGGAGAAATTTCGACGGGTTAGAATCGGGATAGACGATTTTATCTCAAAGGTTTTAGGACCGGCAGATGAGATAAACCTTCCACCCGCTGGAACATTGATAAAACGAGGCGACATCGGTTGCATATTGACTCGAAATAACAAAAAGGCCCCCATTCAATCTCCCGTGTCAGGAACCGTTTATTCGGTGAATGATAAATTGAAAAAAAATCCAGAGCTCGCCAATGATGATCCTTTTCATGAAGGATGGTTATACCTGCTGGATCCTGAAAATCTCGAACCGGAACTGGCGGGCCTATATTCGGGAAGGGAATCCTTTCAATGGATGGAAAAGGAGAGTCAGAATCTTCATCATCTCATGGGACCCAGGTACGAGCAACTGGCGGCAACCGGCGGCGAAACGATTGACGATATCATTGGGCATATTCCCGAGATGGATTGGGACCGATTGGTAAGAACGTTTCTTCATATGGTAGAAAACCGATAAATCATTATCGAATACACAAAATATTCGATTCACCCATAAAGGTGGATCCCGAAAAGGTCATGAAAGGAGGCCCGATATGCAGCATCATGTTTATGAATTTAAGCTGAAAAAAGAAGATATTAAACATAACGGGGCAAATTCAAAAAGACGCATCGCCCCGGACCAGCCTTTTGATTATGACGAAGTGACGGCGATAACGGGGCCGGAATATGCCAGATACTTGAACCGAGATGGAATCGCAGTGCTCCCTTATGAAGAACTCAAAAGAAATTTCTCAGGTATGCCTCTGACAACCCTTGGAAAGCCGACAACCGCTAATGTGTCGGGTTTTCAGGTTGCAGATGATTACTATTACCATCCAGGTCATTCTTGGGCGCACATGGAATTGGATGGACGTATCAGAATCGGAATTGATGATTTTACCTCCAGGGTTTTCGGTCCGGCTGATACGATACATCTTCCTTCTGTTGGAGATTCTCTGAAACAGGACGAAGTGGGATGGGAACTGACCCGCAATGATCACAAAGCTCCCATGGTTTCACCTGTGTCAGGAACGGTTATATCTGTGAATGACAACGTCCTAAATCGTCCCCATATCACAAATGATGATCCCTACGATGCAGGGTTTTTATTGCTTTTGGAACCATCCAATTTGGAACAGGATTTGAAAAAGCTTTATATGGGAAAAGAATGTTTTCAATGGATGGAAAAGGAGCATCAAAGTCTCATGGAGATCCTTGGTCCCGAGTATGAACGGCTTGCAGCTACGGGTGCAAGAGCTATCAACGATATCTACGGACATATCCCTGGTATAGACTGGGATAAGCTGGTGAGCAAGTTCCTTGGGGCAAGAATGAAACGTTAACATAAAAACCGGGCCGGAAAGATCAAACGTGATGATTTATTTAAAAAACGTTTAGAGCAATTATAGAACCTCGGATTATGGAACAGAAAATGACGAATAAAAATATCTCGGGCGGAGAGGTTATGATGACAAACAACATTTTCGGATCAGCTATGGTTGTCGGGGGTGGCATTGCCGGAATACAGGCTTCCCTTGATCTGGCCGAATCCGGCTATTTTGTTTACCTCGTGGAAAAATCACCGGCCATTGGGGGTATAATGGCGCAATTGGACAAGACCTTCCCCACCAATGATTGCAGCATGTGAATTATTTCACCCAAACTGGTCGAGGTCGGCCGGCATCCAAACATCCAATTGTTAACCCTTTCACAAGTAACAGCCATTGAGGGAAAAGAAGGTGACTTTTCGGTGACCATCCAAAGAAATCCGCGTTATGTGGACATGGAAAAGTGCATCGCCTGCGGTGTATGTGCTGAAAAATGTCCGGCTCGGGTCGCTGACGAATTCGATATCGAGTTGTCCAAAAGGAAAGCGATTTATGTTCCGTATTCCCAGGCGGTTCCCCTCAAGTACGTCATCGATGCCAATCATTGCATCTATTTTAAGAAAGGTAAAGGGAAGTGCAAGGCATGTGAAAAGTTCTGTCCCACCGGAGCGATAAACTTTAATGATACTAAAGAATTGATGACCATCCATGTCGGTTCGGTCATTTTTGCACTGGGTTTTCAACCTTTTGACCCTTCACGTTTTGATAACTACAATTATGCAAGCCATCCAAATGTCATCACTTCCATTGAGTTTGAGAGAATACTGTCTGCAACAGGACCTACGATGGGGCATGTTCAAAGAATGTCCGACCATAAAGAACCCCAAAAAATCGCATGGATACAGTGCATCGGTTCCAGGAATCTGAATCAATGTGACAATTTATACTGTTCTTCTGTATGTTGCATGTATTCCGTAAAGGAGGCTGTCATTGCCAAAGAGCATGCGGATGATGATTTGGATTGTGCTATTTTTTATATGGATATGCGCACACCAGGCAAAGAATTTGAAAAATATTACAAAGACGCCAAAGACAAACACGGTGTTCGTTTTATTCATAGCCGTGTTCATACCGTCAATCCGGTTTCAGGAACAGACGATCTTGAAATCCGATATGTAAACGACGATGGAAAAATTAACACTGAAATTTTTAATCTGGTTGTTCTATCGGTGGGGATGGAAATCTCGTCTGAAATTGTCGATTTGGCAAATCGAATCGGGATTGAACTGACCGATGGAAATTTTTGTAAAACCGATGAGGCAAATCCCATCGCTACGCAGAATAAAGGAATATATGTCTGTGGTGCATTTAAAAGTCCCAAAGATATCCCGGATTCCGTCATGGAGGCCAGCGCAGCCGCCTGCAGCGCCGGTATAAAACTGGCGCCTGCCCGTGGAACCCTTGTAAAGAAAAGGGAATTCCCTGATGAAAAAGATATAACAGATCAAGATGCTCGAATTGGCGTATTTGTTTGTAATTGCGGCATCAATATCGGTGGCATCGCCGATGTTCCGGCCATCGCTGAATTCGCAAAGTCTTTGCCACATGTCGTATATGTGGAAGAGAATCTTTTTACCTGCAGCCAGGATACCCAGGCAAAAATGGCTGAGGTCATCAATGAAAAACAATTAAACCGAATTGTTGTGGCCGCATGCAGCCCAATAACACATGAACCGTTGTTTCATGAGACACTGCGAAATGCCGGTCTCAATGCATATCTGTTTGACATGGCCAACATCAGAAATCAGTGTACATGGGTCCATTCCGGCGATAGGGAAAATGCCACGGAAAAATGTAAAGATCTCGTAAGAATGGCCGTAGCCAGGGCAACTTTACTGGAACCGATCCCTGATATTTCCGTGGATATCCATAAGTCTGCGCTGGTTGTCGGCGGGGGGATTGCCGGTATGACCGCGGCACTCAGTTTGGCCGACAATGGATTCGAGGTGACCGTTGTTGAAAAATCTTCTGTCCTCGGTGGAGCGGCAAGGAATATTTCCCGAACCTGGAAGGGACTTGATGTTCAAAAATTTCTTTCACATCTTGTAGAAAGCATCAAAAAGCACCCGAACATTGAAATTCTCACCGATGCCGACATTACGGGTGTTTCCGGATTTGTGGGTAATTTTAAAACCCGGGTATCCACAAGAAAGACGGAAAAGACCATCGAACATGGGGTGACGATCATTGCAACCGGCGGCAAAGCCACTGACACGCAGGAATATCTTTACGGCCAAAATCCTCGAGTAAAGAGATGGCACGACCTGGAACAAGACCTTGAAAAAATAAAACATGCCGAAAGCATTGTGTTTATCCTGTGTGTCGGATCCAGAGATGAAAATAGGCCATACTGTTCCAAGGTTTGCTGCACAACATCTATATCACAGGCCATAACCATAAAAGAAATGAAACCGGATATGAATGTCTTCATTCTTTACAGGGATATAAGAACCTATGGTGAAAAAGAGGCCCTTTACAAAAACGCCCGGGAAAAAGGGGTGATATTTATACGTTATACCCTCGATAAAAAACCGACTGTTGCGGAAGTTGAAGATGGGCTTGAAGTGGGTATATTTGATTCCATTTTGCAAAAAGAGCTGCGGATAAAAGCAGATTACGTTAATCTGGCCACCGCCATTGAGCCGGTGGATACCCACAGGATTTCCGAATTGTATAAAATTCCCACCAATAAAGAGAATTTTTTTATGGAAGCCCATGCCAAATTGCGACCGGTTGAATTCTCCAGTGACGGCATTTTTCTTTGTGGACTGGCCCATTATCCCAAATTTATTGATGAAAGCATCTCCCAAGCCATGGCCGCAGCCGGCAGGGCAACCACCATACTGGCACAGGATTCCATCCGGATTTCGCCGATTATATCTCAGGTGGACACAGATCGATGCATCGGATGTGGTCTTTGCAGTGAGATTTGCAATTTTAACGCTATTATCCTTGAGGTTTATTCTGGGAAGGGACACCGAGCAAAGAATATTCCCGCCTCATGCAAAGGATGCGGCCTGTGTGCTGCTGCCTGTCCCCAAAAGGCCATTGATATGATGCATTTTCGCGATTCTCAAATTTTTGCCGCAACTAAAGCCGGTGGCGACAGTGCCCTTGAAGTCAAACACTTTCAGGGACCCTTGGTTGTCCCGAGATATATCACGGTCTCTGGATACCGTGTCGCCGAAGACTATTATTACCATATCGGCCATACCTGGGTACATCAGGAACCCGGTGGAAGGGTCAAAGTTGGTGTGGACGACTTCATCTCCAAGGTGCTTGGTCCCGCCGAAACGTTTGGCTTACCGGATAGAGGTGCTATATTAGGCCAAGGCCATGTTGGATGGAGGTGGAAACGATATGGCCGAGAGGCGGATGTTTTATCTCCGTTAACTGGAAAGATCTTTCTCATCAACCGACATGCCATGGAGGATCCGGATGTCGTTCACCACGATCCTTATGGAGACGGATGGCTCTTTGTTATGGAGCCCATAACACCGATTAATGTTTTGAATTTGAATTCTTTAATTTCCAGAAACAAAAGTTTGAAATGGATGGAAGAAGAATTTCAAAGACTTTTAAAACTTATGGGGCCCAAATATGAAAAGTTGGCGGCCACCGGTGGAGAGCTCATCTCAGATCTTTTCGGTCGTTTTCCCGAAATGGGGTGGGAGCAACTGGTGAAAACGTTCTTGCGGACAGGAGACAGGAGGTTAAAAAGAAATCATAGATCAAGGGTCAGAGCTTTGTGATTTTATTTTGGAAACAGGAGATAAAAAGAAATGAAGACGAATGACATCTACGAACCGAGAATTCTGGCGTTCCTATGTAATTGGTGTGCCTATGCAGGAGCCGATCTTGCCGGCGCGTCCCGTGTGCAATACCCACCAACCACCAGAGTGATCCGTACCATGTGTTCCGCAAGGGTCGATCCACTTTATGTGGTGCAGGGGTTGCAAAGCGGTTTTGATGGAATCCTTGTATGCGGCTGACACTTGGGAGATTGCCATTACCTGGACGGTAATATTCATCTATCAAAGCACATGCAGGTGGTGGAATATCTGCTGGATCTAATGGGTATCGGTCGTGAGCGGATGGCCGTTAGATGGTTGAGTGCTGCTGAAGGGCATCGATTTGCAGAGTATGTGAAAGAATTTTCCGAAAAAATCCGCCAGCTGGGTCCGTTTGATCCAAGAGAATTCATACTTCCTCTTTCTGCTGCCTGGGGTACATTAAACACGCCACGGTTGCGCTGGCTCATGGGGATCGAACTTAAGATCATTGAAAGAGGAAACGTCTACCAAGAAAAAATAGGAGAAAAAGAATACTGTGATCTGCTTAAAAAGGCTTCGGAAGATGAATACCATGACGCCTTAATTCTAGAAGTTCTCAAAGAGGGAGCCCAGTCTGTAAGAGAGATTGCACTAAAGACCGGTTTACCTGTTTATACGGTATCACTTCGTCTGGGTGAGCTGGAGAGACGCCATAAGGCAACGCTTAAAGGTTATGACGGAAATATCAGTTTATTTTCATCTTTAGTGTCAGAAGTCGCTTAGATTCGGAGGAATTGTTATGGTAAATGTAAAAAAGGATGAGAAGGTGGGTGCCGTGATGGTTATCGGCGCTGGTATCGCAGGAATGCAGGCATCACTGGATCTGGCAGATTCGGGCTATTATGTCTATCTCGTGGACCGATCATCCACCGTTGGTGGCATGATGGCACAGCTCGATAAGACCTTTCCTACCAATGAGTGTGCCATGTGAACCATTTCACCCAAACTGGTCGAGGTCGGCCGGCATAGAAACATAAACGTCATTACCAATACGGAAGTGGAAGCATTGTCGGGTGTGGCAGGGAATTTTGTTGCCAAATTGATCAATTATCCCCGCTATATCGACCTTCTGAAATGTACCGGTTGCGGTCAATGCAGCCTTGAATGTCCGGTAACTGCGATCAACGAATTCGACTGTGCCCTGGGTCTCAGAGGGGCCACATATATTAGATACGCCCAAGCGGTGCCCTTGGCATACATCATCGACCGTGAGGTTTGCATCGGATGCGGGTTATGTGAAAAATTTTGCCTAACCGGTGCTGTACGATATGACGACGAGCCCCGGCGGAGGTCGATATCGGTGGGTGCCGTGGTTCTGGCAACCGGCAGTGAACTTTTTGACCCTTCCGAAATCATACCGTACAATTATACACAGTCTCCCAATATCATCACAAGCATGGAATTTGAGCGCATTTTGAGTGCAAGCGGACCCTATTCGGGCAATTTAATGCGTCCTTATGATCGGGAAGTGCCTAAAAAGATCGCCTGGTTGCAATGTGTAGGATCCCGTGAAAATCGTGAAGGAAGAAACCCGTATTGTTCCTCGGTCTGTTGCATGTATGCCATAAAGGAAGCGGTTATTGCCAAAGAACACGCTCACGGCAACCTGGACACGGCCATCTTTTACATGGACATGCGTACCTATGGTAAAGATTTCGAAGAATATTATGTTCGTGCAAAAGAAGAACACGGGGTTCGATTTATCCCATCACGTGTTGATACGGTGGAGCTTGTGGGTGACGGTGATTTGAAAATTAACTATGTGGATCAAAAGGGAAAAAGGAAAGCGGAAATCTTTGATCTGGTAGTGCTGTCCGTGGGTTTTCAAGTGGGGAGAAAAACCATTCAGCTGGCTCATCGTCTTGGGATTGAACTTAATCCAACCCACTTTGCAAAGACAGACAGTTTTAAACCGGTGGAAACCAGCCGACCAGGAATCTATGTGTGCGGTTCTCTTCAAAGCCCTAAAGACATCCCTCAGTCGGTAATGGAAGCCTCTGCGGCAGCGGCGGCGTCCGGCGTTTTGTTGAACAAAGTTCGCTGGCGCGAAACCGAAAGGGTCGAAAGGATTCCGGAAATCGATGTGGCCGGTGAAGTGCCGCGTATCGGTGTATTTGTCTGCCATTGCGGAATCAATATTGCGGGTGCTGTGGATGTATATCAGGTTCGGGAATATGCCAAAACTCTGCCACATGTCGTATATGTGGAAGATAATCTTTACACTTGTTCTCAGGATACCCAAGTCAAGATGGCCCAGGTCATTCAGGAGCAGGGAATCAACCGTGTGGTGGTAGCATCATGCACACCCAAAACCCATGAACCGCTCTTTCAGGAAACGCTGCAAAGTGCTGGGTTAAATAAGTACTTGTTTGAAATGGCCAATATCCGCAACCTCGCCTCCTGGGTTCACAGCCATGATCGACGGTTAGCTACAGAAAAGTCAAAAGATTTGGTTCGAATGGCCGTGGCCAAGGCTGCTCTATTAGAACCGCTTGCCGAGACCGAGCTCGGCCTAAGCTCTGTGACATTGGTAGTGGGCGGAGGTGTCGCCGGTATGATCGCCTCCAAAATCCTTGGGGATCAGGACTATGAAGTTCATCTTGTAGAACGAAGCGACCGTCTGGGAGGACAGGCCAATTTTCTCTATAAAACTTGGAAAGGAGAGGATATTCAGGACTATGTTCACCGATTGATCGATGAGGTGATATCCCATCCTAAGATTCATGTTCACCTGTCTACGGAACTTTCTGAGGTTGAAGGATTTGTGGGTAATTTCAAATCCGTATTAACCCCTTCCGAAGGCGAAAGTATACCCGTTAATCACGGCATAACCATCATTGCCACAGGTGCTCATGAATATAAACCTCACGAATATTTATATGGTCAGGATCCTAGAGTGCTTACCCACCTGGAGCTGGATACACGTTTTTTCAAAGATGATCCCTGTTTAAATAATCTTGATTCCGTCGCTTTCATCCAATGCGTGGGTTCACGAAATACAAGGCATCCCTATTGCAGCCGGGTATGTTGCTCTCACTCTTTAGAAAGCGCTCTGGAACTCAAACGTCGCAATCCAGATACGGCCGTCTATATGCTTTACCGTGACATCCGCACCTATGGGGAACGTGAAAAGCTCTTTCATGAAGCGCGACAGGAAGGCGTTCTTTTTTTCCGTTATGATCTTGAGAAAACGCCGCTGGTAAGCGCAGGGGATGAAGCACTGGAAATTGAACTTACCGACCATATCTTGGGAAAGCCCATACATATAGAGGCAAATCTACTCGTTCTTGCCACCGCCATTGAACCGCCGGAAAGTCTGACGATATCCAGATTTTTTAAGGTACCTTTGGACAAGAACGGCTTTTTTTCCGAAGCCCATGTCAAATTGAGACCGGTGGACTGTGCAGCCGAGGGTGTTTTCATTTGCGGAATGGCACATTCTCCAAAATCAATCGATGAATCCATCACCCAGGCCCAGGCAGCGGCATCAAGGGCCGTAACCCTATTGGCCATGGAGAAAATACGAGTGGGTGGTGTTGTATCGAACATTATCCCTGAGCTCTGTTCTGGATGTTTGGGCTGTATTCACGTCTGTCCTTTTGGCGCTATCACCTTTAAACCTGAAAAAAACACTGCGGAAGTGAATCCCGCATTATGCAAAGGGTGCGGTGCATGTGCATCGACGTGTCCTTCCGAAGCTCCGGTATTGATGGGATTTAACAACTGCCAGCTTTATGCCCAAATAAAGAGTGCCTTACATGTATAATCGATCTTTACACCTAACCCTTTAAACATAAATGATGAATAAAAAACTACCCGGTATCGTTGTTACCGGAGCATCGGGTTTTATCGGGAGACATTTTGTAATTGCGGCATCCGAAAAATTTCGATTGTTCTGTATCGCACCTCGCAGCCAAAAAGAAGTCGGCATACCGTATCATGACAATATACATTGGCTACAGGTTGATATAACAAAAGGCTGGCTTTACATCATGGATACTGAAAATCTTGTGCCGGAACCGGCAGGGTTTTATTCGGGAAGTGAATGCTTTCAGTAGATACCCACAGGCTTACACCCGTGGCACTTGTAAAATGAATTATAACCGGTTACAAAACCTTTAAGTGAAATCCTTTTGACC
>Ga0209536_100003141_pt1 | contig 26697 bp, 24 predicted proteins | sample DeeMarSeWOR28_12_FD_187461 | JGI IMG/M metagenome (GOLD analysis project Ga0209536, IMG submission 187461) | Marine sediment microbial communities from White Oak River estuary, North Carolina - WOR-2-8_12 (SPAdes) (version 2) | ecosystem: Environmental > Aquatic > Marine > Intertidal zone >...
TTCCGGTCGACAGGCGAAATCTGCTAGGTCGAAATGCCTAACCCTCGTCCCAACTCTCGTCGATGGGATTGTCCAGCATTTCGTTGACGCGGCTGCCGGGGCATAAAGATTCTAAAATCTCAGTGTTTTCTTCCATCGCTTGATCTCCTCTTCGTGTCGGTGATGCCTGACTAGTCTTAGCAGGTGAATAAAAGTATAGCTATTGTACAACTATTGTCAACGTTTGTTGCCGGTGACCACGCGGCCAATGCGCCCTCGGCAAGCCCAGTAGCTCGAATTAGCGCATTCGTGATGTTCGAGTCGCTCCTTGCTATCGATACTCTGCCGGATGCCAGCGCAACAGGGACAATCCCCTGAAAACAGTTTGTCCAAAATTTGTATCATAATTTGATGTTGACAAGCCCATCTTGTAAGAATATTGTACAACACAGATTCACGCTCAACCCGCCCTAGGTCTGGAAATGCAGGGTCTGCGGAGTCAAGTGCGCTCATGTCGGCGCACTGAGAACAATCAGGGCCAACCATGGCTAAACAACTCGGCGTTCAGCTTGCCGGGAACCCCATCTCAGCGTAAGGAGACACTCACATGATCAGAATTACTCGACTCTCAGCCCTTGCAGGATCTGCCTTGGGTACGGCCGTTATTGCCCAGACCGCAGTCGCTGGCCCCGGCTGCAATCACGCCGACAAGTCCGCGGCCGGCGACTCCGGCAGTTACCGCCCAGCGGTGTACCGGGTTGAGCCCGGAAGCGATGGCGCGGCGCGCGCTTACCGCATGGGGATGGACTACGGCGCAACGCACGGTACCGCTGCGGAGAGCGCGGCCACGCCTGACATCGTCGATACCGCGATCGCCGCTGGCAGTTTCAACACACTGGTGACCGCCGTGCAAGCCGCCGGTCTGGTGGAAACCCTGAAGGGCGCGGGCCCCTTCACCGTGTTTGCGCCCACAGACGCCGCCTTCGCCAAGATACCGAAGACGCAACTGGATGCTCTCCTGAGCAACAAGGCAGCGTTGACCAGGGTACTGACCTACCACGTCGTACCCGGCAAGATTGAGGCAGCCGACGTCGTCCTTTTGACCAGCGCTGCCACCGTGGAGGGCCAGTCTTTGACGATCAAGGCAGGTGATAAGGTGATGGTGAACAACGCTACAGTGATCCAAACCGACATTGGGACCAGCAACGGGGTCATACACGTGATCGACACCGTCATGTTACCACCCGACATGGTGTCGGGGCTGTAACCCCCAGAGTCGGCCAAGGTCCGGGGCGGGAGGCTGAATTCCCGCCCCGGCATGGGGCCTCAGTCGCTCCGCCTCTGGTATATCTGATTTCCTGACTACTTTGCTCGGTTATGCGAAATTCCTCACTGTTCCAGTCAGCTATTCATCTTGCGCGTCATCACATAACGCCGCGCCAGAATTCACAACTCACAACGGAGGTGCATCATGAAGCAGCCAGGTAACAGCCCGCAAAGCGGCATGGCCTACGCGATCCTCGCGGCAGCGGCGACTCCAGACGGAGACTCTCTTGAGGAATTGCGCAGGGCGGCTTTTTTGCATCAGTCGGCTCGGTATCTCGGTCTGATTCCGTGTGCAGACGACATAGGCAATCGGCTGGGTCTGTCAAGCGAATCCGCCTTTTCAGCTGACCCGCGCTGGACGAACTGAGGCGGAACCAGGGAGAGTCGAAAAGGCGTTCCAACGGCTGAAACAGGTGCTGTCATTTAGGACTACGGTTATCACTGAGCATCTATCTGGCAACGGGTGAGTACACGCGCTTGACGAGATTCTATCCTGGTGCGAATACCACGCCCTTTGGGGACAAACCCCATGAATACCCGGAAGAGCTCTATATCGTCAATGGCCGTCGCGCTGATCAGGCTTTCGATATGAGGCTGGGAACCGGTCACTAGGCAAGCAGGCCGCCTGGCGGCATTCATGAACCTTTCTGAAAAGATGTGGGCTATGTTGTGCTGGAGTTATCGTCTCCGCACAAAACGAGTGAACAGCCCACATCTCCATTCCACACACCGCACTCCCGATCGCTTACTGCAGCCACTGGGACCTCGCTAGCGCCCCGCCTTGCGCGCCGCACCGCGCACCCCGGCGGTACTGGCTCCGCCCTTGCGCTTGCGCGCAACGTCTTGCGGCAGCGTCGGCAGACCGGTGTGCCGGGTCAGAAACGGGGAACCGCGCCGGCTGGCGGCGCCGGTTCCCCTGGGCTGCCATGCCGGGACCAGGCAGCGTTTGGCGTTGCCGATCAGGTCGGCGCGCCCCATGCGCTTCAGGGCGCTGCGCAGCAGCGGCCAGTTCTCGGGGTCGTGATAGCGCAGGAACGCCTTGTGCAGGCGCCGTACCTTGAGGCCCTTGGGTATCGCAACCTCTTCGCCCGTATAGGTCACCTTGCGCAGCGGATTCTTGCCGCTGTGATACATGGCGGTGGCGGTCGCCATCGGCGACGGCAGGAAGGTCTGCACCTGATCGGCGCGAAAACCGTTACGCTTCAGCCATAAGGCCAGCTGCAGCATGTCTGCGTCACTGGTGCCGGGATGGGCGGCGATGAAGTACGGGATCAGGTACTGTTCCTTACCGGCCTCCCGCGAGTACTGATCGAACAGCTGCTTGAACCGGTCGTAGGCGTCCATGCCTGGTTTCATCATCTTCGACAGCGGGCCCGACTCGGTGTGCTCCGGCGCGATCTTCAAATAGCCGCCGACATGGTGCTGGACGAGCTCGCGCACATAGGCCGACGAGCGGATCGCCAGGTCGTAACGCACCCCCGAGGCGACCAGCACCTTCTTGATCCCCGGCAGCGCCCGCACGCGGCGGTACAGATGAATGAGCGCCGAGTGATCGGTGTTGAGATTCGAGCAGATGCCAGGGTACACGCACGAGGGCCGGCGACAGGCCGCCTCGATGTCGCGGCTCTTGCAGGCGATACGGTACATGTTCGCGGTGGGTCCGCCGACGTCTGAGACGATGCCCGTGAAGCCCGGCACGCTGTCGCGGATGGTCTCGATCTCGCGCACCACCGAGTCTTCGGAACGGCTCTGGATGATGCGCCCCTCATGTTCGGTGATTGAACAGAAGGTGCAGCCCCCGAAACAGCCACGCATGATGGACACCGAAAACCGGATCATCTCGTAGGCGGGAATGCGGGCCTCGCCATAAGCGGGGTGCGGGCGGCGCGCGTAGGGCAGTTCGTGGATGGCATCGAGCTCCCGCGTGGTCAGCGGCAGCGGCGGCGGATTCAGCCAGACGTCGCGTTTGCCATGACGCTGCACCAGCGCCCGCGCGTTTCCCGGGTTGGTTTCCAGATGCAGCACGCGCGAGGCATGCGCATAGAGGACGCGGTCCTCCTGCACGGCCTCGAAGGACGGCAGGCGGATCACGCTGCGGGCCCGGTCGCGGTGCCGGAGACGGGGCTGCAGGACGACGTCCTGCGTCTGTGCTTCGCCTGCGCTCGCGCACGCCTTCCCGGACACGCCGGCATAAGGATCGGGGTGCGCATCGACTGGCCCGGGCACATCGATGTGCGTGGAGTCCATCTCGTCCCAGTCGTCCGGCACGCGTCGCACCAGCGCCGTACCGCGGATATCGGTGAGTGCGGTCACCGGCTCCCGGGCGGCGAGGCGATGGGCGATCGCCACGATCTGGCGTTCGGCATTGCCGTACACCAGCAGGTCGGCCTTGGCATCGAGCAGCAGCGAACGCCGCACCTGGTCGGACCAGTAGTCATAGTGCGCGATGCGCCGCAGTGAGGCCTCGATGCCGCCGACGATGATCGGCACGTCCCGGTATGCCTCGCGGCAGCGCTGCGCGTAGACGATCACCGCATGGTCGGGTCGGCGCCCGCCCTCGCCGCCGGGCGTGTAGGCGTCGTCGGAACGGCGCTTGCGATCGGCCGTGTAGCGGTTGACCATGGAGTCCATATTGCCGGCGGTGACGCCGAAGAAAAGGTTCGGTGACCCGAGCGCCCGGAACGCTTCGGCCGAGCGCCAGTCCGGCTGGGCGATGATCCCGACGCGAAAGCCCTGCGCCTCCAGTACCCGTCCGATGATCGCCATGCCGAAGCTGGGATGGTCGACATAGGCATCGCCCGTGACCAGGATGATGTCGCACGAATCCCAGCCGAGCGCATCCATCTCGCTGCGCGACATGGGCAGAAACGGCGCCGTGCCGAAGCGCTGGGCCCAGTACCTGCGGTAGGAAAAAATATCGGGTGCCGGCTGCATGGGGTCCGCCTGGAACCTGAGCGATTCGATGAGAGAGCTTTCAGAGGGCGTGGGCCCGAGTGGAGCATTTTAACAGGTCGGGACGCCCACCGGCAGCTCAAACCCGCGCCCGGCGTCGGGCAGACTGAGATAAGACCTTGAAAATCACCTTTTCAGCGAGGGGTTTTATGCCAGGTATCGCGCGGCTGCTATAGTGCGCAATGGCAGTCGATTACGGACTTCTGGTATGGAGCCTGAGAGGGTAAGAGCCGCCTGCATCGCGGCGCTGGCGATGGTCGCTGCCGGCAGCCACGCCGCGGAGGTGACCTATGCCGACGTGGCGGACATTTTCCACGAACGCTGCAGCATGTGCCATAGCGCTTCGAATGCCTCGCTGGGTTTGCGGCTGGACAGTCTCGACGGAATCCTCAACGGGAGTCAGCGGGGTCCCGTGGTCAAGGCAGGCGATCCGGCAGGCAGTGAGCTGGTGCGGAGAGTCAAGGGCATCAGTCAGCCGCGTATGCCCATGACCGGACCGCCGTTCCTCGCGGACGCGGAGATCGCCCGGATCGAGCAGTGGGTTGCCTCGGGCCTTAAACCGGGAATCCCCGCCGGCGGTGCGGCGCCGGCAGCGACGCGAGCGCCCGCCGCGGGTGAGCCGGTAACCTTCGCGCACGTCGCTCCCATATTTGCGGCGCACTGCGCAAAGTGCCACACGCAACAGGGCCTCATGGGCCCGGCCCCCGAGGGCTATCGGCTCACATCCTACGAGGCAGTGCTCTCGTCCGACGACCGGGTGCGTGTCGTGCCCGGCAATCCCGCGGCCAGTGAACTCGTTCGTCGCATCCGCGGCCAGGCCCGGCCACGGATGCCCTTCGATGGGCCACCCTATTTGAGCGTGGAGGAGACGGAGCTCATCGTCACCTGGATCAAACAGGGCGCGCGGGATGCCGATGCCCGGCCCGCGGCGATTCCCGCCCACGCCCGCGTCCGCTTACACGGGAGTCTCTCCCGCCGCTGGGCGCTGGACGGGCTGGAACTCGTCACCAGTGGCTCGACACGGATCGACAAATCCCCGCGTCCCGGCGACTATGTCGAGGTGCGCGGGCGGCTGAGCCCGGACGGCGCGGTGATCGCTGAACGCATTCGGCGGCGCTGATGTGCGTGCTGCGCGCACGGAGGAACCAATGCGTGACGTCGCATGAAAAACTCGATGCCTTACTCAAGCCGCTGATCAGGGATGCGGTGTTGTTGGAGCCTTCAAGGTCGAAGGCCGCCGAGGCTGCCTCCGCGGACTCGAAGTTTGGCGGGCTTCCCTTTGCCACACAAGGCGACCCTTGGCCGCTCTGTCCCGGCTGCAGCAGGGAGCTGGTTTTCGTTGCACAGGTTCTCGACGACAGGACACAGACGCTGTATGCGTTTTTCTACTGTTTCGCGTGTTTCCCCTGGGGAGTGGGGGCGGAGGAAAACGCGCAATGGCTTGTCCGCCGTTACCTCCGGCCGTCGATGAAAAATTACCGGACGCTCCTGCCGTCCGCACCCGGCAAACAGACCGTGATTCCCTGCACGGTGTCACAATCTCCCGTGCGGGTGCTGCCTGACTGGGAGGGCATAGAGTCGCGGTCCATGACCGCGAGCAATCTCTGCTACGACCTGGATGATGCGCGTCCCTGGGAGGAATACGCGGCTGCGATACTCAGGCTCGGATGCCTGAACGAGTATGCAACACTCATCGGAGGCTATCCGCGCTGGGTTCAGGATGCGCTCGTCACTACCTGTGAGGCCTGCGGGTCTGAGCTGGAGTTTCTGGCTCAGCTGGACTCCGAGGAAGCGGCCGGCCTGATGTGGGGGGACGCGGGGCTTGTTTACCTGTTTCAGTGCCCCAATCACCCCGCTATCTTTCATCTCGAACTGCAATGTCATTAGTGGCTTGCATGTGACTGCGCCGGGGCGTCTGTACCGTGCCCGGCGCCAGGAGGACGCATGGAAAACAGATCAAACCTTGCCGCCCTGATACTCGGCGGACTGCTCTGTGCCGGCCTGATCGGGCTCGGCTACCTGCTGTCGAGCGGCGCCGTCCGCTTCAAGACGCTCGACAGAACCGTGACGGTAAAGGGCCTGTCGGAGCGGGAAGTGGCGGCCACTGTCGCGATCTGGCCGATACGCTTCAGTGAGGCGGACAACGACCTCGCCAGCCTGGTTTCCGCCGTGCAGAGCAAGAGCGCGCTGATCGTGGCATTCCTCCAGGACAGCGGTTTCAGCGACGATGAAATCTCGATCTCTCCACCCGCCATCATCGATCGCCAGGCGCAGGGCTACGTCGAGTCGAGCAAGGTGCCCTTCCGTTACACCGCGACGGCGGCGTTGACCCTGTATACCGACAAGGTCGAGGCCGTGCGCGGCGCCATGGCAAAGCTGGTCGAGCTCGGCAAGCAGGGTGTTGCGATCAGCGGTCAAGACTACCAGACCCGGACAGAATTTCTGTTCACGGAGCTCAACAGCATCAAGCCCGCCATGATTGAAGAGGCGACCCGGAATGCACGCGAGGTAGCGGAGAAATTTGCCCAGGACTCGAGCAGCCGGCTGGGCAAGATCAGGCGCGCCCAGCAGGGCCAGTTTTCGATTTCCGATCGTGACAGCAATACCCCTTACATAAAGAAGGTCAGAGTCGTCTCCACGCTGGAGTATTACCTGTCGGACTAGCCTGGACTGTTTCGACTCCCTGCGACAAGGTCAGACGCCCGTGCAAAGTCAATCCTCCGCACCGCTTCTCGCACGCCTTTTCAGCGGCGCCATCCCGCAGTCGACTGACTACCGGCTGATCTCGGGCCTGTTCCTGCGGCTGCTGGCCCTGATCTATCTGATTGCATTCGCCTCGATCGGTGTCCAGATCGTCGGGCTGGCGGGCGCCCAGGGCATACTCCCGCTGGTCGACAAACTGCACTACGTCGAAGCGGGACTCGGCAGCGAACGCTTCTGGGCGTTGCCGACGCTGTTCTGGATAGACAGCAGCGACACCGTGCTGCGTGCGGTGGCCGTGGCCGGGTGCCTGTTCTCCGTGCTGCTGTTCCTCAACATCCTGCAGCGGCTTGCGCTGATCCTGCTCTTCGTGCTTTACCTGTCGCTGTTCCATGCCGGGCAGATCTTCATGAACTTTCAATGGGATCTCCTGTTGCTGGAGGCCGGTTTTCTCGCCATCTTTCTGCCCTCCGGTTCGCGTACCGTCATCTGGCTGTTTCGCTGGCTGCTGTTCCGGTTCCGGTTCCTGTCCGGATTGTCCAAACTGATCAGCCAGGATCCCAGCTGGGCAAGTCTGACCGCGCTCAATTATTACTTTGAGGTACAGCCGCTCCCGCAATCGGTGTCATGGTACGCGCACCACCTGCCGGAATGGCTGCTGAAATTCGGCACCGGCTCGGCGCTGGTCATCGAACTGATTATCCCGTTCCTGATGTTCCTGCCGCGCGGGCCGCGCTTCTTTGCGGCCTGGGCAACTATCCTGATGCAGGTGCTGATCCTGCTGACCAGCAATCACAACTTTGCCAATCTGCTGACCATCATTTTGTGCCTGTTTCTATTCGATGATCGTGCCGTGTCGCGCATCGTCCCACCGGCCGCCGCACACTGGCTGACCCGCCGCCAAGCCGCCGCGCTGACGGGCAGGCCCGTGCAGGCGGTCATGATCGGGATCCTCGGTGCACTCCTCGTCGTGGTGAGCAGCGCCCAGGCATGGGTGATGGTCACCCGCGGCGGCATCCCGGAGCCGCTCGACACGGTCGTCGAACGCCTGCGGCCATTCCGGCTCACCAGCAACTACCATGTCTTTCCCACCATGAAGACAGAACGCATCGAGATTATCGTGGAGGGTTCCAGGGACGGGGAGACCTGGCGCAGCTATGAGTTCAAGTACAAGCCGGGCGACCCGGGCCGGCGGCCCGAAGTCGTTGTTCCGCACCAGCCCCGCCTCGACTGGCTGATGTGGTTCGTGCCCATGGGGCCGCCCTTCCTGCCCCTGTTCGAGAGCCTGGCACAGCGGCTGCTGGAAAACTCGCCGCCGGTGATGGCGCTGCTCGACAGTAACCCGTTCCCGGATGAACCGCCCCGGTATCTACGGACCAGCCAGTACCGATACCGCTTCACGAGTCCCGAAGCGCGCCGCGCCACGGGCCAGTGGTGGGAACGTGAATACGTGGGTCCCTTCTTCCCCCTGGCCGGACTGGAACGTCCGCCCGCCGTGCCGGCGCAACCGGCGGCAGAGCCCTGACGGCAGCGGACCGGTTCCGCTGTCAGATCAGGCCGGCAGCCGCCGAGGGATCTGTGCTGGCCTCGCCGTCATACTGTACTTCTTCGTCACTGAGTCTGAACCATACCCGGCACACGTCTCTGGCTTCGGCAACACTGGAGAACGTCCAGATCACCTGGCCATTTTCCGTCATGAGCGTGGCGGTTTTTTTGGGCCATTCTTTGATGTAGACCTTCATGGATATCTCCTCTGCAGCGCGAGTGCTTTTTCAATCTGATGATGACGGATGGTATGGCCACGGAATCCACGGAAAAACACGGACAGGACGAACAGGCATTAGAATCGATTCTGTGGCTATACAAAAAATGCTGGCACTCATCTTGATTTGTGAGCATCCGTTACCATCAAGTTGAAAACCTCCGGGTAAACGGGTCATAGACAGAGACTACTGGCTGCGTATGAAGCTACGCCGACAATTGCATGAACAGTTTGTGACACATCCCGCCCTGCGCTATCCTGCCTGTCCCGAGCTGAAGCTTCCCGGCAACCGACATGGCTGACCTCTATTACGCTGCCGCCTGTCAGACGGATTTCCCCTGCCCGCGCACGCGGGACGAGATTGCGGAACGTACCCGTCGCATGTGTGACATGGTGGAACAGACCATCACCGGCTACGAACCCTTTTTCGATGTCCGCCTGCTGGCCTTTCCGGAGTTCGCGCATGCCGCGCCCATCTATGACAGCATTGGCAAACTGCGTGACCGGCTTGCGATCCCCGTTCCCAACGAGTATACAGAGCGCTACTGGCGCCTGTGCCGGCAATACGGCTGCTATATCCAGACCGGTTCCTTCCTGGAGGCCGATCCCGACCACCCCGAGGTGGTATTCAATACCACCGTCTTGCTGGGGCCGGATGGCGTGCGCTCCAAGTACCGCAAGGTCAATCCCTGGATTCCCTGGGAGATACACGCCAGCCCCCACGATATTGCCGGTTACGACGCCGAATGCTTTCCAGTCGTTGCGACCGAACTCGGTCATCTGGGTGTGGCGATCTGTTACGACTGGCTGTTTCCGGAAACCATCCGGCAGATTGCCTTCAACGGCGCCGAGATCATTGTCCGCATCTCTGCCTACATGGATCCCTGGGGGGCGACCCCGCCCCTGGACTGGTGGACGCTCTTCAACCGGGCGCGCGCCGCAGAGAACAGCGTGTATGTCGTCGCAGCCAACCAGGGGGCGAGCCTGGACCATTACCCGCCGTTCAGCTGGCCGGGCGGCAGCATGGTCGTCGATTACGACGGACGCATCCTGGCACAGGCCGATGCCGGACCCGGCGAAAAGATCGTCGTCGCACCGATCGATGTAGAGGCGTTGCGCAAGGAGCGCGGGCGGCGCGTCGGACACGACATGCGCGCCCATCTGCGCGCTGAGCTGCACACCTACCTGGGGCAGACCTGGCTGGCGCCGGCAGGCGCCGACCAGCATCCGCTCGAGCCGGACCGCATCCGATCGCGCATCCGCGATGCCAAGGGCCGCCTGCCCGATCGGTAGTCCTGGGGAGCAATCCGGTGTCCGCGAATGGCTTGTCCTGCCTCAGCGAGCATCCCGGCATCTTTGTCGGCGAGATGCCTGAGACGCGGCCACGCAACCGGATACTCTTGCGGCAGTTTCTGGCCGCCGTGGATACGGCCGGGGGCAAGCGCAGCCATTTCTTCGCGGGCCGTTACGAGAATCTGTATATCGGCCTCGACAGGGTTCCCGCAGCCGGGGCCGTGCTCGACCGGGTCGGCGCATGGGCGGCCGGGATACTCGATCGCGATGCGGCCTCCCTGCGGCGCGGCTTCTGGTTCAATCTGATGGAACCGGGACAGAGAACACTGCCGCATACCCATGACGACGCGGATGAACTGCTGTCAGCGGTCTATTACATCCGCGTACCGCCCGACTCCGGGGCGCTGCGGCTGCGCCCGGCATCCGGGGACATCGTCGTCCGGCCGCGCGAAGGCATGGCGGTACTGTTTCCGCCTGATCTGGAACACGAGGTCGGCGAGAACCTCAGCCGGGAGCGGCGCCTGTCGATAGGCATCAACATCGGTGCCTGAGGGCGTGCGCCGCGCGGCGCACCGCCTGCCCTCAGATCACCTTGATCTTCAATTGCGCACGCGCAACGCCGCGCGCCGCGAGGCTCTGCCCCCACTCGCGCGCAACGGGCGCCGGGGCGGCGATGTAAAAGTCGAACGCATTCATATTCGAGTATTGCTCGGCAATGCGCGCAATCGCGGTATTCGCCGAATGCGCCATCGCCCGCTCATCAGCCAGCGGCTCGACATGCAGGGTCTGATAATGAAAATTATCGAGCGCGTCACTCCAGGAACGACAACGGTTGTGCATATACGGATGCCCGGCCCCCGTGGTGACCCAGTACAGGTGCAGACTTCCGACCACATCCAGGGCAATGGCATGTTCGATCATTCCCTTCAGATCGGCAAAGCCGCCCTCCCAGGCAATGAAAACCGCGGAGCGCATGGAACCGCCATCGAGAACGAAATCCCCGGACGGGCCTTCCACGGACAGTGTATCGCCGCGCCGCAGGTGCTCAAAGACATGTCCGGCAAACGGACTGTCCGCACTGCGGAAGACATGAAACTCGAGACTCGTCTGATCACACTGGCAACTGGAGATCGGATACTCGGCCGCGGGCAGCCCCGCCACACCCAGCCTGGCGCTCTGGCCTGCCAGAAAGCGCAGCCGCACGTTGTCACGCGCCTTCAGGCGCACGACGCAGAGCTCATCACCGAGCCGTTCCACCGCCGAGACCCGTCCGGTCATGTTCTGTAAGGGAATCTGCCCGGGCTGCGCGGCTTCCACCAGCTCCAGCGTAATATCCGTCACCGCGGTATTGGCGCAGGTCAGGATACGGCGGTCGCGCGTGTCCGTCTCCGTCAGGTTGCCGGCAAACGGCCTGACGGGCTTCACCGTGCCCGACACCAGGCGCGCCTTGCATCGGCCACAGCTCCCGTCGCTGCAGCCATAGTCCAGGGCAAGGCCGGCATGCAGGCCGGCATCGAGCAGCGTGTCGCTTCCCTGTACGAAGTAATCATGACCGCTTGGCTGCAAATGCACGTGTGCCGCCATGATGCGCAGCAGCATGTCGGTCGCAAACAGGTTCTCATTGAACGCCGCCGGCGTTTTCAGCGCTTCACAGACCTCACGGATCCAGGCGTTCAACTCGCCGATGTCGCTGCCGGCGCCTTGTACCGCTGCGAGCGTGCTGACCTTGCCGGAAAGCTGCTGCATCAGCGCGGCGTAGCGCCGCAATTGCACATTGGCACTCGCCAGCTCATGACTCAGTGCCGTCACCCGCGTTGCAAGCACCTCGGCATCGGGAATCGAGTCCCGGTCCCGCACCACCTTGTTCAGCGCATGCTCGACGATCGCATCGGCGCGTTCGATCATCGCATTGTCGTCGACCTCGGCGTCCGGATAGGCGCGCAGCAATTCGCTGAGATCGAGCTGACCCTCGAAGGTGCTGAGGTCGCCGGCCTGAATACGCTCCTGCAAGGTGGCGCGTTTCACGCCAACCAGGCGCGCGGCACGCGACAGTGAAATCAGCCGCGCCATCTAGGTCCTGTCAGCGCTAAGCGCAGCGTGGCGACGGTGGCCAGTTTGCCGCGTTGCTCGTTGTTCATTTGGCATCACCATACTTCGCTCCTCGCGCCTTGCCTGGCCGCTCTTGGGAAAGCAACGCCGCGCGTGGGTTAGCGTTAACAGCCCCTAGCCTACTTTTTCAATCGGATGATGACGAATAGTATGGCCACGGAATCCACGGAAGGACACGTAAAGAAGGAACAACCATGAGCATTTTTTTCCGTGTCCTTCCGTGGATTCCGTGGCTATAAATGAAAATACCGCCACTTCGCTTCATTTGTCAGCATCCGTTACTGTCAGGTTGAAAGAGTACTGGGGATGTCCGCCACCGAATTCATGCCGGCCTGGGCGCAGGCGTTTGTACTGTCTTATCATCACGATTGTCTTGAGAATGGTCGCGGTGTCGATTCGCGACACAGCAAGCCCGATGTCCAGATCATAATTCAATGAATCGCGCTCCGTCACTTCAATATACTGGCGGGGCGGCGCCGCACCCTCGGGTGAGGGCGGCAGCACCGACAGCCTGGCGTCCCAGATCACGCTGCGCCCCCGGAAGGGACCGATAAAGCGGAATTCCGCCCAGCCGCCCTCGTCATCCACCGCCACCAGAAGATACTCGGCAGCGGCCGCCTCGAGGCGCTGGCGAAACGCGTTGAGGGATGCCTGCATGCCCGGCGCTCAGGATGCCTGGATCAGTTTTGCCGACACCAGGGCGACCTGCATGGCATCCTTGTCGAGTATCTGCGGATACATGGCATAGTTGGTCAGCAGTTTTTGCGGTCGCTCACAGGCGGCGCTCTCCAGCCAGGCGCGGGTGGCGGGCGAAATATTCTGATGGGCCAGCAGAAATGCGGCATGCCACCGATGGTAATCCTCAACCAGGTTGGCTTCCTGGGGCTTTTCCCACTGGTTGTCGACGAGCAGTTCGGGAAACGCATGCACCGGCAGGCAGCGGCCATTCAATTCGCCCGAGACACGCAGACCGCCATGCCCGATGCCACTGCCGTCGGCCAGTCGCTGAAACCACTGGAGCACCGGCAGTGGTCGTGCGGCGAGGTTCACCTGGCGCTCCAGCGCATCCTGCGCGCGTGACCTTCGGGGTGGCGCCGAAGGATAGGGCTGCCGCGAATCGACAACCCGCGAGCTGAAGCCGCTGTCACCGGCGAGAAAGGGACGCCAGGTGGGATCTGTCACGTCGTCGATATCATCCAGGCTGCGCCGCGTCTTGATCAGGGCCAGCGGCAGCTGTGTGTCCTTCCGCAACAGCCATAACTCAACACGGTCATCCAGCGGGAAGGGCAGGGCCGGCCTCTGATTGAGGACCTCCATGAACTCGTCGGCCGTCGTAGCACGTGCGCCACTCCGGCCCCCACCGACCCCGGCCGGCACCTCCGCCTGGCGGTCCTGATTCTGGATGCGGATCTGCCAGTGACGCCCGTCGGTCGAGTAGGCGCGCGCGTTGCCCGCATCGACGACCTGGATGACACCCTGGTAGGGGCAGAAACGGCGCAGCGCGTAGTAGTGACGCATCAGATCGTGATTCACGGCCCCATCCACGCTGGCGTGCGGGTGCTGGCCCGTATCAGCCGCCCACCGACTGCGCCAACGGCCTGTATTCAAGCCCGTAAAACATTTCGAGATAACGGCGGGTTTCGTCGCGCTCAAGATTGGTCACGTACTTCCAGAAGCCGTAGATCCTGGACAGCGTCATCATGCGTTCCGCGTACAGCTCCCAGGTGTAACGCGAACGCACGCGCTGCAGAGCCCCGTCGGAAATATTCAACCACCGCGTGGGATCCGCCGCGCAGGCCTCGAAGAAGCCGGCGATCTCGTCGGCGACCAGGTCACCATGATTCGGATCGATATGGAATCCCGAGATACCATGCTCGATGATCTCCGAGGGCCCCCCGTAGCGGGTGGCGAAGGTCGGCAGGCCCGATGTCATGGCCTCGACCACGGTGAGTCCAAATGCCTCGAACAGTGCCGGCTGCACGAAGGCACCTCCGCCATCGGCGATGTAGCGGTACAGTTCGCCCGCCAGTGGTTTGTCGAGTTGCACGCCCAGCCAGCGCATGTCGGTGTCGAGCTTGCAGGAATCCATGAGCTCATGCATGCGCGCGATCTGTTCCTGCTCCTCGCGGTCCGCCGATCTGGCCGGATCGACGTGCCCGGCAATGACCAGCAGATTGACCGAATCGCGCAAGCGCTGGCTGTGGCCAAACCACTCGACCAGGCCGGTCATGTTCTTGATATGATCGAGGCGCGCCATACTGAACAGCAGCGGCTTGTCGCGGTCTGCGGGAGACCCGCGCGCATCGCCGAGCGAGCTGTCGTAGATCAGCCGCTCGAGCTCTGCATGCAGCCCCCGCATACGGCGTTCCTGCTCCGTATGGGGAAAATACACCTCGGCATCGGCGCCCGGCGAGACGATATTGAACTTCGGGTCAAAGATATCGATGCCGTTCACCACGCGATAGAGGCCCGGCATAGTAAACGCGCCGTAACTTTCATACTGGCCGACACTGCGCCTGTCACCGGCGATTTCCTGATAGGTACTGGTAATAATGAAATCGGCCGAATTCATCGCAATCAGATCGGCGGTGAATTGTGCCGAAAAGTGGTACTGCGGCTCGTTGTCACGCCAGTAGAGATCCGAATACAGATACTTGGTCTTCTCCAGCGCATGGGCGATATTGCATTGCGTGATACGCAGCCGATGCGCCATAAGCGACGCCACCAGGTTGCCGTCTGAATAGTTGCCCACGATCAGATCGGGCCGCGTGCCCAGCTCGGCCAGCAGCTGTTGTTCCGCCTCCCCCGCAAACCGTTCCAGGTAGGGCCAGACTTCAAACCGGGAAATCCAGTGGGGCACGACCTCACCCTGCTGCGTGCGGAAAGGCACGCGCAGGATGCGCGCGTTTTCCGTTCCCATGATGGGCTCGAGCCGCTGATCGCAGGTCGTTCCCTGCGCCTCGGGAATCAGTCGCGTGATGACCACGATCTGCGGCTCGATGTTCAGACCCTGCTCCGCGACGCGCGAACGCATCTCCTTTTCCAGCGCGCGGACCTGATCGAGGATATAGACCACCTGCCCACCGGTATCCGGCAGACCCAGTACGTTCGACTGGCCGAAGAAGCCGTGCGGCGAGAGGATCGCCATGTTGAATATCATCGGGATACGGCCGAGAAACCGCTCGAGGTTCTGCGGCTCCGGCGCTTCGAGTATGTCGGACAGCAGCCCGAGGGTATTGCGCATACGCGGGACATCGGCACCCCAGCCGGGTTCGAAGCCGAGCCCCTGCAGAACGTGTCCAACCTGACTCCAGCCGGCGTCCGCCCGCTGCGTCGCCAGATACTCATCGACCCGACGCAGCGCGCGCCGCAAACCATCCACGTCCCGGATGCGGTCATTGAGCATCAACTGCACACCGTTGTACTGGTGTACGCTCAGAAAATCGAGCAGCCGGCGGTCGCCCCGGCCAATCTCGTGAAACAGCTGGCTGGACAGGCGCCGATTGAGGAACTCCACACCCCGTCCGATGGAACGCGATTCGCGCAGCTTGGGGAAATCACGGTTGAAGGGCGCCAGGTCCACCTCCAGGGCCCAGCCGTTGGACTCTTCCGCGCCGTTGACCTGACGTTCCTTGAAGGCCAGAAACTCACTGACCGTGACGAATTCGTGCTCCCTCGCCTCGACATGGAAGCGAAGGTATGTCCAGCGAGCAATACTCGGACGCACGGCGAGATAGATCCAGGGATGCTCCAGAACCGCTTCCTGGGCCACCGCGATGGTGTCGGCAAGGGCCGTATCACACAGTGAGGCGTCGTCGCTTTGTCCGCAGAAGGTCTGGAACTCGTCCCAGAGATCGGACTGCAGCAGAAACGGGCGCCCCAGCTTCAGATAATGCCGGAGTAACAGATGAACCTTGTCGCGGTGGTCGTCGAGATACTGCTCCAGCGGCTCGATCATGCTTCAGCGCCCTCTTCCTGTGGCACCTGAATATCACCAAAGAAGTTGTAGTAGTCAATGCCCTCCAGGACACCCCAGGCATGTTCGCCCTGGGCAAAATAAATACGCGGACGGCCCTTGAGACGCGCCAGTTCCGGCCCGTAATTGGCGACCACGACACCCAGCATATTGCCGCGCAGCAGATCTTCGTCGTTGCCGCAACCTCCGGCCACCAGGATGCTCTCGGGTATGATGCCCCACTTGCCGCTGAGATAGCGCAGCGCCAGCCCCTTGGACACCCGCACCGGGACCACATCCAGAAACATGCCGCGCGACTGAATCAGGTTGGCATGCAGGTCGCGCCGGCGCAGAAAACGGCGGATATCACGCATGGATGGCGCCTTTTTTCCCTGCAGGAAATAGCTGATCTTGAACCGGTGTTGCTCCGTGGCGGGCTGCAGCTTAAGTCCCGGCAGTTCGTTCAGCGCGTTCCGCAAGGCCTCCGGCTCCCAGCGATGATCGATGTGGTGTGTCCAGAACGGGTCTTTCACCATCCGGTGCCCGTAGTGGATCTCGGCGCCAACGGAGGTAATGAGCAGATCCGGCATGGGCAGTCCGTTCTCGCTGATCACCCTGCGCGTGCTGTCGAGGTCGCGGCCCGTTGCAATGCCGAAACCGATGTCCGGGCCCGCCCCTTTCAGACGCTCGACGAAGGCGCTCACCGCCCCGGGGTCGCCCAGCAGGGTGTTGTCGAGCGCACAGACAAACAATCTCTCGACCATGGGCAGACGACTCTTGCCAGCCTCGATGAGACGTCCGCGTCTGGTGCGCTGGATGCGTTGCACCGCGCTTAGATACTTTCTGACGTGGCTTGTCCAGGAGTAGTGCCGTTTGACGCCCTGCAATCCGTTGCGTGACCACTGATTCCAGCGGGCCTTGTCGGAGAGCATGGCCTCGAGCTTTGCGCCCATCGCGACCGGGTCAAGCGGATCCATCAGCTCGCCGTTCCTGCAGGCAGCGATGATGTCGCGCGGCCCGCCGTCCTGTGTCGCCAGTATCGGGATACCGCTGGCTGCCGCCTCGATCAGGGTAAGTCCAAAGGGTTCGGTCAGCGCAGGATTGACGAAAATGCCCTTACTGCGTGCCGCGAGACGATAAAGCTCGGGGACGTCGTCCGGCTGATGGTGCTTGGGAAGCGCCATCGCTCCGTACAGGTCGTAGCGGTCGATCAGCAGCAACACATTGGTCAGCACGCCGCGCGCGCCGCTGTCCAGCGTGCGGATGTCGTCCCGATTGCCGAGCACAATCACGAGATTGGCCATGTCGCGCAGGCGTGGGTGCTCGCCATAGGCGCGCAGCAGGGTTTCAACGTTCTTGCGTTCGTCCGGACGCGACAAAGCCAGAATCATGGGCCGCTGGGGTTGGTGGAGGAAGCGCGCGATCTCGTCGGCAATGTCAGGCTTGGAATCCTGGCGTTTCGGGGGCCGGAACCGCTCCAGGTCGACACCGGGCGGGATCACCAGCATGCGGCTGGGCTGGTAGTTATCGTACTGGCTGTATTGTTCCTCGACTTCCTGATGCGTGCTCGCGATCACCAGCTGCGCATTGTCTAGCGCCTCTTCCTCGGCCTCGATGCGCTGACTGATGTTGTACTGACTTTCGATGACTTCCCGCCTGGTGCCCTGCTCCAGCATGCGCTGCAACTTGACGCGGCCCAGCGAGTGGCCGGTATGCACCTGCGGCACACCGAGCAGCACACTGAGGCGGGCGCCAACGTTGCCGGCATCGGCGTAATGACTGTGAATGACATTCGGCAGGCGGCCGATGCGGCGAATATGCTGGAGGGCATGGTCGGTGAAATTGTCGAGATAGTGCCACAGCACTTCCTTGCGCAGGTAGCGCCGGGGACCGCACGGCAGGCGGACGATGAAGGCCCGGTCGTCGATCGCCTCCAGGCGCTCGGCATAATCGCTGGAAACCTTGGCATCGATGACCTGCCGGGTGAGCAGGTCGACACGCCAGACATCCGGATGGCGGGCAAGCGCGCGCGCCAGTTCGACCACGTACTTGGTTTGGCCACCGGTGTCGGCGTCGCGTCCAAGCTCCAGATCGTGCCCGCGGATCAGCCCGTGGACGCTGATCAGAATGATGTAGTGGCCACTGCTGCTCTTCACGCCTGCCACCGGCGCAGAAAGTCGGAGTAAAGCCCAGGATCCTGCGCCGTGGCACCCTGCTGGCGGCAGATCTGCGCCGCGAATTCCAGCGCCCGGCTGAGAATCTCGCCAAGCTCCCAGCCCTGGATCAGCCCCAACAGGCACACGGCACTGAAGCCATCCCCCGCACCGACGGTGTCGACCAGATCCTCCACCCCCACCGGGTCACCCCGCAGCACCTCCTGGTCTTTCACCAGCAGGGCGCCATCGGCACCGCGGGTCACAATCACGAGCTCCAGCCCGTATTGCCTGCGGACACGCTCGGCCAGGGGTGCCAGCTCGCTGCTCGCAGCGTCGTCCCCGAACAGCTCGATCAGTTCTTCATCATTGAGTTTTGCCCACCGGGCCCGGTGGAACAGGGTCGGCAAGCTGTCCGCCTGCCACCATGGCGCGCGCAGGTTGATGTCGACAAAGGCCGGCAAATTCTGTTCCAGCAAGGCCTTGAGCGCCGACGCTGACACCGGATTGCGGCTGACCAGGCTCCCGTAATAGATCACGGAAGCCTGTGCCTGTCGCGCCGCCGTTGCAGCGGCGTTGGCGTCGATAAAATCGTAGGCCTGGTCGGGAAGTATGTCGAAGGTATGCGCCTTTCCCTGCATGCTGATCTGCACCCGGCCTGTCGGGTGACGTCCGTCGCGCTGGACACCCTGGGTATCCATGCCCCAGGCCTGCATGATCGACAGCACGTCCTCGCCCTGGGCATCCGTGCCGATGCGGCTGATCAGGCGGGGAGCCAGGCCGAATCCCTGCAGGTGCCAGGCGACATTGAAGGGTGCTCCCCCCATCACCGCCCGCCCGTCGGGGAAGCAGTCGAACAGAACCTCCCCAAAAACGAGGGGCCGCCCGCCGATCTTATTCATCGTCCTTTGACCCAATGCAAACGGCCAGAAATGACCGCCAACCGTGGCCGAGGGACCGCGCTACACGGCCTCCTGTTCCAGATGTGCCTGAATGACTTTCTTGATCTTGGCCGACTTGAGATTGGCCACCGCTGGCTTGCGGCCACCCAGATACTGGGCCAGGCTCACCGTCGGAACCGTCAGGGTATCGACCAGCGGATACATGCTGCACCGCTCACACGCCCGCAATTTGGGTTGCGCGCCGGCCGGTACCTTGCCCACCGGGCGATTACGCAGTTTGATGCAGTTGTCGGTGCGCATGTAGGCCTGCTGCGGGATGCAGAAAAACATCAAATCCTTATCCACTACTCGTCTCCTGTCAGGTCGTAAAGAATCGCGCTTGACGAGGCAACTGCCACTGTCAGTGCGCTGACTGTGTCGCGTCACAGGTGCGTAACGATGGTTGGGGCTAACGGCCTGCTGGCCTTTGTGGCGCCGTACACTAATCAGAAGCTGCGTGGACGCCCTGTGGATGCCGAGTCACGGGAGGTGCCGATTCTCCTACCCGTTGCTCCAAAACTACATCTATGACAGCTGGGCCAGTCAAAAATCAGCGCGGATAATAACATTTCTTAATGGCGCCGTCCAATTATACTTTAAATCAATGCGTTATGTTTCTGACGCGCGTCGCCGCTGCGGCTGCGCGGCAATTATCCGGCACCCGCCGGATTCCGCGGGCCTCGCCGGAAACCCGAAAGCGTTTACAGGGAGAGGGAGAAATACTGCACGGCGTTTTTCACGAAGTCGGCGCGCGGCCGTATCTCGTCGGTGGGGAATTTTGCCAGCACCACGACCCGGCGGTTCGACCTTCCGATCTCGACCTCGGCCAGATCGATCCGGTGTCCCTTCTGGTCTGTATTTCCGTCGATCTTGACGCCAAGTCGGTCCAGTGTCAGCGATGTCGTCGTGAGGCGGACGAAGTCCTCGGGGTGGGCGAGGACCTGATTCAGTTGCTCGAGACAGGCCTCGGGACCGTCCAGGCTGGTCTGTTTCCGGCGCTCCTCTATGGAGGCCAGCTTCTTGTTGATTTCCTCAATCCGGTGGTGCTTGTCGCTGGCCGACTCCGAGCCCTGATCCTGCGTTTCGAGCGCCCTGCGCCTGACCTGCAGCAGACGCTTCTGCCGGTCAAGGTCCTTTTGCCAGTAGCGGGAGGAGGACAGGCGCTCCAGCGCGCTCGTAACGACACCTTCGAAAAGACAGTTCTTCAACCCTTTCCTTGTTTCGGGCTCTGTTGCGGCAGGCGAATTGATCTCATAGTCGGAGAAGTTGACAGTCGTCTGCGGTACGTCCTTCTGCACCATGCTGCCGACCAGCTGCATCCCGAAAACGTTTCTTTCGGTTTTTTTCATACACACCAGGGCGCAGCACTCGGTCAGGCCGTTGTTTTCATGGCTCTCAAGGAAATCCCGCATCTCGGAACTGTGGCTGAAGGCGGCCTGCAGATCATCGACATTGACAAAAAACGCATTGACCCGCGGATCGCTGGTGAAGGTTCTGCTGCTGAATTCAACCGCCGGGGGAATCGCTTCGATCAGGTGGTCAACGTAATCCAGACAGTATTCTGTCGCGCGCCAGAGCTTTTTCCGGTATCCCATCACCAGCCGGATCGTCTTATCCGTGCCGTCCACGGCACTCTCGATCGCCTCGCGGACGATGGCCTCTTTGTGCCGCCTGGTAGTTTTTTCGACGCGCCTTTTGCGCAGAACACCGGTCAGGTATTCAGTCAACGAAGGGTTCACGATAAATGATCGGTCGGACCTTGGTGGATATCTCTCAGGATCCCTCATCCTGATCGTAGCCTAAGGATAGAGAACTTTGCGACAACTTTCCAGGCATGTCGTTCGTGCCCGTGAGGGGGTTGCCCGCGCCCGATCGCCCGAGGTCGCCGGTTCCATCGGGATGGCGCCGCTGATTAGTCGTGCCAGTGTTTATGCTTGTGTTTGTGTTTGTGTCTATGCTTGGCGTGCCCGGGCGGGATGCGGTGACCATGGCCATGCCCGGGAGGCCCGTGGTAGTGGTGTTCTTCCACGTAGATCACCTTCTCTTCAGGCGCGTGTTTGTCATCGCTCGTGGCAATCGCCGTACCCACCGCGGCACCCATCGCGCCACCAAGTATCGCCCCTTCGCGACCGCCGACCTCGGAACCAACAGCCGCGCCTACGCCACCACCGATGGCGCCACCGAGAACTGCGTCGGAATCTACGGCAAAAACGCATGTGCTGGCGAGTAATGATGCAGTAAGAACCGTTGCCCGGAATATCTTCATGATTGCTTTGCCTCTGTCTTACGGGATCTCAGAATCGCGTTTCATCCCGCTTATCGAGCACAATCGGAACGCCTTGATCAGAGCGCCGCGAGACTGTGGTCCGCGTCACAGGCGGAGGGCGCGGCTCGCGGCCGGTTCGGCGAGCAGTGCCCGCGTTTGGGGTGGTGTCGCACAAGCGAAAAGAAGGGCAGTACAGAGAAAAACACCCGCCAGGAGACGGGTGTTCGAAAGTCGCTTCATGCCCGCATCATTTGACGGGATGGATAAAGGGGAAGATGTCGGTCGCACCAATAACATCAGTGATAACAAAGACGATAAAGATGAGAGCCAGTATGCCAAGGATACTTTCTCCGCCCGCCTTCAGATTGTCGGTCTCCTGACTGATCCGGGCAAGCTCGGCATCGGTCAGACTGCTAACGCGCGCCTTGATCCAGTCGGGACTGACGCCCCAGGCCAGCAGTTGCTGCTGCGCAGCCTCCTCGTCGAAAAGCCTGGCAAGTTCATCTCGATCCAGACCGGACTGTGCCGGATTGACAATCTGATCGGTACCGATCATTGCCGCCTGCACGGGCAGCATCGGCATAAGCGTCAGCATGGCCGATAGTAACCAGGCAAAAGGGCGTCGAATGAGTCGCATTAGGGGATCTCCTTGCATGATTCGTGATGATTCTTTACCAGTAAGCGTGCCTTGGGTCTGCCGTGTGCCACCTGCACCCGCTTAATCGCACCTTACGTCCGGTAACCGGCTCCGCGCGGACCGGCGCAACAGCTTCGTGGCCGGCGACAGGCCAACCGAGCCATAAATCGGCATGGGTGGCACCGGACTGAAGTTCCTCTGTTGGCCTGCAGCCAGTCTCCAGCGTGCGGTGGACTGACCTTACGTTTGATCCGCCATTCAGTTGTTGCGGCCAGAGAAATCTGTGGCTTGGGCGAGCCCCATCGACAGTCAGCGCTGTGCAGGGCGGCGTCGGTGAACAGGAAAGGCCTGCCGCTTTCGTTATACTTGGGTTTGAACACAGGCGAGCCAACACAACCGGCGAGTTACTGATGCCAGATTTAGCCGCAAATATGGTTGAGCCCGTAGGTGGCTTCCAGTCGCAGGGCATGATGATGCGTTACAACCTTTTCATGCCACGCCTGTATAACTGGTGCATGTCGCTGGGTTTTGAGGCGGGCAAAATCATGCCGTCACGCGCCTTTTGTTCGGACGAGAGCCAGGGCTATCCCATTATCATGATTGCCAAGCACTTTGGCACCTTCCCGTTTAACCATGGCCAGGTCGGCGGGATAGTCGCCACCGATCGCCACGGGCCGCATGCCGAGCATGGCCAGGACCTGGTGATCATTCAGGCCAGTCATGTGGGCTACGACCCGCAAACCAAAGCCTTTGGCACCTATCGGCGTCTGCAGACCACAAGCCAGGAGTGCGGCCCAAACTGCGGTAAAGTGCATCATGTGATTAGCTGGTATCAGAATGAATACGAGTTTGCTCAGCAGAATATCCTGTTACACCTGCATGCCGGGCAGGAATGCGTAATCGTTGACAACCAGCTGTTGCGCGAGGATCGCGATGAAGGCCTGTTGTTACGCCTGGACAAGCTGATCGAAACAGACCCGAGCGGCAAGCGCATACCGCTTGAGATTCTCAGTACCGCAAAGGTATTTGCTGCATCCTCCGCCCTTATCGAGCGGGTGGGAGACTCGGCATTCAGTGGTACAACACCCCAACCGATGGGCGCCAACCTGAATGCAGACCTGTTTTATTTCCGGCGCAGTATTCCGCGAATGGAAGAAGGTGTGGATCACCTGGAACATAATTTAATCCGCTACATGCCGCAGATTATCACTGCGCGGTCGCCGATGTTGACCGCAGCGCAGATCAATACCCAGATTGAATTCGATCGCACGTTTCGTACGATTGTCAAAGAACATCGTTATCATCGTAAAAAGGTCTTGTTCATCGCCGGCCTGCATATCGATATCTCGCCACAAGCCCGGCAGTTGTTTCCGTTAACAAAGTTTGTACCCTGGGCCGCCTATATCCAGGATCGCGACGGCTGCCATTCCACGCTGGAGCAGCGTGAAGTCGTACAGGCGCTCGAACAGCAAAGCACCTCCAATCCGGATCAGATCGATCTTGAGGCGGCGATTCAAGTCATGACCGAAGCCAGGGAAATCAAGGTCGAGTTATAGCAGTTTTATTGTGCCGGGCGGGTTAACCCGGTATCGCTACAGGGAACATAATCGCCCCGTTTCGCGCAAAGCCACCACTAACCCGCATTTCTCACCGGGCGGCGATAGAGTCACATAATGCATTGAGGTAAAGAACAGAGTGCGGATCAGGGAAAAGCCTGTGCGTAATCAGGCAATGCCTATCCCGGTGAGCAATGCGGGCTAAGAACGGCCCGCGCGGGCCCACCTTCGATCAACGCCCTCCCTTCATCCATCACTTAAGCGTAATTGGTAACTACGGTAAGCGGTGACGGGAAATCAGCCGTGACATCCAGCCAGGGAGCCGCCTTGGGGTTATTCTCTGATGATTTCAATCGAGCAGGTAAGCAAGCGCCTGGCTTGCGGCGAACCTTCCGCTTGTCCTGTCTCGCATAAACTGAAATTTCCCTTACGCAACGGCCTCAGGTACTGCAGAGTCTAACGAAAGGTGGTGGCATTTACTTCGTTCAATTAGATAGTGGCGTTGACTATATATATGCGAGAGAGTATATATGCTACTCCGTATATAATTTGATCTGCCCGCCTTGTCCACAACACGATCATACACCGATCAACGACGAGCACCCTTACCATGCAAGCCGATCAATTCTTCAAAGCCCTGAGTGATGTCACTCGCCTGCGCATGCTGGTGCTGCTGAGCAGCGCAGGCGAACTCTGTGTCTGTGAGCTCACCCATGCGCTGGACGAGATCCAGCCGAAGATATCCCGCCATCTGGCGCAGTTGCGTGAAACGGGCGTGGTAGTGGACCGGCGTCACGGGCAGTGGATCTACTACCGGCTGAACCCCGACCTGCCGGACTGGGCCCGCGAGGTCCTTGCGGCAACGGCCGAGGGAATGATCACGCAATCCCCCTTCAACGACGACCTGCAATCACTGACTGAAATGCCGAACCGGCCGGAGAGTGCCTGCTGCGCCTGATACCTCACAATTCAGCTCAATCGGGAGACAATCGGAATGACGGTTCGTGTAGGCATTAATGGCTTCGGGCGCATGGGACGACTGGGTTTTCGTGTCGGCTGGGACAACCCGGGTTACGAGATCACACATGTCAACGAAATCGCCGGTGACGCGGCCTGCATGGCGCATCTGCTGACCTTCGATTCCGTGCACGGTCGCTGGGATCGCTTGATTACCACCGACGTGAACACGCTGCGGGTAGACGGAAAACCGGTTGGCTACTCGATGCACAAGACCCCCGGCGAGATTGACTGGGCCGGGATGGGCATCGAGCTGGTGATCGAGTGTTCCGGCAAGTTCAAGACCCGCGAGGCACTGCAGCCGTACTTCGACCAGGGTGTAAAAAAGGTGCTGGTCTCCGCCCCGGTGCCGGACCCGGCGATCAATATCGTGTACGGCATCAACCATGACTGCTACGAGTCCGACCGCCATGGCATCATCACCGCGGCTTCCTGCACGACCAACTGCCTGGCCCCGGTGGTCAAGGTTATCCATGAGGGGTTGGGCATCCGCCACGGCACCATGACCACCATCCACGACATCACCAATACTCAGATCATCGTGGACAAGGGACACAAGGACCTGCGCCGGGCGCGCGCCTGTGGCCAGTCACTGATTCCAACCACGACCGGTTCAGCCAAAGCGATCACCCGGATTTTCCCCGAGCTGACCGGCAAGCTGAACGGGCTGGCCGTGCGTGTCCCGCTGCTGAATGCCTCGCTCACCGACGTGGTCTTCGAGGTGGAACGCCCGACCCGCGAGGCCGAGGTCAATGCCCTGTTCAAGGCCGCCGCCGAAGGCGAGCTGCAGGGGATTCTGGGTTACGAGGAGCGCCCGCTGGTCTCGGTCGACTACACCAATGACCCGCGCTCCGCGATCGTGGACGCGCCCTCCACCATGGTCATCGATGGCACCCAGGTGAAGGTGCTGGCCTGGTACGACAACGAGTGGGGCTACGTCAACCGCATGATGGAGCTGGCCGGGCTGATTGCGCAGGGCCTCCGAAACCGCTGAATCACGAGGGCTAGGCGATGGAGAGCAACCGGCGCAATTACCTGGTCGTCACCGGCGGCTACTGGGCCTTCACCGTCACCGACGGCGCCATCCGCATGCTGGTGGTGCTGTATTTCCACCTGCTGGGCTATTCGCCCTTCGAGGTGGCCATGCTGTTCCTGTTCTACGAGTTCTTCGGCATCGTCACCAACCTGGTCGGCGGCTGGCTGGGTGCGCGCATCGGGCTGAACCTCACCATGCACATCGGCATGGGGATGCAGGTGGTGGCCCTGTCCCTGCTCACCGTACCCGACGCCTGGCTGTCGGTGCCCTATGTCATGGCTGCTCAGGCGCTGTCCGGCATCGCCAAGGATTTGAACAAGATGTCAGCCAAGGCGAGCGTCAAGACGCTGGCCCAGGGGGGCGGCGAGTCGAAGCTGTTCCGCTGGGTAGCGGTGCTGACCGGTTCCAAGAACGCCCTCAAAGGGGCGGGCTTCTTCGTCGGAGCGGCGCTGCTCGAATGGATCGGCTTTCGCGCCGCCCTGGCAACCCTGGCCGGGCTGTTGGCAGTCGTTCTGATCGTGACCGCCCGGCTGCTGCCAAAGGGCGTCGGCAAGATGAAATCGAAACCGAAGTTCACCCAGGTGTTCTCGAACCGACCGGCGATCAACTGGCTGGCGGCAGCGCGGTTTTTCCTGTTCGGTTCGCGCGATGTGTGGTTTGTGGTGGGTCTGCCAGTGTTTCTCTACTCGGTGCTGGGCTGGAGCTTCACCCAGGTGGGCAGCTTCATGGCCCTGTGGGTCATCGGCTACGGCATCGTACAGGCCTCCGCCCCCAGGCTGGTACGCCACAGCCACCACGGGAGAGGTCCCGGCGGGGGCACGGCCAGGCTCTGGGCCTTCGTGCTGGCCCTGTTTCCCGCCGGTATCGCGCTGGGGCTCGGCCAGGGCTGGGACCCCAATCTCATCCTGATCGGCGGCCTGATCCTCTTCGGCGTGGTCTTCGCCATCAACTCGGCGGTGCACTCCTACCTGATTCTCGCCTATTCCGACTTCGACAAGGTATCCATGAACGTCGG
>Ga0209536_100003142_pt1 | contig 26688 bp, 23 predicted proteins | sample DeeMarSeWOR28_12_FD_187461 | JGI IMG/M metagenome (GOLD analysis project Ga0209536, IMG submission 187461) | Marine sediment microbial communities from White Oak River estuary, North Carolina - WOR-2-8_12 (SPAdes) (version 2) | ecosystem: Environmental > Aquatic > Marine > Intertidal zone >...
GCTTCAGGTCCAAGTCTTGGGACCGCTCGCCGTTCGTAGGGACGGCGCCGCGGTCGCTCTGCCGCAGTCGAAGAAGACCCGTGGATTGCTCGCTTACCTCGCCATCACGGGTCGCTCTCACCGACGCGAGCGGCTGTGCTCCCTGTTATGGGACGTCGCAGACGACCCCCGGGGAGCCCTGCGCTGGAGCCTTTCCAAGATTCGGCCGCTGGTCGACAGCGACACCAAGCGCTGCCTCATTGCGGACCGCGAGAACGTCGCGCTCGAGCTCGGCGAGACCTCGCTCGATTGGCGCTGGGTCCGTCGGGAGTTGGACGTGGGAGTCGAGTCGATCCCGACGGAGCGTTTGCGGGAGCTCGATTCGGTGTTCGAAGGCGAGCTCCTCGAGGGCCTCGATCTGATCGACTTCGACGAATTCACCGCTTGGTGCGCCGCGGAGCGAGAGCATGCGCGGACCATGCACGTGAAGGTGTTGCAAGCATTGGTCGAGCGACTATCGCCAACTCCGGACGAAGCGTTGCCGTTCGCGCGGGAGCTCGTTCGCATCGATCCGATCAACGAAGATGCACGCGGCCGTTTGATTCATCTTCTGGCGCTCGCAGGTCGAAGAAACGAAGCGAAGAGCCAATACGAGAGCGCATCTCGGCTTCTCAACGAGCTCGGCACCAAAGACCCGACCGGCCCGCTCGAGACCGCCTGGCGAGACGCCAATGAGCGATCGAGCGTGGCGCGCGCAGACAACCAAGCCGCAACAGCGCCGCCCGCCCCTTTGCCCGAGCCCACGCCCGCGAGCGCACGCAGCCGTGATGTGTTCGTCGGCCGTCAGGCGGAGCGCAGCCGTTTGATTTCGCTCCTCGACGCAGCCGGCGAAGGACGTCTGACCATCTTCATGCTCAAGGGCGAGTCCGGCGTCGGCAAGACCCGCCTGCTCGCAGAGCTCAGTGACGAAGCGAAGCGCCGTGGATGCACCGTATTCGAAGCGAGCGCGTATGAAGCTGAAGCAGGTCGACCGTACGGGCCATGGATTGACGCGCTTCGCCGACTGCCTCGCGAGATCGTCACCGAGACGGGTGCCGGAGCGCTCTCGCCTCTGCTTCCGGAGCTTGGTAGCGACCCCCAAACAGCACCGAGCCGCGATCGGCTATTCGGCGCAGTGGTCGACCTCATCGCGGCACGCGCGCGGCCCGAAGCGCCTGCATTACTGTTGTTCGATGACATCCACTGGTGCGACGACGCAACGTCCGAGCTGCTCCACTACGTCGCGAGAATGAGCCTCCACCAACCCGTCGCGATGGTCTTCGGAGCGCGGGATGGCGAGCTCGTCGACAACGAGTCCGCGATGCGAATACTGCGAAGCTTCCGGCGCGACGGCTTGATCGACGAGCAGCTCCTGCTGCCGCTCACCGAGAAGGACGTCGCCGAGCTGATCCGAACCCTCCATGGCACGGCAGATGCGGCAGAGGTGTTCAGCCTGAGCGGTGGCAATGCACTGATGGCACGCGAGCTCGCGCATGCGTCCGGCGCCGGCGAAACGGTCCCCGGATCCCTCCGTGAGCTCGTTGGGGATCGAATCGATCGGCTCTCGCCCGAATCACGAAACGTGCTGCGCTGGGGGGCCATACTGGGCCCAATGTTCGACGTCGGCCGACTCGCCGAGCTCGTATCGTTGGACTTCGAAGCATTGATGAATGCGCTCGCCGAGCTCGAGCGGCGCGCGCTCCTCGGCAATGCGATCGGTTCGGCGGAGATGTATGCCTTTCATCACGCGCTCGTGCATCACGTCGTCTACTTCCAGATCTCCGAGCCTCGCCGCAAGCTCATGCACCTTCGGGTCGCGAAGCTCCTCGACGGACGCGATGATCCGGACGGGTCCGTCGCTCTCGAGCTGGCTCATCATGCGTCCGTCGGCGGCGACGCAAGCATGGCGGTGCGGGCCTGTGTGGCAGCAGGCGATCGATGCCTGCGTGTCTTTGCCAACTCGGAGGCCTTCACGCATGCGCGACGCGGCCTTCGTCTCGTCGAGCAGCTCCCGAATCCGGAACGTGTGAAGCGCCGCATCGAGCTAGAGCAGATCAGCTTCGCAGCCCGCTGGCCCGACGATCCGGACGCTGAGTCTACACGCATCGAGGCGCTGGCTGAAGAAGCGCTCGACGCGGGTTGTCCGGAGCACGCGCGTGCCGCGTTCACGCTGGTCAGCTCGCTCCGGTGGCACGAAGGCTCACTGCGCGATGCGCATCGGCTGTCGCTGCGGGCGGAGCTCGCCAGCCGTGGGACGGATGATCGCAGCCGTGCCATCGGTATTGCGGAGACGGCGCGTTGCCTCGTCATCCTCGAGCGCGACCTTGCTCAGGCGGAGGCCTTGCTGCTCGAAGCGAAGGCGCTGACCGAACGCTCCGGTGAAACGGCCTGGGCCGTGTTCGACGGCGTCGGCCTATTGCGCCTGCATGCAGGTGCGCTCGGCGAAGCCAAAGCCGCGTTCGAAGAGGCTTGGACCATCGCCAGGAAGCGAGGAGATCGGCTCGAAGAGTTCATGTCTCTCGAGCATCTCGTCATGGTCGCAATACACCGCCGAGATCCCGACGAGGCGTGCCAGCACGCCAAAGAGCTCGCCGCGATAGGCGAGAAGCTCCGCGAAGGGAGCGAGGGACCACTTGGCCGCGCCATGCTGGCGCTCTGCCGATATCAAAGGGGCGAAGCGGACCAGCGCCAAGCGCTCGAGGATGCACTGCAGGAGCTTCGAGATGTCGACGCCAAGCAACGATTGGCCTTCGTACTCACACAAGCCGCCGCAGTCGAGTCCGAGCGGGGCGACTTGGTGAGTGCTGCAACGCGCGCGTCCGAAGCCGAGGCGCTTGGACGCGTCCTTCAGCAGCCGAGCGAGGCGGCGCTCGCGCGGGCCGTCTTGCTTCGCATTGCGCGCGAGCAAGGCGATGCAACTGAAGCTCGGCAGCAGGCGGACGAGCTTCGCGAGATCACCGGGTATGCCAAGCACGTAGGGATCGTCGTCGAGCGGGAGCTTGCTGCCGCGGCGGCCATGACGGGCAGACCAGATTCGGAGGCAGAGTGATGGCAAGGGTCATGGTAGAGAGAAAGTTCGATGATGCCGCGTCCTTCGACGAGCTCCAGGCGCGGGAAAGCTCCTTCGATTGGTGCGCCGAACAGCATGGGGTCACATTCATCCGAAGCTATTTTTCGAAGGACCGCAAACGGATGATCTGCGAGTACGAAGCACCCGACGCAGAAGCCGTGCGAAAGCTCCAGCGCACTGCCTCGATGCCCTTCGAGCGTGTATGGACCGCCACGGTATTCGACTGGGAGGCGCGTTAGCGCTGCGATACCGGTCGCGGGTTCGATGACCGAATACATTCGGGCTAGCGGAGCATGGCGGCCCCGCTCGATTCCGCGGGTCGCCTTGCTCCGTCGTGACGTGACACGTGATGGCGGATGGCTGCGTTGAGCTCGGCCGCCTTCTGGAACGTCACACCGTGGCCCGCGTCATCGAAGCGCAAGACCTCTGCATTGGGGATCCGCGCGGCCAGTCGGTCGGTCTGGGTTGGACGGATCAAGATGTCCATGCCGGGGCGCACGAGGAGCGTCGGAGTTTGGATATCGGAGAGGCGCGACTCGGTCGAGTGACGCATGACTGCGTATAGTTGCCCGAGAACGGTCCGGAGCTTTGGAGGGCGACCGAGGCGGACGTCGAGATGGTCGTGCAGCGCGCTACCCATCGACTGCACGAAGCTCTCGGGGTAAAGAAGACGCGGGAGCGACTTCAAGCGTGCCTTCCGGCCGCCAAAGATCCCTTTGACGAACAACCACATGCCTTCGGCGGTGGGTAGCGAAGCGATGGGCGCACCGCCGTGGGTCGCCACCAGCATGAGGCTCCGCAATCTGTCGGCCGAGCGAAGCGCGAGCTCTTGCGCGATCATCCCTCCCATCGAGACACCCACGACGTGGGCGCGGTCCCACGCGAGATCGTCCATGATCCGAAGCGCGTCATCGGCCATCGCAGGAATGGTGCGTAGGAACGGTCCACGGTCGCTGTCACGGACACCGAGGTGGTCGTAGTGACAGCAGCGGTGGTCCCGTCGAAGATCATCGACCTGCGGCCCCCAGACGGCTCCCGGCATGCCGAAGCCCATGATGAAGAGAATGGGAGGTCCATCGGCGCCAAAGGACTGGTACGCCAAGCGGGGGTGGGACGCGGTGAAGGCAGCGCTCATTTTTCCAACGGCGCTGACACTAGCACCAGCGGCACGCCGCCGCTGCCTTCGTCGAGGGGCGAATTCCGGGCTACTCTATTGCGGAGCATGCCCCCGAGCTTTTTCGACGACGTCAATCACTACTTCGACGCGGCCTGTCGTCATACCGACGTACCGCAGGACATTATCGAGCAGATCCGCGCGGTGAACGCGGTGTACCGCATGCGGTTCCCAGTTCGGCACGACGACGGGAAGGTCCTCGTAGTCGAGGCGTATCGCGCAGAACATAGCCATCATCGTCTGCCGACCAAGGGTGGCATCCGCTATGCGCTCGACGTCTCACAAGACGAGGTCATGGCACTGTCTGCGCTGATGACCTACAAGTGCGCCGTCGTGGACGTACCTTTCGGGGGCGCGAAGGGCGGCGTCGTGATCGACCCGCGTGCCGCGTCCGCGACCTTTCTCGAGCGCGTCACTCGACGATACGCGAGCGAGCTCATTCGCAAGCGCTTCATCGGCCCGGATGTCGACGTACCGGCACCGGACGTTGGAACCGGTGAGCGCGAGATGGGCTGGATCTACGACACCTACAAGACGCAAGGCCAGGACACGCTCAATGCGCTCGCATGCGTGACCGGCAAGGCGTTGAGCCTCCATGGCGTCAGCGGCCGACGAGAGGCGACGGGCTTGGGCGCTGTCCTCGCTCTCGAGCTCTTCCTGGCCGAGCCCGAGGACGTGAAACCACTTGGTCTACAAACCGGAATCGCTGGCAAGCGCATCATCATATCGGGGCTTGGGAAGGTTGGGCTTCACGCCGCCCGCGCTGCAATTGACCGTGACGCGATCATCGTCGGAGTGTCCGTCAGTGACGGCGCGCTCTACGACGAAGGTGGACTCGACGTCGAGGCGGTGCTCCTGCACCGAAGCGAAACTGGCTCGCTGCGCGGCTTCCCCGGGGCACGCTATCTGGCCGAGCCCGACCTCGTGCTCGAAGAGGCGTGTGACGTGCTGATTCCATGCGCGCTCGAGCACCAGATCACCGCCGAAAATGCTGCGAGGCTCCAAGCCAAGGTGATCGTCGAAGGGGCGAACGGGCCAGTGGATCCGCAGGCAGATGGGATCCTGCGTGAGACCGGAGTCGCCATCCTGCCCGACATCTTCGCGAATGCGGGCGGTGTAGTCGTCTCCTACTTCGAATGGATCAAGAACCTCTCACACATAAGCTTCGAGCGCATGACGAGACGCTACCAGCAAATCGCGAACAACCGTTTGATCGACATAGTCAGCCGACTGACGGGAAAGACTGTGCCCCCTGACGATACGGCTCTCCTCCTTCAAGCCCCCACGGAGATCGACTTCGTGCGGACGGCGCTCGAAAATACGATGGCGATCTCCTACGGTAAGATCAGGGATCCGTGGAAGCAGAGGTCATTGCCGGATCTGCGTACGTCAGCCTACCTGATGGCGATCGAGACGGTCGCCAACGCATACATGCTCGACGGCATCTACCCTTAGACAGCGTCGGAGCCGTCGAAGTGAGCGCGCAAGAACTCTGCGATTTCCGCGACTGCCTCGTCCGACTCGTTCATCATCCCGGCGTGAATTTGGAACTCGTGCCACATGCGGTCGAACACCGTGAGACGCACTTCGACGCCGGCGGCGCGGCATCGCTCGGCCAGGCGCGTCGAATCATCGAAGATCATCTCCTCGGTCCCCACGTGGATTAGAAGCGGGGGCAGGCCTCGGTGGTCTGCGAACAAGGGAGAGCAAGCCGGGTCATTCGGATCTCGCCCGTTCAAGTACCGAGTGGCGCACCAGCGGGACCAGCTCGCACGTAGCATCGGATCGATGCTGGCGTTGTCGGTCATAGACGGCGTGTCGCCCCGAAGATCGACCCAGGGGGAAATGAGTACGAGTGACGCCGGCAGGGGTAATCCTCGGTCGCGAACCGCAACTGCGGTCGCGAGCGCAAGTCCGCCCCCAGCCGAATCACCGGCAATTGCGATCGTGCCGGCCGGAGCTCCCTGGTCGAGCAGCCAGCGATACGCCCGCAAGCCATCCTCGAGCGCGGCGGGATGCGGGTGCTCGGGCGCCAGCCGATAGTTCGGCGAATAGACGACAGCCTCAGAAGCGACTGCGAGGTGCGTGATGAGGCCTCGGTAGGTCTGCCAGCTTCCGATGCAATATCCGCCCCCGTGAAAATAGAGAAGCGTGCGGCCGGTCTCGCTCGATTTCGGCTGTGCACGCAGGGCAGACATTCCTTGGATCTGAAGCTCGGATGTGGACGCGGCCCTGCTGGCCGGGTTCGCGAAAGACATGAGTCGCGCCCAGAAACGCTGGAACCCCACGGGAAACGGTGGCCCGAGAAATGGCTTCAGCGCGACGCGGAGAACGACCCGTAGGATCGCGGCAGGAATGCGAAACGGCATGCGGGCTCATATAGCGCGAAACGGCTCGCCGCCGTGGAAGCGCCCCCGGAGATGAGCATCTGCGCGGTAAGGTCGCCAAGTGCTTGAAACGACTGGGTTACCGGCGGGGGAGCGTGTCCCCGCTAGGACTTGAGGAGCTCGCCGGCGCCGGGCAGGTGCGAGATCCGATGCTGCTCGAAGATCTGCCGCCCGTTGACGAACACGCGATCGATACCCTCGGGCGCCGCGTCCCCTGCCTCGTTTTCCCTCTCACCGACCCTTCCCCAATCGAACACGGTCACGTCTGCCGCATAGCCCTCGCGAAGCTCTCCTCGCTGGCTCAAACGGAAGCGCCTCGCTGCCGCCCCGCTCATCTTGTGGACGGCCTCTTCGAGCGAGATGTTGTTCCGCTCACGTGCCGTGCGGAGGAATTTCGGGAACGTCCCAAAGGCAGCCGGGTTTTGGTGCCCGCCGGGCTCAGGCCACGAATCGGATGCAAAGATCGCAGCAGGATGACGCATCAAGCGCTCGACGATCTCGTCGTTGTAGTAGCCGTGAAACAGCACGCGCGCTTCGGCATCGCTCTCGTCGAGGATGTCTAGCATCGTATCGAAACAAGACATGCCGACGCGTGCCGCGATATCTGGCAAGAAGCGGCCATTGTGCTCGTCGTACTTCGCGCAGCTCGCGTTCATGATCTGCATCTGCGGATAGCCGAAGCCGACGAGCCGAAAGCCGACCTCCGCTTCGATGCGCAGGCGCGTGCGCGCCACCGGGCTGTGGAGCGCGGCCGGCATGCGCGCCATGAACCACTCGGGCAGCAGCGTATTCAGAAGGGTTGCCCCGCATCCGTAAGGAAACATGTCGAAACACAGGTCGACGCCATCTGCAATGGCGCGATCGAAGAGCTCGACTGCCTCGTCGACCGTCTTCCAGGTCTGCGACCCAACGAAGATCAGGTGAGAGAACTGCAGGCGAACGCCGGTGCGGCGCGCGAGACCCAACATGTCGTCGATCGCCTTGAGATTGTGGGCGCGACCGAAGGGGATCATCGGATAGGTGCCCGAAAAGCAAGAGTACGCCTTGGCATGCACCGTGAGCAGCTTGTCATGGCGCTTCACCAGTCGAGCGACGTCGTCGAGCTCCCCGAGCCTCGCGAAGACGCCAGGTTTGTACTGAAGTCCGAGGGAGACACCCGCTGCACCTTCCTGCATGGCACAGTCGAGCAAGCTCAGCATCTCCCGATACTCCATCGGTTCGAGCGGCCGCGCTTCGAAGCCGCTGAGCGACGTGCGTGCGGAGCCGTGACCGACCAGGTGCACGAAGTTGTGCGTCAGCCCGAGCTCGTCTAGCACTGCGGCGTATTCGCTGAAGCTATTCCAATCGAGAGTCTCGCATCCGGCCTTGAACAAGGACCCCTCAAGCAAGCTACGGTACCGGGTCGACGGCGTGAATCCAAAGGGGCTGAATCCACAATTGCCGGAAACGAACGTAGTCACTCCCTGCGCGGTGAAGGAATCGAAGTGACGAGGATCGCCGCTGGCCGAAAAGAAATCCATGTGTGAGTGCGCGTCGATGAAGCCAGGTGCGATCACTTTGCCTGTGCAATCGAACGACCGCCCGGCGTCCGCGGGTACTTCTCCGAGCGCCGCGATACGGCCGTCACGAAGCAGCACGTCGCCTTTCCTCGCCGGCGCGCCCGTTCCATCGACGATGGTCCCACCGCGCAGAACCGTGGAATCCCGATTGCCATCCATGATCCGCTAGAGCTAACCTGTCCCGCGATGGGCCCGCAAGACAGAAATCACGCGCGCATCGTTCTGACTGGTGGGCCCGGGGGCGGTAAGACCACCGCGGCCGATTTGTTTCGCCGAGAGATCGGCGAACGCGTCGTGGTCGTTCCGGAGACGGCGACCATGCTGTTCACCGGAGGCTTTCCGCGGGTGGGCGACCCAAAAGCGCGCGCGGCGACGCAGCAGGCCATCTTTCATGCCCAGGTCGCGCTCGAAGACATCCAAGGGGCACTCTACCCGGGCCGCGTTCTGCTCTGCGACCGCGGGACGATCGACGGGGCTGCGTTTTGGCCTGCCGAAGCACCCGAAGGGTTCTTCGAGACGATGGAAACCACGCTGGAAGAGGAGCTTCAGCGCTACGATGCCGTGATCTTCTTCGAGTCCGCGGCGGTGGGCGACATCTCGATCGAAGGTGGGAACCCCACGCGAACCGAAAGCAACGAGGAGGCGCGCCGGCTCGACATACGGCTGCGCGAGATTTGGTCCAAGCATCCGAATTTTCATTTCATCCCGCACTCCAGGTCGTTTTTCGCGAAGCTCGGACAGGGCCTCGAGCGGCTCCAGCGAATCGTGGACCGCAACGGCTGGCTCGACTCCGACGCTTAAAATGGCCTGACTAACCCATCTATACTAAACCAGGGCTTCAGATGCGGATGAAGCATGCGTTTACAGGCCGGCCGGTCCTTCGCAGCGGACTGGTCGCGTTCTTGGCTCTATCTTCGGCGGCGCCGGGCTGCATCAGTCAGATGCGGGCCGACATTGCTCAGAACCAGCAGCGGCTCGACGAGCTCGAGGACGATCTCGAGGCCAAGCGCAAAGAGCTCGAGGAAGCACTCGCAGAGGCCAGCCGAGTTCTTCGACGGAACAGCGCCGATCAGGGTCTACAGATCGAGCAGATCCAGCAGCAGCTCGCGGTCATGGAAGGCCAGTTCGCCGAGATCCGCATGGAGATGGCGGGGGCTTCGGAGGCCCAGGCGCAGCGAAGCCTCGAAACACAACGACAGCTCAGCGAGGTCGCGCGAGCCGCCGGGATGGACGTTCCGCTCGAGTCGAGCGAGATTCCCGAAAAGAAGAGCGAGCACTGGGAGGCCCTCGAGAGGGCACACCGGATCAACAAGCATTCGTACGCACGGGCGCTCGCGCGGGCGTATGTGGCTCGATATCCGAAGGACGAGCACGCGGACGACGCGCAGTACATGATCGGATCGAGCTACCTGGCGCAGGGACAGGCCGCCGCCGCGTTGGGGGAGTTCCAAAAAGTGATTTCCACCTACCGCACCGGGGATGCAATCGACGAGACGCTCTACGACATGTCGCAAGCATTTCTGAAGGTACGGGCTTGCAACGACGCGGGTACGGCTCTGAAAGCCCTTCTCAAGAACCACCCGCAGTCACCTCTCTATCGGCAGGCGCAAAAAGAGCTTCGCAAGGTGAAGAGCCTCGGCCCGGCGCAATGCGACGATCGCTGAGCTGAGCCCGGTAGCCGGCGCGATGCCCCGGTTACGTCCGGTCAACGAAGGTAGATCGGCGATGACCAGGCCCGCTCTTCGGTCATCGCGAGACAATCGTCGTCGAAAGGGACGCGATAGTCGCCGTAGCAGGGTTTGCATTCATCGCCTTCGCAGCGCAAACCGTCGGCATTGACCGCGAGGCTCGGCTCTTGAATCGCGCGAACGTAGTAGACGAATTCGCGGTCCGCGGACGCAAACCAGGGGTCTTCAAACTCGACCTCGCACAGGTCGCCGCTCGTCGGACAGGGGAGCGTGAGCCAGGGATCCTCGATCAGCTCGCCGACGGACTCGCTTGGCTGCATCTGACGACCGATGCGGACCACCTCGATCCGTGTGATGCGCCGCCGGCGATCGGATGGGTTGTAGCACTCCCCTGCACAGACCCGCTCGAGACGCTCTGCCCCCAATGCGTCCTCGACGGCCTCGGGGCACCCGGGCGCTTGCTCGAACGCCCCGGCCGCACGGACCCGGAACCTCGGTGTGCCGTCGAAATCGAGCTCGCTTCCCATCGGGACTCGCGCATTGCCGGCGTTGATGAGATCGAACCACAGCAAGATCCGATCGCCGGAGGTTCCGTAGACTTCGCGGTCGAACAGCGCCTTCCAAATTGCATCCCGCGTGCGCTCCTTGGCGTGGACGGCCACGAGCCCACCGGTCAGAAAGAAGGAAGCCTGACGCTCCAACCATACGCGTTGGAATGGACGCATCGACATGACGTCCTCGCGCGTCAGGGGCACGGACTCGTCCGTCTGGTCGGGCATCCCGAAGATGATCTCGCGCCACTTTTCATCGATCGCTCCGCGCGCTTCGGTCATCTTGCGACGCTCGTACTCCTTGTAGCCCGTCCCGGGGCGAGCCGAGTGGTTGTCACTCGATGCGATGAAGCCTAGCGTTGCGTGGCGCGGCTTTTCTGCACCCTCGAAGCTCCCGCGCGACAGGATGTATTGCACCGATCCGCCCGGGCGATAGGCGTAGCTCGGCTGGAAGCAGTCGGTGCACTGTCCGCAATTGCCCCATTCCTCGATGTCAGTACCCGGCAAGGTGAGCTGACCAGAAGGGCCTAGTCGAACGAAGTTCGTGCGTGCATCCCGAACACGCCGATCACACTCCTCCGACAGAGGGTCGTCGCAACGGCTTCGGACGATCTCGCCGGCCCGCCAGCAGCAGGGCTCGAACTCGTCGGTCGGCTCCGGACAGACCACGCCGTCGGCCGTGCGCTCGGCAGCTCGATAGTCCCGGTACTCCTCGGAGTTTCCGTGCCCGGAAAAGACCTCGATGAGTTGCTGCCAGCGCGGATCGTCGTGCTTGGCCTGGAGCTGCTTGTCGTAGACATACCCTTCGGGCGTGTAGAAACCCCAGGTCGTCCCATGGGGAATCACCATGGCCTCGAAGCCCCACTCCCCGAGCTTGCGAAAGAGCGATTCCGGGGTCTCGGCTAGCTCTCTGCAGTCAGCCGGAAGCTCGGGAGAGCTCGCGCCGTCGGGGCAAAGCGAGAGGCTAGCGATCTCGCGGACGTGTCGACCCACGTCGTTGTAGGGCTGCTGCTTTGGAAACGCGCGAAGTGGAATGCCGAGGTTGGCGGTGATGGTCTCGAGGTCTCGAAACGCTTGCGAGGCAAGTCCGGGCGCTGCGATGGGACGGCTGGGCAGCTCTTCGTCGCTCGTCTCCTTGAATATGACGTTTCGATGCCCGTAATGGTCTTCCGGAGTGACTCCGATTTGGGTCCACTCGAACCCCGTGAACGCAACCAGGTCCGGTTGCTCACTCGCGGCATCGACGGCATTGCACTGGCGAACCGAATCGCGAACCATCTCCCAGGTTCGTGGCGTCAACGCCTCGGCGTGATCGGTCAGCGAGTAGAAATCGAGCTGCGAGCAGAACCGCGCGAAGTCGCAAGCATCCGCCGGCGGGTGCACTCCCTCTCCGCCCATGAGCGGAAGGCTCCACTGGAACGCGTCAACCGACAGGGTCGAGTGAACATGAAGATCACCAAACAGAATTCGCGTCTCGGCTCGTTCGTCGACCTCCATCTGTGCGGCGCCGCGAGCGCTCACTAGCTCGGGGTCGAGTGGGCTCGGGGTGATTTCACCGTCGGTCTGCAGTCTCCCACCCCCAAAGACCATCCAAAGCCCGAGCACGAGCAATCCGACCACGACGATCACGGCCAACAACCCGCGCTTCCAGCTCTTCATCGGGGCCGAGAATACGGGCCAGACGCCCGCACTGCAAACGAGTGCTCAGCGCGCCCAGCGGACGGTTTCTGCAACGCCGCCGATCACCAGGTTCTGATCGACACCGTCCTGTCCGGATAGGTAGACTCCGGGCGCGCCCTGCCGATTCGACGCGAACGCGATGAGACGGCAATCCGGCGAGAAGGCGGGGTCCTTGTTGTCCCCTTGGCCCTGGGTCAGGCGCTTGTACTCTTGCGTCACGACGTTGACAGTGAAGATGTCGAAGTTGCCATCGCGACCGCTGAACGCGATGAGGGGTTGCTCCGGATCCTGACACCACACGGGCGTTTGGTTGTGGCTCCCACGAAAGGTCACGCGCTGCACGTTCGTGCCATCACTGTTCATCATGAATATCTGGGGGCTGCCGTGGCGGTCCGAAACGAACGCAATCTTGCCGCGAGGACCGCAGGTCGGGCTGACGTCGATACCTTGGCTCCGCGTAAGCCGACGCAGGGCCGAGCCGTCCGGATTGGAGCTGTAGATTTCGGAGTTCCCAGATCGCGACGATGCGAAGTACACACGCTCCCCGCAGACAGCGGGCGCCATGGTGATACCCTTACCCCCGATCACGCGCCTTCCGCCCGCGCGGGTGTTCGTGATGAACATGCCCTGCTTGGTCATGCGCGTGTACCAGATCGAGCCCTTGCCGAAGCTCGGGAGCATGGATACGCCCTGGCCACTCGACACCTTGCGAACCCCGTAGCCGTCCATCTCGGCGGCGTACACACTCTTCTGGCCAGGGCCGTGCTTGCGCGCGAATGCGATCTCCGTGCCGAACGGGCCATAGGTACCCGTCACGACGCCGATGACCTTGTTGACGAAGTCGTGCATCCAGCGGCGAAGATCCTGGGGCGAGCCCTGGTAGGTCTGGCGCAGCGCCGGTACATCGCCCCCGCTCGCTTGGTAGAACCGGAGCTCGACTCGGAGTGCCGCGTCGTTTCCACCCACGAGCCCTTTGATCACCCCGTTCGCTCCGAGCATGGCCCACGCGCCGATATCGACGCCGAGCCCGTTCGCGGCGGCGTCGTGTCGGACCGATGCGGGGCCGATGACTCGGAAGCCCGGCATCAATCTGAAATCGTTCTGCAAAATCGAGCCGCCGACCGCGGTCGCGCTGGCGGGCTCCCCGATCATGTTCGGAATGCCAATCCGGAAGACATCTTCATCGGGCGCGTCGATGTCCACGACGATCTTGTCTTCCGGCAGTGGCGGCGCCTCGTCTTGCCCGACGGCCGGTCGCGCAAAAGACCACAACATCACGAGCGCAGCGGTTGCCACGAGCGCTCCCCAAGCCATCCGTCGAAACGTAGTCAAAGTCATTCGTTACCTCAGCGGGCGTGACGCCCAAAGAAACGCAAGGAGATCGTCTCACCCAAGACCTGCTTCGCCACCGACTCGGGTGGCTGCGGAAGATCCGCCCCCGTTGCCTGATTCATCCTTCGACGAACGGAATCATCGAATGCTTCATTCCCGCTCGCCCGTGTCACTTCGTAGTCACCCACGCGGCCATCTTCGGTAATCGCGAGCTCGATCACGCAGGTGAGCTTTTCGAGCTCGTCGTCGGGAATCAACGTCGGAACTTGCCAGCCCCTTCGGAAATAGTTGTAGAGCTTCCCGAGATAGAGGTCCTTTTCGTCTCCGGTCGCCTTGGTACCCTCGACGATGCCCTCCTCGTGCCCCTCCAGCTCCGGCCCTTTTCGCAGGTCGGAGATCGCCCCTGCTCGCTGCCCGAGCGTCGCCAGCAGATCTTCCTCCGGGCGCTCTCGCTTCTTCTCGGGCTTGGCGAGGCCCTTCTCGCTCTGCCCACTTGGAACGGGCGCTGCGGCCTCGGAGTCCGGGGCTGCGGGCGCCCGGGCGCTCTGCTGAGCGGCCGGCACCTCCTTGCTCGGAAGCCGCCGCTCGGGTCTCTGCTTTCCGAGGCGCACGAACCGCGTTTCGATCACCTCGATCGGCGGGGGCGGCAGGTCGTCGTCCACCCCGAACATCGATTGCATCCCGCCGAGCAGAAAACCGCTCAGAAATACCAACGCAGGAACCGCGACGAATGCAGCGATCGCGAAGCCTACGCCGCCGGCGATTTCGACCCCCGTCGGGCGCTCCGTCTCGAGTAGAGAGAAGGCCCGCCAATCACTGCTGTCTGCGCGGGCCATGATCTATCGTGGCTCGCGTGTGAGCGGGTCGGTGACCAGCCCCATCTTTCCGATCCCCGCCTGCCGCACCAACGCGAGCACCTGTGCGACCACTCCATAGGGCACCTGCTCGTCGGCTTGTACGAATACCTCGTCGACCTCGCGAATGCGTTCGTCGGTCAGCAATCGCTCGCGCAACATGTCGAGCGAAACCTCTTCGTCGAAGAGAAAGACTCGCTGATCGCGACGCACCGTGATCAGCGGGTGATCCTGGTCGATGTCCATGCGCGGCGCGTCTGCCTTTGGAAGGTCCACGTTGACACCGGTCGTGAGCATCGGGGCTGCAATCATGAAGATAATCAAGAGCACCAACATCACATCGACCAGCGGTGTGACGTTGATTTCGCTGAGTGCCCTTCCTTGTCCGCCGTCGCCGTTCGAAAACGCCATGGTTCACTCGACCAACAGATGACGCCGGATGATGTTCAGATAGTCACTCGAAAAGGCCGAAGTCTCGCTATCGACGACACGAATACGCCGAACGAAATAGTTGTACGCCATCACGGCAGGGATGGCCGCGGCGAGGCCGAGGGCCGTTGCGATGAGCGCTTCGGCAATCCCGGGAGCCACGACGTCGAGGCCGGCGCTCTTTTGGCCGTGGATCGCGATGAAGGAGTTCATCACGCCCCAGACGGTGCCAAAAAGGCCGATGAACGGCGCGGTCGACGCAGTCGTCGCCAAGAAGGAGACTTTGTTTTCGAGCCTTGTGAGCTCGGCGCTTTGCGCACGCCGAAGCGCTCGCTCGACGTTCTCGACGTCAGCCTTGGTGGGCCGCCCCGTGCGCGCGATGCGGGCGAGCTCGCGGTAGCCTGCGCGAAACACCGTGGCGATCGGTGATCGATCATAGCCCACGGCCTGGCCATGGATGTCGTTCATCGCCTTGGCGCTCCAACCACGAGCCTTCTCCTCCGACCAAAACACTTGAAGGAAAGCACGGCTCTGGTCGGTCACTTGCTTCAACCGAATCCACTTGGCACCGATGATGTACAAGCACATCACCGCCATGAAGACGAGGATGAGCATCACCAACTGGACCACCGGCGAGGCGCCGACGATCAGTTTCCAAGGGTTTAGTTGCTCGGGTGCGCTCGTCTGAAGGAAGACGGAAAGCATCAATGACTACCCCCCAAAGAGCGCACCCCCTAGCGGGCTAGTTTTCGGAGCCCGTGACGTTACGGTCGCGCGCCCAGCCAGCCTCGTCGGTGCCGGTGGCCATCTCCTCGCCCACCGAGGTGGTGGAGATGCGGCTCCCGTCCAGACCGAGAGAGATTAGATAGCTACGAACCGATTGCGCACGTCGCTCTCCGAGCGCGATGTTGTACTCCTCGGTGCCTCGCGGATCGCAGGCGCCGGTGAGCAGCAACGACAGTCCAGGGTCCGCCTGGCCGCGGTAGCACTCGGCCGCTTCTTGAAGTGCCGCGCGGGCGCTACTGTCGAGCTCCGCGGAGTCGAACGCGAAGTACACGGTTTCGACCACGCAAGGCTCCGGCTGCGGCTCCACTTCCAGTTCCGGCTCGGGCTCGGGAATCTCGGCACCCGTCGTAGGCTCCGGTTCCGGCTCCTCCGCGTCCTTCTTACAGCCCGTCAGCATGGTCGCGAAAAGCGTGAAGCACACCAACATGGTGAGAGATGAATGCAGATGTCTCTTCATGGAGTTCCTTTTCTTTCCCCCTCTGAACTCAGAGAGCAGCGACGCCAGCATAGCCCTGGGGTCATCGCGCGCAATTTTTCTCGTGCTTGCGTAGGGTTAAGTGGCGCACTTTTGTGAGGTCTAAATATGCGAAGTCACTTGTCGGGGTCAAACATGTCGCCAATTGTAAGGTGGCCCAATCAGGAGATCGGAATGACATCTCGAGCAATTTCCTTACTCGCGCTTGTGACAGCCCTCTCAGTCGGGTGCAATGCGAGATCGTCGCAAAGCGCACACGATGCCCTCGCCAGTCCGGAGCCGTCCGCCGGATCCGAACGCGGCCTGCCGGCGGTCCACACCTACGCGCACCGGCTCGACGACCCCTCGCGGGATGCCTGGCAGAAGCCCGAGGAGGTCATGGCGCTGCTCGACTGCCGTCCGGGCGCCACCGTCGTCGATGTGGGGGCGGGGACGGGATACTTCCTGCCGTTTCTGTCGAAGCGCGTAGGAGAGCAAGGCCTGGTTCTGGCGCTCGACATCGGCTCCGAAACCATTGCCAGCCTGCGGGAGCGAGCCGAGGCGCAGGGCTTGAACAACGTCGAGCCCCGCGTGGTGACTGCAGACGATCCGGGCCTCGAGCGCCGATCCGCAGATCGCATCCTCATCGTCAACACATGGCACCACATCGATGAACGCCGTGCCTATGCCGAGAAGCTGCAAGAGGCCCTTGCCCGGGGCGGACAACTTCTCATCGTGGACTTCACCCTGGACGCACCCATGGGGCCTCCGGTCGAGAAGCGCCTCACAGTCGATACCGTGGTCGCGGAGCTGGAGGCGGCCGGTCTTGAGACCACGATCCTCGAAGAGACCCTGCCCTACCAGTACGTCGTCGCAGGACGCACCCAGTAGTCAGGAACCGGCACGCTCGAACGCATGTTGAACCTTCAGCCGAACGGTCGTCGCCAGCATTCGCGCGCGGCTGCGCTCCTTGCGCAAGCGGCTCGCAAGCGAGGGGCTCGATCGAAGCGAGATCCACAACCTCAGGAGATGCCTTCTTCGCTCCGGCTCGGGATGGTCTTCGAAGTCGGTACGCGCATGCATGACGCTGTGATTCGAAAGCAGCTGCACGTCTCCGGGCTCGAGGTCCATGTCGAGGTACATCCCCGGTGTTTCGGCGATCGCGTTGTAGAGATCGAGAAGCGATCGATCTTCAGGCGTTAGGATCGGCTCCCCGTCAGGGCCAGCCGCCGAGCGAAAATAGTCCGTGTGATAAAAGGTGCGCAGAACGCCTGAATCGAAACAGCAGGGTCGCACGGGCAGGTATCGAACCCCGCCCTCCCCCTTGGTGTCCATCATGAATGGCTCGTACAGCCGATCGACGAGATCCGGCCGTCGCCGGAGCAGCTCGTTGTACACGGCGACCGAGCTGACGATGCGGCTCTTGCCGCCTCGCTTCGCCTTGTGGAGACATAGGAGCCCAACGACATCCGCGGCGTCACAATGGAAGTTGATGTTCACGCGGGTGCGGTAGTGGCGAACATCGTCGGGGCTCTCACCGGTGTCGCGAACGTGGCCGAGCAGGTCGCGCGCTGGGTTCTGCGCACCCGGGATTCCCAGATGCTGGCCGAGGCACCAGAAGAAGATCTCGCTGTCCGACTCGGACCAGCGTTCGACCGGGACCCCGCGAAGCACGCAAAACCCTCGCCCGGTCGTGAGCTCCTCACGCCAGCGATCGATCTTCTTGGCGAGCATGGGAAGAGGGAAGTCGTCCTTGGTGAGCTCGCTCATTGGTTTATCGGTCCGCTTGGCCAGAGCCAACGCGGAATCGAGCTCGGCGACGTCAGCGTCGATCAGCGTCTCGCGCCAATCATCGTGCGCAGCGACCTCCGCTCCCCTCCAAGCGGCAGGAACGCGTAACGGCTCGCGAAGCACGCGCTCTTGCGGACGGGCGAAGTAGTGAAGGGTCTGCGCGGTCAGGGTCTTGTACACGGCCGCGCCAAGCTTACGCGATCGCCTCGATTCGCGCCGGCACATGCTTGTGCCAGGGGGTCCCGGCGAGCCAATCACGGTCTTCCGCCGAGGTCAGCTCGTTCAAGGCGACTCCCGTGCGCCGAAGAGCGCCGTTCGCCAACGTGTGGTCGAGGCCGAGCCCGTTGGGGAGCGACACGTGACCCGGCTGCATCGTGTCGGTGACCTCGATGGGAACCTCCACCGAGCCTCGCTTCGTGGTGAGTCGGACGAGGTCACCATTGGTGACGCCCAAGCGGCCGGCATCCTCGGGATTGATGCGAAGCGATCCTTCGAGATCCTTCTTCCGCCAGTCGGGCGACCGGAAGATGGTATTCGCCGTGAACGACCGGCGCTCGCCGGCGGACAACACGAATGGAAACGCCGTGTCCGCGGTGCCGGGAGACGTGTCCCGAAGGGTCGCCAGCTCGGCGAGGAGCTCGGGAATCGACAGCTGGATCCTGCCGTTGGGTGTGAGCACCCGCGACCAGCAATCCTCGGGCTCGTCGACGGCGAAGACGATCCCGGACGGGCTCTGCAGGATTGCATCGAACAACTTTTCGGCAGCGACGAACGGAGCGCCCTCGAAGCCTGCACGGCGCAGCGAATCGGGGAACTTCGCTGCGAACTGATGGACTAGGCCCCATACGACGGCGGCGGCCTGCATCCCGGCTGGTAGGCGAGGACCGAGCGTCCGATAGAGAATCACGGGAGCCATCGGCGCGAGCTTCGGGTTGGACAGGACGTTGGCGAAGAACGCGGGGATGAATGCGGGCCGCCCCTGATCCAACGCCGCGTGCAGGGGGGCGAGGTCCGCGTCGGTATAGGCGCCAAGCGCCTCGCAGAGCCGCGCGTGGATCTCGGCCTCGGTCAGCACGCCTTCGGGCGGGTCGAGGAGGGGCTGCCGCACGTGAAAGTAGTTGTGGGGGAACTCCAGATTGAAGAAGGTCGCTTCGGCCTTTTCGAACTGCGTCGGCGTGGGGAGGATGTAGTCTGCCAACCGCGCGGTCTCGGTCATCGCGACGTCGATGACGACGAGCGTGTCGAGCGCGCCGAGCGCCTCGCGCATGGCCTTGCTATCCGGCATCGAATGTGCGGGATTGGCGCTCTCTACGATCATCGCACGATACCGCTTGGGGTGATCGCTGAGGATCTCGGCAGGAATCGAACTGCACGGCGTCAGGCCGGAGATGATCCGCTCGTTGGCAACCGGGCTGCGTTTGCACTCGGCGCCTGCGCCGAGCTTCTCGAGGTTCCCAGCAACACTCACCAACACGGCGGGCACGTACTGTGCACCCCGCTTCGCGAAGTTGCCCGTCAAGAGCCAAAGCAGCTTGTTCAGATAGCTGTTGAGCGTCGAGAAGCGGTTCATCTGGATGCCGAGGTCCTCGTACACGGCGACGCTGCTGGCCTTGGCGATGCGCCGCGCGGTTTTCCGAACCTGATCCTCGGGAACGCCGGAGATCTGGGCGTACTCCGCCACGGGGATCTGGCGGAGCGCATCGATTGCATCGTCGGCCCCCTCGACGTGCTCGGCGATCCAGCCATGGTCGATCAGGTCTTCCTGGACCAGGGCGCCACCGAGAGCGGCCAGCAGCCACGCGTCCGCGCCGGGCCTCACCTGAAGATGGATGTCCGCAAGCTCCGCCGTCTCCGTCTTGCGCGGATCGATGACGATGAGGGCTCGATCGGAGTCCTTGGCGATTGCGCGCAGCGTGACGCGGGCGCGGGGGATGCTGTGCGACTGCCATGGGTTCTTGCCGATGAACAGACCGACTTCGCAGTGCTCGAAGTCGGCGCGCGTGACGCTCCCCATCAAACGACCGCCGACCCAAAACTCGCCTGTCTTTTCCTGCGCCAAAGCGCTCGACCGATAGCGAGACCCGAGCGCGCGGCGCGTGGCCACGGAGTACGCCGCGGGGAGATGATTCCCCTGCCCACCCCCGCCGAAGTAGAAGATCGTGTCACCGCCATGCTCGTCGCGGACTGCGCTCAGTCGTTCGGTCACCTCGCGAATCGCGGTGTCCCAATCGATCTCCTCGAACGTCCCGTCGGCTCTCCGTCGGAGCGGCGCCGTGACACGGTCCGGCCCGTTCTGATAGTAGTCGAGGCGATGAGGCTTCTCGCACGCGTACCCCTTCGACGCCGGATGCGCCTTGTCGCCCCGAATTCGTGTGAAGTGACGGTTGCCCTCGCCCCCTAGCTGCACCTCGAGACCGCAGTTGCACTCACAGAGAATGCACGCCGTTTTCTTCCAGGATCCGGACATGAACAGACCTCGCGCTTCTTCCACCGGTGGACAGTTACCGGACTGTAGTCGCCCGTGCGACGCGACGCGACCCCTGGGCGGACTGCGATTCGTCAGGTGATGCTGCGAGGTCTCAGGTCGATAGCGCCACGTCGAATTCATCGACGTAATCGGCAAAACGCTCTCGAATCTCCCCGAGCTCGAGCCCAAAGTCCTCACGCTGGTATCGGTGAACCCCCCTGCTGCCGCGCGGATTCGCCGCCAGAAACGCGCTCATGCGCTCGCGTGCCGGATCGCTGAGCTCCAGGCCGAAATGCTCGTAGGCGCGTCGCAACAAGTCGACGGGATCTTCGAGCGTATCTTCGAAGTGCGCGTCGAAGAACTGCTCGGGCTTGTCGTGGTGGCGCCGTCGTGCCGCTACGGCCTTTTGAAGCTGGATGGTCCAGGTGTCCATCACGTTGCGTCCGATGCGCGCAGGATCGACGGAGTCCGAGTTCATGCCTCGAAAAGCGTAGTGAAGGCTGGCGAGTGACGGCATCACGCGACCCGGATCGCGGTGCGTGTGAATGATCAACGCGTCCGGATATACCGTCAGAAGCTCGTCGATGGCGGGCAGGTGGGCGGGGCTCTTCAATGCCCAGCGCGTTTTCATGTGCCTGCTTTGCAGGTGCTGAAGGAACTTCCTGTGGAACTCGTACGAGCGCACCATGTTCTGCTCATTCAGCCACGCCTGGTAGCTCGGGACGTGGAACGTGATGTGAAACTGCACGCTCAGGAACTCGTGCGCGTTGATCGGCACGCACTCTTGGGGGAGCTGCGGGCCGAACTCGTGAATCGCAGGCAGTGTGGGGATGAGGCGGTCTAAATTGCCGAAGAGCTTCTCCGCGTCCCGGATGCGCGGATCGGTGTCGTAGGTTTCTGGCTCCGGAGGCGGAACCGGCCACTCGACTTCCCAGCTGAGCGGCGCGCGATTGTCCGGATCCTGGGCGAGCAGATTGAACAAGAGTGTGGTTCCGGTGCGAGGCAGCCCCACGATGAAGATCGGGCGTTCGATCCGCTGTTCTGCGACGAGCGGATGCTGCGCGCGATACTCGGTCAACCGCAAACGGTTCTCGAGGTACCGAAGCAGCGTCTCGCGGCAGCTCAACCGTCCGAGGGTGCTGAGCTCGGCCTCGCGCTCGACGGAGTCCAAGAGGACACGCATCCCCTCGAGGAAACCCTCGCCTCCAAAATCGCTCGATCCGGCGCGCCGAATGGCTTTGTCGAGCAAGTCTTGCTCCTCGAGCGAGGGTAAGGTCCATCCGAGCCGTCGGAGATTCCCGCCAACCCGGTTGAGCGCTTTGATGGCAAAGGAGCGGTGAGGTGGGGGCAGCGGCATCGGCATCGTGGCGCCGCCCTTTGCTCGGCGGCGCGGCGCCGTGGTAGCACGCATAGATGAGGTCGGTAAGGAATCGCTGGATTCGCTGGGCCGTGCCGCTCGTGTTGGCGATCCTCGTCATCTGGGCCCTCGGCGTGCGAAGCCGTGGACCCAAGCCCGAAGCGCCACTCGGAGAGCCGGTGCTCGCAGATGCCGCACCCGCGTTCCGGCAAGGCAAGACCAATGGCAACCTCAGCCCGCAGTATTTCGAGAGTCTTTGGCCGGCAGGGCACCGGGACAGCGCCAACAGTGATTTCGTCCCAATCGCGCTCGGAACCTCGTTCGCCCTGACGAAGCACTTCCTTCATGGACACCCGATCTTCTGGCCGCCGACGATCGGCGCCGACGGCATGGCTTACGTGGTGACGGGTGCGCCTCCGGGAAACAGCCACTTGTTCGCCATCTCCCCGGACGGCGAGGTGAAGTGGGCTGCCAAGCCGCAGGAGTCGCTCGACGATCTCGACTCGTTCGCGATCATGAACGCGCCGACGATCGACGCGGAAGGCGACCTCTACGTCGGAGATCGCGATCAGCTCTGGGCCTTCAGGCCCCATGGCGACGTGAAATGGGTCGTCGATCTGAAGCCATACGGCGTCGACTGGGGCTTCATGACCGTCGTGCTCAGCAGGCAGCGCTACGTCGGCGGCGTGACGACCAACGGAAAGGTTCTTTTCTTCTGGTCGCATGACGGCAAGCTCGCGATGCCTCCGCTCGATCTCCCTGGGGGCCCCGGCCCACCTGCCGAGGACGAACCGCCGGAGTTCCTCTGGAAGGACTTGATGGACCCGAACCTCGTCCCGTTCCTGTTCAACTTGATTCAGGGCTGGGAGCTGGAAGTCGCCAATACGCCGGCCATTCATCCGGAGACGGGACGCCTCTACATTACCGCCGCCGGGGCGACGCCGGGGACCGGCACGCTCTACGGTATCGATGTCACCGACGACGCACTCCGCATCGCGTTTCAAGCCCCGATGGGAGGCGGTAGCGGAACGAGCCCAGCGGTGTCACACGACGGGACTCAGGTGTACGCAGTCGACGAGCGCGGAAGAATGATCGCGATCGATGCGATGACGGGGCGGCGCCTCTGGCAAAGCGAGGAAGGCGGCGGCGGCTCGGCGTCTCCGAGCATCGGGCCCGATGAGACGATCTACACCCCTTTTCAAGATCACATCACGGCCTACGCGAAAGACGGCCGTCTGAAATGGGAGACCACGTACAGCACGATCTGCCGCGAACGACTCCCCGATCCCGGCGGCATCTGGAACCACGTTCTGTCGGAGCCGGTCGCGTTCATCGACAGCATCCTGACAGTCGGGCTCGAGCGCGGATGGATGAACGTCGTGTGCGGCTACTACCTCCCGAAGATTCTCTCCCGCAGCAATCGAACGCGCGTCCCAGTTCCGCAGGAATCCTTGTTCGTAACATTCGACCTGCAGAGCGGCGAGCCCGTCGGAGAGGCTATCGTGCTACCGGAGACGAGCGAGGGCTTCGTGACCCCGCTTTCGAACGGCAACGTAATCGTGACGACCTCGGGCGCGATCAGCTCGATCTTCTACTACATGGTGAACCGAATCCTGCCCGAACGCCTGCGCGTCGCAGGCCCCCCCAAGGCCGGCCTTCTACTCCTGGAACCGCGATGAACGAGCTCCCGCCGCGCGTTCTCTTCTACGACGGCGTCTGCGCGATGTGCAATGGTATCGTCAAAGCGATGCTGCGCATGGACCACGAGGCGCGCTTCCATTTTGCGCCGCTGCAGGGCCCAACCGCAGACCGGGCACGTGCGCTTCATCCGGACTTCCCCGAGGAAATCGAGACCGTCGTCTACCTGAGACGCGGGGAGGTGTTCCTTCGGTCTCGCGCCGCCGCATTGGCAGCAGCGGAGCTTCCGTACCCGGCCAAAGCGCTGTCCTGGTTGCGCTTCGTCCCGCAAGGGCTGGCTGACTTCCTCTATGGAATCGTGGCGCGGCTCCGCTACCGTGTGTTCGGCAAGTACGATCGCTGCCCTCTTCCGCCCGAGGGAGCCCGCGCACGTTTTCTGCCCTGAGCCGTCTCGGCTGCGCGTAGATGTAAGCAAGTGTCACACCTGTTTGGGGTCACCCCGACGGGTTGCTAACTTGAGAATCGGATGGGGATTCGTGCTTGGCTTCTTGCTCTGCTCACGCTGACTTGCTCGTGCGACGGCGCAGAGATCGGTCAGGCCGCTGGGACCGAGCCGCCTCGGAGCCTCAGCACGGGTGGCACGACCGGAACAGGCGGAAGCCTCGGGACAGACGCGGGCGCTGACGCTGACGCGGGCGCTGACGCAGGCGCTGACGCCGACGCAGGCGCTGACGCTGACGCAGGCGCTGACGCTGACGCAGGCGCTGACGCCGACGCAGGCGCCGGCGGCGCGGACGGCGCGGGCGGCGCGGGCGGTTCGTCTGATCTCTGTGCGGATGGACCGCTGGCGGCGCCGCTCCCTGGCTGCATCCCGACACCGCGTGCGAGCAGCGGCGACATTCATGCGGATTGCGTCGCGCGGATCAATCAGTTTCGGTCGGAGTGCCAATGTCTCCCCCCGCTCGCGCGCTGGCTCGACGGGGAGAGTTGCAGCGACCGCAACGCAGAATACGACAGCGTCAACGGGGTCCACGCAAGCTTCTACGACATGCCGTGCGGCAGCGGGGCCCGCGCACAAAACGAATGCCCGGGCTGGCCTTCCAACGATCACGTCGTCAACGGATGCCTACAAGCGATGTGGGACGAGGGGCCCGAAGACGGAAACCCGGACACCGTGAATGGACACTACGAGACCATGGCCACGACGACGTACACGCGGGTTGCCTGTGGTTTCCACACGACGCCCTCTGGGTCCGTCTGGGGTGTGCAGAATTTCGACTGAGGGGGAGCCATGCGCCTATCGATCGCGACGATTGCAATCTGCTGCCTGACTTCAGGCTGCGGCGAAGCGCCGTTCTGGGACCAAGGCAGCGGCGGTGGCGCAGACCTATCTCGAGGCGATCCGCGCTTCATCGCAGATTGCAACGGCGGACCCCTCGATGCTCCGATCGCCAACTGCCAGCCCGAGCCGCTACCGAGCAGCGGTAATCCGTACGCCGACTGCGTGACTCGGATCAACCAGCTCCGATGGGAATGCCAATGCCTCCCCTCGCTCGAGCGCTGGGACGCTGCAGAGGACTGCGCGGACCAACACGCAGAGTATGACAGCAGCCGGAGCGCGCATGCCGGCTTCCGCGACGACATCTGCGCTCCGCGCGGCTGGGCTCAGAATGAATGCCCGGGCTGGAGGTCGACGGAGCAGGTCGTCGCAGGCTGTCTACAAGCCATGTGGGACGAAGGCCCAGGGGAACCCTACGCGGAGCACGGGCACTACATCAACATGACGAACCCAGCCTACACGAAGGTCGCCTGCGGCTTCTACGAGACGACCGGCGGCAGCGTCTGGTCGGTCCAGAACTTCCAATGATGGCGTCTGCTCTACTGTTCGGGCGGAGTCCACGCGGTCGCAGCTAAGTCGCCCTCTTCGAGGCCGAGCCAAATCTTGAGTTGCTTCAGCATGAATTCGGTGCCCTCGCGAGAGGAGAGGTCGACCCGGTACGTGTTGATGTAACGGACGCTTTCCTGCAGCCACATGTCCCACGCCTCTTTCGAGACCTTCTCGTACACCAGCTGCCCGACGTCGTTGGGGAACGGCGGCCGGGCAAGACCAGGAAGCTCTTTGTCGAGCTTGATGCAATGGACGAGACGAGTGGGATCCGCTTCAGGCATGGCTAGGCGTGTACCTAGCACCGGGCCGGTTCGTGGCTACCCCAGAATGCGGAAGAAGGAGCGCAACATCTGGTAGGTGAGGCCCCAGACGATCCGGCCTTCGACATCGTATGCGGGAAAGTCGATTTGGGTGCCGTGCCATTGATACGGTCGAATCGTGTCCGCCTCACCGCGGTAGAGCGGCAAGAGCGGCGTCCAGAGCGCTTCTGCGACTTCCTTCTCGTCGGCTCGGATCGGGGACTGACGATGCACTTCGAAGACATAGGGGCGAATCACGGTTTCCTGTGGCCTGCCACGGGCGATCGCCTGAAGGTCGTCGAGCTGGCCGATGTGGTCGGCTTCTGCAGCCAAGTCGAGCCCCACCTCTTCCCGCGTCTCCCGAATGGCCGTATCCAAGAGCGATCCATCCTCGGCCTGTTGCCGCCCGCCAGGAAACGCCATGTGTCCCGACCAGGGGTCGCTCGGATGCTCCGCCCGACGAATGAAGAGAACCTCGGGACCCGCCACGCCATCCCGCAGGAGCATCGCGACCGCCGCCCACTTGTCGTGCTCGGCGAGCTCGCGCGCGGCACGTGCTTCGAGGATGCTCCGAACGTCCGGTATGCCGAGCACAGTCACCGAGATCGGCTAGCACACCCGAGGGTCGGCGTCAGCGCAAGTGGAGACTCGGTCGCGACGCACGTGCTCGCGCCGGGGACCCCGCTCGGCCACCGCGATACGACGGGAACCGACTCGCCTCCCGCCCCGTCGCTGTGCCGCGCATCCCGACCGAGTCTCCTGCGTACGCAGTAATGCGAGAACGCGAGCCCGAAGGGCGAAGCCCGGCGCGAATGCGCCGCCAAGCCGGAGCGTAGCGTAGGGCGCGGAGGGAGGATTACGCGGTGGGGGTGGGTGGGTTGGATGGAACCAAACGCTCGACGCCGATTGGGCTCCGCATCTGCAAGTCGTCCGTCCGACGGACGCCCGCGTCGTGTTTTCCCGCGACCCCGTGGTCCTCGAAGCCATGGCGCAGTGGACAGCGTCAACGAGCGGAGACGCGGTCGCGACGCACGTGCTCGCGAGCGGGACCCGTCGGTACGGACCTTCATGGCGCGACAAGACCCACCTCCAGCCCACTCGCTGTGCCGCGCATCCCGACCGAGTCTCCTGTGGGTGGACAGCGTCAGCGTTACCCGGTGGAAGTCTCTCTCGATGAGAGTCGTGCATAGGGGCGCGGGAAAACGCGTCGTGGGCTGGAGGCGGCGTACGAAGTGCCAAGCGCAAGACGGCAGCCACCGCGATTGG
>Ga0209536_100003143_pt1 | contig 26687 bp, 20 predicted proteins | sample DeeMarSeWOR28_12_FD_187461 | JGI IMG/M metagenome (GOLD analysis project Ga0209536, IMG submission 187461) | Marine sediment microbial communities from White Oak River estuary, North Carolina - WOR-2-8_12 (SPAdes) (version 2) | ecosystem: Environmental > Aquatic > Marine > Intertidal zone >...
TACGGTTTGTCAAGAGGCCCGTTGCCCCAATATGGGCGAATGTTTTTCTTCCAATACCGCCACCTTCCTCATTTTAGGTGACCGGTGCACCCGGAATTGCCGGTTCTGCGCTATCGGGCAGGGGCCTGTCGGACCGCCTGATCCGAAGGAGCCGGCCAGGGTGGCCCGTGCGGCTTCGGATATGAAACTGGACTATGTGGTCGTTACATCCGTGACCCGTGACGATCTGCCGGATGGCGGGGCACACATTTTTGCAGAAACGATTAGCGCGCTTCGGACAAAATTGCCCGATGCGCTGGTGGAGGTTTTAAAAAAGTTGCGCGCCGATTATGGGATCGGGCTCTTAGTGGTGGATCATGATCTGCCGATGATCATGCGCCTGTGTGACAAGGTGGTGGTGCTCAATGAAGGCAGGGTAATTGCTCATGGAATACCTGAAGAAATCCAGCGTAACCCGGATGTGATAGAAGCCTATATTGGCAAAAGACAATCCGAAGTAGATAAGGCAATCGGTGATTGAAATCGCCCGTATTGCTGTCTGTGAAACAAATTACACAAAGGAGGTATTTATGCGTTTCAAGACTGTTTTGATTCTCATTTTGGCAGGGTTTATGGGTTTTGGCAGTTTAAGCCCCGCCGCGGCAGAAGAGCTGTATATCGGCTGTGTTTTGGATTTTTCAGGAGATACCGCTTTTTTCGATGTTCCCAACTATGAGGGTATCAAACTGGCGGTGGAAGAACTGAATGCCGCCGGCGGCATCGGCGGCAAGCTTAAAATTCAACTGGTGGCCAAAGACTTCCGGAACGACGCCACCGAAGCCGTCTCCGCTACCAAGGCCTTGCTCGATGAAGGTGCGCATGTCATTATCGGGCCAACCTCTACCATGCTGGCCATTACGGTCGGCAAACAGGCCCGGGAAAAGCAAATCCCGACCGTCTACCCCCTGGCTTCGCCGCCGTTTATCACCAAAGAAGTCGGACCCTACGGCTTTTTGGTCACCTTTGGCGACAATGTGCAGGCCGCGGTAATCGCCACATATGCAGCTGAAATCGGTCACAAGGCAGCCTATACGATGCCCAGCCCCGATGACCCCTATACGGATTTCATCCCCAAATATTTCGAAAAGAAATTTGCAGAGCTGGGTGGCAAGGTGGTGGGCTCAACCACCTGGTCCTTCACCCAGACCGAATTTACGGTGGAAGCCCGCAAAATAAAAAAACATGAGCCCAAGCCGGATATGATTATGAGCCCGGCTTTCGGACCGTTTTATGCCGGCCTGCTGAAAAGCCTGCGCATGTCCGGTGTGCAAACACCCTATTTCGGTGTCGACGCCCTGGACGAGCCCAGTGCTTTGAGCCTTGGGTCAGTCACCGAGGGCGTTGTCTTTCCGTCTCCATCCTTTTCTTCAGAGGGAAATTCAATGTTTGTGTTCAATGAAAAATATAAAGCGAAATACGGCAAGGAAAGCATATCCCAGTATCCGGCGTTGGGCTATGATGCCATTAAGGTCATCGAGGCCGCGGTGATCAAGGCCGGTACGACCGACGGTAAAGCTATCCGTGATGCCATGGCGGGCCTGGTAGACGTTCAGGGTGCGACATCCAAGATCACCTATGCAGGAACCAAATACAATGTGCCGATCCGTGAGATCGCCATATGCCAGATGAAGGGGGGTAACAAAACCCTGGTAAAATACATGCAATTGAAACCTGAGGAAATTCCGGAACCCTAACACGAATATTGATTAAGACTTTGGACACCAATGCTTTTACTTGAAAACGTATCGGTGAGCTACGGCCCGATTCAAGCCGTACGAAATGCTGACATCGCGGTCAAAAAGGGAGAAGTGGTCACCCTGCTGGGGCCCAATGGCGCCGGCAAGAGTTCTACCCTTGGTGCTGTCATGGGCCTGCATCCCATCAGCGGCGGCCAAATACTTTTCGAAGACCGCTTGATTTCGGGCATGGCCACGGAAAAAATCGTTCGGCACGGGTTGACCCTGACGCCCGAAGGGCGTCAGGTGTTTGCCGGTCTGACGGTTTATGAAAATCTCAGACTGGGGGCGGCAGCAAGACAGGACCGCAAAGAAATCCGGGAAACCCGCTCAATGGTCTTTGAACTCTTTCCGATCCTGTCGGATCGGCGCAGTCAACAGGCCGGAACGCTATCGGGAGGAGAGCAGCAGCAGCTGGCAATTGCTCGCTCTTTGATGTCGAAACCACGGCTGCTGATGCTGGATGAGCCTTCCCTGGGTCTGGCACCTGTAATCGTGGACCAGATCTTTAGGCTGATCTCACGCCTGCGCAAAAATGGGCTGACGATCCTTCTGGTGGAGCAAAACGCGGAAATGTCGTTGCAGATTGCCGACCGCGGATATGTGTTTGCAAGCGGTGAAATCGAGAAATCCGGCACCAGCAAGGAACTGCGTTCCTCTTCGGATATCATGGCAGCTTATCTGGGAACTTAGTATCATATGTATGATCTTCTGTCAGTTATCATCATCGGATGCAGTGTCGGCGGCATGTATGCCCTGCTGGCACTGGGGCTGGCGATGATTTTTGCCATCTTAGGGTTACTGAACCTGGCCCATGGCGAATTGATCGCAGCCACCGGCTATACCATGTTTTTTCTGGCATTAACCGGTATGCCTTTTATCGTCATCGTCATGTTTGCCGTCATCGCCGCGGTCATCGGCGCACTGTTGATGGAGCGCATTGCTTTTCGGCCGATTCGCAACGCCGGCGTTGCTACCGGCTTGATCACCAGCTTTGGTCTTGAAATTATCCTGCAATCCGGCTGGCAGAACTTTATCTCCCCTACGCGCTTGTCCATCGACATCCCCATGTGGCTGATCCGGTTCTGGGATATCGGTGATACCGGCTTTTCCACGTTTCAAGGGATTGCGATTGTGCTGACCCTGGTTACCGTCGTATCTCTGACGATCTTTCTCAAAAGAACGACCGTGGGTTTGGCCATGCGCGCAGCCGCCGAAAATTTTCCCGTAACTCAACTGATGGGAATCCGGGCCAACGCCGTTATCGCGACAGCCTTCGCAATTTCAGGGCTTTTAGCAGGCTTTGCGGCCTTTTTGTGGATCGCTCAGCGCGGCTCCTGTGATCCACACATGGGGTTGGAGCCGGGAATTATGGCCTTTATTTCGATTATCTTCGGCGGCACCGCCAGCTTAAGCGGCGCGGTTCTTGGCGGTCTCTTTCTGGGTTTACTGCAGGTCTCGCTGCGAACCTATTTGCCCGATGCGCTTCTCCCCTTTCAACAAGCCATATCGTATATTGTGGTTATCAGTGTGCTGGTCCGCTGGCCTGACGGGCTTGTCTCCATTTTTAAAAAAGAAGAACGCGAGCGCCGATAAAATTTTTTGAGATTTAAGGGAATGCCGTCCGGGGCCGAACGAAAATAAGCCGGCTGATGCCGATTCAAGGCAGACTCAAATTATTATCGCATGTTGCAAGATGCGGTTAGCATAGATATCTTTTCCAAGCATCACCCGTATCATAATGGGGGATTTGCTCAATGACAACCAATAATCAAAAATATGTTTTGGCCATCGATCTGGGCACATCCGGCAGCAAAACGGCACTGGTTTCACTTTACGGGGAAGTCATCGATTTCGATTACCAGGCGGTTCCCCTGCACCTTTTGCCCGGCGGCGGTGCGGAACAGAATCCGCACGACTGGTGGGATGCGATTCTGACGACCTCCAAACGCTTATTGGGCAGGGGTTCGGTAAATCGGGAGGATATCGTGGCTATCGCCGCCTCGACCCAGTGGGCCGGAACCGTTCCAATTGATCAAAATGGACAGCCGCTGATGAATGCCATTATCTGGATGGACATGCGCGGCGCCAAGTATGTTGCCGAGATGGCCGGCGGACCCCTCAAAATAGAAGGTTATGACCCGGTAAAACTGCTGCGCTGGATTCGAATGACCGGCGGTGCCCCCGGTCTGTCAGGCAAAGACCCTGTCGGTCATATCCTGCTGATCAGAAACGAGTTTCCCGATGTTTACCGCAAGACCTTCAAATTTCTGGAGCCCAAGGATTATATCAATTATTGCTTTACCGGAAAGTGCGCTGCCTCCTATGACTCGATTACCCTGCATTGGGTCACGGACAATCGCAATATCGGTAATATCAAATACAGCGATGCCCTTATGAGCGTCTATAGCCTCGAAAAGGATAAATTGCCGGAGCTCAGGCGCTCGATTGATATCCTGGGGCCGGTGAAAAAAGAGGTGGCGGCCGAACTGGGTTTGCGAGAGGATGTTCAGGTCGTCATGGGTTCGCCCGATGTTCAGGCCGCAGCCCTGGGTTCAGGTGCTGTAAGGGATTTCGAGGGGCATCTTTACATCGGGACATCGTCCTGGATATCAGCCCATGTGGCTTTTAAAAAAACGGATGTATTGCATGGGATTGCTTCGATTCCATGCTCCATCCCCGATAAGTATTTAATCGTCAACGAACAGGAAACAGCCGGTGCCAGTTTGACCTTTTTAAAAGACAACATTCTTTACCACAAAGATGAATTGCTGCAGGAGGAGGCCCTGCCGGATGTTTACAAGATATTCGACCGCATCGCGGGCAACGCGCCTGCCGGAAGCAATAAGGTGATTTTTACGCCGTGGCTCAATGGCGAACGCACGCCGGTGGAGGATAATTCGGCAAGAGCCTGTCTATATAATCTGTCTCTTAGCTCAACCCGGGCCGACATTATCCGAGCTTTCCTCGAAGGGGTGGCCTACAACCAGCGCTGGGCTTTGCAGTATGTTGAAAAATTCATGGGACGTGAAATGAATCCGATTCACATGGTGGGTGGAGGGGCCATATCGGACATCTGGTGCCAGATCCACGCCGATGTGCTCAACCGCACCATCAAGCAGGTCAAAGATCCGATCCAAACCAACGCCCGTGGCGCTGCCTTCATTGCTTCGGTTGGATTGGGACGTATGACATTTGAAGAGATACCCGAACATATTCAGATCAACAATACCTTTGCACCGAATCCGCAAAACCGCAGAATTTATGACCAGATGTTCGGGGAGTTTTTAAACATCTACAGGCAGAATAAGCCTATTTTTAAGCGGTTGAATTCCTCCGCCTGATCCGATCGTTCAATGGAAAGGAGTTGTAATGAAATTTGCAAGAATAAACATGACCAGTCAGAGCGTTGCCATCGAGGATGTGCCCGAAAACTATAAGGGCCTGGGAGGACGGGGGTTGACATCAAGTTTAATCAGCAACGAAGTCCCCCCGGATTGTGATGCCCTGGGCCCGGACAACAAGCTTATATTTGCGCCGGGCACATTAAGCGGAACCCCGCTGGTGAACACCAGCCGCCTTTCCATCGGCGCCAAGAGTCCCCTGACCGGAGGTATTAAAGAAAGCAATGTGGGCGGAACGGTGGCTGCAGCCCTCGGGCGAATGGGTTTTACGGCAATCATCATTGAAGGTCAGGCTCCGGCCGGCAAACTGTATATCCTTAAAATTGACGGCAGCGGCCAGGTAATGCTGGTGGACGCTGGCAATTATAAAAAAATGCGCACCTACGCTTTGGTCGAGAAAATATTAGAAGCCGAGAATCAGGACAGCGCCGTTCTCTGCATCGGCCCTGCCGGCGAGTACCATCTGGCCAGCGCCTCGATTCAATCTTCGGATGCAGACGGGCGCCCCTGCAGGGCTGCCGGGCGCGGCGGGCTCGGGGCGGTCATGGGTGCAAAAGGGCTGAAAGCAATGATTGTTGATCGCAGCGGAAAAAGCCCTGATGCCATGGCGGATCAGGAAGCGTTCAAAAAGGAGGCCAAAATATTTGCCAAAGCCGTCAAGGAAGATATGTTCAGCGGATATGTCCTGCCGCCTCTGGGCACCGCCGTTTTGGTGGCGCCCCTAAATGCCGCCGGTGCTTTTCCCAGCTACAATGCCACCCGGGGCGTCTTCGACGGCTGGGAGCGCATCAGCGGTGAAACCCTGGCTGAGACCATCAAGGACCGTGGAGGGAAAACCACCCATATGGGCTGTGCCCAGTGCATCATTCACTGCTCCAACGAATATGTGGATCCAAAAGGCAGATACGTCACGTCTTCTCTGGAATATGAAACCATCTGGTCCATGGGCGGCATGTGCGGAATTGATGATCTGGATATTGTCGCCAAACTCGATTTTCTTTGTGACGACATCGGTGTGGATACGATGAACACCGGTGTTGCCCTGGCGGTAGCCATGGATGCCGGCCATAGAAACTTCGGTGACGGCCAGGCGGCCATTGAATTGGTTGAAGAAATCGCAGAAGGCACGGAATTCGGCAAGATCCTGGGAAACGGTCCGGCAGCCGTCGGCCAGCACTTGAGCCACCATCGGGTGCCGGTTGTAAAAAATCAGTCCATCGCGGCCTATGATCCCCGCGCAGCGCAGGGTATGGGAGTCACCTACGGTACCTCTCCCATGGGAGCCGATCATACGGCCGGAAACGTCATCGATAAAAATCTGGAATCGCTCGGCGGATCGCTCGATCCATTGAAAGCCGAGGGACAGGTCGAGGTCTCGCGCGACTATCAAATCGAAACGGCCGCATTTGATTGCACCGGACTCTGCCTTTTTGCACTGTCTGCCGCAAAGAACAATGAAAAGGCGGGCGAGGCGCTGCTGAAAATGATAAACGCAAAACTGGGCACCAAGCTGACCTTTGAGGATCTGATCGAGCTGGGTGTCCGGGTGTTGAAAACCGAGCGTGAATTTAATCGCAGCGCCGGATTTACCGCAAAAGACGACCGGTTGCCGAAATTCTTCTATGAAGAGCCCCTGCCTCCCCACAATACCGTATTTGTGGTCAGCGATGCGGATATGGATAAGGTCTTTAATTTTTAGGCAATTTCAATATGATCATCACTGTCAAATTGTTTGGAACACACCGGCAGCTTTTCCCTCAATACGATCCCGAGCAAGGCATTGAGATCCGCATTCCGGACGGTGCCACGGCCAAAGAGCTCCTGGCTCATCTGGGTATCCTGAACAAAGGAGGGGCCATCGTTGAAATGAATGGCCGGATTGTGAAGGCGGATGTGCCCCTGAGCAACGCGGCCTGTGTTAAGCTGTTTAACGTCATATCCGGAGGATAAGCAAACGCTTTCTTAAATTTGGAGAAATTCTATGCCCAAAAAAACCAATGAAGAAATGATGCAGGAGATAGAAGACTCGATTAAACCCTACAAAAAAGATATGGAGACCTTCACCCATCTTCCACGCACCGGCCGCGGCAGGGAAAAGATCATTGCAGAAATGGAAGCCCTGAAAGCCAGGGAAGAATCCAAGTGGAAGGATGGATTTGTCTCGGGAGCAGTGTATCACGGCGACGAAGATCACATCGACTTTCTCAACCGGGTATATGCCCTAAATTCGCAGAGCAATCCGCTGCATACCGATGTGTGGCCGAGTACCACCAAATTCGAAGCCGAAGTCGTTGCTATGACGGCCAATATGCTCCATGCCGACAGCGTTACCGAAGACCTGGACGCCGATGATGAAGTTTGCGGTGTTATCTCCTCCGGTGGAACCGAAAGCATCCTGCTGGCCATGAAAACATACCGGGACTGGGCCCGGGACATCAAGGGCATATCCAAACCCGAGATGGTTGTTCCGAAAACCGCCCATGCAGCCTTTGACAAAGCATCCCAGTATTTTAACATTAAAATGAAGCGCATATCGATCGATAAGGATTTCAGGGCCGATGTCGATAAAACAAGGGACGCCATTACCGACAACACGATTGTAATTGTGGGATCGGCCCCCCAGTTCCCCCATGGTGTCATCGATCCCATCGAGCAACTGTCGGAATTGGCCAGAGAACATGATGTCGGTTTTCACACTGATGCCTGTTTGGGGGGATTTGTCCTGCCATGGGCGGAGAAACTGGGATATGAGGTTCCTCTTTTCGATTTTCGACTGCCGGGGGTGACATCTATTTCAGTGGACACACATAAATATGGATATGCCGCCAAGGGGTCATCGGTTATCCTGTATCGTAGCCCGGAATTGCGCCGATATCAGTTTTACACCACCACGGATTGGCCCGGCGGTCTTTACCTTTCCCCGACGTTTGCCGGCAGTCGCGCCGGTGCCTTGAGTGCTACAGCCTGGGCAACGATGCTGGCCCTCGGTGAGGAAGGCTACCTGAAGATCACCAGGCGTATTCTGGAAACCGGTGAAACCGTTAAAAAGGGAATTGAAGCAATTCCGGAACTTTACATTCTGGGCAAACCGCTCTGGGATATCGCCTTTAGCTCTGAAACTCTGGATATCTACAAGATCATGGATTTTATGGGTGAAAAGAAGTGGAGCCTCAATGGTCTGCAGATGCCCGCTGCTGTTCATATCTGCCTCACTCACAGGCACACCCAGCCGGGTCTTGCCGAAAAATTTATCGAAGATCTCAAATCGGCAGTGAAATATGTAAAGGAACATCCGGACAAAGAAACCGAAGGTGTCGGCCGATTGTACGGGATGTCAGCCAGCATACCAATTAAAGGCGTTGTGGACGCATTTCTGAAAAGATACATGGATTTGCTCTATAAATTGTAAATTACGGCGCAATGCGGCAAGAAAGCATCCATCTCCCGCCCTGACTTGATTTTCCCGATATTTGTGCTTATTCTTTAAATCTATGAAAGAACAAAACGAAAAAATACCGGATCCTAAAGAGCTTGAAAAAGAAATCGGGGAGTTTCTGGCGAAAAAATTCGGCCAGAACGTAAAAGTCGTCTCCCCCATGGTTATACCCCAGGAAGCTGTTCTGGATAAGGCCAAAGAAACCCCCAAAGCGGGCAAAAAAATCAATTTTGATCTAAAGCCCGAGGAATTGATTGCTTATTTGGATCAATACATTGTCAAGCAGGACACCGCCAAGGCGATCTTAGCGACAAAAATTTGTACCCATTTCAACCGCATCAAACGCAGTTCTGAAGATTCGGATACATCGGGTTCAATGGTCGGCAGCATTAAAAACAATGTGCTCATGATCGGACCGACCGGTGTCGGCAAAACCTATGTGATCAAACTGATCGCAAATAAAATTGGGGTTCCTTTCGTAAAGGGTGATGCCACAAAATTCAGTGAAACCGGCTATGTCGGGGGGGATGTCGAAGATCTTGTCAGGGACCTGGTTCGGGAAGCCGAAGATGACATCGAATTGGCCCAGTACGGTATCATATACATTGACGAGATCGATAAAATCGCTTCAAGCCGAAATTTTATAGGGGCAGACGTATCCAGAACCGGGGTCCAGCGGGCATTGCTCAAGCCGATGGAAGAAACCGAAGTCGATTTGAAGGTTCCCCACGATCCGATCTCAATGATTCAAGAAATCGAGAGGTTTCGCAAAAGCGGCAAGCGCGACAAACGCTCGGTGAACACCGCCAACATCCTGTTCATTATGAGTGGGGCGTTTACCGACCTAGTTCCTATCATTCAGAAGCGATTGACCAAACAGGGAATCGGTTTCGGTGCCCGGCTCAAGAACGCCCAGGAACAGGTGGATATTCTTCAGCAAGTAAAATCAGAGGATTTGATAGCATTCGGTTTCGAATCGGAATTTGTAGGCCGTCTGCCGGTCAGGGCCGTTTTTGATCACTTAAATGAAGAAGATCTTTATACGATTCTAAAAAATCCCAACAATCCGATCATTCTCGGTAAAAAGCTCGATTTCGCGGCCTATGGTATCGAAGCAAAGTTCGAAGACAGCGTATTGCGCAGCCTTGCCAAGCAGGCATTTGCCGAAAATACAGGGGCTCGCGGGCTGGTGAGTGCCGTTGAAAAAGCATTACTTGAATTTGAAAAGACATTGCCATCTACGCCAATTAAAGAATTTCCGATCACATCCAAGATTATAGAGAGCCCGCGTGATTCCATCAAATCCCTGGCGGAACCTGATGATGCTCGAAAAGCAAAAGAGGTATTTGAAAGACTTAGCCGGGAGGAAAGGGATTATATCAAGCAATATTTGGAATCAAACAAAAAGACGGTGGCCGACAAATACAGCCTGACAATGACACCGTCTCGAATCGGCATCGTAGCCACTTGTTACGTCAAAAATACGTTGGATATCGGAAAAATAATAAAAAAAATTAAATCATATTATGACGAGATCAAACAGGTTGAGCTTGTCTTTTTCAAAAACCATGACATCAATATCGTTTTAGAGGAAGAAGCCATTGACTTCATTATGGAGCAATTAATTGCCTCCGCCATCGCGCTGGAAGATATTGGGAAAAAAATAGATATGGATTTTAAGCACGGCCTCAAACTGGCCAGGGATAAAACGGGCCAAAACCGTTTTTTCATTACCCGCAAGGCGCTCCTGGATCCGGAAGGTTATATCGGCAATCTGATAAAAGCCAAAACAAGCATCCCCGAAAACGATTAACCGCAAAGATTGACCAGCGTCGTCATGATTTTTCGCCCGACAATTCGCCGGCCTGCATTCCGGGGGTGGATTCAAATTCTGTCTATTCCGCATGATCGGGATTAACCCACGGACAGTCCCCTGAGCGCATACCGCGCTTTTGGACCCACTACAGGTATCAACATCTGGCTGCCCCTTTGGATAACCAATCAACGAAAGCCGTTGCAGGATTTAAAATGTATTGATCCTGCTGCAAGCGATATGCTAAAGACGACCTGGCTGCATCAATTCTAGAGTCAAAGGAATCTGTTTCTATGATCGGCATATCAAAGCTTTACTGCGGAACCGTGGAACCTTCCGACGCGCTGCGTTATGGTCGGCAATCCTCCAGGATGCCATCCCACCTGCTTCAATTTTCAGCCGATAAACGTCCGGTGGTCGTCTGGAATGTCACCCGCCAATGTAACCTAAAATGTTTGCACTGCTACGCGCACGCCAGAGCGACCGGCGGAGAGGATGAATTATCCACCCGCGAGGGAAAATTATTAATTGATGACCTGGCACAATTCGGGGTGCCGGTGCTGCTGTTTTCAGGCGGCGAACCAATGGTTCGAAAAGATCTTCCTGAACTTGCGGCCTATGCCGTTGAAAAAGGGATGCGCGCTGTAATTTCGACAAATGGCACCCTGATAGATCCTGAAGCCGCGAGGGTTCTCAAGGAAGTCGGTTTATCGTATGTCGGCATCAGCCTGGATGGGATGGAGGATATCAATGACCGCTTTCGCGGCGTTAAAGGCGCCTTTGGATCTGCCCTGGAAGGTATAAAAAATTGTCAGGCGGCCGGTATTAAAGTAGGACTTCGCTTTACCATAAATAAGTTTAATGTGACGGAGATCCCGAGCATCTTTAATTTGCTTGAAGAAATGGAAATTCCGAGAGTCTGCTTTTACCACCTTGTTTATGCCGGCAGGGGGTCCAAACTGGTGGAGGACGATTTAAGCCATGAAGAGTCGCGCAGGGCTGTTGATCTGATCATCGAACATACAAAGCGGCTGCATGACAAAGGAAAACCCAAGGAAGTTTTGACCGTTGATAATCACGCCGACGGCCCGTATTTATACCTGCGACTGCTCCAGGAGAATCCAAGAAGAGCTCAGGAAGTGTTGGAACTCCTTAAGATGAATGAAGGTAATAATTCGGGGCGCGGCATCGGCTGTGTCAGCTGGGACGGCGAGGTCCATGCCGATCAGTTCTGGCGTCACCACAGCTTTGGAAACGTCAAAAACAGGCCTTTTTCGGAAATCTGGACCGACACATCGGACCCTTTGCTGGGCAAGCTTAAAGATAAAAAACAATACATCAAGGGTCGCTGTGCGGACTGCCGCTGGCTGGACATATGCGGCGGAAATTTCAGAGTTAGGGCCGAGGCGGTAACCGGTGACGTATGGGCACCTGATCCGGCATGTTATCTGACCGACGAGGAAATTGCCCAAACGATTTAAAATTCAATGTAAACATTAGCTTTTTTTGTGTATTGCAGAAAGAAACATGACCAAAGCTGATTTAATTAATATTCTAAATGCCAAAAGTGGTTTCAAAGTATTAGATCATTTCTGTGAACAAGGCCTGTACCGGTGAAAAAGCTGAACATACATAAAAAAGTGGGCATTTTGAGCCGAATCGCAAGGCAGCTTGCGGCCATCCGATGATTTTTTGAAACCGGTTTTGAGAAGGAATGCGCTATGTTATTCCCCGATTACCGACCCAGGCGTTTGCGGCAAAACGAGGGATTTCGCCGAATGATTCGCGAAACCTCCTTAAGTGTTGATGACCTGATATTTCCGCTTTTTGCCATCAATGGTAAAAATATCCAAAACCCGATTCCATCGATGCCGGGTCATTATCAGCTGTCCGTTGATCACCTGGTGAAAAAAGCAAAGCACGCCTATGAATTGGGCATTCCCGCCGTCATGCTTTTTGGAATTCCAGATAAAAAAGATGAACTGGCCACCCCTGCCTATGCCAAAGACGGCATCGTTCAAAAAGCTGCCAAAGCTCTCAAAGACAGCATACCGGAACTGGTGGTCATCACCGATGTGTGTTTATGTGCCTATATGGATCACGGCCATTGCGGCGTTCTCGAAGGGGAAACCATCGACAATGATGCCAGCCTGGACTTGCTGGCACGCACGGCCCTGTCCCATGCGGAGGCGGGCGCAGATATGGTGGCCCCGTCTGACATGATGGACGGTCGTGTGGCTGAGATTCGGAATATGTTGGATGAAAACAATTGCAGTAATGTCCCGATAATGTCCTATGCCGCCAAATACTGTTCGGTTTATTACGGTCCGTTTCGGGATGCCTGTGATTCTGCGCCCTGTTTCGGCGACCGCAGAAGTTATCAGATGGACCCTGCCAATGCACTGGAGGCTTTGCGGGAAGTCACAATGGATATTGAGGAAGGCGCTGATATTATCATGGTAAAGCCGGCATTGGCTTATCTTGACATTATTTACCGCGTTCGGGAAGAAATTGATCTTCCGGTTGCCGCCTACAATGTCAGCGGGGAATATTCGATGATAAAGGCTGCCGAGAAAATGGGCTGGATTGATGGACCGCGCGTAATGATGGAAACCTTGACGGCCATTAAACGCGCCGGTGCCGAAATGATTTTAACCTATTTTGCCATGGATGCAGCTCGAGCATTGAGATCTTGACTATCGATAGGGTCGATAAGCTTATTAAGCCAAACGCTGATCGGGAATAGGCAAAATCGAAAATGAGCTCTGTATAATGGAAACATCAGCTAAGAAAACCACCCATCACCCCCATCAGGGGCAAAAGGGTTCATCTCTGCGCCTGGTGGCGTGGGAGACGACCCGCAACTGCAATCTGGCCTGCATCCACTGCCGGGCCTCGGCTACCCGCGGCCCGCATTCGGGTGAACTCGACACTCAGGAAGCGCTACAGCTTCTTGACCAAATTGCCGAGGTCGCAAAACCCATCATTATTTTGACCGGTGGCGAGCCTTTGCTGCGAGCCGATATTTTTGAGATCGCGCGTTACGGGACCCGTAAAGGGCTTAGAATGGTGATGGCTGTAAACGGGACACTGATGACACCGGATATTGCAAAAAAATTGGCTCACGCAGGGATACAACGCATCAGCGTCAGCCTTGACGGAGCAACTTCGGAGAGTCATGACACCTTCAGAAAGGTTGAAGGCGCCTTTGAGAGCACCCTGAAGGGGATTCAACTCATAAAAGACGCCGGCATCGAGTTTCAGATCAATACCACCATAACCAGATCAAACCTGGACCAAATTCCCCAGATCCAGAAACTTGCGGTTCAATTGGGAGCCGCTGCCCACCATATTTTTTTGCTGGTGCCGACCGGCCGCGGCAAATATATCGTTGATCAGGAAATCAATTCAGCGGAATATGAAGAAACCCTGAATTGGTTTTATGACCAGAGAGAGCTCTCATCCCTGCAGCTCAAAGCCACCTGCGCTCCCCACTACTACCGTATACTGAGACAGCGGGCAACAGCGGATGGCCAACCCGTTTCGCTCCAGACCCATGGCCTGGATGCCGTAACCCGAGGCTGTCTGGGCGGCGTCGGCTTTTGCTTTATCTCGCACACGGGAATCGTGCAACCATGCGGTTACCTGGACCTCAATTGCGGCGATATTCGCAAGGCTTCTTTTGCTGATATCTGGAATAAATCAAAAATATTTTCTTCTTTAAGAAATTTTGATAACTTAAAGGGCAAATGCGGCAAATGTGAATTCAAGCGGGTCTGCGGGGGCTGTCGCGCCAGAGCCTACGAAGCAACCGGCGATTATCTTGCCGAAGAGCCACTATGCAGCTACCAGCCTCGGCTGGAGGGGAAAAATCCACAGAGTTCACGCCCGTAGGCTTGAGTTGAAGGGATACGCCGACTGGCATTCAAACCCGTCGCAACAAAGCAAAAAGAATTTTCCAGCCGCACGCCGAGGAGAGGCCATGAAAATCCATTCTTTAATGATCCCCGACCCCATCACGGTAACGGTCAATACATCCATCAGTGAGGCCATCGAACTGATGAAGGTAAATTCCATCCGCCACCTGCCTGTCGTTTCGGAGGGAAATCGCCTTGAAGGCTTTCTGACACTGGCGGATCTGAAACAGGGCCTGATCCCGTCTATGGTCGGCGATCTGAATTTGAGCGATCTGATGATCAAGGGTCCGATTACCGTGGGTCCCGATGAGGACATCGAATATGCCGCCCAGCTTATTTATAATTATAAAATCGGGGGTCTGCCTGTCATCAAAGACGGCATACTGGTAGGCATTATAACAGCAACCGATATATTGAGGACGTTTATCGATATGATGGGCATTCTATCGACGACCTCGCGCATTGACGTGGTTATCGGAGATCAATCGGCATCCCTAAAAAAAGCATTACAGATCATTAATGATAGCGGAGCAGATATCGTTAATGTGGGTATGACCCAGCAGGCCCAGAAACGCGTTTATTACTTCCGGCTTTCGGCCTGCGATACGTCGATCATCAAAAAGGCGCTGGAGAAAGATGGTTTTGAGGTAATCGACGCCATGGACTAGCAGCTTTTTTAAATTTGCATCCAAGGACCAATCTCGGCGTCACGCAGGGGGGGTGAAAAGCGGAGCCCACCGCAAAGCGCGGATGGGCATTTCAATTCTCGGCATAACCCGGCTATTCAGCGTTAAACCCTTTTTTTTATCAGGTTTTAGTAGATTTCAGACTCCCGCCACTTCCCCTCGATCTCCTTGGCAATAGCGGATTTGACATCGATACATTCAATCAGGCCCAATCGATTTTTTCCCGCCTGAAGCAAGGAAGTGTTTACCAGCCAGCAGCGGCCATTAAAAAAGATTAACCGATCATGAAGCATAATGTGTCGTCTGATTTCGACTTGATGGCCGCCCGAACGAAATTCCTTAAGGAGGGTGGCGAAATCATCAGGCAAAGTTTGCTCTTCTTTGCCGGTGAGCAAACGGATGGGCTGTTTGACATTGATTAAACATTCTAGTGTGACACTGCCCAGGCGGGTATCGACTATCGTAACGGCAGTTTTGGCTCCCGCAAAAAATTTAATCACATCCGTTTTAAGCTTTAGCACGTAATTGGCAGGCTCGGCTCCGGTCAGAGATTTTTTACCCGGGGCCATAAGAATCTGGAGTTTTTTGAGGTGGCGTGACATTTCCTCATCGAAGACATTGCTTTCCCAGGTCGAGTTTAGAATACGATGATTGCAGCGCTCTATGAGATCGGGCAGTACTTCGTCCAGAAATCGTTTGTGATTGTAATCCTCCCGAGCGACAAGCCTGCTGGCAAGCTTTTTGTGGTTTGGGCTGACACCCAGGTAATCGATTTCCAGGTTGAACTTAGAGCAAAGCTCTTCGAGTTCATAGTCCCCGTAATATTCTTTGATCGCATCGGCAAGAATATTTACAGCCTCTGCATTCATTGGGCTATCCTTTTTCTGAATTTTCGATAAAAAAAGATAAAGAGATACAATCCGGCACCCCACAGCAAGCTGTTGATGAATACCGGAATATATATCCAGTTTCCGGGAAACCACTGTCGTGAATACAAACCCAGGGTGATAATCGGGAAATACAGAAGCCGGGTGATACCCACGATAATACGAAACAAGGCCGGGAGCGCCTGATATTCAAAACCGTTTCCGCTATTTAGCATTCTGGCAACCGGAACGATCCCGACGGTTAAGACAAAATGGGTGGCTCCAAATAAAATAATTATAGCAGTTTTTTTTAACATTTAAAAGGCTTAGCCATAGACTTGAAATTAAGGGTAAATTTGGCCCATCTGCAACCACCCGCCGAAAAAATGATTGAACGGGATTTTTTTAAGCTTGATATTGGATTTTACCGGGTCATCCTGCCACCCCCCCGGATGCTCAAGCTCCCCAATCCTTCATATACGCCCACCGGCGGTTTCGACAATAAAAGGTTTAATCAACAGTCGTTTGCCGTTGGATTCCATGGAAATCGCTCCGTGGGTGTCCGTTCGATAAATCCGGCAATTTCGTTCTGTGTAGCGCCGCAAAACCGCTGGATGGGGATAATACCGTCCCGTTTTGCGACCCGATGAGATGATGACCACTTCAGGCGAGACCCGGTCCAGAAAGGATGCAGTGCTTGAAGACTTGCTTCCGTGATGAGGGGCCAGCAAAACAGTGCTCTCAACCCCTTGGCCGCAGGTGCTCACCAACTCCTTTTCCGCATCCGCCATTATATCCCCCGAAAACAGGAATGATACGGATCCAAACGCTATCCTGATTACCAGCGAATTGTTGTTTAAATTGCGCCATTTTTGCTCGGTTTTTTTTGCGAGAAAATTCTTGGGTGGGTAGATAATATTCAGCTTAACCCCGTTGATGTTCTGTTGCCGGGGCAATTGCTGAAATTTGGGTGCATTAATTCCATTGTCGGCAATAATCTGAGAAAACATTTGATGCGCGTTGGTATCGCTCATTTCATTATTGCTCCACACTGTCTCGACATTGAAATTCTTGGCAATATAAATCAGTCCATTTAGATGATCGCTGTTGGGGTGTGACAGGACCATGGTGTGAATGGTCTTGATTTTTTTTTGCCATAAAAAAGGAGCCACAACTCTGGCCCCCATATCAAAAACCGAATTGTCCGAAAACCCTCCGCCATCGATAAGCATGTTACGGCCGCCGGGAAACTCCACAAGCGCAGAGCTTCCCTGTCCGACATCGATAACAGTGACCCTGAGGTCGTTATGCCAGAATCTCTGGTAGGTCCAATAGCATATGTCGCCGGTTAATGCCAAAATTGCTAACACCGCAACAACGCCTGCAAGTTTGCGCCGACCCCAAGGCCTTGGGCCCCATTTCCAGAACCTCAATTTAAGGAACCCGGATTGCCTGAAAGCACCAAAAAATTCATCCTGGTTTCGGATACCGTCGGCAAGCTCATTGTCCGTGCCCGGTTGATGTTTTTCTGCCGGGCGCCCGGCTTTTGGATCTTTCGCTGTTTCCCGCCCTATTTCGCTGAGACTCAGCAAGGCCAGGGTCAATAAATAATAGCAGCTGATTTCAAAAACACTGGGTGTAACCGTTTTAAACGCCGAAAAAGGAAGGTTCGCCAGAAAATGAATGATTTTAATGCAAATGCTTAAAACAGCGCCACATGCTTTAAAGCACCAGATGGTGCACACAAGGCATACTGGTGAAACGAAAACCGCCAACAGCCCCAGGGGAACGACGACAAACCCGGCACATGGGACAAGGATGAAATTGGCCAGGATCCCGATCATAGAAATTTGATTAAAATAGAACATGGCCAGTGGCAGGGTACCGCCGATGGCAAAAACAGAAACAAAAAAAAAGGTCTTCAGCTTCCTTTTTATTTGAAACAGGCTCATCGCGCCATCTGCAGCATCGATGGGGTTTAACCGGTTTTGCAGACAAGCAAGACCCAAGATGATGAATAAAACGGCTGCAAAAGACAATTGAAACGAAATCAAAAAAAGAGACGGTGGATAAGCAACCAGAATGATCATTGCGGCCAGGGCCAGCGTATTTATCAGGTCATGCTCTCTTTCAAAAAGAAAAGTTAATAAAAAAACCGAGACCATTATTACCGCCCGCTGGGTGGACGGCGAAAATCCTGAAACCATGCCATAGAAGACTACCGGCAGCAAAGACAACAGGGCCGCTCCTTTTCGAATCCAGGCTTTCCATAACAGAAATTCAAAATTCCTCAGCACCCATTGAAAAAAAACAAAAGATACCGATGCGACGATCCCGATATGGAGACCGGAAATGGCTAAAAGATGTCCCACACCGGCACGATTAAATGCTTCGCGCGTGTCCGCCGAAATGCTGGATCGATCTCCGATCACCAGAGCCTTGAGCACCCCAATCTGTTCATCGTCTCCGCAGTTTTCTATGAGGCCGGCAATGTGTCGGCGAAGTTCCGAGACGGCAGCAGACAAATTATTTTGCTTTCCCCTGCTGAGGACGGCCAATTCGTCCACATGGGTATAGGTCGTCGCCCACACACCCTGAAATGCCAAATATCGTTTATAGTTAAATCCGCCCGGGTTATTGAAATTTCGAATCGAGCGCATCCGGCCGGTAAATGAAATTCTGTCGCCTTTATTTAGCAGCGCTTCCAATCCGGATAAGGTGACCCGAAGCTTTCCTGTGACCGGAAACGATTCATTATTGTGTTCCAGGGTTTCTGCCCTCAGAACAAACCGCTGACCGTATCTGTGGCCCTGCGGGTGATCGTCAATCACACCGACAACCTTCCAGGGCTGGCTGTCCAAATAGTGACGTATATGATTGGATGTAAATCTGGGATGAATCCAGGGCTGGACGGAAAGATACCCGGCGGCGATCAACAGCAGCAGCGGTATTATGCGGGCCGTCCTGTTTTGCAGGATAAAAACAAATATCAGCGCCATTCCCGACAAGGCCGTGCCGGCGGCCCACAGCCCGAGGCCTGCAAACCTGGAGCCGAGAATGATGCCCGCCATCAGCCCAATCAAAAGCGGAATTAATGGACGCGAATATACCTGTGCAGACATAGTCCGTCGATTGCTGGCTGTCTATAAGTTAGGACATACTAAAATCAGCGCGCTCTCATAATGGCAGCACCAAGGCCGGCAAACTTTTTTTCGATGGCCTGGTACCCTCGATCCAGATGGTAGACGCGGTTTACTTCAGTCCGGCCTCTGGCAACCAGGCCCGCCAGTATCAGAGACGCACTGGCTCTGAGATCGGTAGCCATTACCGGTGCCGCTGATAAGTACTCAACCCCCTTTACCATCGCGGTGTTTCCCGAGATGATGATGTCGGCGCCCATCCGTTTAAGCTCGCTGACATGAATAAAGCGATTTTCGAAAATAGTTTCAGAGATGATACTGAGCCCCGATGCAATGCTCATCAACACCATGAACTGAGCCTGCATATCAGTGGCAAAACCCGGGTATGGCTGTGTTTTTACGTCCACACTCGAAATCCGATCGCTGCCCTTTACGTGGATCGTCTTTTCATCAATCGTGATTTCGGCCCCGGTAAGCCGCAGTTTGTGGATAATAGCGCCCAGATGATCCGGTTCCGCATTTCGTATAACAACATTACCGCCTGTCAAAGCTGCAGCAATCATAAATGTGCCGGCTTCAATCCGATCCGGTATTATGGAAAATGATACCGATTTGAGCTGTGAAACCCCATTGATGATGATGACCGAAGAACCTGCACCCTTGATATCGGCGCCCATCCGGCTCAATACCTGGGCCAGGGCAACAATTTCAGGTTCCCGTGCGGCGTTGCGCAACACTGTTTTTCCCTTGGCCAGCACCGCAGCCATCATCAAGTTTTCTGTTCCGGTAACGGTTGCGATATCAAAATAGATTTCTGCACCTATTAATTCATCGGCAGAGGCTGTCACATAGCCATGTTTGAGTTCAATATCAGCTCCAAGCTGGGCCAATCCCTTCAAATGCAGATTGATCGGTCTGGCGCCGATGGCACAGCCCCCCGGCAGCGAAACCCTGGCCTTTTTAAGCCGAGCAACAAGCGGGCCCAGTACCAGGATGGAAGCGCGCATCTTGCGCACCAGCTCATAGGACGCTTCATAGTTGTTCAATCCGCCGGCGTTGATTCGAACCGTGTCGCCAGCTGTTTCAATCTGCACTCCGAGACTGTCGAGCAGGAGTATGGTGCTGTCTATATCTCTGAGGTTCGGTACGTTGGTGTATGTATTCTCACCGTCAGTCAAAAGCGAGGAAATAAGAATCGGCAATGCAGCGTTTTTGGCTCCGCTGATGTTGACTTCGCCGGATAGCGAACGGCCGCCTTCTATGATGATTTTATCCATTGCACCTCATTTTTAGAAATTGTCTCAAATTACCCTTAGCAGGTGAACACTAATATATCAATCCAAACCCATCAAAAAAAAGCGCCGCCCTCTCAGGATCTGAGGCCGGCGCTTTGGATCAGATTAAATAAGAATCGAATCTAGTGTTGATGACCGTCTTTGTTTTTGGCCGTTTCGACGGCGGCTTTAATGATACAGTAGGTTACGCCAAGTCCGATGATCGATAATGCATACCACAGCCCGCCATGAAAAACCATATGGCCCATATCCCATACCCACTCAAAACTAAATGGAAACATCAATTCCTCCTCAATTGGTTTTGGGAATCCAGAGCAGGGATTTCAGATTGAAAACCTGCTTTCTAGATTCCAAGGCGCCCGTGGCGCATATCTATGCTTTTGCCGGATCAAGCTCTGCGCCGGGGGCCTCTTCGGGCGGCGCCTGCAGCTCCGCGGCTTCAGGCTCTGCTTTTAAAGCTTGCGAACTCGGCGCAGCAATCGGGTTCAACTCCTGTTCCTGCGGAAAGATCGGCAAATAGCGGTAGGAAATAGATATCATGATTACGCCGTATGCCAGCGGCATAACGGTTGTGGCGATCTCCTGCCAACTTGGAAAATACGGGAACCAGTTTTCAAACGGAAGCACCGGTGCGGACAGCACTTGAAGTATCATAACCCAACGATTCAGACAAACTCCCAAAACTGCCAATATAACAGCAGTCCACAGGGTAATTTGATTTTGGCGCCCCTTGTTGGTGATCAGGATGAGCGCCGGAAGAACACCGCATAGCACGATTTCTGTAACCAATATCCAAATACCATATGCAGAGCCGGGATTATTGGTGTAAAAATCCATCAGGCTAAACCCTTTAGCCGGCGCCGTGACCGCCGCCCAATACCAGGTGTCGATAATTTTTGCAACAATATAGCCGGTAAGCATCCAGCCCGATATTTTTGCCAGCAGCTCAATAACATCATCCTTAACCAGTTTTTTGCGGACAATTTTTTCAGTCAGTTTGGTCACAAATATTGTAAAACAGGGGCCACATGCCGCTGCCGACCAGGTAAATAGAAAAAAAGTCCACGGCCATACGAGTATCCCCTCGCGAAAACCGAAGGGTCGGGCGAACATAACCCCTGGGACCCCGCCTAATGAACCCTGGTGAAAAAAGGATAAAAATGCACCGGTGGCGGCAAATATCGCCATGATTTCATGCATATTGTGGCTTAAGTTATGAAAGAAAGGCACTTTACTTATTTGGCGGTTTTCCAGCACCAGAGGAATGTATTCAATACAAAGTACAAAGAAATAACAGGTCAGACAAAAAGCCACCTCAGTCAGCATGGAATGGACATTGGCATGCCAGAAGATAAACCAGGCCCGTAAAGGCTGGCCGACGTCAAAGGCCAGAATCAACAACGCCGAACTGTAACAGATGAATCCAATCAGCACGGCAAAATTGATGATATTTTTCAGCTTATCTATCCCGATGAGGTACCTGAGGAACCCGGTAAAAAAAGCACCACCGCCCAGGGCGATCACTGCAAGATCGGCCCAGATCCAAAGTGCAAAACCATAGGCATTGTTCATATTGGTCTGGTTGAGGCCCTTGATGTACACCAGCAACATCGCAAAGACACCCCATAACAGCACCGCACCGGCTGCCCCGATCCATAGCAGAAATTGCCAGGTTGGACAGCGTTTAACCCCTTCGGGAATTAATGCAGAATCCATAAGTTTGTGCTCCTAGAAATGTACAGTGATCAAATCCGTTGTGATAATCGTTATGAGCGTCTGACTTTGCCCTCGTTCATCAGGTAATTATCCCCTGCCCTGCGAACCCATTCGCGGCTTGAAATATAGTAAACCTTGGGGTTCGTCCCCAATCTTTCCAGCAAACGGAACGCTTTGGGGTTTCCGGGTTTGCCGCCGTGCCTGATATCCGGTTTGGCTATTTGGTGTACGGCATGCGCGGGATTGTTGAGGTCGCCGAAAGTAATGGCACCTGCCGGGCACGCCTGGGTGCAGGCCGTCTGGTATTCATGTTCTTCCAGCTCCCGACGATTCTCCATGTAAGCCTGGTCCAGGGCCAATTGGTAGCGATGGAAACAGAAACTGCATTTTTCAACGATTCCACGCATCCGCACGGAAACATTCGGATTCAAAGATTTTTCCATACCATCTGGCCAGAGCGGGTCCCACCAATTATTTTGGCGAACATGGTAGGGACAGGCCCCCATGCAATAGCGGCATCCAAAACAGCGGGTATAAATCTGACTGACGATTCCGGTATTCATGTCATAATCCGTGGCGGTTGCCGGACAAACAGAAACGCAGGGAGAGTGGCCGTGATGCCCTTCACATTGCATGCAAGGTCTGGGCAGGTAACATTCTTCGTAGTTGGGGAAGGACTTTCCATTTGTCAACGTGTAAACGTGCAGCCAGAAAACGCTCAGCATTTTGTCCGTGTCGTCCTCACGAAATGGGACATTGTTCTCCGCCATACAGGCAACCATACAGGAGCCGCAACCGGTGCACTTATCCAAATCAATTACCATTCCGAACTTTTTGGCTTTTTCGTGTTTCATCAGAACCCCTATGAATTGACGATTTTCTCATTGAGATGCAGATCCCGGAATGGACCATTTTAGAAAGTGCGTCTCAATGACCCCCTCAATTTAAGCTTTTTCAAGCCTGGCCCGAATCCCCCAGGAAGCATCATAACCGCTGGCCGCATCTTCAACCGGGGCACTCAGGCTATTATAGTTAACGCCCTTGTCTGCTAAAAATTTATCATAAGCCGTATGCCCCAGACCTCTGATCATGGCCAAAACCCCCGGCATAATCCCTTCGGATAAACGCACTTTTACCCGTGCACGCCCCTTTGGAGTGCTCAAAATGGCATACGTGCCTGCCCGCAAGCCGAACTCCCCGGCAGTTGCAGGATTTAGCTCCACTAAAATATCATTGCCCTTGAGGATCGTGTCTTCGACGGATTTGATCATAAACGGCGGCGAACCAATGTATGAGCTGGTCAGCCGCATGGAATCATAGGGTATCAATATCAAAGGATAATGGGATTCATCCCCTTCCGGTTTCAGCGGGTGATAACGCGGCATACTGGCTATGTCTTTATTGGCGAATTCGAATTTGGCAGATTCGGTTTCAAAAGCTGCGCCCGGCTCGCCGGCACCGAACGTTTCATCGAGCCAATATCCGTTTTCGGCGAGAGCATCCCATTTGTCCCCTAATGTTTCCTCCAGGCACGCCTGGTAATCTTTCCAGTAAAAAGCGCTGGCAAGGGTTCCACCCATCGCCTTGCCCATTTGAATGATTACATCACCAATATGCCGGGTATTAAATAGCGGCTCGACAGCAGGGCGCGCCAGCCCGATGATCGGCCTGGGGAATCCCCTGGCGGACGGAATATCCTCATAGCGCTCCAGGTAAACGTGATTGGGTAAAATCAAATCGGCGCTCTCGGCCGTTTCATCCATAAATGATGAAAAGCTGACGACCAGGGGAATTTTTTCAAATGCCTTGCGAACGGCCTGCGTGTCCTGCATGCTATAAACAGGATTGGCATTGGCAACGAAAAGCACCTGAACCGGGGAATCCGCACCGGAGTTGACCAAAGCGGGCAAGCGGTTGAGAAGATATCTCGCGAGGGGATATTTATCGCTGCCGGCGCCGTCGACCCGGTCTTGCTGAAGTCCTTTAGCTGCAACGCTATCGATTTGTACATCGGGCCAGTTGATATAATCCGGTTCGGGAACTGCCCAGACGCCCCCGGGTTTGTTAATATTGCCGGCCAACGCATTTAACATGTGGACGGCAAGAAACTCCTGCAGGCTGCCGGGAATATTTCCCTTTCCGCGGCCGCATATTGCCAGCGGACGGCGGGCATTGGCAAACTTTTTTGCCAGCGTAATTATCTGTTCGCTGTCAACTCCGGTGATCTTTGAAACCTTCTCCGGTGGAAACGCTTCCAGAATCTGATTTTGAAGCTCGACCAATCCGCTTGAATAGTTGTCGACAAACTCCCGGTCATACAGTTTCTCATTGATCATGACATGAGCAAGACCGAAAGCCAGGCAACCCTCGGTGCCGGGGTTCAGAGCAATCCAGTTGTCGGACTTGGCAGCTGTTTTGGAAAGACGCGCCTCGATCTGCTCCATTCGGCCGCCATTGTCGCTCAGCGCGCTCCTGGCCTTAAACATATACACCGGGGACTCCCAGCCCTCGATCAAAGCGCTGCCGAAGCTCAAAACAAAATCGGCTTTATCAATGTCGAAGCCGGCCATGGCGCGGACACCTTGCGTTAAATAAATGGCAAGTTCATAGGAATCCTGAATAGAGGGTGTACGAATATAATTCGGGGACCCGTAGGCCGTTAAAAATCTGTTCAGCAGCTCGGCAACACTGCCGCGATCTGAATCCGAAATACATGCCAGGGTGTGCGACAACCCCTTGGCTCGCAGTTCCTTGAGTTTGCCGACAATTTCAGCAATAGCATCATCCCAGGAGATCTTGCGCCAGCTGCCATTGACTTTCTTTAACGGGGTTTTTATGCGTGACGGCCGGTAGAGAAGCTGGGCGCCGGTAAGTCCCAGAGTACAAATTCCCCCTTTGTTGACCGGATGGTTTTGCATGCCTTCGATTTTGACAACCCGATCTTCAACCTTGCGAACCGTAATGCCGCAGCCACCCGGACACAGCGTACATGCAGAATTCACGTAACGGGTCTCGCCATCTTCGGGAACCGGCGTCCACGGCCAATTCTGGGTCCAAATCGAAATATCGTCCATCAGCTTCCAGGGCAGCGGTGACAGCGCCGTTCCGGCAGCACCGCCGATAGCAAAGGATAAAAAACTTCTGCGGTCAATCTTCATCGATTCTTCCTCTATAAAGATTTGGAAAAAAATTATTCAAGAGGGCTTCTATTGGTGACACACGAAACATCCGCCCTTTTTGGTTTGAACGCTTCCCTGATTGACATTCATTTTTACGTGGCATTCGGAGCAATCGTCCATCTTCATTCGATCCCATGTGTTCTTTTTGAAACCGGCGATGTTTTTCCCCCAAATGTCACGGCTGTAACCGGAAATACGGTTTTGCTCATATACTTTCAAATTTTCGGATTCCCCGATATTTCCATGGCAGGTTACACAATCCATTTTGGCCAATTTGACATGGGCGACATGGGAAAAAAATACACAATCCGGCTGCTCCGAATAAACCAGCCAGGGCACTTCTCTATCTTTGAGAACATACTCGTTGACGAATTTGGCTTCTTGCGGGCTTTCCCCCTGCACCTCCTCATGACACTCGATGCATTGAGCAAGCTTGGGCACCCCGGAGTAACTGCCATCCTCCCGGAAAAAATGGCAGCTCTCACACCCCTTGTCGACAAGCTCATTATGAAGGGCATGGCTAAAATCAACAGGTTGCATTTTCCTGGAATAAAGTAGCTTCGGGAAAACAACCCACCCGACAACAAGGCTTGCAACCAGACCGAATATAAAAAACAGAATAATAGGACCGGCAGCCGTATCCCCCTGAGTCTGAGTGCCGATTTGCGCAGACGTCGCTACGGGTTCTGGATGGGCGGTTTCTGAAGAGACTGGGTTGTTTTTTTCATCTGCACTCATGGAAACTCCATAACGCTTGTGTTGATAATTTTATACATATCAAGGGGTTATGTGCAACTGATGTCAGCAGGCGTTGCCGATCCCCTGTACAATAAAATTGATGTTGAAAAGAGATTATTGATTATATTCGATACGGTCTCTGAGATTGCCAGAATCCGGTTGTTTACCTTATACGCCTGATTTTTGTCAAGGAAAAATCATTGGGCTAATGCCCCGTAACTGTGCATGCCGGCAGTAGGTTTTCGCTGCAATAAGTAAACAACACCGTTGCAAAACCGAAAATCGAGAAATCAGCAAATAATTTCGATTGCTCCATAAAAAAACTATAATTAGGGCAACCCCATCAGAGAGTACAAAAGAGAAATATATAAAATTCCAAAGCAGTGGTCTGTTACCCCAGGGACTGATAGCCGTGAAATTTGGACAACTGATTTACACCTAAATAAGTAAACAATACCGCGGCAAAACCGAGTATCGAGAGGTACGCAAACAATTTGCGTTGCTCAGCCCCGAATACTTTAATAAGACCAAGCATTAGCAAGAAATAAAATGGCAATACAAATAATTGTTTAAAGAATACCAATACGGCACCAATAATGAGGAGGGTTATAAATGCGCCCAACAGTTTTCCCGGCATGCTCTGCCAACCCTTCCAGCCAACAAAATATCTGACATGCAACATGGCAAGATAAATGAGCCAGGTAATTAATGACCAAGTCTCT
>Ga0209536_100003144_pt1 | contig 26676 bp, 24 predicted proteins | sample DeeMarSeWOR28_12_FD_187461 | JGI IMG/M metagenome (GOLD analysis project Ga0209536, IMG submission 187461) | Marine sediment microbial communities from White Oak River estuary, North Carolina - WOR-2-8_12 (SPAdes) (version 2) | ecosystem: Environmental > Aquatic > Marine > Intertidal zone >...
CTGACTGCCAGGGTCTTTGTCCCCATTGCGGTCAAAATCGGAACGAAGGAAGTTGTGACTGCGACACAGAGATTATTGATCCCCGCTGGGCGGTGTTAAAAACCAGCTTTGAGGGATAGATCTTCCTTCGCCTGCCAGTTCTCCAATTTGACAACCGCCGGAATTTCAATACAATTTGATTAGAACATTTGTTCTTTACAAAGTACACCATCTCTTCAACAGCACTAGTGTGGAGGAAGGCGCGGTGGCGTCTAGGAACAGGAAGAAGAGACGGTTGGATGCAGCAGTATTGGCCATTCAACGACGGTGGGGGTCAAAGGCCTTGCGCCAGGGGCAGACTGCTACCACGGCTGCAGCCCCTCACATCCCCACTGGCTTTCCTGTATTGGACCGAGCTTTAGGCATCGGTGGTCTGCCAAAAGGCCGAGTGACCGAACTGGCAGGTCTGCCTACCTCAGGCAAGACCACACTAGCCCTCAAGTTCTTGGCTCAGGCGCAAGCTGGTGGTGGGCAAGTGGCCTACGTTGACCAGTCGCGTTCCTTCGACCCGGACTACGCTCACCGCTGCGGTCTTGATCTTTCTCGCCTACTGGTCGGTTCGCCTCTCGATTTGCAGGAGATGCTGGCAATGACGGAGGCCTTGGTGAGAGACGGCAGCCTCTCGGCGCTGGTATTCGATGCCTTAGATATCCTCTGGAATGACGCCGGCGCTGCACGATACGTGACTGCCTTCCTCAATCGCCTGGCCGCACCCCTGGCCCGTTCGGGCACAGCTCTCCTCTTCCTGCACGTCTCTTCGACATCCAAGTCCCCCGTCCTTTCCGCCTTGGCCCACTACGCCACCGTGCGCCTCCAGGTTACCCGCGAGCGTTGGCTGCGCCGCCACGGTGACATTCGGGGCTACAAGGCCCGGGTGGAGGTGGTTAAGAATCGGCTTGGACCCGCTAACCGTACCGTCTCCGTTACGATCGAGTTTAACGGGACTGTGCGCGGAAACGGCTTGTAGCCGCAGAGGGGGCTGCTGGCCATGTCCATTCTCTACTGCACGATTCCCCATTTTGCCGCTGCCCTGGCGCGGCGGGATAATCCAGATTTGCAAGATTGCCCCCTGATCCTCATCGGTCCCGAACGACGGGTCTTTGGCGTTTCGACCAAGGCGGCAGCCTGTGGCGTTGCTGTTGGCATGACGGCCAGGTCAGCCGAGGTCCGTTGTCCTGAGGCGTGTCTGTTGGATGCTGACTTGACCTATTGCCGAGAAGTATTCGAAATCTTGCTTCAGTTGCTGGAGTGTATCAGCCTGAAGGTGGAGCCCCACGGTTGGGCTGCTGCCTACGTCGATGTAGGCGATGTAACTCACCACACCCATGCCGTAGCTCTCTGCAAGCAGGTCGGACGGGCAATACGTCGAGAGCTAGGCGAACCCCTTCAACCGGCACTGGGCTGGGACAACTCTAAGTTCACCGCTCAGGCCGCCGCCCGCCATACGCAACCGGGGCACCTCCTGGTTGTGGCGGCTGTGCGTGAACAGACTTTCCTTAAGCCGCTGCCGGTGAGGCTGCTGCCTTTGCCACAGGAGGCTCTGCGCCGGCTGCATTTCCTGGGTCTGCGTACCCTGGGACATTACGCAGCGCTCCCGCCTGGGGCGGTGTGGCAGCAATTCGGACGAGCGGGCAAGTTGGCCCACCGGTGTGCTCGGGGCCAGGATAATCGCCCGGTCGTGTCTCGCTGGCAGGCACCGACGCGGACCGTCAATTATGAGTTTGACTGGCCGTTGGTGGAACGCGATCGGCTGCTGGCTGCCCTGGGACGCCTGGTCTCCCCATTGCTGGCAGAACTGAGGGATAACCTGCAGACCTGTGGTCAGATGCGCCTGGTAGTGCGTTTCAATGATGGCAGCGTCCAGGAGAGAACACGCACCTTTCTCTCTCCCACGGCGAACAGTGCCCAGGTCATGCAAGTATTAGGTCAATTATCGGATGGGATGTGCTGGTCAGGGTGTATCACATCGCTTGAGATGACCTTGGAGCACATCCAGGACGCTGTCGCGGAGCAATTGCCTCTCTTTCCTCTTGAAGACCAGCGCGCGCAAAAACTGCAGGAGGTGCAGCGTTACCTCGTCGCGCGCTTTGGAGCTGATCGGCTGTTCCGTGTAGTTCTCGCCCAGCCTGGCGCGCCATTGCCGGAATGGCGCGTTAGCTGGCTATCTGAGGAAGGGTTGTGACACGGCTATGGCCTGAGGGAGAACAGGTGGAGATGTGGATCAAGGGGGAGACGCCGCTTGGCTTCGTGTGGCAAGGCACGCCCCACCGCATCTTGGAGGTCTGCAACCGGTGGCGAGTCCATACCTATTGGTGGGAGCCAGACGAGATTGTCTGGCGTGAATATTTGAAAGTGTCCACTGCTACTGGACTTCTTTGCCTCATCTATCGCGATATGCTTTCGGACAATTGGTTCTTAGCCCGGATCTACGACTAAACTCTTGTGTCTGTCGGTTATGTGGAACTTCACTGTCATAGTTTCTTCTCCCTACTTGACGGCGCTTCCTCACCAGAAGCGCTGATCAAGCGAGCCACCGTGTTAGGCTATCCAGCGTTGGCCCTTACAGATCACAATGGTCTGTACGGCGCGGTGCGCTTCTGGAAGGCCGCCAAAGCAGGAGGTGTCAAGCCTATCATCGGTGCCGAGGTCGCCTTGGCCGATGGGTACCATCTGACGCTCCTGGCAGAGAGCCAGTACGGCTACGCTAATCTGTGCCGGATTATCAGCACCGGACAACTGGCCGGGGGAAAGGGGCAACCCCAGCTTACGCTGAAAGCCATAGAGAGATATGCCGGTGGGTTGATCTGCCTCTCCGGCTGCCGTCAGGGGGCGATTCCCTCCGCACTTCTGGTTAAAGACCAGCTAAGTGCGCGCCGGATGGCCGGCCAGCTACGCGAGATCTTTGGTCCCGACCACTTCTGGATCGAAATTCAGCGGCATTACCTGCCTACCGACATTCAGTCGACAGCAGACCTGGTGTCGCTAGCGCAGTGGCTAGACGTGGATATCGTGGCCACCAACAACGTCCACTATGCCGAACGGCCGGGTCAGCGGCTACACGATGTCTTGGCCTGCATCCGCCAGCACACCACCCTGCCTGAAGCACTGACCAGCGGTCTACTGTACTCCAGCTCGGAGCGGTTCCTCAAGTCTTCTCAAGAGATGGCTACCCTCTTCTTCGACCTGCCACGGGCGCTGCAAAGCACCCTCCGCATCGCCAGACGATGCAATGTTAGCCTTGACTTCTCGACTCAGCGTTTGCCCTCTTTCTCCGTGCCAGAAGGACACACCCCCGAAAGCTACCTCCGCGTTCTATGCGAAAAGGGGCTGCGCCACAAATTCGATCCCATCACGCCACAAGCTGAGGCCCAACTCGCCCATGAACTGGGGGTTATCGAAGGAGTCGGGCTGGCTGGTTACTTCCTTGTCGTCTGGGACATCGTCCGCTTCGCCCGCTCCCGGGGCATCCGCTGCCAGGGGCGTGGCTCGGCTGCCAACTCCCTGGTCGCCTATCTCCTGGGGATTACCCCTGTCGATCCACTGCGACACAACTTGCTCTTCGAACGCTTCTTGAGCCAGGAGACGCACACTATGCCGGACATCGACGTTGACTTTGCCGCCGATCGCCGGGAAGAGGTGATTCAGTACGTTTATGAGCGTTACGGAGAGGATCATGTGGGCATGGTGTGCAACGTCGTTACTTATCGTGCTCGCTCTGCGGTGCGGGACGTCGCCAAGGCTCTCGCCTTTCCACCCGACGTGATTGACCAGGTGGCGAAATCACTTGACACCCACTCCGCTGGAGTAGCGGCAGATGCTATTGAAGGCCAACTCCCGGCCAAGGAGTTCCCTGCTGTTGCCTCTCTTGCCTGGCAGCTCCTGTCGGAGTTGCTGCGAGAGATGGAGGGCGTCCCGCGCCACTTGTCGATCCACGTCGGCGGAATGCTTATCACTGCTGCGCCATTGGTCGAGGTCGTGCCATTGGAGCGGGCGACGATGCCTGGACGTGTCGTCGTGCAGTGGGACAAGGACAGCGTCGAAGACGCCGGTCTGATCAAGATTGATCTCCTCGGCTTGCGCACGCTGGGCGTGATCGAGGAGGCGCTAGCCCACGTCCGAGAGCAGCAGGGTATTGCTCTCGACGTGGACCACTTGCCACTCAACGATCCAGTTGTCTACACTATGCTGCAGCAAGCGGATACCGTCGGCTGCTTTCAGGTTGAGAGCCGGGCTCAGGTTCAGATGCAGCCCAAAATGCAACCCAAGTGCTTCGAGGACATCATCATTGAGGTGGCGCTGATTCGACCTGGCCCCATCCAGGGGAATATGGTGCACCCCTACCTGCGCCGGCGGCAGGGGCTGGAGCCGGTCAACTACATCCACCACACTCTGGAACCGGTCCTGGCTGAGACGCAGGGCGTGGTCGTGTTCCAGGAGCAAGTCATCCGCGTGGCGATGGTCATTGCCGGTTTCACCCCCGGCGAGGCAGACCAGTTGCGCCGGGCGATGAGTCGGGGTCGCTCCCAGGAGGCGATGGCAGACCTGCGTGATCGCTTTATAACGGGCGCCAAGTCTAACGGCGTGGACGAAGCAACAGGAACCGAAATCTTTCGGCAATTGGCCGCCTTTGCGGGCTTTGGCTTCTGCAAGTCCCACGCTGCCGCCTTTGCCCTGGTGGCCTACCAGACTCTCTACCTCAAGGCGCACTTCCCCGCTGCCTTCTACTGCGCCATCTTGAACCACCAACCTATGGGGTTCTACCCCCCGGAGGTAATTATCGGGGACGCCAAGCGCCACAACGTTCCCATCTTGCCTCCTGATGTCAACCGCAGCTTGGCAGTGTGCACCTTGGAGAGATATGACTCATCCCCGGCCATTCGTCTTGGCCTGAGCTACGTCCACGGTCTGGGTGAAGCCTGGCAAACGCGGATTGTCGAGCGGCGAGGCAGTTGTCCTTTTCGGAACCTCTCCGACTTTTGTCGCCGCACCCACCTTTCGAGACCGGTGGTCGAGAATCTGATTCGTGCCGGGGCGACCGATGGCTTCTGTCCTGAGCAAGGAAGTGCACGTCGAGACCTGCTCTGGCAACTTGGTGGGCTGTCATATCAAGAGGAGGGACTGGACATCGAGGTGCCGGTGGAACCGGTGGCGTTGCCTACTTTGGATCTGGGAGAACGGATGGGATGGGAATATGAGTTGCTGGGGCTGGTGCCCGACGATCATGTAATGAGCCTATACCGGGACGAATTGGCCGCACACGGTCTGTCAGAAAGCCATATCCTGGCCGAGCAGCCAGACGGGCAGAGGGTTCGAGTAGCAGGACGGGTGGTAGTCCGGCAGCGACCCTCGTCGGCCAAAGGGTTTGTGTTCATCACATTGGAAGACGAGACGGGGTTGGTGAATTTGGTGGTGCGGCCCCAGGTGTACGAGCAGTACCGGGAAGCACTGCGAACCGCGGCGTTGTTGTTGGTGGAGGGACGGTTACAGCGGGAGGGAGCAGTCTTCAGTGTTTTGGTGCACAGCGCGGTCAAGTTGCGGTGGCCCACCGTTTGAGTTCAGGCGACTCAAAAGAGGCAAAACACAAACCCTTATGGTATAATGTGGATGAAGGCCTTTGAGTTATTCATCCACAAGGAGAAAGATAGTATGACCAAGTCAATCACTGACTATGCCCTTCGTGTCCAGGTAGACTTGCCCTATGAGCAGGCTGTGGAGAAAGCGACGGCCGCACTGAAAGAAGAAGGGTTTGGTGTCCTCACCGAGATCGATGTGAAGGCCACACTCAAGAAAAAGCTTGACGCCGACTTTCGTAGGTACGTCATCCTGGGCGCTTGTAACCCGCCTCTGGCCCACCGCGCGCTCAGCACCGAGCTGGAGATAGGCTTGTTGCTGCCGTGTAACGTGATCGTCTACGAGGAGCATGAGGGTAGCGTGGTTTCTATCGTGGACCCCATCTCCATGCTGGGAGTTGTGGAGAGCCCGGAGCTGGAGCCGATTGCCAGCGAAGCGCGCAGTCGCCTGGATCGAGTGGCCAAGGCGCTGCGCAGCTGAGCGCAGAGAGTCCCTTCTCGAAACTTGACGAGACCCCAAGGATTCAGGATAATCCTTGGGGTCTCGTAATTTGAGACGCTCGTCATTCTACCGCGAGCTCGTCAAAAATGGGAGCCTGAACTTCAGGAGACGACACTTCTATGAATGGCTATCTCGGAAAACTCCTCATCGTTGACCTGAACACAGGCGAGATGCGTGATGAGCCGCTGAACGAGACCTATGCCCGTCAGTTCATCGGTAACAGCGGGCTGGCGGCTCGCTATCTGTACGATATGGTCGACGCCGATACTGACCCGCTGGACTCCGACAACCCGCTGATCATGATGACCGGTCCCTTGACCGGGACGCGCACCCCCTCCGCCAGCCGTCACGCTTTTGTAGCCCGCAGTCCGCTGACCGGCATTCTGGGTGAGGCCAATGTGGGTGGCTTCACCGGCCACGAACTGCGCCGCGCCGGTTACGATGGGGTTGTCATTATCGGACAGTCACCGACCCCCGTTTACCTTAAGCTGAAGGAAGGAGTGGCACCGGAACTGCGTGACGCGAGCCACCTGTGGGGCCTGGATACCTACACCACCCAGGCCCGCATCGCTGAAGAGCTCGACGAACCACGCGCCCGGGTCGCTTGTATCGGCCCCGCCGGCGAGAACCTGGTCCGCTATGCCGCCATCCTCACCGGTGATGCACGCGCTGCGGGCCGCACTGGTATGGGCGCGGTGATGGGAAGCAAGCGCTTGAAGGCCATCGCCGTTCGCGGCAAGGCTCCGGTTCCTCTTCTGGAAAAAGAGCGTTTTAGACAGGCTGCCCGCCGCGCGCTGATCCGCACCCAGGGTGATTTCTCGGTGCAAGTTCTCAAAGAGACAGGCACCTCCGGCGGCATGGACTACTTTGATATGATAGGCAGCGTCCCCTTCCGCTACTGGACTCAAGGCGTCTTCGAGGGTGTGGCCAACCTCAATGGTGGGCTCATCGCCGAGACGATCGCCACTGGGCACACCGGCTGTTGGGGCTGTGCCGTCCAGTGTGGCTTTGAAGTCCAAGTGCCCGATGGCCCCTATCCAGTGCCCAAGACCGATGGCCCGGAGCACGAAACGCTTTGTGCCCTGGGCTCACAACTGCTGATCGGTGACCTGGGCGCCGTCTCCTATTTCGATCTCCTGTGTGACAGCCTGGGACTGGATACCATCAGCACCGGCGGAGCCATCGGCTTTGCCTTTTGGCTGTACGACAACGGCTTCATCACCTCAAGCGAGACGGACGGTCTGAGGCTGACCTGGGGTGATCCGGCCCCGGTTGTCGATCTGATCCACAAGATCGCCGCCCGCGACGGCTTTGGTGACCTGCTGGCCGAGGGGGTCCTGGCTATGGAGAAGCGCTATGGTGTCCCAGGTATGGCGGTGCAGGTCAACGGCCTGGATCCAGGTTTGCACGACCCCCGCGCGATGAGTGGCATGGCACTGGTGTACCTCACCTCACCTCGTGGCGCATGCCACAACAAGGGCGATTTTTACTTCGTGGAGGCGGGGCACTCCTTCTCGGAGTTCGACATAATATCGGAAGATCGTCACCAGGATCTTGGCAAAGCTCCTGCCGTCGCACGACACCAGGATTACCGCACTTTCGTCGACTCCAGTGGCTGCTGCCAGTTCGTCAATGTGCCCCTGAGGGACTTGTCGGAGTTGTTCAGCGCTGCCTGGGGCGAGGCTGTGTCGCTCGAAGAGCTATGCCAGGCCGGCGAGTGTATTTTCAATCTGAAGCGTGCCCTCAACCTGAAGCTGGGCCTGAATCCGCGCCAGAGCGAGGTTTTCCCCATGCTCTGGAGGCAACCACTGGAAGAGGGTGGAACCGAAGGCTTTGTTCCAGATTGGGAGAAAATGCTCCGCGAATATTACGGCTACCGCCAATGGGACTGGGACACTGGCAGACCTTATCCCGAAAAGTTGGCTGCCTTGGGGTTGGACGACATTGCTGAGGATCTATGGGATGCGCCGCCTGAAACGGTTGAAACGAGTTGAATCCGTTGATCCTGGTCACCGGTGCTACTGGCTTTCTGGGGCGCAACCTGTGTGAGCGTTTGGCACACAAAGGATACTCCCTGCGCGCCTTGGTCCGCCCTGCCAGCGACACCCTCTTCCTTCAAGCGTTGGGTGTACAGGTTGCCGCAGGTGATGTGCGTGACCTGGCCTCGGTGCGGGCGGCGATGGCCGACTGCGATACCGTGATCCACGCCGCAGCCCGCTTCCGGTTATGGGGGCCACCCGAACTCTTTGAGGAGATCAATCTGTGGGGCACCCGCAACGTGCTGGCGACTGCTTACGCGCTGGACGTGAAGCGCTTTATTCACATCAGCACCATCATCGTCGTCGGACCCCAACCGCCGGGAACTATCATCACCGAAGATACTCCCTATGGCCCCTTTCACGGCGACAACTACGCTCGCACCAAGATGGGCGGCGAGCGACTTGCCCTCTCTTATGCAGAGGTCGGATTGCCGGTAGTGGTTCTGCGCCTAGGCGCGCTCTATGGCCCGTTGGGACACTATGCCTTCAACCGGCTCTTTTTTGAGGAGTTCTTGAGCGGCTGGCGGGTCCAGGTTCACCGTGGACGGCACATCATTTTCCCCTGCTATGTGGGCGACGCAGCGGCAGCCATCGAAGCGTCGCTTACGCGCGGACGAGTCGGCCAAGTATACAACGTCTCCGGCGAGAGCATCAGTCACCGGGAAGCCAACCAGACCGTCAGTCGGTTGGCAGCTAAGAGCGGCTGGCGCCTCAACGTCCCCGCCGTTGTGATGATCAACTTCGCCCGCTTGCTGGAATTCGTCGCCCTTTTCACCCGGCGCGAGCCTTTTTATCCTCTTAACCTGGCTCCCTATGTGTTCGAAGATTGGGTCGTTAACAGCGACAAGGCCAGGTGCGCACTGGGCTTTGAGCCGATTTCGTTTGAGGAGGGCGCACGTCGCACCTTGGAATGGTATCGGTCCACTGGATATGTATGACCGATGTGCTATAATTCCTTCAGACCTGCAAGGCGTGTGTGAGAATGACAGACAACCCAAATACCCTGCGCCGCAGCACAGCCCCTGACGACGCCACGGTCCTCAACAATTATCCTGGCTACTACGCCACGGAAGACTGGGTAGCTAGCTACTGGAACGTCACTAAAAGCGGGAAGCTGGAACAAAGGCGGGTCAGTCTGCAATTGCCCCGGGGGTTTCACACCTCTTGCATGCCGGTTGCTGTGGGACACCCTGGCTGTGTGCGTGTTGTGCGTCGTTGGGGCTTTGGCTGCTATCCCGAGGTTCTCAACGAGATTGACTTTGACGTGGCAACCCTCGTCTCAAATCCTGAGGACGACGCTGATTGGTTGGCCCATTACTTCAGGGTTGTCACCTTCGATCTGCCCGGCTTTTTCATCATTGCCAGTCCTGCGCATCCATTTCTGCTCCACGATCCCGCCGGAATCCTCAAGGGCAGCTACACCGAATGGCGCACGCATCTGGGCGCCATGTCGTATATCGTGGGTGGCCTGGATGCCAGCTTCATCCGCCTGCAGATCGACAACAGCGCTCTATACCAACAAGCCCTCGAATACCTCCTGCAAGCAGTAAGGGAGAGTAATCCTGGGGGGGCCTGATAGATCAGAGTTGGTCTTCGCCAATCTTCCAACTTACTGGCTCACCAGTCTGCCAGCTTCCCCATTAAAAAGCTTCCACCCAAGCAGCCATCCACTCCTCAAAATGGAAGCTCAAACGCACGGGTGATGACGGCGCGTACTGTGTCCATCCCGCCGATCAGCAGGAAGGCAATCGCGAGTCCCGCGCTGACCGGTAGCACGGCCTGCCGCCAAGTGAGGGCTGTTCCTTCACGCCGGCTCAACGCCACTACGATCATAGTGTTGATCGATCCCAGCATGACCAGCACCCCGAGCGTGCTCAAAACCGCCAGTGGGTAAAGCAATAGAGGAAGCTCCAGCAAGATCAGAAGGATAATTACGCCTCCGGCAGCGACCATCAGCGCCAACTCCTTAAAATTCCGCACCGACGGCGCTGATTGGTTTGCATCGCGCCATAGGCTATAGTTCAGGACGGGGAAGACAAAGGCGCTTAGCGCCAGGCCCTCGAGGGTTCCGGTGGTCAGCCGCAACCAATTCTGCGGCTCGTAGAGATGTGGCATACCCGGGAAAAAAGTGAGGTATGAGTTGATGCCATCAATACCCAGCGTGACGATAAAGCCAACGAAAACCAGAGTGATAGGAACAGGTGGCAGGCTGGCTGCCCGCTTTCGCCCCATCAGCCACATCAATGTGAAGCCGGTCAGGGCCCCCATATAGATGCCGGTGCAACGCGCGCATAGGGGCAGTTGCTGCCCGTGAATGTGGAATGATCGCTCCGGTATCTGGTGACAAATCGCATATCCCACCAGTCGTGTCTTGCCTAACACCGTCCACGGCGGCGACAGGACAAAGGTAGCGATAACCAACAGTGATACCACTAAAAGTAGTCCTGCCAGACGTCTCCGTGGGCTCACCCGCTTCCCATCCCTGACTGAGCTGTATTCCATTCACTATTCCCCCGGATTGACATCTTCAACTGATACGCCTGATTCCCTACCAGCTATTTGTCGAACATTCGCTCAAATTCTAGCACAAAGTGACAACGCGCATCGCCGTAGCCCATGCGCCAGTGGATGTCGAATTGAATTTTCCGATTGGGCAGCAGGGTCTTAAGCCAGGCAATCCACAACTCCTCGCACGCGATACACGCCTGGTCTGTCCGCTCCAGAGCGGCGTGCCTTGCGCCTTCCCAGGCCGCGCATTTCGTAACGTAGGCGTCCAGTCTGTCGCCGCTGACGCGAAAGTCACACTCAAAGCCGGCAGCGAACACCTTTCTGATGTAGGTACCCAAGATGCGTACCGCGTCGGGCACATCATCAGCGTAGCGCTTATCCAGCGCCCGAAGCATAGTTCGCATCTCAATGCGTCCAAAAGCAGCGCGTACTCGTGCGTTCAGGCGAGCCGCTGTCTCCCAATCAAACTCGTCGTGGACTTTGAGAAACCATTGGCCATCCCAGGCCAGCATCAGCCGTGGCAAAGCCCACAACAGGTCATCTGGTTCCAGAGAGTAGATGTCCAGTGTTTCCAATGTCGTCAAGTTACTTGGGTGGGTACCATGTGCATGATACGGCGACTGCCGGAAAATACAGGGCATTATACGCTCTTTAAGGTAAAATGTCCATCCTATTCTTGACGTCTTCCGCAACCTCATATATCATGTGTTTGTTAAAGCCCGCCTCGTCCCTGGACCGGCGGGCTTTGCCAAGACGTGAATCAGAGGTACACCTATGCTGGAAAAGCTGGCCGCTGTAGAGGCCCGTTACGAAGAACTGAATCGCTTGATGGCTGAACCCCAAGTCGCGACGAATCCCGACTTGTTGCGTGAATATGGCCAGGAAGCCGCCGAACTGGAGGAACTGGTTCAGGTCTACCGTCGCTTTTGCGACGTAAGGGATCAGCTGGCCGAGACCCGTACTATGCTCGACGACGGCCTCGACGATGATATGCTCGCCCTTGTCGAGCAAGAGATTGATGATCTAGAACGGCAGGAAGCTGAGTTGACCGATCAATTGCAGTGGCTCCTATTGCCCAAAGATCCCAACGACGAGAAGAACGTTATAGTCGAGATACGGGCTGGTACTGGCGGTGACGAAGCCGGTCTGTTTGCTGCCGATTTGCTTCGCATGTACCTTCGCTATGCCGAGATGCAGGGCTGGAAAACCCAGGTGCTGAGTAGTCATCCCACTGGCATTGGGGGTTTTAAGGAAGTTATTTTCGAGCTCCAAGGACGTGGTGCTTATTCACATCTCAAGTTCGAGAGTGGTGTCCATCGTGTGCAGCGTGTGCCCGAGACAGAGGCTAGCGGTCGCATTCATACTTCGACAGCAACTGTAGCTGTGTTGCCCGAGATGGAAGAGGTCGAAGTCCAGATTGACCCCAACGACATCCGGTTTGACGTCTTTCGCTCGCAAGGCGCTGGGGGCCAGTCCGTCAACACCACCGACTCGGCTGTTCGGCTCACGCACATACCCACGGGTATGGTCGTCACTTGCCAGGATGAGCGCTCACAACTCCAAAATCGGCTGCGTGCTATGGCCATTCTTCGGTCCCGATTGTACGAAATGGAACAGCAACGTCTTGTCGAAGAGCAAGGTGCTTCGCGCCGCTCGCAGGTTGGCAGCGGCGAACGTAGTGAAAAAATCCGCACTTATAATTTTCCTCAGAATCGGATAACGGATCATCGCATTGGCTTCACCACGCACCGGCTAGAGAGTGTTTTGGAGGGTGGCTTGGAGGAGCTCATCCAGGCCCTCGCCGAAGCTGACCAGGCCGCCCGGCTTAAGGAAATGGCAACCGTGTGACGGAATATGCATCACGTAGCCTGGTGGCCCAAGTCCTGCAGAAGGCAGTCCAACCTCTAGCCGCCGCCGGCTGTGATACCCCCCGCCTGGATGCCGAGGTGCTCTTGGCCCACCTCTTGGGTCAAGACCGAGCTTGGCTCTATGCCCATCCCGAGTATAGCCTTTCCCGATCCCAACTGAGCGCCTATCAGTCCTTGGTTGCCCGCCGTGCTCAGCGCGAGCCGATCGCTTATCTCACCGGGCATAAAGAGTTCTATGGTCTGGATCTTATTGTAACTCCCGACGTGCTCATTCCCCGTCCGGAAACGGAGCACTTAGTAGATCGGGCTGTCCACTGGCTGACGGCTTCCGCTGCGCCGGGGATCATCGCCGACGTAGGCACCGGTAGCGGCGCCATTGCTGTGGCGCTGGCTGTACATATACCCCAGGCCCATATCATCGCCATTGACAATTCATCTGCTGCGCTGACGGTCGCCCGACGCAACACAGTTCGCCATGGCGTCGCTAACCGTGTTCACTGCCTCCAGGGTGACCTGGTCACCCCGCTAACCGGGCCGCTGCGCCTCGTCGTCGCCAACCCGCCCTACCTCAGGCAGGCTGAGTTGGCTGCCGCCCCGCCCGAAGTGGCTCGTTGGGAGCCCCGCGCTGCCCTTGATGGCGGCCCTGACGGGTTGGCCACCATCCACCGCCTGCTGGAGCTGGCTTCAGAGCGACTATCTCCTGATGGCGCGCTGCTGATGGAAATCGGTGCTCAGCAGGGGGATGATGTGCTCCGGTTGGCTCGCCACCACTTGCCCACCGCCACCGTCGAGATCGCCAGGGATTACGTGGGTCGCGATCGAGTGCTTATCGTCCACGGCGGCTGATTCAGAGTTGACTCTGGCTTGCATGGCCTCGATTCTCCCTATTGTCCGATAACTTGCCAAAGCCCCCTCCCTATGATAGAATACCGCCCACGTTGTACCCAGTTTGACTGTGGACGGTAGACAGGGAACGGTAGAGACAGGAAAATCAGGAAATCATGAATTAGGAGATCAGATTCTTGGTTTCCTGATAAGCTGATTTCCTAGTCCTTCTCTATTGTCTACCGTCTATGTTTATTGAGACGGGAAAGGAGATAGCGAGACTCCTATGCGAAGTAACGTCGATAGATCTTATTCGCGTCCATTGGAGTCGGCGGTTGAGAGCCCTTTGGGTGGTTTGGTCATCTATGGTTTGATTGGTATCCTGTTGGTGGCCATCATTTTGCTTCCCCCAATCTCTGCCGCCGAGCGCGTCCTCACCTATGGCTACGCCGATATCCCTACGCAGGAAGGTGGCTTTGTAACCACTGAGGACGGGGCACAGCTTATGGTTTTGCCGGAAGGGATCGAGAGCAAGACCAAGATTAAGTTCATCGCCGTCCCCCGAAGCAGCTTCTTGGAAGGATCTGCCGGCAATGACCTGCTACAGGCTGCGGAAAACATCCCCTTGTGGCTCATCATGAAGAGCCCTTACTATCAAATCCAATTCCGCGGTCAGGAGCCTCCTACCAAGGTGATTGTTCGTATCCCGATGCCCGGCGATGCCGAGCCGTTGCGTACCCTTGACCTATACTCGTGGAATGGCGAAGTCTGGGAGTGGGTGCCTCACTTCATCCCGCCTGGTGACGACTTTATCGAGGCTCAGCTTGACTATCTGCCTGTGTCAGTTGTGGTGATGCAAACCAAACCGCTTCAACCATCGGTCTCTGCTGATTTGTCGCAGGCGTCCGATGTGCCCGAACAGGCGCGCGATACTGTGGTAGAAATCAACCCGCAGGGCCTGTATCTCGATGCCGAAGGCGCGATTCAGGGCGACCCTGGGACACTGCCTCAACCTGATCAGACGGCTACCTATCTTATTATGCCCACGTTGCGCAACTGGGAAGATAGCGGTTCGGTGCGCAGTGACCTGATTGACAATATGCTTGTTGACGTTTCTGCCCGTGAAGAGCACATCCAGACCATCGTCGAGATGGTAGTGCGCAATGCCTACCCTGGGATTGACATTGACTACCGAGGCATCAACCCCGACCTGCGAGGTGAATATACCGCTTTCATCACCGAGCTAGCGGACGCCTTGCACGAGCAAGGCAAGCAGCTTTCAGTTCGTTTCGAACTGCCCGTTCAAATCGCTGCTGACCAATGGAATACTGGGGTGTACGACTGGCGTGCCATTGGCGCCGTGGCTGACACAGTGAAAATCCCCGTGCCTAGCGACCCCAATGCCTATGTTCCCGGTGGCCAGATGGACACCATGCTCAAGTGGGCCGTTGGTGAGGTCAACCGCTATAAACTGCAGTTGCTCCTGTCGACCCGCAGCACCGAGCGTGCTAGCAATGGAGTCCAGAAGGACGTACCCTACGCCGAAGCTCTGGCTCCCTTTGGCCAGGTTGCCGTCGAAGGGGGCAGCACTATCGTCAACCCGGGACAACAGGTGAACTTCACCCTGGCTGGGCTTCAGCAGTCCACTGGCATCCAATTCGATCCCAGCAGCGGCACCTATTGGTTTGCCTATGTGGGTCCTGATGGACAGCAGCGCACGGTATGGCTGGAGAACGCGGCCAGCATGGCTCGCAAACTGCAATACGTGGCTGAGTACAACTTGCGGGGCGTGGCCGTGCAAAACCTGCTCGGCGAAGAGACCGACAGCCAGGTTTGGGAGGTCATCCGCAAATTCCTGAACCTGGTCATACCGCCGGTTGAGAGCCAGTTCTCTGTGGTGTGGCAGGTGGAAAGCCCGACAGGGGATGTGTTGGCGCAAGGCAACACTGAGTTAACCAATCCGCAGTATGCCTGGACTGCACCCGAAGAGGGTGGTGAGTATGTTATTGCGGCTGCTATCTCGTCCGACGGGGGCACTACTGGCGCCGCCAGAGGGAGTGTGTCGGTGTTGGTCGCTACCCCCACGCCAACTCCCACCCCCACACCGCCGCCGACTCCCACTCCCACGCCGGTGCCTCCTACACCTACACCCGCGCCCACGCCGACGCCCAGACCAGAGCCGACCGCGGCGCCCCAAGAGTCCGCAACGGCCCCGGCAGCTCAGCCACCGGTGGCATCTGCGGTGGGTAACCTTCCCTTCGGTTATGGCATCCAGGCTGACCCGCGTGGCAATAAGGCAGCCAACATTGGCCATATCCAGGCTTTGGGCTTCAACTGGGTGAAGTTCCAGATGCCCTGGAAAGACGTAGAACCCAGCCCCGGCAACTACCAGTGGGGTACGTGGGATGATGTGATCGGTGCCTACAGCGGTGCTGGGATAAAGGTCTTGCTTAGCATTCCCAAGGCGCCTGACTGGGCACGTCCCCCTGGCGACGATAAGAGCGTCGAAGGCCCGCCCGCCGACTATGCTACCTTTGCTGCTTTCTTGGGCGAGGTCGCCACGCGCTACCAGGGTCGGGTGCAGGCTATCGAGGTCTGGAACGAACAGAATCTGTGGTATGAGGGCGGTGGCTCCCCCATGCCCCCCGAGCAGTACGTGGCCATGTTATCGGCTGCCTATCAGTCCATTAAAGCCGCCGACCCGAACATGATCGTGGTCAGCGGGGCGATGACCCCGGCTGGCAGCGTACCTGGTGCCGCCATCGACGACATCGACTATCTGAATGCCATGTACGCCGCTGGCCTGAAAAACGTTTCCGATGCCATCGGCTCTCACCCCAGTGGCTATAACTGCCCCGCGACCGGCGACTGGCAGAGCGTCACTGATCCGGCTGCCAGTTTCCGCGGGCCCTTTGATAACCGTCACCATAGCTGGTGCTTCCGAGGTACTATGGAAGGCTACCGCAACGTGATGGTCGCCAATGGCGACACTGCCAAGACTATTTGGCCTACCGAGTTTGGTTGGGCTGTCTCTCCCAATCCGCAAGCGGGCTATGAGTATGCCCGTGACAACACGAGTCAGGAGCAAGCTCAGTGGATCGTTGAGGCTTATCAGCAAGCCAAGCAATGGGGCTGGGTGGGCACCATGTTCCTATGGAACCTGGACTACGGCGTCACCGCCGCTGGCACCGAGCTGGCCAACTTTGGCATTCTCACGCCTGGTGGACCTGTGCCTGCCTATAACTCTCTGGCCGGTATGCCTAAGTAAATTCTATACTTCATTCCTGTCTCCTATAGGTGCACTGAATGCAACGTGAACCCAGTTTCAAACCGGTAAACTCGCGTCCTACGCAGGGCAGGAACTGGCTGCCTATTGCACTGGGAGGTGGCTTGGCCGTGATCGTGGCTTGTGCTGCTGCCTTTGCACTGCTTGCTTTCTTCTGGCAGCCCGACGTCCCTGACAATAACCAGACACAGGTTAGTCCTGCCGGCGTGGTTGTCAGCTATGTCACCCCGACACCAACACCTCAGGGACTGGTGCCACCCACGCCTACCCCGCCCCCGCCTGCGACCCAGGTTACTCCGGTGGTGGTCGACCCACCTACTGCTGAACAGCCAACTAATACGCCAGAGCTTGCAGATAATCCGAACCCGCCGCCAGCTCAGGAGACACCAGAAACGCCGGAGCCGACGTCTACACCCACCCCCATACCGGCACCTCCCCCCGCCGGTTCAGCCCAGGCTAGCTTTGCTTATGCCATTCAGGTGGATCCCAGTGCCGACCCTGGGGAGATAATCAATCATCTCCGGGCCCTGGGAATCGAGTGGGTGAAATTCCAGATATCGTGGAAAGAAACGGAGCCGCAGCAGGGTACTCGCAACTGGGGTGAATGGGACCGGTTGATGCGGACGTATCATGATGCTGGATTCAAGGTCTTGCTCAGCGTCGTCAAAGCCCCCGACTGGGCGCGTCCCGCCAATACCGATTTGAGCCAGGAAGGCCCACCCGCCGACCCCATGACGTACGCCATGTTCGTGGGTGAAATGGCCAAGCGATACAAGGGTGGGGTGCAGGCCATCGAAGTGTGGAACGAGCAGAACCTGGCCCGCGAAGGAGGGGGGGCGCCGATGCCACCCGATCAATACGTGGCCCTCCTGTCAGAAGCCTACAATGCCATTAAGACTGCTGACCCCTCTATCGTTGTGGTCAGTGGTGCGCCAACTCCAGCTGGCGATGTGCCTGGTGCCGCCATTGATGACATCAGCTATTTGAACGCAATGTATGCTGCTGGACTGAAGAACGTATCTGATGCCATTGGCGTACACCCCAGCGGCTACAACTGCCCCGCCTCAGCCGACTGGCAGACCGTCACCGATCCGGCCGCCGGCTTCCGGGGACCTTTCGACAATCGCCACCATAGCTGGTGCTTCCGGGGCACAATGGAAGGCTACCGTAATGTCATGGTTGCCAACGGCGACACCAATAAGCGCCTCTGGCCCACTGAGTTCGGATGGGCCGTGTCTAGCACGCCCCAGACCGGCTACGAGTACGCCGCTGACAACACGCGTGAGGAACAGGCGCAGTGGATCACAGAGGCTTACCAGCAGGCCAAGAATTGGGGATGGGTCGGTCCTATGTTCTTGTGGAATCTCAACTACGCCGTCACCCGCCCCGGTTCCGAACAGGCAGCTTTCAGCATCGTCCTCCCTGAAGGGGTTACATCGGCTTACCAGGCCCTGGCCGGGATGCCCAAGTAAGGCGCAGACAGAGACTAGAACGTAGAACGTGAAACACAAAAAGCCTCGAGTGTGAAACGTGAGAACGGTGATCTACTGGGAAACCTCTTTGCGCTTCGTGCGCTGCGCTCGACGCTTCACGCATCACATTGCACGTTTTACTCTTCAGTTCTTGTGGCCTACGTTTTCATTAGGGATCATATCGCTGGCGATCTTCGGCACAGTCAGCTGTGCCGTTGAGAAGCCTACGCCCATTGTGTCCACTGCCGAAGGGCCGGCCCGTATAACATCTTCAATCGCTCCCGAACCTACAACCGCGCCATCCCCCACCCGCCAACCCCCGACAGCAGAGCCTGCTTCAGATAATAGCCCATCTGTCCCGGCCGTGATGACTACACCAGATTACGGCATGCAAGTCTTTCTCTTCTGGCAAGAGGAAGTCGCTGATCGGGACCTTGAATTGGTGAAAGAGGCAGGCTTTCGTTGGGTGAAGCAAGAGTTCGCCTGGCGCGAAATCGAAGGTGCAGGTCCAGGGGTCTTTGATTGGAGCAATACGGACCGGGTGATGGATCAGATTGACGCCTATGGATTGAACGTCATCGCCCGTGTGGGGGTGCAGCCTGAGTGGGCTGGTGGCGCCTATCCGCGAGTTGGCCCGCCTGATGATTACCAGGCTTTTGTCGACTTTCTCGACGCCTTGGCAACCCGCTACCAGGGCCGCATCGATGCTTATCAGATTTGGAACGAGCCCAATCTGGCTCGCGAGTGGGGCGACCGACCACCCAACCCGGTTGAATATACTGAGCTGCTGAAAGTCGCCTATCAGGCCATCAAAGCCGTAGATCCTGATGCTTACGTCATCAGTGCCGGACTCGCACCCACCACCCGATGGGACCAGGTAGCGATGCCTGACACGGTCTTCATCCAAGGGATGTACGACGCGGGCGCCGGGCCCTACTTCGATTTGCTGGGCGCTCACGGCGCTGGTTACAAAGCGCCTCCCGAAACCGATCCGGAGCTAGTTGCCGATGATCCAGCGCTGAACAACGGCGATCCCAGTCCCCGGGAGCTGAGGCGTATCTACTGCTTCCGTCACGTCGAAGACCTGCGCGCAGTGATGGTCGCCAATGGCGATGTTGACAAGCGCGTCGTGTTGCTGGAATTTGGCTGGACCACCGATCATCGACGCAAGTCTCCCTACTACTGGCACGCTGTCAGCGACCAGGAGCAGGCCGAATATCTTGTGCGGGCTTACAGGTACGCCAAAGAAAACTGGCAACCCTGGATCGCTGTGATGAGTCTCATCTATATGCCCGATTCTCAGTGGGGCATAGATGACGAGCAAACCTATTGGAGTGTCATTTACCCTGGCTATCCCGACCTGCGTATGCGGCCGGCTTATATGGAACTTAGAGAAATGCCAAAAGATTAGGGTTCAGGAATTGAGACGGGCTGTCTACAGCTCCGCCGTATCCAGAATGATGGTCACTGGCCCATCGTTGTAAATCTCGACCAGCATATGTGCCCCAAACACGCCGCTAGCGACCTGGGAGACGCCTTCGCTGTGCAACGCCTGCACGAAGTGTTCGATGAGCGGTTCGGCGACATCCGGCCGGGCGGCATCGGTGAAGCTGGGCCTCCGTCCCCGCCGGCAGTCGGCATACAGGGTGAACTGCGAGATAACCAGAACCTCAGCGCCCACGTCCAGCGCCGACAGGTTCATCTTGCCCGCCTCGTCTTCGAAGATTCGCAAGTTGGCTGTCTTGCGAGCCAGCGCTTCGGCTTCGGCCGGCGTATCGCTGTGAGTGGTGCCCACCAGGATCGCCAGCCCAGTCCCAACATTGTCTACCATTTGGTCATCGACTAATACGGCAGCTCGTCTCACACGTTGCAGAATGGCGCGCATAACATGCTTCCTCTCCTAGTGCACTCGTTTCCCTGCACTCTCATTTCTCGACAGAATACCACAACCACCGCTGCAGAGCAATAGAAGGACGCGACAGGATGTATTCATCTTGGAAGGCTGTTGAACCTGTGGGCTATGCCAGACGTATAAGATGTGATGTTACTACGTCTCCTAACACCAATCGATGTCCAGTGGGCAGTTAGTGCCCCGTCACGGCGATTTCGTTAGGCTGTATTTGGCCCTCAAGGGTAGGATCCTCCTTATATTCCCTCAGGGGGACGTGCCCCTCATAGGGCCCTGCAGGCACAAGCCATGTGATGGGATAGTAGTCGGCTTGCGAACAAGGAAAGGGGCAGTTCATTGAAATCCAAAACGACGAGCTTCTTCACGTATCTGATGTTCATTCTAGTCGTCCTATCTTTGGTAGGCTGTGGTTCGAGTTCGCCGGGTGTAGCGCCGGACCGCGAAGTTGCCCCGGTGGAGACCGGGCCAATCGAGCCCACCCAAGTTGTGACTGAGGCGCCCCCCCCAACACTTGCTTCGACGCCCGACCCATCCCCTGGGTCTGGCGCCGCCTGGGATGATCGCACCATCTACCGCGCGGGATTGATCGCCGCCGAGCAGGGGGCCCTCGAAAGCCTGCCCGGCGCCAGCGTGTACCACATCGACCTACAAATCCCCGACGACTTCCAGCTTCTCACAGGCCAACAGGAAGTGCACTACACCAACCAGGAGGACGAACCTCTGGAAGAAATCTACTTCCGTATCTTCCCCAACGTTGCCGGTGGCGAGGCGCTGGTGTCCAATGTCAAGGTAGACGGTAAGCACGTAGAAGCCACTTACGAGTTTAGGGACAGCGCGCTGCGCGTGCCTCTGCCCACGGCGCTGGGACCTGGCGAAGAGGCAGCTATTCAAATGGACTTCGAGGTAGAAGTGGCCCGCGAAATGGGCGGCAATTACGGCCTGTTCGGCTACTTCGACGGTGTCTTGGTCCTGGATGAGTTCTATCCCGTCATCCCTGTCTTCGACGAGGAGGGCTGGAACGTGGAAGTGCCGCCTCGCAATGGCGATATCACTTACTTCGATGCCAGCTTCTATTTGGTGAGGGTGACGGCACCGGCCCAGCTGACGGTTGTTGCCTCCGGGGTCGAAATCGCTCGGGAGGAAGCAGGGGAGCGGCAGGTATGGACCTTCGCTGCCGGTCCCGCCCGTGACTTCTACCTGGCCGCTGCCGAGAACCTGATTGCAGTCAGCGACGAAGTCGGCGAGACTACGGTCAATAGCTACACTTTGCCTGAGTGGGAAGCTGGAGCTGAGCTGGCCTTGCAGTACGCCAAAAACGCGCTGGACAGCTTCAGCCAGCGCTTTGGGGCCTACCCGTACACCGAATTCGACGTTATCAGTACGCCCATGCTGGCGCTGGGCATCGAGTACCCCGGCATGACAGCCGTTCGCTTGGGTCTTTACGACCTGGACGCGGAATTCTATGGACTGCCGGCCCAGGTTATGCTCGAATCGACCGTGGCGCACGAAGTCGCTCACCAGTGGTTTTACAATGCCGTTGGCAACGATCAGATTGACGAGCCCTGGCTGGACGAGGCGCTGGTCCAGTACGTCACCAGCCTGTATTTCCTTGACACCTACGGTGAAGCTGCGGCCCGCGATTTCCGTGGGGGGTGGGATTGGCGCTGGAATCAGGTCGACCGGGCCGAGATACCCATTGGCTTACCCTCGGGGGCCTACGCTCAAGATGAATACGGCCCCATCGTCTATGGCCGTGGCCCGTATTTCATTCAGGCGCTGGCTGAGGAGATGGGCCAACAAGCATTTGATGAGTTCCTGCGTGATTATTATGCATCTAACAAATGGGGGATTGGCACAGGCCATGCCTTCAGACAGCTCGCCGAACGCCACTGCGATTGCGATTTAAGCGAACTGTTCGAGGAGTGGGTTTATGAGAACGCATCTTCGTAGGCTTCGATTGCATCAGCACCGACAACCAAACCCATCGCGCTACCTGAACAGCCTTAACAGCCAGGATCGGATGCCTGGCATGTGTCCCAGATCTTCGCGGTACTTCCAGGCCAGCAGCGCCAGGTTGCCCAGCCAGATGACCATGAATTCCGGGCGGTAAGCACTGTACTGCTGCCAGATGAAACCGCCAAAGCCCAACATGGCCAGCACAACCGCCCAGCCGCTGGCTACCACCACCGCGAAGGCCAGACCCAGAAGCAGCCCCAGCATAATTGGCCCGGCACCCACTGTTAGCCCCGTCCATACGCCGAAGGTTGCCGCGACAGCCTTGCCGCCCCGAAAACGCAGCCACGGTGAAAAGGCGTGTCCCAGCAGGGGGGCCAGCGCGATGGGAATGATCCCCCAACCGTGGATTCCCAGGAAGAACCAGGGAAGGCCCACCGGTACAGCGCCCTTTAGATAATCAAGTAGGCCAGCCAGGGCAAACCAGCCCCAGCCCGTGGCCCGCAGGACATTCGTTGCCCCGGGGTTGTGGTCGCCATACTGGCGAATGTCGACGTCGGCGGCCAGGCGACCGACCATCACCGAGAAGGGGATCGATCCGAGCAGGAAGCCGATCAGGGTCCAGGTTGCTATGTCCATGGGTTTGGCTTATTGTCTGGAAGATTGAAAGATTGGTGAGTTGGCAGATTGCAGATCTGGTCGCTTGGGGATTTCCTTACGCCAGGCCCAAACGACAAAGATGCCCATGCTTGTGAGACCCGCCAACGCCGGGCCAGGTTGTCCCCAAAAGATGCCCAGGCCGATCGCTTGAAAGGCCCAGGTCAGCGTATAGATGACCATCAGACGCACGCGCGGCAGTCCTGTGGGGCGCATCAGCAGGGTCAACAGGCTTGCGGCCAACCACCAGCCCAGGAAATTCATCCAGGGGATGCCGAAGTATCCGCCCGGTTGTTCCCACACCCACAGCTCGCGAGTCACCATCTGCGGGTCCAGATACAGATCCCAGGCCGTGAAGGCGGCGCCCGCCAGGATAGCGTGTAGTGGTGCATGCCAGCGCCCCAGTTGGTCCTGTCGGCCCTCGAGGATCGTTTCGGCCACCGCCCAGGCCGGGATAAGCATCATGAACCAGGCCAGAGGGATCAGCAAGGGCACGCCGGCCAGTTGCGGTTGAAGGGCGTCAGTGTAGCGATAGGCCCCAAACGGAAAGGCGGTGGCCGACCCGAGCGCCTCAACAGCCCAGGCCCCACCGAACACCACGCCGAGGGCACGCAAGACGCGGGAAGTCGGCCAGCCGCTGACCAGTGCTATGAGCGTTGCCGCTGCCTGGGCCAGCACGCCCAGCGTGGCCATCAAGGGGAAGACCTCTGCCCCGACAAGCCACTGGCTAATAGGTGTCGCGATGAGCACCGCCAACCATAGTGCCAGCGATGCGACCCACATGGCCGTCACACGGTCCGGGGGCTTCTGATTTGGGAATAGATAGAGCCTGCTCATTTTCGAGTCAATTCACTGTGGCAGAGATACGAACAGCACGCATACACTGTGTCTCATAGTCTGAGTTTCGTTCGAGCCGCTCGTCCGTTGGTGCTATTCGTGATCCCTTTGATCCAGGCAAGCATACCACGAGCCCGTGTTTTGCTCGTTTCAGATAGCATCAAGGTCACCCCAAAGGCGATGATCAGGTTGGTCATCAGGAAGAACACCATTTCCTCCAGGGGAAGGGGGCCCGCTTTGATACCCGTTGTCTGGGCTGGGTCAATGGTCCACGTGCCGCTCTGGATGGCGATGGCGTCAACCAGCCACAGGTAGAGCGTCGGTGGCGTGATAGCAGCTATCAGCAGCCGCCACTTGGCAAGAAGAATGTCCGCCCCGAAAGCAACTTGGAGGGACACCGGGATCAAGGCCCAAGATAGGATGAGGGTAAGATAAGTGGTGGATGTTGGGCCCAGCAGTAACAAGAGTGTTGACCCTGCCCATAGGGTCATCACCGCTAAGATTGCCCAGTTCCGGATGGCAGCACTGGGCCTCACCGGTGGCGATGATTTGAAGACGTGACGCATCAGGGCCAGCACCCATAGCCCGGTAAGCAAAGTCTGGACGACGAAGAAAGTGTACTCCTCAATCGGCACCCAGCCCAAGGTTATGCCTGTCACCAACTCTGCAGCGTACCACCAGACGCCATTGGCAACCAGGTAGTTATCCCAAGGGGTCGTGTAGATGAGCGCCACGAGGACGTGAAGTAGAATGATGAGATATGGCTCCCAGTGCACGCTACCCTCGCGTTTCAGCAGCCAGCGCCAAACGTCGCGTGGCACCAGAATTAGGAGCACCAATAGGGGCGGAATCACAAAGGTAGTCAGCACGCCAAAATACGTCACGGCTATATCCTCTTTGTCTCCAGTCCCATCATGTCACTTTCCCTCACTCAGGAAGTCGATAATTAGGTCGGTGACCACCGCCTTCTGCTCAGAATGCTCGTGAATCAACTCGTGGTCCCCCGGTATCTCGTGGTAGATCGCTCTCTTTTGTCCCAACTGTCTGACGAGCTTTTGGGTCAGATCAGGTCGCGTCAGAGCGTCGTCGCGCCCCTGGATCACCAGGGTCGGCGCAGATACGGATTTTGCCAGCCGGTATGCGTCTGAGCCAAGCCGAAATACCTCGTCAACCACCGACAGAGGCAACGTGATTTCATGTCTCAGATATGTCTGCACCTCCGGATCATCCAGGTCAACTTCGGGCATCAGGCGCTCGAAGCCCGCCCGTACTTCAAGGTCGCTAAAATCGGCGTCTTTGAAGGGCCGCATAACCGGCGTCACCCGCTTGAGAACCGGTACCAATCTGGGTAGGAAACCAGGCAGACGCCAGAAGGGAGCGATGAGTATCAGCTTGTCTGGGGCCATACGCTCCGCCAGATGAAGCGCTAACGCACCTCCCATAGAAAAGCCAATTAGTGCGCAGATGTCGTGTCTGTTGCGCAAGGCTTCCCATTCGGCTCCTGCGGCTTGCAGCCAGTCCTCGCGTCGTTTCTCGGCTAGGTTGACGATGTCTGGACCAAAGCCAGGCAGCAAGGGGCCGCGAGCGTACCAGTCGATTTCGGCCAGTTTGTGTCCGAGTCCGCGCACCTCGGCTGGGGTGCCCGGAAAGCCGTGGATCAACAAAGCGCCACTCGAGCCCTCGCCGAACTGAAAGGGCTGGTGTTCCGGCCCGGAATACGGTCGCACCTCATCACGCACGGTGTCTCACCCGCATCAGCCACGCCAGGGTCAGATCGAAGATTAGCAGGAATGTGCCCTGGATCATAATACCCCAACCCATGCCCCGGCGTCCTTCGTCGTCGGCGTAACGCTTGGTCAACCATCCGCCGGCCAGCACGTAGCCCACATCCAATGCCGAGTTGATCCATAGCAATCGCTCGAAGTTCTGCGCCTGGCGTTCTTGCTCAAGCTGGTCCATATCGCCGCAGGCCAGGCGCGCTGTATTTCGACTGGCGCTGCGCAACCCGAACGCGGCGATAATCGCGTCAATTATGCCCCAACCAGCAAACTGGCTGCCTAATCCGCGCCACCAGGCACCCCCGCTTTGCCACCACAGCCAACCCGCAGCCATCGAACCAGCCGCCCAGCCGGTCAAGATGGCCAATGCTCGCTGCTGGAAGAGAAAGACGTTGGAGCTATTGTCGTTGTGTTCCAAGCTCGTCATCGTCCCAGTATTTGCCACCACGCTTTAGTCACCAGGCCCATCTTCCGCACCTTGCTCGCCCGCGCCCGCCGGTTGAATACGTCATAGTTGTTGCGCCGGATGCTGGATAGGATAGCGCGATAGATCTCCAGGCTGCTCATGATACCCCATCGACCGGCGGCCAGCATCTTCACGCTGTCGCGCGCGTGGGCGTAGTAGCCCTCGGTGCGTTCAATCTCAAATTCGAGAAGTGCGACGAGATTGCTGTTGATACTCCGCGCAGCCAGATCATCCTCGCTGTAGTTGAAGCGTGCCATGTCCTCCTGCGGAAGATAGACACGATCGATGTGCTCAAAGTCCTGACCGATGTCCCGCCAGAAGTTGCTGAGTTGCATAGCCACGGATAGGCTATCCGCCCCAGGCAAGGCATCGTCAAGCGCATACGGCGCCCGCGTTCCAAGGATGTACGTCATACCCCGCCCGACCGGGATGGCGCTCCCTTCCATATAGTACATCAGATCATCGAAGGTGGGGAAGCGGGTGATCGTCAGGTCATCCTTCATTGCCCGGAAGTAGGCAGTCATGGTCGTCTTGGGAATGCCACACTCGATAGCAGTGTTCAAATAGGCGCGCATAACCGCGTTGGCGCTGTCGCCGACATCAAAGGCACGCCAGTAAGTCCGTTCCCAATCCTCGATGGCCGCCAGCGGGGACGCAAAGCCTTCGTGCGAGACGTCCACGCGATCGTCGCCTACTCGCATGAGTGCATATAGTGCCTCGACGTGGTGGAGCCTATCGGCAGGCAAAAAGTTACTAGCAAACGAGTAGTTCTTGCTGGCCGCTCGCATAACCTGCCGGCAGATAGCATAGTCCTCGGGCGAGGCAATTCCGGTTGCGGCCCTGAGCTGCGGTAGAGCCGTGATCGTCATATGTCCCTCCTTTACTGCCATTCCTCCACGATCCTTTCTGTAACTAGACGAGATGAAATCATCACCATAGGCATCCCAATCCCGGGATACGTACCCTG